>WNGF01003718.1_pt1 | contig 20512 bp, 19 predicted proteins | sample 5400641 | NCBI WGS metagenome assembly WNGF01 (sample SAMN13153371, study PRJNA577476) | soil metagenome | isolation source: 80 cm soil or saprolite under grassland replicate 2 | place: USA:California | collected 2016-06-15
GTCGACGGTCAGCTCACCATCGCGCCATGACGTGGTCGGGCCGGCGGATAGGCGTGTGACAGGGAACGACCCGAGCTCCAGGCGCATCCGTTGTCCTCCGAGCGGCACGTGAGTTCGATGAGCTGTGCCGGCGTCAGCGGACTGAGCATAGGGACGCGGAGCGCGGAGGTCAAGCGTGCGGCGACCGAGTGACATCTATGCCTTCGCGCGCGACGGAGCGTCGTGACGGGTCAGACGGCGTCGTCGCGGCGCAGCCGCTCGATCTCCGCCGGCGTGTAACCCGCTTCTCCGAGGATCTCGTCCGTGTGCTCGCCGAGCGTGGGCGGCGGCCGATCGATGCTCGGGCTGCCGTGGGCGAGCCGGAAGCCGGCGCCGACCAGCCGCAGCGGACCGAAGCGCGAGTCGACGGTCTGCAGCACGTCGCGATGCTGGAGCTGCGGATGCTCCACGATCTCGTCGATCTTCCAGATGCAGGCGCACGGCACGTCGGCCGCCGTCAGCCGCGTCTCCCAGGTCTTGGGATCGTCCGTGGCCAGCGCGCCCTCGATGACCTCGCGCAGCGCCGCCACGTTGTCCGTTCGCGCCGCCCAGTCCTTGAACCGCGGGTCGTCGAGCGCGTCGGCCCGCCCGATCGTGCGCATGAGGCCGGCGAACTGCTTCTCCGTCAGCACGGCAAGGACGATGTAACCGTCGCCCGCGCGGAAGCGGCTGGCCGTGGGCTTGCGGCTCACCGAGCCATTGCCGATCTGCTTCTGCTCGATGCCGGCCACGGTGTACTCGGAGACCGGGCCCGGGATGAAGGCGAGCGCGGCGTCCAGCATGGCGACGTCGACGAACTGCCCGCGGCCGGTGTGCGTGCGCTGGTAGAGGGCGCTGGAGACGGCCAGCGCCGCCGTGATGCCGCCGATCGTGTCGCAGATCGCGAACCCGGCGCGCATCGGCCCGCCCGCGGGCTCGCCGGTGATGGACATGATCCCGGACATCGCCTGCAGCTTGCCGTCGAAGGCGGCCGTCGTCCGCTCGGGTCCCGTGTGGCCGAAGCCGGAGACCGCGCAGTAGATCAGCCGCGGGTTGATGGCGGCGAGCGCCTCGTAACCCACGCCGAGCTTGTCCATCACGCCCGGCCGGAAGTTCTCCCACACGACGTCGGCCTTGACGACGAGTCGCTTCACGACCTCGACGGCCTCCGGACGTCTCAGATCCAGCGTGAGGCTGCGCTTGTTGCCGTTCACCGCCATGAACCCCGGCGGCATCTTGCGCTCCGCCCACTCCTTGCCGATGAGCTGACTGCGCGTCTCGTCGCCGTCGCGCGACTCGATCTTCACCACGTCGGCGCCGAGGAGCGCCAGCTGGTAGGTCCCGTAGGGCCCCGCGAGGTACCGGGTGAAGTCGAGGATCCGGATGCCGGCGAACGGCTTGCTCATGTGCGTCCCGGCTTGGTCTTGATGACCTCCTTGACGGCGTCGAACTCCCGGCGCTTGTCGGCGATCTCCTCGGGGGTCAGCCTGTCGAGGTTCGAGAAATCGAGCTTCCACGACGCGTCGTCACGCCATCGCAGCGGCGACTGGACGGTCGTCCGAGCGGCCGGCGCGCTCTCGAGCACGCGCAGCGCCAGGTCCAGGGTGAGCCGCTGCGACTCGACGTCCAAGGGACGGCCGGCGGAATTGCCGAGCGGGAAATCGCTGAACAGGAAGCGCGCCACGCCGCAGTGCTCGATGATGTCCTTGGCGCATCCCATGATCACGGTCGGCAGCCCGCTGGCCTCGAGATGCCGGGCGACCAGACTCACGGTCTGGTGACACACCGGTCAGCTGGGGACGAGCAGGACCGCGTCGGCGGCGTCTTCCCGGCAGCGGCGCAGCAGCTCCGGCGCGTCGGTCTCCGTCGTCACTCGATGGCTCCGGTTCGTGGGCGCGCCGTGAAATCGTGGTGTCAGCGCGCCGAGGCGCCCCGCCTTCACGGCCTCGTGCAGCCGCGTCAACGGAAACCAGGTGTTCGGATCCTCGGCTGTCGTGTGCTTGCGGTCGTAGCCGACGTGCGAGATCCGGAGATCCGGCACCGAATCCGTCGAGTTGGAGTAGACCTCGTAGAACTTCGCGGCGGCGTTGTACCGCGCTCCCGGCCCCTGGTCTCCGACGTCGGGCTGGTACGGTGCCGCCGTCGTGATCAGGGCCAGGCGCGTCTCGGCCAGCGGCCTCGCCAGCGGCGTGAACGGCGCGTCGGTGAAGTGCGCCCAGCGATACGGGTTGTCGTAGCCGAGCTTCAGATAGTAGTCGCGCGTGCGCTGCATGTACGGGATCGGGGTGTCGTGGTCCGGGGCGAACGTCATCGGCATCTCCCTGGTGCGCGACCGCTCTGGTCGGGTCACGGGCAAGTCTCCCACAAACACGGGCATTTCGCCCGCTCCGCTGTCGATGAAGAAGCTTTCCATCGCGCTGATTCTTGCGCTGGCGGCGCTCGGCGGTGTCGGCACCGTGTGGGCGGACAACGCGGGCCAGACCGTTCAGGCCCCGCAGTGTTGGTGCGGGCGGGGACAGGTTCTCCCCGCCCGCCTCACTCCGGACGGGACGTCGACTCCCGACGAGTGAGGGCGGACGAGGGATGCTATAACCGGCGGGTGCGGAGCGCCGAGCTCGTCCTGGCCCTGCTCATCGCGGTCGCCGCGCTCGTCACGATCGCGCGCCGCCTCGGGATCGCCTACCCGATCTTCCTCGTGATCGGCGGCGTCGGGCTCGGGCTCGTGCCGGGCCTCCCCCGCCTGCAGATCGATCCGGACCTCATCTTCGTGCTCGTGTTGCCTCCCCTCGTCTACATCGCGGCGTTCTTCACGCCCCTGCCGAGCCTGCACGCGAACCTCCGCACGATCAGCTCGCTGGCGATCGGCCTCGTCGTCGCCACCGCCGCCGCCGTCGCCGTCGTCGCCCACCAGCTGATTCCCGGCATCCCCTGGCCCGTCGCGCTCGCGCTGGGGGCGATCGTCTCGCCGCCTGACGAGATCGCCGCCACCGCGATCGCCGCGCGGCTGGCCGTCCCCCGACGCATCGTGACGATCCTCGAAGGCGAGAGCCTGCTCAACGACGCGACCGCGCTGACGATCTACAGCGTCGCCATCGCGGCCGCGATGGGCGGCGCGTTCTCGCCGAGCAAGGCGGTCGCGACCTTTGCCGCCGCGGTGGTGGGCGGTGGCGCGATCGGCCTGGCCGTGGGATGGCTCATCGCGCAGATCCGAGCGCGCCTCGAGGACACACCCGTGGAGATCACGATCTCGCTCCTCACCCCGTATGCCGCCTTCCTGCCGGCCGAGCAGCTCGGCGCCTCCGGCGTGATCGCCACGGTGGTCGCCGGGGTTTACCTCGGTCGCCGGGGCTCGCACATCATGGGCGCCGACGTGCGGCTGACGGGACGCGCGGTGTGGGACACCCTCATCTTCCTCCTCAACGGACTCGTGTTCATCGTCACCGGACTCGAAGTGTCGCTGCTCCTGCGGGCGCTCGCCCCCTCGGACGCGGTCAGGCTCGTCGGCATCGGCCTCGCGGTGAGCGCCGTCCTGATCCTGGTGCGAGCCCTGTGGATCTTCGGCTCCGCTTTCGCGCCGCGGCTGGTGCGACGCCCGTCGCCCGAGCCGCGCCTGTTCGCCCAGTCGGTCGTCCTTTCCTGGGCCGGCATGCGTGGGGGCGTCTCGCTCGCCGTTGCCCTCGCGCTTCCGATGGCCCTGCCTTCGGGGGGGCCGTTCCCCGCGCGCGAAGCGCTTCTCGTCGTCACGCTCACCGTGATCGTCTTCACGCTCGTGGGCCAGGGGCTGACACTGCCCTGGCTCATTCGCCGGCTTCGGCTCGGCACCGATGCCGGGCTCCGCGAAGAAGAGGCCGAGGCCAGGCAACAGCTGCTCGACGCCGCGACGCGGCGGATCGATCAGCTCTATCCGGTGTGGCCGGGGCACCGCCCGCTCCTCGATCGGTTGCGCGACACGTATCAGCACCGCTCCGAGCACATCGACCGGCAGCGCGATCCGGTGGCGCCCGACGGCGAGGATCGAGAGCTCATCGAGCATCGCGAGATCAGACGAACGGTCATCGACGCGGAACGCGAGGCCCTCCTGCGGCTCCGCGCCGAGGGCGCGATCGATGACGACATCCTGCGCAGCCTCGAGCGCGAGCTCGATCTCGACGAACGGCGAATGGACGTCTGACGCCTGACATGTCGACCTTCGACACCCGCCGCGCGCAGATGTTCCCGAAGCTCAGCTCCGCGGAGATCGACCGTCTCCGGCGCTTCGGCACGGTGCGACGCTACCGCGCCGGCGAGCTGCTCTTCACGACCGGCGAGATCCGCCCCGGCATGTTCGTCATCATCGAGGGCTCCGTCGCCGTGACGCGGCGCGAGGGCCTGGGGCACGTCGTCCCGATCATCGAGGAGGGGCCCGGCGACTTCATCGCCGAGGTCGCGCAGCTGTCCGATCGTCCGTCCTTGGTCGACGCGCGGGCGGTCACCGACGTGGAGACGCTCCTGATTGCCACCGACGCGCTGCGGACCGTGCTCATCGCCGAGGCCGAGCTCGGCGAGCGCATCACGCGCGCGCTCATCCTGCGCCGCGTCGCGTTGATCGAGACCGGAGCCGGCGGTCCGGTCCTGATTGGCCCGTCCGCCAACCCTCGCCTCGTGCGGCTGCAGGGATTTCTCGCCCGGAACGGCTGGCCGCATCAGGTCCTCGATCCCGCCGAAGATCGGGACGCCGCGGCGCTCCTCGAGCGGTGTGCGCCGAGCCCCGCGGACCTGCCGCTCGTCGTGTGCGCGGACGGATCGGTGCTCGAGAATCCCACCGAGGGCGAGCTGGCGGCCTGCCTCGGCATGGCGCGCATCGATCATCCCGACCGCACCTACGACGTGGCCGTCGTGGGCGCGGGCCCGGCCGGTCTTGCCACGGCCGTGTACGCGGCGTCCGAGGGCCTCTCGGTGATCGTCTTCGACGCGTCGGCGTTCGGCGGACAGGCCGGGGCGAGCGCGCGCATCGAGAACTATCTGGGATTTCCCGCGGGCATCTCCGGGCAGGACCTCACCGGGCGCGCGTTCGTGCAAGCCGAGAAGTTCGGGGCCGAGATGGTGATCCCGAACGAGGTCGCGGGCCTCGACTGCACCAGCACGCCCCTCGCCGTCGCCCTGGCGGATGGCCGTCGCGTGAAGGCCCGCACTGCCGTCGTGGCCAGTGGCGCTCGGTATCGGCGCCCCGCCATCCCGAACCTCGAAGCGTTCGAGGGCCGTGGCGTCTGGTACTGGGTCTCGCCCATCGAGGCCCGCCTGTGCCGGCAGCAGCAGGTCGCGCTCGTCGGGGGCGGCAACTCCGCCGGCCAGGCCGCCGTCTTCCTCTCCGGCTTCGCCGCCAAGGTCTCGGTCCTCGTCCGCGGCGACGGTCTCGCCGCGACCATGTCGCGCTATCTCGTCGACCGGATCGAGGCCACGGAGAACATCGAGGTCCTGACCCGGACGGAGATCGTCGCCCTCTCCGGCGCGCCCGAATCGTACCTGCAGCGCGTCCGCTGGCGGCGCATCACGACGGGAGAGGAGACGGAGCTGCCCATCCGGAACGTGTTCCTGTTCGTGGGCGCGGATCCCGCGACCGAGTGGCTGCAGGGCTGCGGCGTCGCGCTGGACGCCAACGGCTTCGTGCGCACGGGGTCGGACGATCATCGCCCGCGACCGTTGCCGCTGGAGACGAGCATCCCCGGTGTCTTCGCGGTGGGCGACGTCCGCGCGGGGTCCGTCAAGCGCGTCGGCGCGGCGATCGGCGAGGGCGCGGCCGTGGTGGCGCAGCTCCACACGGTGCTCGCCGAGACCGCGACGACGGAGCGCGCGAGCCCGTAGGGTGCGGGCGCCCGGCTCCCCGGCTTGACGGCGCCTGCTGTGATGCGTATACATCGTTTAGATGGACCGACTTCGATCCGACCGAGTATCCGCAATGTGCGCCGCGGTCGCTGCGGACTGCGCCTGTGAGAGGCTCCGCCGCGCCGCGCGCGCGATCTCCCGGCTCTATGGCAGTGCGCTGGCGGACCTCGGCCTGACCGCCACCCAGCTCGCCATCCTCGTCGCCACCAGGCCGCGCGGCTTCCTGCCCTTGAGCCGGCTCGCCGAGGGCCTCCACCTCGACCGCACCTCGCTCTATCGCGCGGTGCGGCCCCTCGGGCGCCGCGGCTACTTGCACGTCGGGCCGGGGCGCAATGAGCGCGAGCGCGTCGCCAGCGTCACCGCCAAGGGGGAGAGGATTCTTCAGCAGGCGCTTCCCGTCTGGGAGACGACTCAGCGGCGCTTCGTCGACGCTTTCGGAGCGCGGAAGTGGGCGGCCCTGGCCCCGGCGCTGCGCCAGGTCGTCAGCATCGTTCAGACCCTCGATCCCGACCCACGGGCGCGACACCGAGGCCGGCCGGCCTCGCACCGCTAGAGGAGTGAATCGAGCAGGAAAGGTCCGATGATTCGAGTGATGTGTACACATCATGGAGGACGGCAATGGGTAAGACGCGTGCATTCGTGATCGCGCTGGCGCTGGTGGGGGGAATCGCGCTCATGGCCGAGGCCACGAGCCGGGATGCGCGGCCGATCATGCGCGACCTCGAGCTGGAGGCGCTGGAGCAGGCCGTCCGCTGGCCGAACGCGGAGGTCGACGCCGTCGTCGCGCTCACCGGTCGGTTCGTCGCCGCTCAGCGTGATCGGGAAGCCTACGAATACTTCCACGAGCGCGCGAGCCAGGTGCCGGAGCGCCCGCTCTTCCTGGCGCTGGAGGGCTTTTTCCAGGCGCGCGGGGCCCCGGGCGTGTTTCTGCTCCGCCGCACCGCCTGGGTGAAGGACGCCGTGGCCAAGCTCGACCGCGCCGTCGCCGGTGATCCCGGGTTGCCGCGCTACTTTCGGGGCCTGGTGCTGGCCGAGCTTCCCGCGAGCTTCGGAAAGGCGGCGGCGGCCGTCGACGATCTGACGTGGGTCCTCGAGAACAAGGAGCGCTTCCCGATCGGGCTGCGGCGTACCGTCCACCGGGGACTCGCGCGCGCCTACACGACGATGGGGCGCACGGCCGACGCGCAGCGTGCCCTCGCGCGCACCGGCGTGCCCTCGCTCGATCGTGACGCCCCGGTGTTCACGACCGATTACTCGGTGAGCGCCCGGGACGGGTTCCGCTTCCGCCCGCCGCGTCTCGTCGAGATGGCGCCGGGCGTCTATATCGCCCAGGGGTACGACTTCGCCGATATCGGCTTCGTGCTGACCCGGGACGGCGTGGTCGCCATCGATGCCGGCACCACGGAAGCGACCGCCCGCGCGGCGCTGACGGCGCTTCGTCGGGTGACGGCCCAGCCCATCACCCACGTGCTCGTCACGCATGCGCACTGGGACCACATCGGCGGCTTGCCCGTCCTCAAAGGCGCGGCGACCCAGGTGGTGGCCAGCGCGCGATTCGCCGAGGAGCTCACGAACACCAACGAAGCCGGTGTTCCATTCCGCTACTTCTTCGGTCGCGAGGCGGCCCGACGGTACGCGCTCGACCCGGATCATCGGGTGGATCGGCCGACGCGACTCTCTCTGGGGGGCACGGAGTTCGTCCTCTACCCCGTGCGGGGGGCCGAGACGGTGGATTCGCTCCTGATCCACCTTCCCGCGAGCGGCGTCCTCTTCGTAGGCGATACCTTCATGCCCTACTTCGGTGCCCCCTTCGTGCCCGAGGGTTCGCCGCAGGCGCTGCTCGACAACGTCGACTTCATCCGATCCCTGAATCCGCGCCTGCTCATCCACGGCCACCCACCGCTGACGGAGCTGTTCACGGTGCCCGTGCTCTCCGGCCTCGCCAACATCATGCGCGAGCTACAGACGCGGGCGCTGGCGCGGATCGCCGAAGGGCGGTCCCTCGCGGAGATCCTGCACGAGAACATCCTGCCCGGGGCGCTACGCGAGCATCCCGGTCTCGTGGTCCGCTACGTCATCATGCGCGAGAACTTCATCAAGCGCCTGTACCACGAGCGAACCGGCTACTGGAAGCCGGACGGTGAGGGCATGGAAGTGATCGCCCCCAAGGAGTGGGCGGCCGTCCTCGACATGCTGGTCGCCGGCCGCGAAGAGTCGCTGGCGAGCACGGCCCGCACCCTGCTCGACCGCGGAGACGATACGCTGGCCCTCAAGCTGGCGGATCTGGGCCTGGTCAACCATCCCGCGGACACCGCACTGGCGGCGGTGCGTCGGCGCGCCCTCGACAGGCTGCGAGCCCGTCATCAGCAGCTGAGCCCGTTCAAGTTCATCGTCTACTCGGAATGGGCGGAGGCCGAGCTGGCCCCCGTGGAGTGACGCGGCCCAGCGTCGACGACGAACGGCGGTTGCCGGCTCCCGTGGAAGTGACTATCGTGCTCACGTGAAGCCCGACGGGGGAGGCACGGCATGAGCGAGGCACTGTCCGGCGACGTCCACCGCGACTCGCTGTCCCGCTTGCCGCTCCGGCGGCGCGAGGACATGGACGAGGACGGCCAGCGCCTGTACGACGCCGTGGTGAGCCCGCAGAGCCGGACCCTGGTCGGGTTGCGGGGACCGAGCGGCATCTGGCTCCACAGCCCCGAGCTGGGCGAGCGCGTGAGAGCGGTGAACCAGTATCTGCGCTACGAGACCGCGCTCGATCGGCGGCTGACCGAGCTGGCGATCCTGGTGACGGCGCGCGAGCTGGACAATCAGTTCGAGTGGACGGCGCACGAGCCGGCCGCGCTCGCCGAAGGCCTGAGCCGGGAGATCATCGACGTCGTGAAGCATCGACGGCCCAGCGCCGAGCTCGAGCCGACCGAGGCCATCATCGTCGACTTCGGGCGCGAAGTCTTCCGCGACAAGACGGTCCGCGCCCCCACGTTCGCGCGCGCCGTGGAGGCGTTCGGCCACGAGGGCGTGGTGAATCTCGCGGCGCTGATGGGGAACTACGCGATGACGGCCGTCATCCTCGGCGCCGTCGATCAGCGGGTGCCGCCGGATCGCGAGCCCTTGTTGCCGCTGCCCTGAAGCCGTCATGAAGGCGATGGTCATCCGTGAGTTCGGCCCGCCGGAGGTGATGCGGCTCGAACACGTGCCCACGCCGGCGCCCGGGCCCGGCGAGGTGCTGCTCGAGGTGCAGGCCGTGTCGGTGAACCGCACGCTGGACCTCGCCGTGCGCGCCGGCACCTACGCGGCCCCGGTCGCGCTGCCGCACGTCCTCGGCGTCGATCCCTCCGGCGTCATCGCCGCCGTCGGCGCGGACGTCACCACGCCGAGGGTCGGCGATCGCGTGGTGACGCGCCAGATCCTCCGACCGCCGACGGCCACGTCGGGCCCCACCATCCTCGGCGTGCACCTGTGGGGCGGCTATGCCGAGTACGTCAAGGTCCCCGCGGAGACGACACACCCCATTCCCGAGGGCCTCGACTTCGTCACCGCAACCGTCGTCGCCCGGCACGCGCCCACGGCGCTCAGCATGCTGCGCGACGTCGCGAAGCTCGCGCCCGGCGAGTCGATCCTCGTGATGGGGGCCTCGGGCGGCCTGGGAGCCGCCGGTGTCCAGGTGGCCCGCGCCCTCGGCGCCAGGGTGATCGCCGCGGCGGGGGCGGACGAGCGCGTGCGCGCGGCGGTCGAGCTCGGCGCCGATGCGGGGGTCAACTATCACGCGCAGGACCTCACGGCGGAGACGCGGCGTCTCACGGACGGCCGTGGCGTCGACGTCGTGTTCGAGAACATCGCCGACCCCGAGCTCTTTCCGAGGGCCTTCGCGTGCCTCGCGCGCAACGGCCGGCTCGTCACCGCCGGCGCTCACGGCGGCGGTACCGTGCCGCTCGACGTCAAGGCGCTCTATCTGCACGGCCTCACCGTCATCGGGTCGGTCGGCCGGGTCACCGCCGATGACCTGACGCTCACGCTCGAGGCCGCCGCGCACGGGCGCCACCGGGTGCTCGTCGACCGGGTGCTTCCGCTCAGCGAGGCGGTCCTGGCCCACCGGCTGGTGGCCGAGCGCTCAGGCACGGGCAAGATCGTGCTGCGACCGCATCCGGACCCTTTGAAGCAGCCTGCGAGGTCTTCCGCACCGCGCTAGCGCTCCTGGCGTGTTTCGACTATCCTTACGCCCACTCCGGACGCCGGGCCACTCCCGCCGGAGGTCGCGTGATTGATCGAGCTGTCCTCCTCCATGCTCACTCCGGCTCCTTTCGGGAGAAAGGAAAACCCATGTCGTCCCTACGGTCGCGCCTCGCAGTGTTCCTCATCGGCGGCCTCACCGTCCTCGCGGCATTCACGCTGCTCGCCCTCGACACGCCGGCCGAGGCTCAGAAGAAGAAAGTCCTGAACGTCGCGGCCAAGGAGCCCGACACCCTCGACCCGCACTCGAGCACCCTCGGCCAGTCGCAGGCGATCGTCCGCTTCATGTTCCGCGGGCTGACGCGGTTCGCCATCAAGGACGGCAAGGTCACCACGGCCGAGGTCGAGCCGGACCTGGCCGAGAGCTGGACGCTCTCCCCCGAGGGCACGATCTGGACCTTCAAGCTCAGGAAGGGCGTGCAGTTCCACAAGGGCTTCGGAGAGCTGACCGCGGAGGACGTGAAGTTCAGCTTCGAGCGACAGATCAAGAAAGCGCCGGGCACGCGCTACGGCGTCAACCTCGACGTGATCAAGTCCATCGAGGTCGTCGACCCGCACACCGTCCAGATCGCGCTGAAAGCCTTCGACCCGATCTTCCTGCTCCGCATGGTCGGCTACCAGCAGGGCTACATCATCTCCAAGAAGGCCGCCGAGAAGCAGGGCGAGCAGTTCAAGTGGAACCCCGTCGGCACCGGGCCCTTCTACTTCGAGCGGCACTCGCCGCGGGAGAAGATCGTCCTCAAGGCGTTCGACAAGTTCCCCGGCGGTCGACCCCAGATCGACGAGGTGCACTGGTTCGACGTCCCCGAGGACGCGACCAAGCTGATCGGCCTCGAGAAGGGGACGTTCGATGTGCTCTATCCCGAAGCCGTCACCGCCGACTTCGCCGACCAGGTCAAGAAGATGGGCGCGGTCATCGATCGTCGGGGCCCGGGCGGGCAGGAGCGCTTCTACATCAACATGACCAAGCCGCCCTTCGACGACATCCGCGTGCGCAAGGCCTTCATGCACGCCATCGATCGCAAGGCCATCAAGGAGACGATGTATCCCGGCGGCCTCGCGCGCGTGGCGTCGAGCTGCCTGCCGACCGGCTACTTCGGTCACATCCCGATGCAGTTCCCGGAGTACGACCCCGAGAAGGCCAAGAAGCTGCTGGCCGAGGCGGGACATCCCAACGGCTTCACCATCAAGAACTACTTCATCAGCAAGTCGTTCTTCTATCCCAAGGTGCTGACCCTGGCCCAGGAGCAGCTCAAGAAGGTCGGCATCATCGTGGAGCTCCAGGTCGTCGAGCACGCGACCTTCCACGAGAACATCCGGAAGAATCTCGATCCGTTCGTCCTCTACGGCGGCACGCGCATCACCGACGCCGACCCCTGGCTGTCCCTGTTCTTCGAGTCCACGGAGATCCCCGATCCGGCCACCGGCAACAAGGGCACCAACTTCGCCCACTACCGGGCGATGGACGATCTCCTGACGGCGGGCCGCGTGGAGCGGGACGTGAAGAAGCGGGCGGGGATCTACCACGAGGCCCAGAAGCGCCTCGAGCGCGACCTCGTCTGTCTGCCCATCAGCGATGTGCCGGGCCAGTGGGCGCGGAACCCCAAGCGCGTGAGCACGCCGTTCGATCCCGAGTACGGCGAGTTCTCGCTGCACTACAGCTACAACTACCCGGAGCTGCTCAAGATCCTGAACTGACGGACGTGACGAGCGCGTCATGATCACCTACGTGCTGCGCCGCGTCCTGGTGGCGATCCCGATGCTGCTCGGGGCGATGAGCATCGTGTTCTTCGCCATGCGCGTGCTGCCCGGCGATCCCTGCGTGGCCATGATGGGCGACCAGGCGACCACGGAGGCGCTGGCCGATTGCACCCGGAACCTCGGCCTGAACCGGCCGCTGGCGCTCCAGTACGCGGACTATGTCTGGCGGTCGGTGCGGTTCGACTTCGGCAATTCGTTCCGGCAAGGCTACCCCGTCAACGAATACATCGCACGGATGTTCCCGCACACGCTCGTGCTCGTGCTGGCCAGCGCGGTGGTGGCGGCGCTGGTCGGCGTCCCCATCGGGATCGTCTCGGCGCTCAAGCGGCGCAACCCGCTCGTCGACTATCCGTTGCGGATCTTCGCGCTCCTGGGCCTGTCGATGCCCGTCTTCTGGCTGGGCATCCTGCTGCTCATCGTCTTCTCGCTGCGCCTGGATCTGTTTCCGCTCATCGGCGGAGGCGATCTGGACGGGGTGCTCGCCATGATCCGATCGGGGGAGGCCTTCACCCAGCCGCGCGACTTCCTGGCCGCGGTGGGGGATGTGCTGCACCATCTCGTGCTCCCGGCCCTGGCGCTGGGCTTCACCCTGGCCGCGACGGTCAGCCGGCTCTCGCGGTCGGCGATGCTCGAGGTGATCAGCCAGGACTACATCCGCACCGCGCGGGCCAAGGGCCAGCGCGAGCGGGCCATCGTCTACAAGCACGCGCTCCGTAACATGATGGTCCCGCTGCTCACGATCATCGGCCTCTTCGTGGCCATCGCGCTCACGGGCACCGTGCTCACCGAGACCGTGTTCACGCGGCCCGGGCTGGGCAAGATGCTGGTCGATTCCATCAACGCCCGCGACTATCCGCTGGCCCAGGGCGCCATCACCGTCTTCACCATGATCATCATCATGGTGAACCTCGTGGTCGACATGCTCTACGCGGTGGTCGATCCGCGGATCACGTACCGGTAGGGTCCCGGGCATGGCCATCGCGCGCGACGCCGCCGCTCCCGAGCTGACCGCGGTCGGCGCGGCGGAGGCGCCGCGCCACCGATCGCTCCGTCGCGCCCTGCGGCGCTACGGGCCGATCGGCATCGGTCTCGTGATGGCGCTGGCGATGGTGATCATGGCGGCGGCCGCGCCATGGCTCGCGCCCCTGAGCCCGTCGGCCCAGTTCGCCGACGCCGTGCTGAAGGGACCGGGGGCGCAGGACCGTCACGTCCTCGGCACCGACGAGTTCGGCCGCGACGTGTTCAGCCGGATCATCTGGGGCGCGCGCGTCTCGCTCCAGGTCGGCCTCGCCTCGGTGGTCTTCGGCTTCGCCCTCGGCGTGCCGCTCGGCATCCTCGCCGGCGTGCAGGGGCGGCGGACCGAGACCGTCATCATGCGGTCGGCTGACATGTTCATGGCGTTTCCCACGCTGCTGCTCGCCCTGATCATCGTCACCGCGCTCGGCGGCACGCTGCTGAACGAGATCCTGGCCATCGGCGTGGCGCTGACCCCGAACTTCATCCGGCTGTCGCGGAGCCTCGCCCTGACCATCCGGGAGCAGGACTACATCCTCGCCGCGCGCGCCCTCGGCAGCGGACAGATCCGGGTCATGGCCCACCACGTGTTTCCCAACGCGCTGTACGCGCTGGTCGTGGTGGGGACGCTCTACATCGCGACCGCGATCCGCACGGAAGCCGGCCTGTCGTTCCTCGGCCTCGGCATCCCGCCGCCGACGCCCAGCTGGGGCAACATCCTCAGCGAGGGCCGGCAATACATCAAATGCTGCCCCTGGATCACGACCTTCTCCGGCCTGGCCATCATGCTCGCCGTGCTGGCCTTCAACCTGGTCGGCGACTCGCTCCGAGATCTCCTCGACCCGCGCCTCAAAGGAGAGTAGCCGGGGTCAGACGGTGGCGGACGCGTGCTCCAGCACGCGGCGGATGGCGGCGATGAGCCGGGCCTGATCGGGCAGCGCCGCCTGCTCGAGCGGCGGGCTGAAGGGGACGGGGACGGGCGCTGCGCACACGCGCTGCACGGGCGACCTGAGGGCGCGAAACGTCTCGGGATCCTCGGTCACGAGGGCGATGATCTCGGAGGCCGCGGAGCAGGTCGCCGGCGCTTCGTCGACGACCACGAGCCTCCCGGTCTTCCGTACGGAGGCCCGGATCGCCTCCGCGTCCATGGGCACGAGGGTGCGCGGGTCGATGACCTCGAGCGAGATCCCCTCGGCCGCCAGCTGCTCCGCCACGGCGAGGGCTTCGCGCACGTAGTACGCGAGCCCGACCACGGTCACGTCGCTGCCGGCGCGCTTGACGTCGGCGACACCGATGGGAACCGTCCACTCGCCCTCCGGCACGGGCCCGACGATCGAGGCGAGGCGGCTACACTCGAAGACGATCACCGGATTGTTGTCGCGGATGGCGCTCTTGAGCAGGCCTTTGGCGTCCGCCGGCGTCGAGGGAAGAATGATCTTCAGGCCCGCCAGGTGCATGAACATGGAGTAGGGGCTCTGGGAGTGCTGGGCCGCCGATTGCGCCCCCCCGCCCGTGGTGCAGCGATAGGTCACCGGGAAGTCGGCCTGGCCGCCGAACATGTAGCGGATCTTGCTCGCCTGGTTGACGATCTGATCCATGGCCACGAACATGAACGTCACCATTCCCCAGTGGATCACCGGACGGAAGCCGCTGCCCGCCGCGCCCAGACCGATCCCGGTGAAGGCCGCTTCCGAGATCGGGGTGATGCGAACGCGCTTGTCCCCGAACTCCTCCTCGAGGGCGGGGGCGCGCGTCGTGGCGAGCGCGATCACGCGCGGATCACGCCGCATCTCCTCGGCCATCGCCTCGGCCAGGGCCTGGGTGAACGTGATGTCTCGCATTTGGAATCGATGACATGGGGGCCTCGAACGGGCCCCCCATACCCCCTTACGTTCAGGGCGCCCCGGCAAAGCCGTGACGCCCCTCGTTCAAGTCGCTTGAGTAGTCTAGACGCAGTAGCATAGCTCATGGGCCCGACGCGCCGGGACATCCCGTTCCGTGAGGCGATGACGTCGCTCCTCGTGTTCGACGGAGCCATGGGATCGCTGCTGTACGAGCGCGGCGTCTTCGTCACCCAGAACTTCGAGCAGCTCAACGTCACGCGTCCGGACATCGTCAAGAAGATCCACGAGGACTACGTCGCCGCGGGCGCCCAGGTCATCGAGACGAACACGTTCGGCGCGAATGGCTTCTGCCTCGACCGCTATGGCCTGGGCGACCAGGTTCGCGCGTACAACCTGGCCGGCGCGCGCCTGGCGCGCCAGGCGGCCGGCGAGGAGGCGTGGGTCGCGGGCTCCATCGGTCCCTCGGGTCTCGTCCCGGGCGTCGCCACCAAGGCCGAGCTGGACCTGGCCTTCGCGACCTTCACCGAGCAGGCGGCCGCGCTCGTCGAGGGCGGCGCCGATCTCCTCGTGCTCGAGACGTTCCGACACCTCGAGGAGATCCGGATCGCGCTCGAAGCGGCGCGGCAGGCCGCCCCCGACATCCCCATCATCGCGTCCATGGCGTTCGACCCGACCGAGACGGTCGCCGACGGGTCGGGCGCGGAGCACGTCGCCACGAGCCTACGCGGCTGGGGAGCGGACGCGATCGGCGTGAACTGCGGCGACGGGCCGCAGATCGCCCTCGCCATCGCCGAGCGCATGCGCGTCGTCGGGCTACCGCTGTGCGTGCAGCCGAACGCGGGTCTGCCGCGCACGGTCGACGGCCGCCTGCTCTACATGGCGACGCCCGAATACTTCGACGTCTTCGCGCGGCGCACGATCCAGATCGGCGCGACGATGATCGGCGGCTGCTGTGGCACCACACCCGAGCACATCCGCTGGATGGCCAAGTCCGGCCGGATGCTCGGCGACAAGCGCGCGGACATCGGAGGGGCCGGCGCCGTCAAGACCGCCGAGCCCGTCACGGTCCTCGAGCCCACGCCGCTCGCGGAGCGGAGCGACTTCGCCGCGAAGATCGCGGCGGGCAAGTTCGTGGTGTCGGTCGAGGTCAACCCCGCCCCCGGCCTCGACCCGTCGCGGGCCCTCGAGGGAGCGAAGATGCTCCTCGACAGCGGCGTCGACATCGTGAACGTCGCCGACGCGCCGCGCGCGATGGCGCGCATGTCCAACATCGCGTTCTGCTCGCTGCTCCTCGGCCGCTACGGGATCCAGCCGATCCTCCACGTGTGCGGGCGCGACCGGAACCTGCTCGGCCAGATGGCGCACCTGCTCGGCGCCCACGCCATCGGCATCCGCAACCTCGTCATCATCACGGGGGATCCGCCCAAGGTGGGCGACTACCCCGAGGCCACGGCCGTCTACGACCTCGACGCCATCGGGCTGCTCCAGATGGCGTCGAACATGAACCGCGGCGTCGACCCCGCCGGCAAGCCGTTGCCCGGCGGCAAGACGTCGTTCCTGCTCGCGACGGGCCTCGAGCCCGGCGCGGCGGACCTCGACAAGGAGATCCAGCGCCTGGAGAAGAAGAAGGCCGCGGGCGCCGAGCTGATCATGACGCAGCCCATCTTCCAGACGGACCTGCTGGAGACGGTCCTCCGGCGCATCGAGCATCTGGCGCTCCCGGTCTTGGTCGGGGTCCTCCCGCTCGTCAGCTACAAGAACGCCGAGTTCCTCCACAACGAGGTTCCCGGCATGCAGATCCCCGAGGAGATCCGCGAGCGCATGCGCAAGACGCCGGGCGGCGACACGGCGCGCAAGGAAGGCGTCAGGATCGCGCGCGAGATGCTGTTCGCGGTGCGGGACCGCGTACAGGGCGCCTACCTGATGCCGCCCCTCGGCCGCTACGAGCTCGCGCTCGACGTCCTGGACGGTCTCAAGCGGTAGGCGGGCGCAGCCAGCGGAGCTCGGGCGTCGCGACCTCGTAGGCGTGGGCGATCCGGAGAATGTGCGCCTCGCCCCACGCCGGTCCGATGATCTGCATCGAGAGCGGCAGCCCGCCCTCGCCGAAGCCGATGGGCACCGCGACCGCGGGCAGGCCCGCCACGTTGATCACCTGCCGCATGGCCAGGCCGGAGGCGAACGTGACGTCCTTGCCGTTGACGCGCGACGCCCCGGTCGCGATCAGCGGCGCCTCGCACGGCGCGACGGGCAAGACCAGGGCGTCGACCACGCGGAGGATCTCGTCGAATTCCCGGCGAATCGCATCGCGCATCCGGCAGGCGCGCACGTAGTCGTCGAGCATGACGCGCGCGCCCTCCGCGAAGCGCGGATGCAGATCGGCGCCATAGCCCTCGGGATGGGGGCGAACCGCGCGCGGTGGAGCGTGAGGAACTCGCCGCGCGACAGTGCCTCGCGCGTGGCCTGGACCTCGGACGCGAGCGGGAAGGCCACGGTCTCGATCTTGGCGCCGAGAGCGCCGAGGACGTTCGTGGCGGCGTCGAGCGCACGCGCGACGGCGGCGGCGAGCTCGATGAAGTGCAGGTCGGGGCACCGCGCAAGCCTCAGTCCCCCGACGCCCGCCTCGATCTCCGCGGTGAAGTCGGGAACGGGCACGTCCGCTGAGGTCCGATCGTGACGGTCGTAGCCGGCCATGGCGCCCAGCATCAGGCCCGCGTCCCGCGCGGTCCGGGTCAGCGGGCCCGCGTTGTCGAGGCTGAGCGCATTCGGATAGATTCCGCGTAGACTCACGCGGCCGTACGTCGGCTTGAGCCCGACGATCCCGCAGCACGCCGCCGGCCCCCGGATGGAGCCGCCCGTGTCGGTCCCCGTCGCGCCCGGACACAGGAAGGCGGCCACCGCCGCGCCGGAGCCGCCGCTGGAGCCGCCGGGCGAGCGATCGAGCGCCCACGGGTTGCGCGTCGGCCCGTACCACGGGTTGTTGGTCGTCGAGCCCGCGGCGAACTCGTGCGTGTTGCACTTGCCGATCGGCACCGCGCCGGCGTCCGTGAGCCGGCGGACGGCCTCGGCGTCCTCGGTGGGCACGTTGTCGCGATAGAACGACGAGCCATGACGGTCACGAAGGCGTTCAGCGTCGGGTTGAGTCGCTCGATCCGGGCGAGATGCGCCTCGGTCACCTCCACGGCCGAGACCGTCCGCGCGCGCATCAGGCTCGCGAGCTCGGCGATCGAGAGAAAACAGAGGTCGTCGTCGGCCATCATCGTCACTCCGCGAACATGTCGACCAGCAGGTCCTTGGGATCGGGATAGGGGCTCGCCTCGGCGAAGCTCACCGCCGCGGCGAGATCGCGCGTCACCCGGTCGCGGATGGCCCGCACCTCCGCCTCCGTGACGAGGCCCCGGGCGGTGAGGTCGTCCTCCAAGCGGGCGATGGGATCACGATCCCGGCCTCGCCACTCGGCGAGCAGGTCGGCCGACCGCGTTTCCGGCGGAGGCACGTCACGCATGGCGTGGAAGAGCGAGCGGAAGGTCTGGCAATGGATCAGGGTCGGGCCCTCGCCGCGGCGCGCCCGCTCGACCGCCGCGCACGTGGCGTCGCGGACGGCGAGGACGTCGTTGCCGTCGACGGAGACGCCGGGCAGACCGTAGGCCGGGGCGTGCAGCGCGATGTCGGTCACCGGCCGCACCGAATCGATCGCGTTGCCGGCGCCGTACTGATTGTTCTCGCACACGAAGACCACCGGCAGCTTCCACAGCGAGGCGATGTTGAGGCTCTCGTGAAACTCGCCCTCCCCGGTGGCGCCGTCACCGAAGAAACACGCGGCCACCTGTCCCGCGTCCTCCAGCTGGGCGGCGAGCGCGGCCCCGCACGCGATGGGCAGGCCGGCGCCCACGATGCCGTTGGCGCCGAGCATCCCGATGGCGAAGTCGGCGATGTGCATCGAGCCGCCCTTGCCCTTGCAGTAGCCGTCGACGCGGCCGAAGAGCTCGGCCATCATCCGGTTGATGTCGGCGCCCTTGGCGATGCAGTGGCCGTGGCCCCGGTGGGTGCTGGTGATGCGGTCGCTCGGCCCCAGCGCGGAGCACACCCCGACGGCCACCGCCTCTTGCCCGACATAGGGATGGAGCGCTCCGTGGATCCTGCGAGCCTTCCGCAGCTCGATCGCGAGCAGATCGAACTCCCGGATCATGATCATCGTCCGGAGCATGCCGGCCAGCTCGATTGTGCTCACCATGGATTCCCTCCACTGCTACCTAGCCGGGAACACGGCGCCGCGTCAAGCGCCAACTGGTTGCAATGCGACCCGGCTCTACTGGAGTATGACCTGACGGATGGGCAATCCGGGGCAACGAGGACACGGAGGACTCACGATGGCACATGGCACCCTGATCGCGGCGATGAACATCGGGCGCGCCGCGGAGGACGAGTTCCACGACTGGTACGACACCGAGCACCTGCCGGAGCGGCAGCGCGTCCCGGGCTTTCTCGTCTGCCAGCGCTGGATCGGAGCGCAGGACCGGAAGGTCTCGGTCGCGACCTACGATCTCGCCGGTGTGTCGGTGCTGAAGAGCCCGGCCTATCTGGCGATCGGCGGCGAGAACCTCTCGCCCTGGTCGAAGCGGGTCACCGGCCGGGTCGAGCGGCTGATGCGCTTCGAGGGCGATCAGATCTTGCCCGGTGACCAGCTCCCGCCGGAGCGCGCCGGCGGACTCTTGCTGAACGCGATGAACATCGCGCCCGAGCTCGAGGCCGAGTTCAACGAGTGGTACGACAAGGAGCACATGCCTGCCCTCGGCGCCGTCCCCGGCGTGCTCTGCGCTCGCCGCTTCCGCGGCACCAGCGGCAATCGCCGGTACGTGGCGCTCTACCACCTGACGGGGCCCGAGGTGGTGGAGTCCGCCCAGTGGATGAAGGCGCGGGAAAGCGACTGGACGCGCCGCCTGCAGCCGCAGTTCCGTGATCACCTGCGCCTCGTCTGCCGGCGCTACGTCCGTGGCGGTTGACGCCGGGGCGCTGCCCGCGATGGCGGTGCAGCGCCGGGGCGGCGGGCCGGATCTCGTCCTGTTTCACGGCGGCATGGGCTGGTGGAAGCACTGGGTCCGGAACGTCGGGCCGCTGGCGGAGCGCTTCGCCGTGCACGCCGTCGACCACCCCTCGTACGGCGCCTCGGCGCCGGTTCCACGGGAGACGACCGGGGCCGAGTATCTCGAGCTCGTGCATCGCCTCTTCGGCGAGATGTTTCCGGGCACGGCGTCGCTGCGCCTGGCCGGCTTCTCGTTCGGCGGCGCGATCGCCGCCAACCTCGCGCGACGTCTCGGGCGGCGCGTGACCCACCTGTGCCTGGTCTCGCCGGCCGGATTTCCTCCACGCGGGGCCGTCGACCGGCCGACGCGCAGCTATCGCGAGGCCGGAGACGACGAGGCGAAGTTTCGCGAGATCTGCCGGCACAACCTGCTCGTCAACATGCTCGCGAGCCCGGAGAGCCTGACCGACGAAGCCGTCGACATCCAGGCCTACGGCGTCCGCCAGGCACGGTTCAACAGCCGCAAGGTGAGCGCCGGCGGCACGCTGCCGGACGACCTCGCGCAGGTGACCTGCCGGGTGCGGGTCCTCTGGGGCGAAAAGGACGATTCCCCCTTCCGTCCGGCCGACCTCCTGATCGGGCGGCTCCGCGCCGTGCTTCCGGGGCTCGACCTGCACCGCATCCCCGGCGCCGGGCACTGGGCGGCCTACGAGAACGCCCCGGAGGTGAACCGGCGCATGCTCGAGTTCTTCGCGTAGTGTCT
>WNGF01009123.1_pt1 | contig 20510 bp, 18 predicted proteins | sample 5400641 | NCBI WGS metagenome assembly WNGF01 (sample SAMN13153371, study PRJNA577476) | soil metagenome | isolation source: 80 cm soil or saprolite under grassland replicate 2 | place: USA:California | collected 2016-06-15
AGCTTGGCCCGATCCGTCCAAGGTGCTCAACATTCCTCTGACGGCGTTCAACACTTTCATCCTCATCTGCTCGTCCGTCACGATGGTCCAGGCGCTCGCCGCGATCGGGCGCGGGGATTCGCGGAAGATGAAGCTCTTCCTGAGCCTGACGCTGATGTTCGGCACTTTCTTCCTGTCGGTGCAGGCCTACGAGTACAACAAGCTCCTGTTCCACGAGCACTTCACGCCGTCGGCGAGCCTCTTCGGATCGGTCTTCTTCACGACGACCGGATTCCATGGCTTTCACGTGTTCTGCGGCGTCGTCTGCATAGCGTTCGTGACCGGCAAGGCTTTTCTCGGCAAGTACACGCAGGAGCACCACCAGGGCATCGAGACGATCGGCCTTTACTGGCACTTCGTGGATCTCGTCTGGATCATCCTGTTCACGATCATTTACCTCTTCTGAGTGTTCACGACCTCCCGACGTTGAATGCGTCGCTCAACGCGGCGAGCGCACTGCTGCTCGCCGCGGCGTACCACGCGATCCGGCGGCGAGAAATCCAGCGACATCACCGGCTGATGCTGACCGCCGTCTCGACCTCGGCGCTCTTCCTGATCTCCTATGTCGTCTACCACGCTCAGGTCGGGTCGGTTCGCTTCCAGGGACAGGGGACGGTCCGGCCCGTGTATTTCGCGATCCTGATCACCCACACGACCCTCGCCGTGGTGATCGTGCCGATGGTCGTGCGGACCCTTTACCTTGCCTGGAAGGGCCGGTTTCCCGAGCACCGGCGGCTGGCCCGGTGGACGTTCCCGCTGTGGATGTACGTCTCCGTGACCGGCGTCGTGATCTACGTCATGCTGTACCGGATCCGCTTCTAGATTTGGATTTTGGATTTTGGATTGGATAGGATGAGCGGGATGAAGACAGTCGCTTGCATCGGGATCCTCGTCCTCCTCGTGGCGCTCGTGCTGCCGGCTGTCGCGGCGGCGTGTCCCGAGTGCAAGGAAGCCAAGGCCGACGGTGAGTACCCGGGCGGCTCGGCCTCGCTAGGCCTCGGGTTCTACTACTCGATCCTGCTCATGATCGCCGTGCCCTGGACAGCGGTCTCGACCATCGCCTTCCTCATCTACCGCAAGCAGCGGCGCCTGAAGCTGCAGGCCTCGGGGGCGCGGCCCTGAGGCGCCGGGCTCTCACCGCTCTTTCGTCCTTCTGGTTCGCCGCCTCGCTCGCCGCAGCGCCGGCGCAAGCTCCGGCTCCGATCGCGAAGTCCGCCGATCTCGATACCCTCCTCGCTCGCGTCGCGGCGGAAACGGTCGCCGCGTTCGCCAAGGACGGCCTCACCGCCGAGGGTCTCTCGATCTCTCTCATCGACCTCTCGAAGAGTTCTCAGCCGTTGCCGGCCGGCTCCTTCCGCGGCGACGCCCCCTACTATCCGGCCTCCGTCGTCAAGGTCTTCTACCTCGTCTCCTACGAGGCGGAAAGGGAAGGGGCCCGCCTGAAGGACACGCCCGAGCTCGCGCGCGCCGTCAAGGACATGATCACCGTCTCCTCCAACGACGCAACCGGGTTCGTCGTGGATTGCATCACGGGAACGACGTCCGGCCCCGAGATCGCCGGCGCGAAAGAGTGGGAAGCCTGGAAGGAGCGGCGCAACACCGTCAACCGCTTCTTCGAGGCTCGCGGCTACAAGGACTTCAACGCGAACCAGAAGACGTTCTGCGAGGATGCCTACGGCCGGGAGCAGGCCTTCCGGGACGGCGGCAAGAACCGCAACCGCGTGTCGACCGACACGATCGCCCGCCTCTTCAAGGAGATCGCGCGTGGCGAGCTGGTCGGCTCGACGGGTACGGAAGAGATGTTGAAGCTCCTCTCGCGCGACGTGGCGGCCGAGAAGCCCTTCGAGGACCTCGAGCTCGAGGACGCCCGCCTGGCCGGTCGCCGTCTCCCGCCCGGGACGAAGATGTGGGCGAAGTCCGGCGAAGCCTACGATGTGCATCACCTCGTCGCGCGCGCACTGCTTCCGAACGGCCGCGACTTCGTCCTTGCCGTCTTCACGAAGGGAGTCAAGACCGTGCCCGACGTCATCCCGAGCGTTTTCGAGAGGGTCGCGGCCCGGTTCACAGCGTCGTAACATTTCAGCGTGGCCGGTGCGAGGTTCCTGTCGTTCTTGGCCGGCGGAACGATCCGCCTGCTCCGCGCCACGCTCGCCGTCGAGCGCCTGCATCGCGAGCGGTACGAGGGCCTGAGGGCCCGCGGCGTCCCGATCCTCTTCGCTCTCTGGCACGGGCGCATGTTTCTCTCGATCCTCGAGCACCGCGGCCAGGCCATCGCCACGATGGCTTCGCAGTCGAAGGACGGCGAGATCATCGCGGGCTGGCTCGAGCGCAACGGCTACGTGGCCACGCGCGGCTCGACGACGCGGGGGGGTGGCCCGGCTCTGCGCGAGCTCGTCCGCCACGTCCGCTCCGGCCGCCACGCCGCTCTGACCGTGGACGGCCCCAAGGGCCCCCCGCGCGTCGTTCAGCCCGGCGTCGTCCAGCTCGCGAAGCTGACGGGCGGCTGGATCCTCCCGATCACGTCCTCCTGCAGCCGCCCGCGTTTCCTGTCCTCGTGGGATCGTTATCTTCTGCCGCGGCCTTTCTCACGGGCTGTCATCGCCTACGGCGAGCCCTTCTCGATTCCCGAGAATCTGCCGGACGAGGAGGCGGCTCGCCGCATCGCGGAAGCCCTCGACGTGGCCACCGCCGAGGCCGACGCCGCAGCGGGTATCACGCCGCCGCCGTAGTCCGCCGAGAAGATTCCCTCCTTTGAGTAAGATCCGTCGCATGGCGAACGCGGGAAGACTCCGCTCGACCCTCGTGTCCCTGCTGCTCGGCCTTTTCGGAACGGCGGCGTTGCCCTGCGCCTCGATGGGACAGCCGTTCGACCCCGCTCTCTTCGCCGAGGTGCGCTGGCGCTGCATCGGGCCGTTCCGGGGCGGGCGCACGGTCGGGGCGACGGGTGTGCCGAGCCGGCCGAATGTCTTCTACATCGGCGTCAACAACGGAGGCGTCTGGCAAACGACCGATTACGGCCGCGTCTGGACGCCTCTCTTTGACCGGGAGGAGACGGGCTCGATTGGCGCGCTCGCCGTCGCCCCCTCGAATCCCGAGATTCTCTATGTCGGAAGCGGCGAAGGCCTCCAGCGGCCGGATCTCTCCGTGGGCGACGGCATCTACAAGTCGTTGGACGGCGGGAAGACCTGGAAACACATGGGGCTTTCCGACGGCCAGCAGATCGGGGCGATTCTCGTCGATCCGAAGGAACCCGGCCGCGTCTTCGTGGCGGTCCTCGGCCATCCCTACGGCCCCAACGCGGAGCGGGGCGTCTTCCGCTCATCAGACGGCGGGCAACATTGGGAGAAGGTGCTCTTCAAGGACGAGAACACGGGCGCAGTCGCGCTGGCCTTCGACCCGACGAACTCGCAGATCCTTTACGCCGACCTCTGGTCCGCTCGGCAGGGGCCGTGGGAGAACGGCGAGTGGCGGGGCCGCGGCAGCGGTCTCTTCAAGTCCTCGGACGGCGGCGCGACGTGGCGGCCCCTGACGCGGGGCCTGCCCACGTTCACGCAGGGGCTGGGGCGGATCGGCTTTGCCGTCGCACCGTCCGATGCGAAGCGCCTGTACGCGATCGTCGAAGCCGAGCCGCGATTCGGCGGGGTCTTCCGCTCGGACGACGCGGGAGAGAGCTGGCGGCGCGTCAACAAAGAGACGCGTGTCTGGGACCGCGCCTCTGACTTCGCCGAAGTGAAGGTGGACCCGAAGAACCCCGACGTGGTCTGGTCCGCGAACACGTCCGTGTACCGGTCGACCGATGCCGGCCGGACGTTTACGGCCGTCAAGGGCGCTCCCGGGGGCGATGACTACCACACGATCTGGATCAACCCCGAGAATCCGCAGATCATCCTTCTCGCGAGCGATCAGGGCGCGTCGATCTCGGTCAACGGCGGAGAGACCTGGTCGAGCTGGTACAACCAGCCGACGGCCCAGCTCTACCACGTCGCCACCGACAACCGATTTCCGTACTGGGTGTACGGCGGGCAGCAGGAGTCGGGCTCCGCCGCCGTGGCGAGCCGGGGCGACTACGGCTCGATCAGCTTCCGCGATTTCCACCCCGTCGGCGCCGAGGAGTACGGCTCGATCGCTCCGGACCCGCTCGACTCGAACATCGTGTACGGCGGCAAGCTGACGCGATTCGATCGGCGGACCTACGAGGCGCAGAACGTATCGCCCGCTCCGGTGCGCAGCGACAAGTATCGGTTCTTGCGCACCGCGCCGGTGATCTTCTCTCCCGTCGACCCGCACATTCTGTACTTCGCGGGGCAGGTGCTCTTCCGGACGACAAACGGCGGAATGAGCTGGGACGTGATCAGCCCCGACCTTTCGCGGGAAGCGCCCGAAGTGCCGGAATCGATCGGGGTCTTCCGCACGGAGGACATGAAGAAGATGCCGCGCCGCGGCGTCATCTACGCGGTCGCGCCGTCGTACAAGGACGTGAACGTCATCTGGGCCGGCACCGACGACGGCCTGATCCACGTCACGCGCGACGGCGGAAAGACCTGGGCGAACGTGACGCCGCCCGAGCTGACGGCCTGGAGCAAGGTCTCGGTCTTGGACGCCGGACACTTCGACGCCGAGACGGCGTACGCGGCCGTCAACCGCTTTCGTCTGGACGATCTGCGCCCCCACATCTACCGCACCCACGACGGCGGCAAGACCTGGAGGAAGATCGTCCGCGGCCTGCCCGCAAACGCGCCGGTCAACGCGGTGCGCGAGGACCCGGAGCGCAAAGGGCTTCTTTACGCGGGCACAGAGCGTGCCGTCTTCGTATCCTTCGACGACGGGGAGAACTGGCAGTCTCTTCGCCTGAACATGCCAGCGACCTCGATGCGCGACCTCGTCATCCACGGCGACGACCTCGTCGTCGGCACGCACGGGAGGTCTTTTTGGATCTTGGACGACGTCACGCCGCTGCGGCAGATGACAGCTCAGACCGCCGCGGAGGATGTGTTCCTGTTTCGCCCCCAGCTCGCCTACCGGGTGCGGCGCAGCAAGAACACGGACACGCCCATCCCGCCCGAGGAACCGGCCGGGAAGAACCCGCCGGACGGGGCCGTCGTCGACTACGTCCTGCGCGGCAAGCCCGCGGACGCGGTGACGCTCGAAATCCTCGACGGCAAGGGCCAGCTCGTGCGCCGCTATTCTTCGGCTGATCAGCCAGAGGCGGTGGGCCGGGAGCTCAACGTGCCGTCGTACTGGGCGCGTCCGCCGCAGATCCTCTCGGCCGAGCCAGGCATGCATCGCTTTGTCTGGGACCTGCGCTACGCGCCGCCCGCGACGCTGACTCGTGACTACCCGATGTCAGCCATCCCCGGTGACACCCCGCTCGAGCCGCTCGGTCCGGCCGTCCTGCCCGGTACCTACACGGTGAAGCTCTCGGCAGCTGGAAAAAGCGTCTCGCAACCTCTGACCGTGAAGATGGATCCTCGCATCGCGACTCCTACTTCGGGGTTAGAGCAGCAGTTCAAGCTTTCCCTGGAGCTGGCCGACGCGATGCGCCGGGACGCCGACGCGCTCGACGAGGTGAAGGCCCTGAGAGCGAAGCTTGAGGCGGCAGCCGGACGCGCGGGGGAAGGCGAGATCGGCAAGAGAGTCCGGCAGCTCGACGGCCGGGCGGCAGCGTTCGAGGGGAGCGCTTCGCGCTGGCGCCCGCAGGCAGGCGGAGGCGACAGCTTCGCGGGGCTCAATGGCGATCTCGCGGCGCTCTACGACGTTCTGCAAGCCGCCGACGTGACGCCGACGACGCAAGCCGTTGCGGCGTGCGCCGCTGCGACAAGCCGCCTCGACAGGTTGCTCGCGAGCTGGAAGGAGCTTCGGGAGCGCGAGCTGCCCGCTCTGGACGCCGAGCTCCAGAAGGCGGGCCTTCCGCCGCTCGTGGCGAGGTGACCCGCTCGGTCAGCGCGCCGTGGCTTCGGCGAGCGTTCGCACGTTGTCGAAGTGCCGGTCGAGGGCGAACCAGTACATCGGCGTGACGGGGAGCTCCCCGCCCGCGAACGCCTGGGGCGACGCGAGCGCGACATCCCAGGCGAGCTCCACCGTGCGGCCCCCGAGCGTGACGTCCACGCGGCCGAGCCGCGACAGCTCTCCCGCCGTGAACGCGATGGTCTCCTCGCCCGAGCGCACCGCAAACACTTCTTCCTTGGGCTTGTAGCGGCGGTCACCCGTCTTCAGGCCCGACACGCCCTGCCAGGACGAAAGATCGTAGAGCCGAATCGTCAAGGGCACGGAGGAGAGGTCGCCCGTGTCGAGGTAGAGAGAGGCTGGAAACGAGGTCCGCCAGGCTTCCGCCGTCGTCAACCTGGCCGGGATTGCCTGGAGTCGCTCCCGGGCGAGCGGACCCGCCAGCGCGCGGCCGGTCGCTGCCGTCCACAGCGTGCCTGTCTCGCGGTCCTGGAGGACGAGGGTGTCGCGCCACAGCGCGCCGGAGTTGACGAACGTGAGAGTTCTTCCCGCAACCCTGCGGTCGTAGAGGGCCGTGATCTGCGTCAGGGCGCACCGGGCCACGACGTAGGGAAAACCGTCCACCTGATCGTTGACGACTTCGTAGCTGTCCAGCAGCCCCACCGGGTACGCCCGCGCTCGCGAGCCCAAGGTCAGGCCGATGAGCAACTCGTCCCAGGCGGGCGGGCTCGTGTGGCGCTCGAGCGACACGAGCGCCGGGCGATCGAGGCTCGGCAGCCGATCGGTCGGCTTCATCTGGACCACCGGGTCTCCACCCACGACGGCGATCTGAGGATGCTTTCGATACTGAGACGAAAAACAGCCTGAGCCCGTCAAGGCGACCGCGAGCAGGAGTAAGCCACCGGCCGCTCGGCGCATCAGGCCTCCGCGAGTGCGGGCGCGGGAGGCCTCGATGCCCCCGGACGGACCACGCGGCGGTACGCGCTGTCCCGTTCGAAGGGCTCCCGGCCTGACTCGCGGATGACGCGCTCGAATTCAGCGCGCGTCATTCCGGAAGCGGTCGTCGCGCCCGCGGCGTGCGTGATCGTCTCGTCGACGACCGTGCCGACGAGGTCGTCGGCGCCGAAGAAGAGGGCGATCTGGGCGAGCTTGGTGCCGATCTGGATCCAGTAAGCCTTGATGTGCGGGATGTTGTCGCACAGAAGGCGCGAAACGGCGATGACGCGCAGGTCGTCCCGTCCGGTCGTCGGAGGCAGATGTGCGAGCGGCGTGTTCTCGGGATGAAACGCGAGCGGGATCAAGCCGCTGATCCCGCGCGTCTCGTCCTGCAAAGAACGCAGGCGCATCAGGTGGTCCACCCGCTCCTCGAGCGTCTCGACGCTCCCATAGAGCATCGTCGCGTTGGTGCGCACGCCCTCCCGGTGGCACTCGCGCGCGATGGCGAGCCACTCCTCGCCCGAAATCTTGTTGGCGCAAATCACGTCGCGCACGCGTCGGGCGAAGATCTCCGCGCCGCCGCCGGGACAGGAGTCCATGCCGGCTGCCTTCAGCTCGCGGATCGCCTCAGGGATGGACTTCTTTCCGACACGAGCGATCCAGTCGATCTCGACCATCGTGAAGGCCTTGAGATGCACACCCGGATACCGGGCCTTCAGCGCGCGGAGAAGGTCCGTGTAATACGCAAAGGGCCAGGTCGGATGCAGGCCCCCGACGATGTGGAACTCCGTGACCGCTTCGCTGTAGCCTTTGCCGGCTTCTTCGACGACTTCCTCGATCGCCATCTCATAGCCGCCGGGCTCGTTGACCTTCTTGGCCCAGGCGCAGAGCGCGCAGTCCACCCAGCAGAGGTTGGTCGGGTTCAGGTAGCGGTTGACGTTGTAGTAGGCCAGGTTTCCGTGGAGATTTTCGCGGACGTGATTGGCGAGGCGGCCCAGGCCCAGAAAGTCGCGCGTTTGGAAAAGCCGCAAACCATCCTCGAAGGAGAGGCGCACTCCCGCCGAGACCTTCTCGGCCGCCGGGGCGAGGTCCGAGCCGCGGAAGGAGCCGAGCTCGCTCACGGCAGGGCGGGCTTGGTAACCGGTTGGAAAGGCGTGGACGACTCCGGCGAAACCTCGTCCACAAACGGGGAGATGTATCGGTAACAGTCCCAGCAATAGCGCTCGAGGGGCTCGAATTGGAAGTCCACGACACGGCCGACGGCGGGGAAGTCTTCGATCTCCCGCCCGCAGCGGTCGCACGCAGCGTTGCCGCCTTTCATCAGGCGCCAGACGGGTCCCATCGTGCCGATGGTAACAGAGGCCGCGGGATCAGAACGGCTCGATGACCTCGGGCTCGCCGCGCTCGGCCTTCCAGCGGCCGACCGCGAGAGTCGCTGCGAAGGCCGCGTAGAAGGCGAAGGCGAACGGCAGGCGCGCGGCGCCGATGCCCACGTCGGTGCCGCCCTGAAGCAGGCGCCGGAAGAGAACGCGCAGCCGCCCGACGCCCTCGTGCAAGACTCCGGTCTGCGGCAGGCCGCGAGCCTGACGGAAGCGAGCCTCGGTGTGGCCGTGAGCCAGGCAGTGGCGCCAGACCTCTGACAGACTCGTGGCGGCGTTGTGGGTCATCCGCAACGAGGGGTCGTAGCGCAGAGTCCAGCCCTCAGCGCGCAAACGCTCGGCGAGGGAGGCGTCGGGGCCGTGGCGCAGCTCGGCCTCGCTCTCGGGAAACGGAAACGCCCTCGCCACCTCGCCGCGCAACAGGATGTTGTGCGCTAGAAAATGAGTGACGTCCGCCGCCTCGGATCCGTGGTTCGGCCACTGGGCGAGCGCGAGCTCGCGTGAAAACGGTCCCGGGGCGTACGCGCTCCGGCCGGTGACGAGAGCGACGCGGGGGCCGGTTGTCTCGATCGCGGCGAGGGCCCGCTCGAGCCAGTCGCGCGCGGGTCTGACGTCCGAGTCTGCCAGGGCGACGAAGGCGCCTTTGGAGATGGCGATACCGGCATTCTTGTTCTCGTGGTATCGCAATCCGGGGCGCGCGAGCCAGACATGCGGGAGATCTGCCAGGGCGCGCTGCTCGGCCGGCGATGGCGACCGGGACGCGACCACGATCCACTCGTCGATTCGGCCGGCCGCCGTCTGCGAACGCCAGGCGGCGATAACGTCGATGAGTCGGATATCGTGGCCCGGTTCGTCGGTCTCCGTCTCGATGACGAGAGAAACCCCCGTGAGGTTTTGGGAGCCGTTTGGAGCGTGCATGCCTGCCCCCGTCAGAACCGGTACGCCGGCGCCGGCTTTCCCCTCGCGGCCAGACCATACCCGTATCCGGCCGCGACGACGTACCAGGCGTAGAAGGCTGCCGAGATGAGAAGCCGGCTGACGGGGATCTCGATCGGCTGACGCAGCTCCAGCAGACGGGCGAGGAGAACGCGATAGCGGCCGACCGCGTCGATCACGGCGTCGGGCCGCCGCCTGCCTCGGAAGGCGGCGTACAGTGCGAAGGCATGGCCCTTCATCGCGACGTGGCCCCAGAGCTCGGGAAGGTGGTTCGTGTAGTTGTGCGTCATCCGCAGACGCGGGTCGTAGACCACGAGAACCCATTCGAGAATGCACCGGGCTGCCGTCTGTCGCCTCCAGGTCTCGACGATGTCGGCCAGCCGAATGCGACGGTTCTCCTGATCGTTCTCCGTCTCGAAGACGAGCGACACGTCCGCACTCATGTGGCCTCGCCCGAAAGCCGGCCGGCCAGGTGGGCCGAGCGTCGGAAGCGGCTGAAGGCGGCGGCGGCCGTGGCGTCGGGCAGGATCGTGCTCGCGCCGGCGAACAGGGCGGCGACGGGAATCAGAGCGGCGGCTGCGACGCGGCGTGCCAACCGTGAGCCGCCTGTCGCCTCGAGCAGCCAGGCACCGGGCCCGGAAGCCGGCGAGACCCTGCCGAAGAGATCGATGTCCTCGGCCGCCTGCCAGCGCGCCGCATCGCGTCCCTCCTCGAAGGCACGCGCTCCCTCCCGCCAGCGTGTTGTCGGGTGGCGGTGCTCGACAGTCCAGTCGGGGTCGTAGCGGATCGGGATGCCCCGCGCCTCGAGACGTCGCCCGTACACGCCATCGCCTCCGCGCGGAAAGCGATCGGGCAGCGGCAGCTCGCGGACGACGGCAGCCCGCACCGCGAAGTTGCGCGTGTTGCAGAAGCGCCGATAGCCGGCGGCCGCGTGGCTCTCCACGTAGCGATCGTATTCGAGCTGGACGAAGCGGGAGAGCCGCGAGGGACTGGTCGGGACGGAGGCGCCCTGGAGGGCGGCCAAGCTCTCGTCGCCGAAAACCGCCGCCGCGCGTGCAATCCAGCCGGGCGGACAGAGGCAGTCGGAGTCCGTGAAGAGGAGAATCTCGCCCCCGGCCTCCCGCGCCGCCGAATTGCGCGCGGCATAGGGACCGCGCGGCGCCAGGCGCAGGAGCCTGGCGCCGAGGCCCGCGGGGACGTTTGGCTGGCGGCGGGCGCCGTCGAGAGCCAGCACGACCTCGAAAGGCGGCGCGCCGCGCTGCGCGGCAAGTGAGACGAGCAGGTCGTCGATCCGCGGGTCGTCGCGCACCGGAACGATGACGGAGATCTTCATGGGATCGGCACCGGCACTGGGGGCGTCTTGACACGGCGGCGCTCGCGTTCAAAGGACCAGGTCAAAAGGACAGCCTCCGCCCCATAGCTCGCGAGGGACGCCGCGACGGCGCCCCGCGCGCCGCAGCGCGGGATGGCGGCAAGACAAAGAACGAGATTTGCAGCCAGGCCCGTGGCATGAACAGCCAAAACGCGCCGGCCGAGGCCGCGCGAGTAGAGGTACGACGTGCAGGGTCGGCTCGTGCCCCACAGGACCGCCGCGAGCAGGGCCAGGGGGAAGAGGATCACGGCTTCGGGGTAGCGGCCGCTATAGAAGACCAGGATGACAGCTTCCCCCGCAGCCAGACCGAAAAACAATGCGGCGGCGCCGCCGATCCGGTAGAGCCGCAGGGCGCGCGCGGTCTCCTCGCGCGCTCCGGCGTCGCCGTGGCGAGTCAGATCCGCGAAGAGGGCGGTTTCGAGGGAGTCCGTGACCGTCCAGAACGCCTCGCCCATTGCGTAGGCTACGGCATAGGCCCCTATCTCGGCCGTCCTTCCGAAAGACGAGAGAAGGAACACATCGGCGCGCCTGTGAAGCGCCACGGCAGCTCCGCCAGCGGCGGCGGGCAGGCCGTACCGCAAGGCTCCCGGCGCGAGGCCCGACATGCCCTTCCAGGCCGGGCGCGCTCCTCCGGTCGCGAAGAGCCCCGCCGCCACTGCGGCGCTCACGGCCACGCGCCCCGCGAGAACGAAGGCGAGGCGGTCGTCGGACAGGAGGCTCGCCGCGAGCACCGCCGCCCCGCCCAGCGTGCGGGCCCAGAGGAACCCGTTGTAGAGGCTCTCACGCCTCTCGGCCAAGAGCGTCGCCGAGAGCGAGTCGCAGAGAAGAGCGAAGGGCAGAGGAGCAAGACCGAGGAAGACGAGGCGGACCAGGACGCGGGCGGTCGCGAGAAAAATGCCGAAGCGCAGCAGAGCGTCGCCCCCGCGCCCGAGCAGAATCGTTCCGCCTCGCCGCGCCCAGCCCCCGGCGCGGGCCTCCGGCCCGAGAAGTCTCATGATGCCTGCGGCCCGCCGCAGAGGGGCCGGACAGCACCGCCACAAACATCAGTCAAGATCGAACTCGCGCCGCAAAGTCTCCTTTTGTTTTTTCCTGTCGAACTTCTTCGCGTCTCCGTGGCTCTTTTCTGTCTTCCGCGGCAGCGGGATGCGCGCTCGGGGAGGCGCCGAGCCGACCGTCTTCTTCTTCGCGGGCTTCTTCACGAGGCGGCTCCCTCGGCCTTCGTTCTCGCACGGAAGACCAGAAGCGCGGCCGTCGAGACAAGCGCGATGCCGGCTCCCAGCAAGAACGCCGTGCGCGGACCGTAGGCCTTCCACCAGATCCCGAAGAGCAGGGAAGCCGGCAGAGCGGCGAGACCGGTCGCCGAATGAAACACGCCAAAGGCCCGGCCTCGCGCCCCCGGCCCCGCGAGGTCGGCCACGAGGGCTCGTTCCGCGCCCTCCGTGAGTGCCGAGAAAAGCGCGTAGAACGCGAAGAGGGCCCAGGTCAGCGCCGCGGTCGTGACGTATGCGAAGCCGACGTAGGACGCCGTGTAGACGACCCAGCCGAGCGCGATCACCGATATCCGGCCAATCTTGTCTGCCAGCACGCCGCCCGGCACGCCGGCAGCGGCCTTGACCCCGTTGAAGAGCGCCCACAGGAGCGGGATCTGCCAGATCTCGATGCCCGATTCTCGTGCCTTGAGAAGCAGGAAGGCGTCGGACGAGTTGGCGAGCGTGAAAAGCACGAAGAGGCAGATGGCGATCCAGAATCGTCGGGACAGGGGTGGCCCGGAGACCAGCTGAGAGGGAGGACGCAGAGGGCGGGGCGTTTCGCGCACGAGAAACGCCACGAGAAGCACGGAGGCGACGCCGGGCACCGCGGCGAGCAGAAAAACGGAGCGCTCGTCCTCGAAGACGAACTTCAGCAGCAGGGCGGCCAGCAGCGGCCCGCCGACGGCGCCGGCGTTGTCCATGGCACGCTGGAGGCCGAAGGCCCGCCCCCGACTCTCCGACGGCACGAGATCGGCGAGCAGGGCATCCCGTGGCGAGGTGCGCATTCCCTTTCCCACGCGGTCGGCGAACCGGATCGCGAGAACCTGCAGCCACGAGGTGGCGAGGCCCACGAGCGGGCGCGCCGTGGCGGCGAGCGCGTAGCCGGCGACGACGAGAGGTTTGCGCCGGCGAGAGCGGTCCGACCACCAGCCAGAGACCATCTTCATGATCGACGCCGTCGCTTCGGCCACGCCCTCGATCAAGCCCAGAGCGGCCGGTCCGGCCGCCAGGGTCCTCGTCAGGAACGTGGGCAGCAGCGGATAGATCATGTCGGAGGCCACGTCCGACAGAAACGACACCCAGCCCAAAGTGAGCACGGCTGGACTGAGCTTTTTAGGCTGTTTTGACATAATTATTTCGGATATTTATATAAAATACCGAATTTAATTCGGAAGTCCGTGAGCTCCGCTGCTCATCATAATCGCCCCGTGCGGTCCCACTCGTCCGACGCGTTCATCCTGGGCACTCACGCCCTTCGTGAAAAGGATCGGATCGTGTCCTTCCTGACCCGGGACTCGGGCAAGAAGCGGGGCGTGGCGCGGGGAGCGCGCAGCCCGCGCAGCCACTTCTCGGGCGCGCTCGAGCCCATGACGGAGGCCCGTGTGGTGTATTTCGAGAAGGACGGCCGCGAGCTCGTCTCGATCGACGAGGTCGAGCCCATCCGCCCCTCCTTCGCGCTCTCTCGAGAGCTCGGCCAGGTTCTCCTGCTCTCGTCGTTTGCGGAGAGCCTCGAGGTTTTCGTGTCCGATTCCGATCCGGCGGAACCTTTTTACCGCCTCTCGAGGCACGCGATTGATTCGCTGATCGAGGGCGCGCCGCACCAGGCCGTGGCCGCCTATTTCGACGTCTGGATTCTGAAGCTCTCGGGCCTCTTCCCCTCCCTGGGCGAGTGCGCCGGTTGCGGCCGGACGCTGTCTCCCGAGGACGTGCTTCTTTTCGACGAGAGCCGGCCCGGTTTCATCGGCTCGGAGTGCCGCCGCGGCGAGGTCTTGCGCCTCTCGCGCGAAGCCCGCGAAACCCTGCGCCAGTTCCTCACGAACCCTCTCGACCCTCTCGAGTATCCGCAGGGCATCGCCGAGATCGCCGCCATCACCCGCCGGGCCCGGCGCCATTTCCTGGGTCACGAACTGAAATCCCAGCGCGTCATCGGCGAGGTGCTCGGGTAGTGTGCTCCGGTCCTTCTCGCGTTTTGGAAATTTGATTGGCCGCGCAGTGGCCGGTTGACTTGATAAACTCGCTCCCTCGATGCTTACGCTTCAGACGCTGATCGCCGAGCTGTCGGCATACTGGGAATCGCAGGGCTGCCTGATCGAGCAGCCTTATGACATGCCCATGGGAGCCGGCACGATGCATCCCGCGACCTTCCTGAAGGTGCTGGGTCCGGATCCCTGGAACTGCGCCTACGTACAGCCCTCGCGCCGGCCGGCCGATGGACGCTACGGCGAGAACCCCTTCCGCCTCGGCAAGCATCTCCAGCTCCAGGTCATCCTGAAGCCCTCGCCCGAGAATGCCCAGGAATCCTACTTGAAGAGCCTCGAACGGCTCGGCATCGTGCTTTCGGATCACGATATCCGCTTCGAGGAGGACAACTGGGAATCGCCCACGCTCGGGGCCTGGGGGGTCGGCTGGCAGGTTCTCATGGACGGCATGGAGATCACGCAGTTCACCTACTTTCAGCAGGCGGGCGGCATCGATCTCTCGCCGATCTCGACCGAGATCACCTACGGGCTCGAGCGCATCGCGATGTTCCTGGCGAAAGTCAAGTCGATCTACGACATCCGGTGGAATGAGACGCTTTCTTACGGCGAGGTCCGCCGGGAGGACGAGGTCGAGCTCTCCAAGTACGTCTTTGAGACCGCGGACACCGAGTACGCGCAGAACTTTTTCGATCAGTACGAACGGGAGGGCTGGCAGTCACTCGCCGCCGGTCTCGTGCTGCCTGCATACGAGGCCGCGCTCGTCTGCTCGCATCAGTTCAACATTCTCGATGCGCGCGGCGCGGTGTCGGCTACGGACCGCGTCGGGTTGATCCGCCGCGTGCGCGATCTCGCCAGCGCCTGCGCCCGCGCCTACGTGGCTCGCCGGGAGGCCGGCCGCCCGGCGCCCGAGCCGGAACCGGCTGCGGCGGTGTGAGCCAGCGGGACTTTCTTCTCGAGATCCGGACGGAGGAGATCCCGGCTGCCGCCCTCGGCGGCGCCCGGATCGACCTTGCCCGGAGGCTCGAGGCCGCCCTGACGGAAGAAGGCCTCGTCCCGACGAAGACCGAATCCTACGCGACCCCGCGGCGCCTGGCCGTCATGGTGCGAGGGATCCCCGAACGCCAGGAGGACAAGTTCCAGGAGGTCCTCGGGCCTTCTGTGGCCGCCGCCTACGACGCCGAGGGCAAGCCGACGGGCGCGGCCGAAGGGTTCGCGCGCAAACAGAAGATCGACGTCTCGGAGCTCGTGGTCGTCCAGGCGCCCCGGGGAGCGACGGTCGCCGCCCGGCGCACCGTCCCCGGACGCGCCGCAGCGGACGTCCTGGCCGAAGTCGTGCCGCGTGTCGTCGGCGACCTTTCGTTCCCAAAGACGATGCGGTGGGGAGACGGAGCGCGGGTGTTCGTCCGGCCGGTGCGGGGGGTCGTGGCCCTTTACGGCGGAGCGGTCGTTCCCCTCGAGATCCTGGGTGTCAAGGCAGGCACCGGAACCTCGGGCCACCGGTTTCTCTCGGACGGCGAGGTCACGGTGGGCGGCGCGGACGACTACTTGGCGGCTCTCCGCACCGCGCACGTCGAGCCGGACGGCGAGGTACGGCGCATTGCAATCCTGGAGGCCGCGCGCGAGCTCGCCCGGGAAGTGAACGGCTCGATCGAGTCGGATTCGGACCTCGCCGGGACCCTGGCCGATCTCGTCGAATGGCCGGGCACGGTTCGCGGTTCGTTCGACCCGGAGTTCCTCGAGCTGCCGGAGGAGATCACGACGACGGCCATGCGCACGCACCAGAAGTATCTTCCCGTCCGCGGATCGAGCGGTCTGCTTCCGCACTTCGTCGCCGTGATGGACAACGCGGAGGACCGCCGGGGCTTTATCGCGAAGGGTAACGAGTGGGTCATCAACGCGCGGCTCGCCGATGCACGCTTCTTCTTCGAGGAGGACACGAAGCAAAAGCTCGACGCGCGGCTGCCGATGCTCGAGCGGCTCGTTTTCCAGGACAAGCTCGGCGACTACCGCAAGAAGACCGAGCGCCTGATGGAGCTCGCCCAGGCGATTGCCCACATCGTCGGCCGGCCGGACCTCGTCGAAAGCGTCGGGCAGGCCGCGTGCCTCTCCAAGGTGGACCTGACGACCCATCTGGTCAAGGAGTTCACCGACCTGCAGGGCATCGTCGGGGGGATCTACGCGCGACGGGAGGGCTATTCCGAGGCCATCTGGAAAGCGATCTACGATCATTATCGGCCGGCTTCCGCCTCGGATGACCCGCCCCGCGAAGCGGCGGGCGCGATTCTTTCGCTTGCCGACCGCTTCGACACGCTCGCGGGCCTGTTTCGGATCGGCTTCGTCCCGACCGGCTCAAAGGACCCCTACGGCCTGCGCCGCGCGGCGTTCGGCGCCGTCGCGATCGCCGTCTCGCGGCGGTGGAGCCTCGATTGGCGGCCGATCGTCCGCCAGGCGATCGGCCTCTACCCGGCCGAGGTCAGCCCGAAGTCCACGGACGATGTCCTCGCGGAGCTTGCCGCCTTCTTCGCGGAGCGCTTGCGCAACCTGCTCGAGCGGCGCGGGCACCCGCACGACGAGATCTCGGCGGTTTTGAACGTCGGACCCTGGGACTTCGCCGATGCGGCCGAGCGGGCCTCTGCGCTCGCCGAGGCACGCCGGCGCACGGACTTCCATTCCCTGATTCTGGCGTCAAAAAGAATTCGCAACATCGTCGGCGAGCAGGCGCCCGAGGCCGGCCCCGATCCGGCGCTCTACAAAGAGGATGCGGAACGCATGCTGGCCGGGGACTTCCTTCAAGCCAAGCAGGTCCTGTCTGATTTGTCCACGGGGCGGCGCTACCGCGAGGCCATGGAAATGGCGGCCTCGCTCGCTCCGGCGCTCGATCGCTTCTTCGTGGATGTGCTGGTGAATTGTCCCGAGGACGATCTGCGCCGCAACCGGCTCGCCCTGCTCGCGTCGATCCAGCGGGAGTTCTCCCGTCTGGCCGACTTTTCGGAGATTGTCGTCGAAAAGTGAGGCTCGACCGATGAAGAAAGTCTTCTCTTTCGGAAACGGTGTCGCGGAAGGGGCGGGCCTGGGGAAGGAGAAGCTCGGCGGAAAGGGCGCCGGACTGGCGGAGATGACCGCCCTCGGCATCCCCGTGCCTCCGGGCTTCACGATCGACACCTCCGTCTGCAACGACTACGCGCGCGGCGTATCGCTCGACGGCGTGCACGCCGAGATGGATGCCGCTCTGGAGCGCCTCGAGGAGGACGCCGGCCGGAAATTCGGCGACCCCGCAAACCCGCTTCTGGTCTCGGTGCGCTCGGGAGCGCGCTCCTCGATGCCCGGGATGATGGACACGATCCTGAATCTCGGCCTGACCTCCAGGACGCTGCCCGCGCTCGCAGCCGGATCGGGCGAGCGGTTCGCGCTCGACTGTCGGCGAAGGTTCGTCGAGATGTACGGCGACGTCGTTCTGCGCATTCCCCGCGAAGAGTTCAACAGGGTCTTGAACGACAAGAAGGCCGAGCGCAAGGTCGCCTCCGACACGGAGCTGACCGCCGAAGATCTGAAAGACGTCGTTCGCCGGGACGAAGAGATCGTCCGGCGCCGCACGGGACGAGACTTCCCGGACGACCCGAAGGAGCAGCTCTGGGGCGCGATCGGCGCCGTCTTCAAGTCCTGGGACAACGAGCGAGCCAAAACCTATCGAAAGCTCCACCGCATTCCCGAGGACTGGGGCACGGCCGTCAACGTCCAGGCCATGGTCTTCGGCAATCGCGGCGACACGTCCGCCACGGGCGTGGCCTTCACGCGCGATCCGTCCACCGGGGAGAAGCGCTTCTACGGCGAGTTCTTGCCCAACGCGCAGGGCGAGGACGTGGTGGCCGGCATTCGCACGCCCCGGCCGCTCAATGCGGATGGATCCGGTCGGTCGCTCGAAGAGACCATGCCGCAGGCGCACGCCGAGCTTCTGCGCGTGCGCGACCTGGTCGAGAAGAGCTTCAAGGACATGCAGGACCTCGAGTTCACCGTCGAGGACGCGAAGCTCTACCTGCTCCAGACGAGAAACGGCAAGCGCACCGGGTTTGCCGCCGTGCGCATGGCGACCGAAATGGTCGAGGAAGGCCTGATCGACGAGGACGAGGCCGTCGCGCGCGTCGAGCCGGAACAGTTGATCCAGCTGCTCGCGCCGGTCTTCGACACGAAGGAAAAGGCCGAGGCGGTCCGAGCGGGCAAGCTCCTCGGCAAAGGCCTGCCCGCCGGCCCGGGCGCGGCGTCCGGCCGGGTCGCTCTGACGGCCAAACGCGCCGTCGCGATGGCCGGCGACGGCGGCGGCCCGGTCGTTCTTGTGCGCGAAGAAACCTCGCCCGAGGACATCGCCGGAATGCATGCCGCCGTGGGCATCTTGACGACGCGAGGCGGGATGACCTCGCATGCTGCAGTCGTTGCGCGCGGCATGGGCAAGACCTGTGTCGTGGGCGCGGGCGACATCAGCGTGGAGGAAGAGCGGGGCGACGTGCGGGCGCGCGATCTCGTCGCACGCGAGGGCGACTGGATCTCGATCGACGGCACCACCGGCGAGGTCGTCCTCGGCAAGATCCTGACGCGACCCTCCGAAGTCCTGCAGGTGGCGCTCGAGAAGAGCCTCGCGCCGGAGAACGCGCCTGTCTACCGAGCCTTCGAGAAGATCCTGACCTGGGCTGACAAGCGCCGCCGTCTGGGAGTGCGCGCCAATGCCGATACGCCGACCGACGCCCGCGTGGCCGTGGTCTTCGGCGCGCAGGGCATCGGCCTGTGCCGCACCGAGCACATGTTTTTCGAAGAGCACCGCATCCTGGCCGTGCGCGAGATGATCCTGGCCGACTCGGCCGAGGGGCGGCGCAAGGCGCTCGAAAAGATCCTCCCGATGCAGCGCGAGGATTTCGTGGGCATCTTCCGCGAAATGGGTGAGCGGCCCGTGACGATTCGCCTGCTCGACCCGCCGCTCCACGAGTTTCTGCCCAACGAGGACTCTGCCATCGAGAAGACGGCGAAAGAGCTCAAGGTCACGGCCGAAAAGGTGCGGGAGCGCGTGCGGCAGCTCCACGAGATGAACCCGATGCTCGGGCACCGCGGTTGCCGCCTGGGCGTCACGCACCCGGAGATCTACGAGATGCAGGTCCGCGCGATCTTCGAGGCCGTGGCCGAAGTCGTTCGCGGGGGCGGCAAGCCCAATCCCGAGGTCATGATCCCCCTCGTGGGAACCGAGCAGGAGTTCGAGAGGCTGAAGATCCTGACCGACGAGATGGCGAAGACGGTGTCGAAGGAGACCGGACAGCCGGTTCCCTACAAAGTCGGCACGATGATCGAGATTCCTCGTGCCGCCCTGCGCGCCGGAACGATCGCGAAGAACTGCGACTTCTTCTCTTTCGGCACCAACGATCTGACGCAGATGACCTACGGCTACTCACGCGACGACGCGGCGTCCTTCCTGCCGGCCTACATTGAAAAAGGCATCCTGCTCGAGGACCCGTTTGCGAGCCTCGACCAGGTCGGCGTGGGCGAGCTCGTGACGATCGCGACGCGGCGCGGCCGGGAGGCGAACAAGGGCCTCAAGGTCGGAGTCTGCGGCGAGCACGGCGGCGACCCGCGTTCGATCGAGTTCTTTCACAACGCGGGTCTCGACTACGTCTCCTGCTCGCCGTACCGCGTGCCGGTTGCCCGGTTCGCGGCCGCGCGTGCGGCGCTGGCGGAAAAGAAGGTAGGGGGATCGTCGACGGCCTAGCCGATCGCAGCGTGATCGCAACGTGATCGCAGCGTGATTGGTGAATGGATGAACGCTTCGGAAGTTGCGGAGCTGGTACTTCTCTCGGCAAAGATCTGGACGGGGAATCCGGCCAAGCCGAAGGCGGAGGCCTTGGCCGTGCGCGGCGGACGCATCGTCGCCATCGGGTCGAACGCCGACGTCGCGGCCCTTCGGGGCCCGAAGACCCGCGTCCTGGATGGCCTCGGCCGGCGCGTCGTGCCGGGCTTTGTCGACGCCCACACGCACATGGCGATGGGTGGCTTCAATCTGCTCGCCGTAGACCTGCGGCGAACGACGGATCCCGCGGACTTCACGCGCAAGCTCGCGGCCTTCGCCAGGACGCGCCCGGCGCGGCAGTGGATCACCGACGGCGCCTGGGACCACGAGCAGTGGTCTCCGCCCCGGCTTCCGACCAAAGAGCTGCTCGATCCCGCCACCGGAGACCGCCCGGTCTGTCTCCAGCGCCAGGACGGCCACATGCTGGTGTGCAACAGCCGAGCGCTGGCTCTCGCGAAGATCGGGCGGGACACACCGGATCCTCCGGGCGGCGTGATCGTGCGCGACGCCCGGGGTGAGCCCACAGGCGTGCTGAAGGACGCCGCCATCGATGCGATCACTGCCGTCCGTCCGCCGCGAACTCTCGCCGAGCTCGAGGAGGCCTTGAAGACCGGGATGAGAGAGGCGGCCCGGGTGGGCGTCACGTCGGTCCAGGACTTGCCGGGAAGCGCGCGCGACCTGGACGCCTGGGAGAATCTGCGCTCGGCCGGAGCTCCCGGCGTGCGGGTCAACTACCGGCCCTCTCTGTCCGCGTGGGAGGTGGCTCGGGACCGCCGCCTCTCGATGAAGAACGACGAGTGGTTGCGTCTGGGCGGTGTGAAGGGATTCGCCGACGGCTCGCTCGGGTCCTCG
>WNGF01004102.1_pt1 | contig 20500 bp, 14 predicted proteins | sample 5400641 | NCBI WGS metagenome assembly WNGF01 (sample SAMN13153371, study PRJNA577476) | soil metagenome | isolation source: 80 cm soil or saprolite under grassland replicate 2 | place: USA:California | collected 2016-06-15
CTGTTGTTAGCAAGTGAATTGACCGCTCGGGTTTGACACGTGATCTGACCGCATCAGGGTGAGGGTCAGGCCGGCACGAGGGCGCGACGGCGCGGTTTGGAGGCACGCGGGGTGGGGCGGCGGGTCCGTGGCGGGCTCAGGAGCGACGATCGCGACAGGGGCAAGGGGTGAGGGTGGGGGGACAGCGGCGTGAGCGCGCGGCTCGGGCGGGGCGCGATGGGCGCCGCGAGGCACCGGCCCCGGGCGTCGTAGTGGCCGAAGCACCGCGCGCCGAACCACACGCAGTGGAGACCATCGAGGTGGCGGCGCACGAGGACGCGCAACCCCGCACAGGTGCGGCGGCCTGGCTGCTTGTCAATCTGCAGCCGGACACCCTCGAGGGCCACCGTGTTGTCCTGCCCGACGGTGCGGGCCTCTTCGTGGCAGAGGATGTGGGTGAGGTCGACGCCGCCGAGGGGCACGAACGCCGAAGCCGGATCGGCGGGGGGGTGGGCAAAGCGGGCGTCGTAGGCGGCCAGGAAGCGGGCGGTCAGGTAGCGATTGGCCGCGGGGACGGTGGTGATGCCGGCAACGCGGAGCTCATTGATGAGGCGATCCTGGAAGGTGCGGTTGAGGCGTTCGCTGCGGCCGCGGGCCTGCGGGGAGTAGGCGGGGATGTGCTCGATGCCGAGGCGGGCCAGGGCGCGGCCGACCTGGGTGCGCCGATCGCGGTCCACGGGCTCCCCGGCTTTCGGGGTGTAGAAGGCCCACCCGGCGCGATCGGTGTACAGGGCCTGGGGCAGACCGTGCGTCTCCAGGATGGTCCAGAGGGCGGTCATGACCGTCGCCGTGGATTCGGCGGGGACGAGCTGGGCGTAGAGGACGCGCTTGGTGGCGTCGTCCACGCTCTGCAGGAGCACCTGCCGTTCCGTCGGCCGCAGCGCGAGCCAGGCATGGGGGCTGCCGTCGAGGTGGAGCATCTCCCCGAAACACGGCCGCGGCTCGCGGCGGCGACGGTGCCGACCGCGGGGGCGCCGCTTCGGCAGGAGCTGGGCCGCCTGCAGGAGCCGCTTCACGAAGGTGTAGGCGTAGGTCACCTGATGCTCGCGCTGCGCGATCTCGTGAAAGTGCGCCGCATTGAAGCCGGTGTACCGCTCGCGGTACAGACGCACGATGCGCGCGACCTCCGCCACCGGGGCGCGGCGGGGCGAGGGCTGCTGCCGCCGTCGATCCCACAGGCCGTCATAGCCCCGCTGCTGGTAGCGCAGCCGCCAACGCCGCAGCGTGCGGGGTCGCCAGCCCAGGATCTCCTCCGCCTGCAACCACGTCAGCTTGCCACTGAGGGCCTGCAACAGTACCTCTTGGACTTTCATCGTGCGCTCCACGACAGCCGGGGCATAGGGCATGACGGACCTCCTCGGTCCACCATGGCTCTCCCCCGCCGTCCGCAGGCGCGGTCAATTCACGTGCTACTCACGGCGGTCAAATCATGTGCTAGCAACAAGATCGAAGCGCCTTCAGATGCGGAGTTCTGTCCCGATTGCGGGACCAGCCTGCTCGTCCCGTGCCCCCAGTGCCGCACGTCCAACAGTGCCGGCAACCGGTTCTGCAAGAAATGCGGCCACGCGCTGGGGTCGGCACGCTCTGTGGTCGAGGGTGAGCGCTTCGCGGCCCCCAACGCCTACACGCCGCAGCACCTGGCCGAGAAGATCCTCACCTCGCGGGCCGCGCTCCAAGGCGAGCGAAAGCTCGTCACCGTGCTCTTCGTCGACGTCTCCGGCTTCACCGCGCTCTCCGAAAAGCTCGACCCGGAAGATGTCCACGGCCTCATGGACCGGGCCTTCGAGCTGATGCTCGGCGAGGTGCACCGCTACGAGGGCACCGTCAATCAGTTCCTCGGTGACGGGCTCATGGCGCTGTTCGGCGCGCCCATCGCGCACGAGGATCACTCCGCCCGAGCCGTCCATGCCGCCCTCAGCATCCAGCACGCGCTCGGAGCGTATCGCGATGAGCTCTCGGCCAGGCGCGGCATCGAGTTCCGCGTGCGCATGGGGCTCAATTCCGGCGCGGTGGTCGTGGGCAAGATCGGCGACAACCTGCGCATGGACTACACCGCGGTCGGCGACACGACCAACCTCGCCGCCCGTCTCCTGGCTCTGGCCGAGCCCGGGCAGGTCCTGGTGAGCGAGGACATCGTCAAGGCCGTCGGGCCGTACTTTGCCCTGGAGCCCTTGGGCGAGGTGAGTGTGAAGGGGAAGGCCCTGCCCGTGCGCCCGTACCGCGTCGACGGCACTCGCGGCGTGCGGAGCCGGCTGGAGGCGGAGAGCGAGCGCGGCCTCACGCCGCTCGTCGGCCGCGAGCACGAGCAGGCGCTGCTCCGGGACAGCTTCGCGGAGGCGCAGGAAGGTCGCGGTCAGGCTGTTTTTGTTTACGGCGAGGCGGGGATCGGCAAGTCGCGCCTGCTGCTGGAGTTCCGCCGCCATGCCGAGGCCGCCGGGGCACGGTGGATCCTCGGCCGCTGCGTCTCCTACGGTCACACGATCGCCCATGTGCCCGTGCTCGACTTCATGCGCGACCTCTTCGGCATCAAGGAGGGCGATGGCATGGAGACGATGGGCGAGAAGATCGCCGACGGAGTCCGCTCGGCAGGGGACGGCGTTACGTGGACGGCTCCCTTCCTTCGCTCGCTCTTCTCGCTCAACCCGGAAGACGCCACGGTGAAGGCGATGATCCCGGCCCAGCGAAAGGGACGCACCGCGGAGGCCGTGCGCGACCTCCTCCTCGCGTACGCCACGGAGCGGCCGCTCGTCCTCGTGGTCGAGGACCTCCACTGGATCGACTCCCACTCGGAGGACATCCTGCGCCTCCTCCTGGACGGCATGGCCGGTGGTTCCCTCATGGTTGTGCTGACCTATCGCCCCGGCTATGCCCAGACCTTCGGAGAGCGAACGTACTTCACGCGGATCACGTTGCGGGCGCTGCCGGAGGCGCAGACAGCGGCCATGGTGCAGCGGGCCCTCCGGGGGGACGTCCCCGCCGATGCATGTCGGCTCATCGCCCGGAAGGCCGAGGGCAATCCGCTCTTCGTCGAGGAGCTGGCGAAGTCGCTCGTGGAGGACGGTACGCTCGAGCGCGTGGGCGAGGGCTACCGCCTGGTCCGCCCGCTCGCCGACGCGCACATTCCCGAGACCATCCAGGGCGTCATCATGGCCCGCATCGATCGGCTCCCCGAGGCCTCCAAGACCGCGCTCCAGATTGCCTCCGTCATCGGGCGGGAGTTCACCGCGCGGCTCGTCGAGCGGGTGGCAGCACTGGAGCGTGACGCGCGGCAGGCCCTGGGCGAGCTCCGGACGGTGGAGCTGATCTACGAGAAGGCCCGCTCGCCCGAGCTCGAGTACATGTTCAAGCACGCGCTGACGCACGACGTCGCCTACGAGAGCCTGCTCAGGCAGAGTCGTCGTGAGCTGCATCACCGGACAGGCCGGGTGATCGAGGAGCTGTACGCCGACCGCCTCCCCGAGGTCTACGAGACCCTGGCCTTCCACTTCACGCGAGGAGAAGCGTGGCCGCAGGCCGTCGACTACCTGCTCAAGTCCGCCCTCAAGGCTCGCGCGGGCTTCGACTACGCGGAGGGTAGACGCCTCTGCGCTGAGGCCATCGAGATCCTCCACCGGCGCGGCGGCGCCCCCCGAGAGCTGGCGCGGGCTCACGAGATGCTGGGAGACCTCGAGAGCCTCTTGGGGCGACTGGATCCCGCCAACGCGGCGTACGAGCAGGCGCTCGCTCTCCGGGACGATGAGGCGGGCCGTCGGCGCCTCGGCAACAAGACTCACCGCCCGGGCTCGATCGTTCGTGAGGGAGCGAGGATCGTCTACTACGAGCACGGCGTGGGCGAGCCGACACTGGTCCTGTGCCACCCGATGGTCTACGGGCTCGCGACCTTTCAGCCGCTCCTCGAGCAGCTCTGCCAGGACTTCCGCATCGTGACGTGGGACCCGCGGGGCACGGGACGGTCTGACCCGCTTCCCGGGCCCTACTACACCACGGACTTCATGGAAGACCTCCGCGCCGTGGTCGAGACCATCGGCAATCGCCCCGTGGTCGTGGTCGGCCAATCGCGCGGCTCGACCGTCGGAGCGCACTTCGCCACGAAGTACCCTCACCTGGTCGAGAAGCTCGTCCTCGCGGGCCTCGATCCAACGGGGCAGCGGGGCCTCCCGGATTTTCCGCTCACGGACCGATGGGACATGGAATTTGTCAGACGCCTCCGCACGGCCGGGGCCAATGAGGATTGGTCGACCGTCGTGCCGTTGTTCATCGCGCAGGTCGCTGCCGGGGAGCCCGGCGTCCAGAAGCTCATTGAAGGCACGATCCGGGTTTGGAGCCAGATGCCGCTGGACTGCTTGAGGAACTTCTTCAAGCTCGACGATCCCGGCCGCGACGTCCGCCCGCTCCTGCCCGCGCTACGAGTGCCCACCCTCGTCTTGCACGGCGGGCACGACCGGAACACACCCGTGGAAGCGGCCCGCTGGACGGCCGAGCAGATCCCCGGCGCTCAGTTCCACGCTCTGGAGGGGCGCAGTCACATGCTGGTCGTCACCGCCGTCGTCGAGTTCGCCCGGCTGATACGCAACTTCGTCCGCACCGGCCGGCCTACATGAGCATGAAGCCTGAGGCTCTCGGCTCTCCGAGATCGTCGAGTCGAGCCCGGACCTCCTCGAGGTGAAGAGCGCTGCGCCCGGCCCGCGCGGCCGCCTGCCGCTGACGGCCGAGATGCTGCGCGAGAGCCCGAGTGGCGACATCTTCGGGCTGACGCAGAACGCGGGCTGTGGCATCGGCTCCGTGGGCCGGCAGGTGTCTGAGTCTGGGAGGTTATGTCACGGGGGACGGGGGCCGACCGCTGCCGGAGGGTGCTAATGTTGCCGTCTACGCTCCCCCGCGCGTCTTGATGTTCGTCGAGTAGGCGGCGCGCCGGAGCGTCGCCCCCATCTCCTCGGTGATCGCGAGCAGCGCGTTGCGGATGACCTCGAACTTCACCGGATCGACGTCGGCGGCCAGAGCGCGGGTGGGGACGGGAGGGGTCGTCATGGCCCGGTCATGGTACCGCGGCCCGTCGCCGGCAGCACGATCTCGCGCGTGACCCGGCAGGGCGGATGACCCCACGAGGGGCAGTAGGCGTGCTGCGGAATCGGCAGGTCGGCGCCGGCCACGACGAGCGTGAGATCGTCGGGTTCGCGCACCGCCGGGATGGAGCCGCTCTCCGCGGCGGCGCGCGCCCATTCAGGCCAGTCGCTCGCGCGCACGGTGGCGTGGATCCACGAGCGACGCCACGTCTCGGCGGGAAGCCGCCCGCGAGTGTAGAGCTCACGACGCACGTCGGCCCGGGTCCAGCCTTCGCCGGCCAGCCGGCGCGCGGTGAACGGCGAGAGGATCACGGTCGCCTTGCCGCTGTGGAGGATGCCGAAGAGCGAGGCGGCCGAGCCGATCACGCTGGCCAGCTCGTCGAGGCCGCCCGTCACATTGATCACCGTCTCGGCGCGCATGACCGTCACCGTGCTCTGCTCCGGCCGATAGCCCAGCTCGATATGGAGTGCGGGCCACGGCGTGTCGCCTTCGCGCTCGGCGAGACAGAGGCTGTAGCGCGCGGGCTGGCCGAGGCCGGCGAAGGACACGGCGCCCGGCCACCCGCCGCCGATATTGGTCATGACGAGGCGCACCGCCCGGCCTATCGTCGCGTTGGCCGTCCAGCCCGGGCCGAGGGCGCCCCAGCCCGCGTTGACGCCGAGCCGTCGTGCTGCCGGCCCGTTGACGATGAGGAGCGGCGTCACGTTCTCGTCGGTCGTCTGCACGCCGCGGAGGTTGAACTCGGGATCGAGGATGGCCTGTACGGCGGCCAGCACCACGGGGAAGTGCTCGGGCTGACAGCCCGCCATCACCGTGTTGGCCGCGATCTTCTCGACGCTGGCCACGCCGCCGAGCGGCTCCATCTCGCCGAGGATGGCGTGGCGGTCGAGCGGGCCATGATCGATCATCTCGTCGAGGCGCCCCAGAGTGGGCGGCACGATGGGGAGCCCGTCCGTCCATCCGCGCAGCCGGTAGAGGCGGTTCACTTCGGCGGTGGGATCGGCGGCGCGGACCACCTCCACGCGCTGGCGGGGGAACTCTCCCGCGAGCGGGGTGCGCGCGAGAAGGCCTTGTTCCTCCACGCGCGCCCGGAGCGTGGGATCGATCCACTCGCCCGAGGCGCGCTGGCCGGCGGGCAGCAGCACCCAGAGCGAGTCCAGCTAGCGGCCCCGCGCCTCCCGGAGCAGTCGTGGCCACTCCGCGGGGAGACGGATCGGCTTCGTCGTGGGAAAGCCCAAGATGCCGTTGTGCGCGAAGGCGTAGGCATTGGTGCGCAGCGGATCGCCGCTCACCGCGACCATCAGATCCTCGGCGCGACAGACGATGGGCACGAGGCGCTCCGGATCCTCCGACTCCGCGAAGACGGACGGGATCAGGCCGGCTTTCACGAGCCCGCTGAGGGTCGGTCGCCCGGGCACGAGGTTGGTCCAGTCGCCGATCTGGCGCTCGAATTGCCACGCCGGAATGCGGCAGAGCTCGAAGAGCCGCTGCTGGAGCGCGGCCTTGTCGAGCCCGGCCCTGGCGAGCGTCTCGGCGAGGATGGGGCTCAGCAACAGGAGGGGCTTCTGGCTCCCCACGCCCATGCCCACCGTGAACATCAGCTCCCAGCCGACCTTGCGCACGATCGAATCGGCCAGATACGGCAGCATCCGCTCCGGCGTATTGCCGAACACGGAGGCGATGACGCCGCCGCCGGTGTAGCGCGAGATCGTGACCGCGTTGCCGCCCGGGACGCCCTGGTCCTCCGCGATGGTGGTCCAGCCGATGCGGCGCAGCGCGTCCTCGTTCTCCGCCAGCACCACGCGCCAGGTGTTGCCGAAGGTGCCCTTGTCCGTGCGGTGATGGAGGAAGCCCGCGACGTTGCGCAGGTAGAGCCGCCAGAAACGCCCGATGGTGGTGTTGGCCTGGATGCCGTCACGCAGCGCCCCCTGCTCGAAGTTGAAGCCGAGCTCCTTGATGAGCGGGCCGTTCAGGATGATCAGGGTCTCGGCGCCCGGGGTGTTGCCGCTGTGCTCGACACCGTAGCGCGGGTCGGCCATCGCCTCGACCAGCGCGACGAGGATGGGCATGTACTCGGGCCGGCAGCCGGCCATGACCCCGTTGACCGCCACGTTCCACACGGTGGCGCGGCGCTGGTCGGGGAGAAGGACACCCAGCTCGGTCTCGCCCGGCCGGTCGCTCCAGCGCAGGAACTCGGCGACGCGCTCGGGAGTGGGCGGCACGATGGGCAGGCCGTCGCTCCAGTTGTTCTCGTAGAAGAAGCGATTGACCTCGTCGAGGTTGCCCTCGAAGACGATGTCGGCCGGCGCAGGCTCCACGACGACGTCGCCTACGCGCGAGATGATCTCGGTGAGATTGCGGATCACGGCGTCCACCGTCACCGCCGTCACGTTATGGCGCAGCTCGTCCGCGCTCTGCACGTCGACGTGACCCGGCACGAGCGCGGTGGGCAATCCGGGCAGCCCCAATCCCGTGGCCGTGGTGGCGGCCTGGCCCCGGAAGCCCTCGCAGACCAGCGACGCGCTCGGCACCCCCGCCCGCTCCGCCACCGCACTGGCCCGCAACACGGCGGGCGTGCAGCTCCCTCAGCAGGCCATCCCGGATATGACCGCGTCGACCTCCAGCTGTCTGAGCCGGTCGGGCAGCTCGGCGAGCACGCGCTGCTCGTCACGGCCGTGGGTGGACCCGAAGGTGTCGTAGCGGACGAACCGGACGCCCGGGAAGCGACGCGTGAGCTCCTCTTCGAGAATCGGGAAGATCTCGTCACCGCGGAAGAGATCGTCCCAAAGCTGACCGATGATTTTGCCTTCGAGCGTGCCAAGCCGCGGGGCGACGTCGGTCGCCTGCACCGTCTTGGCCCCGCGCGGCCATACCACCCGGTACGCTTCGCGTCCGTCCGCTCCGATCATGTGCCCTCCTCCCGTGGCATGGGGCAGAGGATAGCATCGTTAGCGCGACTCAGCCCTTCACCCCGCCCGCTCCCCATCCCTGCACGAGATAGCGCTGCACCGCGACGAAGAAGCCGACGGTGGGCACGGTGATCATCACGCCTGCCGCCATGATCATGCCCCAGTCCACGATCGTCGCGTTGAAGAGGTCGTTGACGCCGACGGGGAGCGTCTTCAATTCGTCGGAAGTGATGAGCACCAGGGCGAAGAGGAAATCGTTCCAGGCCAGGATGAACGTGAAGATCGCCGCCGCGATCAGCCCGGGCAGGGCCAGGGGCAGCACCACGTACCACACCGTCCGCCCTCGGCCCGCGCCGTCCACGAGGGCCGCCTCCTCCAGCTCGAGGGGAATCGACTGGAAGAACGCCCGGAGCACCCACAGGCAGAAGGGCAGGCAGAACGTGGTGTAGGACAGGACGAGGGCCAATCGCGTGTTCACGATGCCGAGCTGCCTCACGAGGATGTAGAAGGGGATGATGATCATGATGGGCGCGAACATGTAGGTGAGCAGGATGAGGCCGGCCACGCTGTCGCGCCCGCGAAAGCGGTAGCGGGTGAGGCCGTAGGCGCCGAGGGCGGACACGGTGAGGGTCAGCAGCACGGTGGCGCCCGCCACCGCCGCGCTGTTACGAAAGAACACCAGGAAGCTCGTGTCGGCGAAGAGGCGCGAGAAGTTCTCGAGGGTGGGATGGAGAGGCACGAAGCGCGGGGTGGCGAAGATCTCGCCCGAGGGCTTGAGCGCGGTCGAGAGCATCCAGAGGAAGGGGAAGGCGGCCCCGAGCAGCAGCAGGGCGCCGGCCGCGTAGAGACCGAGGGCCCGCCTCACGAGAAGACCTCCTCGCTCCGGAAGAGGCGGAAGTACACGGCCGTCGCCGCCAGCAGCATGGCGAACATGATCACCGCGAGGGCCGCCCCCATCCCCGCCTGCAAATAGGTGAAGCTGCGGGCATAGGCGTAGACGGGCAGGGTGCGAATGTAACGGCTCACTCCGCCGTCCCCTGCCATCAGCCACACCGTGTCGAACTTGGTGAACATCCAGATGCTGCGCAGGAGCACGATGACGAAGAGCACGCTCGCGGTCTGGGGCAGGGTGACGTGCACGAACCGGCGCCACGCCGACGCGCCGTCGACGGTGGCCGCCTCGTAGAGCTCGGGCGGGATGGTCTGCAGGCGCGCCAGGTACGTCACCACCACGAAGGGGAAGAACTGCCACACGCTGGTGACGATGAGGGAGCCCATGATGTAGTCGGGGCCCAGCCACGCCACCGGCGCCCGCACGAGGCCGGCGCTCATCAGCATGTGGTTGACGAGACCGTAGGAGTCGTTGAGGAGCCACTTCCACAGGATCACGGCCACGATGGTGGGGATCATGTACGGGAAGAGCACGACGCCGCGGAGGAGGTTGCGCCCGCGAAAGCCCTCGTTCAGCAACAGGGCGGCGGGCACCCCGACCCCCAGCTGCAGCACCATGGTCACGCCCGCGTAGACGCAGCCGTAGTAGAAGCTGGCCCAGAACTCCGGATCGCTCGCAAAGTAGCGGTAGTGCTTGAGGCCGACGAAGGCCTGCACGGGCATGAAGGCGTGCTTGTCGAAGAGGCTGAGCCAGACATTGTAGAGCACGGGGAAGACGACCAGCCCGCCCAGCAGGAGGAGCGACGGGGCGAGGAGGAGCCAGCCGACGAGCGCGCTCTTCCTCACTCGCCCCGCCCGCGATCCGGGCCTACGACCAGCGCTTGTGACCGAGCTGGGTGAGGAGCTCCTCGGAGCGCTTCTGCGCCCGATCGGCCTCGGCCTTGGGGTTCTTGCCGCCCACCATGACCTCCACCACCATGTCCGCCACGATGCTCGAGCCGTCGAGCTCGGCGAGGAAGGGCAGGAGATTGTCCTCGGGCCGGCTGAAACCGATGGGCAAGAAGCGGTGATTGCCGAGCCCGGTCATCATCACGTCGTGCCACGCCTTCCACTTCTTGATGCGCTCGTTGGCGAGATAGGCCGGATCGCCCAGCATGGACTTGAAGATGGGCGAGAGATGGATGGGCACCGAGTGGCAGTACTGGATGTAGTTTTCCTTCTTGTAGAAGATCCGCAGGAACTCGAAGGACTCGTTCGGGTACTTGGACTGGCTGAAGACGGCCCAATTCTCCCCGTCGAGGGCGGAGATGCCGACCTTGCCCGACGGGCCATGCGGCCGCAGCATCGGCATGAAGTGCTCGGGGTCCCGCATGCCCTCGGGCGCGTACTTCTCGATGTAGCCGATGGCCCGCGCCCCCGAGAGGTAGCTCATGGAGATCTTGCCGGTGGCCAGCGCGGCCTGCGTGTCGAGGTACTTCTGGCCCGACCAGCCCTGCGACTGGAACTTGTTCAGCTTCTGCAGGTAGTCGAGCGTCTCCAGCATGGACTTGCTGTTGAGCTGCGGCCGCCACGTCTTGGCGTCCACCCAGGAGCCGCCGTTCGACGCCATCCATTCCGCGGGGTGCACGAAGCCCATGTAGAGCTTCTCGCCCGGCATCTGGAAGGCGTAGCGGCCGTCCTCGGTGAGGGCGGCGGCCAGCTTGAGCATGTCGTCGTACGTCTCGGGCGTCTTGAGCCCCTTCTTCTCGCGCAGGTCACGGCGCTCGCAGAAGTACGTGGCACCCATGGCGTGGGTCACCCCGTAGTACTTACCGTCGAAGTACTGGAGCTTCCGTGTCGCCTCGTGGATGTCGTTCTCGCCGAGGGCCCGGACGAGCTCATCCATCGGACGCAGGAGTCCCTTGGTGTAGAGGGACGCGGTCACGAACGGATTGAGGTGGGTGAGATCGGGCGGGCTGCCCGCGGAGAGCGAGGCGAGGAGCTTGGTGTTGAGGTCGCCCCACCCGAGCGCCTGCTGGCGGACCTTGAAGCCCGGGAACTTTCGCTCGAACTCGGCGATGCTCGTGTCCTGGATGATCTTGACGGTCTGCGGCTCGACTTCGGTATGCCAGACCTGGATCTCGCGCACCTGCTGGCCGATGGCCGCGGGCGCCCGTCCGAGTGTGGCGGCGCCGATGACCGCTCCGGTGCCGGCGAGGAAGCGACGACGGGAAACGCGGGATGGGGGTGCGGGCGTGTGTTTCATCAGAGCTCCTTCCGTAGTGCCTTCGTTGGCCTTCCGGGGAGTGCGCCGGTCCAGGGGACCGGTTCAGCGCACGTCCGGCCCGACTTGCCGGCTCCGGTCTCATCCGGTGTCCGGCCGGTCCGCTCGAGACAGCCGGGCAAGGATGTATCGGGGGCCGCGGGCCTGTCAAGGCGCGGCTACGCACAACGGCCTCACTCTACCCCCAGCGAGCTGGAGCTCGCGGGCTCGGTGACAGGCGAGGAGGTGCGGGGGTGAGATCCTGCCGGCCCGGCACCAGCGTCCGGCACACCTCGATCGCGTGCAGGCAGCGGGGGTGGAAATAGCAGCCCTCCGGAGGGGAGGGGGGATTGGCGACCTTCCCCTCGAGGATGATGGGCCGCGTGCGCACATGCGGGTCCGGCTTCGACACCGCGGATAGGAGGGGAGCGTAGATGATATAACCCCTGGTTCTCGGACTCGGCCCGCCTCGCTCCGAGGGTCCTCCTCTCGGGACCTGCTGGCACAGGTGTGCGCCCGCAGGACATCGACGCCGGCTACGTTTTCAACGGCTGGTGGCTCTACGCCCATGATCTCGTCGACAAGGAGGATGTCCCGTTCGTCACCAGTCGGCGGTCCTCTCCGTACACTCTGGCCACCACCCCGCTCGCCGGATACGTGGTCGAGAAGGTCGTGCTCGTGCCCGTTGTCTGGAGCCGTCCCGACCGCTTCTATGTGGTTCGCCGAATCGGCGAGAGAGACCGACCCGGTGACGACAATTCGCTAGGGCTTCGCTGATTCCTCGAGCACTCGACGCGCCACGAGACGAGCGTTAGATTGAGCCGGGGTATCCCGAGCGGGTGTATCGGCCTCGATCAGGTCGAGGTGCACGGCCTCTATCGAATCACGGAAGTGTCTCAGGCAAGCTTCTCCTGCTCGAGCCACATTGCTGAAACATTGCACTCTAAATTGCCGGTGCACAACGTAGGCTCTGGCGGCTTATCCGAGCCGCCGTAGTAGCCGCGGTTCACATAAACAGTCGCTACGCAACACGCGGCATAGAAAAAGTAGCTCGACGCCGTGAAGTCGAGCTGCACGGGAAAGCCAGTGAAGGTGCCCGATTGCTGATCCTCGTGCCGCGACGCAATCGGCTGATTCTCGACGCTCCATAACGGTTTGTCCCATTCGGCGACGAGCTCGGATGTCTTCATGAACATGTTGACCTTGAATGCGACCAGCCGGATGAATCCACGCGTCTTGGCAACGGAGAGCGTACCGGGCGAGGCGTGATCAATCAGATAGTGAAAATGGAACGCAAGCTCCGGCGTCATCTTGAGTTTCGTCAATGGGTACCGGGGCCGGAAGAGAAATCCGATACCCGCATGCGCGGTTCCGCCACTGAACGCACCGTTCGGATCGAACACCGGTGGCATCGGCGACAGCACATTGACAACGTGCAGCTTCCCCGTCGCTTTAGACGCAGAGTCGCTGCCTGCGGTCTGAGCGCTGTCCCGATAGGTCCACTCCAGGCTATAGCCGTGGTCTTCGTGGAGAAACGGATCGTTGGCCGGACCATAGAGCTGCTCGAGCAGTCCCGCGTATTTGATCGCCTCACGCACGCTCTCGGAAACGAGCCCGTGATGAGTGTGCGTACGGGTAACGATGTCGCGCACTTCCGTGAGCAGACTCTGATAAGGCTTCTGCCAATGATGGGGCAGTGGCGACTCGGCGCCTTCGGGGTGCCGCCGTATGCCTTCGAGAAATCGTCTGTACGCTTGTCCGACCGGGGAAGGCGCAGCCCAATGCGCGAGAGCGTTCTTCACGATTTCCACGAGCGCGGATTGGTCAAAATCGTGTTTCGATTCCATCCTTGTCTCCTGGGTGGGCACGGGCGCGTCATCGCGCTTTCTTCTTAGTCTTCTCCCACCGCGCAAGTACAGCCTTCCGAGCGGAGTCCGAACGCTCCTCGGCGGTACGCTTCCGAGCGGCTGTCTTTTCGCCCTCGGCCCCCCATGCTTGGAAGGCCGCGCGCCTGAGCTTCCTTGGTTTCATGGCTCAGGGGTTTCATGGCTCAGGCGCTTACTTATCATGTTTGGGTCGTGCAACCGAATTGGAATTCTAGTAGGCTGGCGTGGCTAGACTGGCGGTCGGGTCACCGGATGGACGGAGGACTACTCTGGCGCAAGCTGGACCCTGCCGCGAAGCGGCTTACTTGAACGCTTGAATAGACCGACCGCGGACTCGTTCGCCATCGTCCTATGGATAAATGCTGTTCACTGCGTCGATGTCGCCCTGAGTCAAGACGCCTGGGGTTCCACCGACGGTAACCCCGGCGGGACCCTCCATGGTCACCAGGTTTGTGTCCCGCACCGTGTGCCACAGTCTCGGACTGCTCTTGCCCAGGTGCATCGAGTGTAGTTGTTGAACACCCCCTGGGGCGCTCCCTGAGGTGAAGGCGGCCAAGGCCGGACCCCGTCGGCTTTGATTGTTGTCCCGTCGATTGTTTGGTCGCCACCCGTTGATATCGAAGAAGGAGTGCCAGATCGTAGTGGACGAATCCCCGATGTGAGCCAAATGGAGCTGACTGTTAAACTCGCAGAGCGCTGGCGTGGCTCGGCTCTTTTGATCTGGGATGCGTACGTTGGTGGTCCAGTTTCGCCCGTCGTTGGTCCAGGTGTGCCAAAGATTGTTGGAGCCATCTCCGAGATGAACCATATGCAGCTCTCCGCCAAAGGATGCGAGTGCCGGGGCCGTCTTGCTCTTCTGGCCCAGGATTTTTTGCTGCGTCCAGTTGGTGCCATCGCTGGTCCAGGAATGCCAGATGTCGTTGGAGCTGCCCCCGATGTGCACCATATGCAACTCACCGTTGAAGGATGCCAACGCTGGACTGGCTTTGCTCTTCTGGTTCTGGTTTTGCTGGTCCCTGATCCGCGTGTTGGCAGTCCAATTCCGTAAATCGTTGGATTGTGAGTGCCAGATGTCGTTCGATGAGGTCCCCAGATGCACCATGTGAAGATTGCCATTCCATACAGCGAGCGCCGGGGGCAACTTGCTTGACTGGTTCGGAATCTGGTTGTTCTGAGTCCATGACGTCCCGTTCTGGGTCCAGGAATGATAAATGTCGTTGGAACCCTCACCCAGGTGCACCAGGTGCAACTCCCCGCCAACGGCAGCCAGCGCCGGCGCGTCCTTGCTTGACTGACCGAAGAGCGCATTGGCAGGGCGCCAGTCTATGGCAAAAGTCCGGGGTGCATAGTGCATCACGGACTGGTAGTCGTACACCCCGAGATCCGTTCCATCGTCCACATGCCGGTCGAAGTTCCCTCTTTTGTCCGACCGGACATTTTCGAGAAAGACCGAAACGTTCAAGCCGCGATCTTCGCGGCTCTGCTCGTGCCAAAGACCGATCGCATGGCCGATCTCGTGTACCAGCGTTCCAGACAGTGGGACGCAGGGGATCTGTTGCGAGCCTCGAAATTGCCTCCGCCCTACATGGCTGCTACAAGCACCTTCCTCCTCTCCCGCAACGAACTCGACCCAATTCAGCTCGCCGTTGCGCGGCTGGATTCGTATGCTCGTATTCGTCGTCCAACGATCGATGGCGAGTTGAATCGCCGCGCGTTCAGCGTCGCCTTCGGGAGTACCGGCGGGGAAATCCTCATTGTTGATGGTATACGGGATAACACGGTTCGGCCATCGCCAGCGTGTCCCTGTTCTGACGCAACCCATTATCTTCTCACTTCCGTTATCGATGATGTCTTGCCATTGGGCGTCAGGTCCACCATGCATTCACTGGGATGAGGGGCGACTACGCAGGTCCAGCGCATAGCCACCGCAAACGCGATTCTCCGCCGGGCGCTGGGCCTTTCGCCCCGAAGAACCGGGGCCCAGCCCCGGCACTCGCCGGCCTCGCCGGCGCGGGGTGGCGATGGCGAAGGTCGACGCCGTGATCAGCCGGGGAGCGAGGTCATCTTGAGCCCATGCTCTTCCGGACGCGGGTAGAAGTCAAGGGGCCGGTCGGGGACTGCTTCGGAGCGTAGGTACCATGACCCCCGTTCTCGGACTCGGCCCGCCTCGCTCCGAGGGTCCTCCTCTCGGGACCTGCTGGCACAGCCATGATCCCGTCGCCCATGACCTGGTTCACGGTGCCCTCGTAACGGTGCACGGCCGCCATCATCCGTTCGAGGACCGGGTCAAGCAGCTTCCGCGCCTCCTCGGGATCGCGATCGGCGAGCAACTCCATCGAGCCCTTGAGATCGGCGAAGAGCACCGTGACCTGCTTGCGCTCGCCCTCGAGCGCGCTCTTGGAAGTCAGGATTTTCTCGGCAAGGTGCTTCGGCGTGTAGGACTCCGGCGAGGCGAAGGGCGGGGGCCCTGCGGAGGCACGGGCGGCGCGGTCACCCGCGCACCGCACTTACCGCAGAAGGCAAACCCCTCGGGGTTGGCGAAGCCGCACGAGGGACACAGGGTCGCCAGCCTCGTTCCACACCGACCGCAGAACGCCATCGCGGGAGGATTCGTGAAGGCGCACTGCGGAGAGCTCACGCCCCGGGCTCCATCGACTCCGCCTCAGCCTGCTCGAGCCAGAAGCGCATGTCCATCTCGCGGTACATCGTCGTCGCGGTGGTGAGGTGCTCGTGTGCCGACTCGCGCTTGCCCGTGCGCCGGTAGAGCTTGCCGAGGCCGAGGTGGCAGTGCGCGATGAGCGGGCGCATGCCAAGCTGGGTGGCCACCGCAAGCGCCTCACCGTAGTACCCATCCGCTTCCTCGACAGCGGCGGGGGCACGGTGCCCTGCGATGTCGCCCAATAGATGGAGCGCATAGGCTCGAAGCCGCGCTGGCCCCAGAGGCGACAGCGTTCCAGGGCGGCCTCGGCCGCCATGCGCGCCTGGTCGATCTGACCATCGAGTAGACGCGCCTCGGCGAAGTGAACTCCGGCCAGAGCAGAGAACAACCCCCAGGCGCCGGACTTGTAGTCGGCCCAGGCCTGCTCGAGCAGTCGCAGACCCAAGGCGGCCCGGCCTGTCCGCGCGTAGAGAACTCCAAGCGTAGCCTTCACTGGGCCACGCAGGAAGGCGATTCCCAGTTCATCCGCCTGCACCACGTTCCTCTCAAGGCACGCGACCGCCGCGTCCAGCCGCCCTTCGATCATGTCCACCTGTCCGATTCCCCAGTAATGCGCAACGATGATGTTCCATGGATTGATCTGGCGCTCGGCAAGCCTGGCGGCCTCCTGGCCATGCGCCCGCGCCTCTCCGAATAGGCCGCGCTCGGCCAGCGCCCACGCGAGGAGGGCGCGTGACTGGATGGCGGGCGACCCCACGAGGCCGAACCCCTCGCGACTGGGATCGTCTCGATGCGAGCGCAGGATCTTCTCGAAGAGAAGCTCCGCTCGTCGCCAAAGCCCCGCATGCAAGCAGCCCACGGCCAGGTAGTAGCTCGCGGTCACGCTGAGGCGGAAGTCGCCGCGCCGCTCGGCAAGCTCGAGGGTGCGCTCGCCGACTTCCAGGGCTGCCTGCGTGTCGCCACTTAGCCAGAGGTTTGTGCAAAGGCACGTCCCGATCCGGCCGAGACGTGCCGCGTCGTCGAGCCGTCCGGCCAGCGCCTCGGCTTCCCTCAGGTAGCGTGTGATGGCTTCCGTCCGCCCGAGCGGCAAGAGCGCAACGCGTAGATCGAGGCGAACGTCGACCGCCGTCTCTCGGGCCTCGGCGCTCTCGGGAAGGTGAGCGAGTGCATCGAGCGCCTGCTCGAGGTACCGCGTCGCTTCCTCGTAGACGCCGCGCGCGGTCGCCTTGGCCGCCGCCTGACGGAGATAGCCGACTGCAGCGGGCCAGGCCTCGCCTCTGACGGCATGGTGGGCCAGCCGCTCTACGTGTTCGCTCAACCGGTCCGGATACGAATGTTCGATGGCACCGACAATCCGTGCATGCAGCGCCTTGCGCCTGTCCTGGAGCAGGGTGCCATAGGCAACTTCATGGGTGAGTGCATGCTTGAAGGTGTACTCGAGATCGGGGAACAGGCTCGTCTCGTACAGGAACTCGGCTGCCTGGAGGTCGGTAAGCGCCCGGCGAAGGCTGTCCTCAGGCGCCTCAGCAATGGCCTGCAGGAGCGCGAATGGCACGTCCTTCCCGATGACGGAGGCGGCTTGGAGGAGGCGCTTGTCCTCCGTTGGCAGCCGGTCTATGCGCGCGGCAAGGATCGCCTGCGCCGTCGCCGGGATCTGCCACACATGCGGCGGCTTCGTCATCCGATAGGCCCCCTGCTCCCCGGCAAGCATATGGGTCTCCGCGAGGGTCCGCACGCTCTCCTCCAGGAAGAAAGGGTTCCCCCCGGTCCGCTCGATCAACACTCGCTTCAGCGGCTCAAGGGTTCGATCTTCGCCAAGTAGCACGCGGAGCAGCTCTTCCGCGCTCTCGGGTGTCAACGGGTCAATCCGTAGCTGAAGATAGTAGGTCTTGTGGCCCCAAGCGTGGTGGTACTCGGGTCGATAGTTCACAAGGAGCAAGAGGCGGACGGTTGGCAGGCTCTCAATAAGGCTGTCCAGGAACGCCTGAGTCTCCGAGTCGATCCAGTGGAGATCTTCGAAGAGAACGAGGAGCGGCTGGACCTGACTCTCCCGGAAGAGCAGTCGCTTGACGGCCTCCAGGGTGCGCTGTCGGCGTTGTGAAGGGTCGAGGGCGTCCCACGTAGCGTCCGCGATGCGCACATCCAGCAGTGCCAACAGCGGCATCAGGAGTGGCTCCAGCGCGCGGTCCAGCATCAAGAGTTTGCCCGCCACGCGCTCGCGGATCTCACGCGGGTCGTCGCGTTCCTGTATACGACAATACGCCTTCAGCAATTCGATGACTGGCAGGTATGGCGTGGCCTTCCCGTAAGAAACCGAGCTGCTTTCGAGCACGAGCCAACCGTGAGTGCGGTGTGATCGGATGAATTCCCAGACCAGCCGCGACTTCCCAACACCCGCCTCGCCCACGACGGCGACGGCCTGCCCGTGTCCCGCGGCGGCTCGCTCGAGGGCTTGCGCCAGCTGATGCATCTCGCTGACGCGCCCAACGAAACGGGTCAGCCCTCGCGTGGCGCTGGCCTGCAGCCGGGACCGGGCCGGGATGATTCCGGTCAGTTCGTGGACCGGAGTCGGAACCTCGAGCCCCTTCACGGGCACAGACCCGAGCGGCCGGACCTGGACGTAGCCTTCAGCGAGCGTCAAAGTGGCGCCGGTGATGAGCGTGGACCCGGGCTTCGCCATTTGCTCCATCCGGGCGGCGAGATGGGTGGTCTGACCGACGGCGGAGTAATCCATACGCAGGTCACTGCCGATAGCACGCACCACCACCTCGCCCGAGTTGACCCCCACGCGGACCTGCACCGGCGTTCCGCCCTTCTGCTGGATCTCGTCCGCATAGAGGTTGACCCGCCGCTGCATGCGCAGCGCGGCGTAACAGGCGCGGACGGCGTGATCTTCATGCGCGAGCGGCGCGCCGAAGAGCGCCATGATGCCGTCGCCCATCACTTGGTTGACCGTGCCCTCGTAGCGGTGAACGGCCTCCATCATGCGCTCGAGGACGGGGTCGAGGAGCGTGCGCGCTTCCTCGGGGTCGCGGTCGGCGAGTAGCTCCATCGAGCCCTTCAGGTCGGCGAAGAGGACGGTGACCAGTTTCCGCTCGCCCTCCAGCCCGGCCTTGGATGTGAGGATTTTCTCGGCGAGGTGCTTCGGGGTGTACGACTCGGGCGATATAAAGGCCGGTCCGGCAGGCTTGGTGAGCGGCGCAGCGCACTGCCCACAGAACTTGTTGCCCGGCGGGTTGGCCACGCCGCACGAAGCGCACACGGATACCAAGGGCATGGCGCACTCGCCGCAGAACTTCATGCCAGCCGGGTTTTCCTGCTGGCAGCGGGGACACTGCATGCCGGACCTCCCAGCGCGCACGCTGGAGACGGTCGAAACAGGGTAGGGCGAGCTTAGTCCCGTGCCTTCCGGGGATCAAGGACGCGCGGCGGGTTCTCGATCCTGACCCGGTGCCCCATGTTCGGGCCGCCGCGGTGCCGCAGCGCGGCGGCCAGGGCAGCCTCGCGCGTCGGCTGCTCGCTCCGGTACGCGCAGGTGTCGCAGATCTCGCGCGAATCGCGGAGCGGCCTTGTGCTGGACTCGAGACGCCGACTACGTCGTCGGTGGGCCTTCGCTGGAGTCCGGGTCTTTCGCAGGGGCAAACGGCTGGACGGCTTCGTTCACACGGGCCACGATGCGCGTCCATGTCTCGTTCGGCTTTTCCTCCGTCGCCCGCTCCCGTCGCGCGTCGCACCAGGCCTTCAGGCGCTGCCCGTCATTGAACTCGAGATCGAGAGTCCACGTCGCCCCCTCGTGGGGTGGCTCTGCGGCCCGGATCGTCGCAGCAATATCAGGGGCGAGCACCGGCACGGCGCCCTCGGTGATCGCCGCCACCACGGTCTGCATCTCGCCATCGGTCCACTGGATCGTGACCGCCATGCGGGTCATGTGAGCACCAGGAGGGGGCGGTGTCAAACGCGGGCACCCGCCGCGCGGCGGGGCGCTGGGCGTTTCTAGTATTCTCGTTCCCGCCGATACCCGGGAACCAGAAATACCAGAAATAAAAATCGGACTAAGTGCGCGTGATGACGTGCTCTATTCTCGTTCCCGCGTTTGGGGCACTTTTCGAGAGTGGGAACCAGCAACGGGAACCAGCTTTTTGGGTGCCCGGTGAGGGCCGCTCGGGCGCCCAGACTTGACTCCGCCTAGTGGACGGGCCTACCCCTGGGCGCTCCTCCAACCCCCGCGCGGAAATCTCTCGCCCGGTTCCTCTCCGTGCCGTGGTAGACGACGACCTCTGGCCGCCAACGTGCGTGTGGCCAGCACCCCGTGATAGAGCACCAGGTTGATTTCGGGCCGCGGCGTCAGGGCCGCCAGCTTCTCGAGAGACTCCACCGGCTCGAAGAGCAGATACGTCGTGCCGTCGCTCCAGGGGCGCTTGAGCTCCAGCCGCACTCGACCCCCGGCAAGACACCGAAGGCGAGTGTTCGGCCAGCGGTGGCCTGAGCACGTAGCGGCAGAGGTACCGCAGCCGGTAGGGCAGCGTGAGCACCCACTGGCGCACTGGGACGGGCGGGATGCCCTCGGCCACAAGATGCGCGGCGCGCTCGGTCATTCGTCGTCCACCGCAGCTCGGGCAGAACCCCCGACCCTCGCAGGAGAACGGCACCAGGCGTTCGAGCGCGCAGCGGTCGCAGCGCACCCGGGCAAGGCCGTGCGCCAGCACACCGCAGGTCAGGAACTCACGAAACTCCCGGGCGATGAACTCGGGGAGGCAGCATCCGTTGGCTCGGTCGGCGGCGGCGCGCAGGAAGTCATCCAAGTGATTTC
>WNGF01003723.1_pt1 | contig 20499 bp, 19 predicted proteins | sample 5400641 | NCBI WGS metagenome assembly WNGF01 (sample SAMN13153371, study PRJNA577476) | soil metagenome | isolation source: 80 cm soil or saprolite under grassland replicate 2 | place: USA:California | collected 2016-06-15
GCAAGCCGCTGTCGGCCGACATCGAGAGTGGGTCAGGGACCGGCCCGATTCCCGGCTTCGCGGCGGCGAACCGCGCAGACGGGCGTGAACCCACGGCAACCGGAGCGGCGCGTCGCGGCGCCGCCCGTCAGGTGCCAATTCCGGATTCTCCTTCTGAGGGGAGAAGAAGATGCGAGGGGCACCGCGGCTGTGACGATGCCTCTCGCCTTCGGGAGGCTTTTTCACATTCCATGAAGAAAGACTTTCGCAAGGCGATCGCCGAGGACGTTCTGCTCGCCGACGGAGCGATGGGGACGCTCCTCGTCTCCCGCGGAGCTTCGCCGGAGCAGGCAAAGTCGCCGCTGAACGTCTCCGACCCGGAAGCGGTGCGCGACGTCCACGAAGACTACTGCGACGCCGGCGCGCGCATCGTCACCACGAACACGTGGGATGCCAACCGCGTGAAGTTGACCGCACACGAGTGGGCCGACTCGCTCGAGAAGATCAACCGCGAAGGAGTTCGGCTCGCGCGGGAAGCGGCGGCGGGAGAGATGGTCTTCGTGGCCGGCTCGATCGGGCCGCTCGGCGCCCTCGTCAAGCCCTACGGCACGCTGACGATGACTCAGGTCCGCGAGATCTTCCAGGAGCAGGCTCGCGTTCTGCTCGAGGCCGACGTCGACCTCGTGCTCCTCGAGACCTTCGGAAGCCTTCTCGAAGCCGCCGAGGCCGTGCGCGCAGTCCGGGATCTTTCCGCGCAGATACCGATCCTCGCCGAGATGACCTTCCTCGGCGACGGTCGGACGGCGTTCGGCGAAAGCGCGGCGAGCGCGCTCTCGATGCTGGCGGCGGCGGGGGCGGACGTGGTCGGCATGAATTGCACCCTCGGACCTCAAGAGTCCCACGACATCTTTTTCCGGCTTCCCGCCACGATCCCCGCGCCGCTCTCGGTGATGCCGAATGCCGGCTATCCGACGATCGTCCACGGTCGCAACGTGTACCTCTCTTCACCCGACTACCTGCGCGACTACGCGGAGGCGTTCGTGGAGTCGGGAGCGGCCGTCATCGGGGGTTGTTGCGGGACGACGCCCGAGCACATCCGGGCAATGGCAAGGGCCGTGTCAGGAAAGAAACGCGCCGCCGCGACCGGGCGGGCGTCGGTCGTCGTCGAAGGCCCGACGCCGAAAATCGGCCCACCCGTAATCGAGACGTCGCGGTTCAAGCGCCGGCTCGCCGACCGCAACGCCTTCGTCGTGACCGCGGAGATCGAGCCTCCGCGCGGCGTCGACCTCTCCGCGGCGATCGAGGGAGCGCGGCTCCTCAAGGAAAACGGCGCCGACGCCGCCAACGTGACCGACAACCCGATGGCGCGTCTGCGAATGTCGTCCATCGCCGTGGCCGCTCTGATCCAGCGCGAGGTCGGGCTCGACGCAGTGGTCCAGATCACGACCCGCGACCGCAACGTGCTCGGTCTGCAATCGGACCTGCTCGGCGCCGCGGGACTCGGCCTGAAGGCGCTCCTCTGTCTCGGCGGCGATCCGCTGAAAATCGGCGACTATCCGCAGGGAAAACAGGTGTCCGAGGTCGACGTCCTCGGCCTTCTGCGCATAGCGCGAGGGTTAAACGCCGGCGCGGATCTTGCCGGCAACTCGATCGGCTCCGCGACACAATTCGCGATCGGATGCGCAGCGAACCCCGCGGCATCCGATCTGGAAGTGGAGCTTTCGAAGGTGCGCGCGAAGATCGACGCCGGCGCGAGCTTCGCGCAGACTCAGCCGGTCTACGACACAGGGTCGCTCGAACGATTCCTCGCCTGCGACGAGGCGCAGACCATTCCCATCCTGATCGGTCTCATTCCGCTCCGCTCCCTCAAGCAGACGATGTTCTTCGCGAACGAGGTTCCCGGGATCGTCGTGCCCGACATAATCCAGGAGCGGATGCGCCGGGCCGCGGAGAAGGGGGGCGACCACGAGAAGGCGGAAGGGCTTGCGATCGCGCGGGAGCTCGCCGTCGCGATTCACCAGGTCGCGCGGGGCGTCCACATCATGCCGATGGGCAAATACAAGCTCACGGCCGAGATCCTGGAAGCGATCCCGCTCGAGCAGGCCTCCGGTCTCCACTCTCAGGTCTCCGGCGGGTAAACCATCTGCCCGGCAGCGAAATGAACGTCTCATCCGGCCCGTTTCCGACGTCGGCGGAGAACACCTTTTCGATTACATAGAATTCGCAGGCGTTTCCGGCGGCACGGCGTTTGCCCTCCCGCCGGCTGGAGGATGAGATGAAGAAGAAGACTCCGGCTCTCGCCGCGTTGGCGCTGCTGTCCATCGCTTCGCTGCTCTTCGCGGGAGCGCAGGCGCGGCTGAAGGGGAAGGTCACCGACGCATCGGGCAATCCGATCGACGGCGCGACGATTACGGTGACGACCCCCAACCTGCGTCTCTTCAAGGTCACGCTCAAGACCGACAAGAAAGGGGAATACGGAACGATCCTGAACGACGCGACGATGCCGTACCATCTGAGGTTCGAAAAGGAAGGCTTCGTCCCGATGGAGGTCGACAAGAAGGTGCCCGTCGGCGAAGTCGGCGTCGTGGACGCGAAGCTCCAGTCAACCACGCAGGCGGGAGCCGCGGCCGCTGCGGCTGCCGCTCCCTCCCCGAGCGATCAGGCCGCGCTGCTCTTCAACGAGGGTGTGGACCTCTTGAACGCGGGCAACAAGGCGGCGGCGGAGGTGAAGTTTCTCGAGGCGGTCGGGAAGAACCCGGACCTGCCGCAGGGCTGGCAGGCGTTGACCTCACTCGCGTATGAAAAGAAGGATTGGGCGAAGACCCTCGACTACGGGCAGAAAGCGGTCGAACTCGATCCCTCGCTCACGCAGATCTATGGGGTCCTGGCGAGCGCTGCCCAGCAGACCGGCGACAAGAAAGCGGCGGCGGAATGGCAGGCGAAGTTCGAGAGCGCGAACCCCGACACGCCGGAGAGCCTCTACAACAAGGGCGTCGACGCCTACAACAAGAAGAAGATCAAGGATGCCGAGGCACTGTTGCAGAAAGCGGTTGACGCGAAGCCGGACTTCGCGCTGGCCCACTTCTGGCTCGGGATGGTCTCCTTCAACCTGAACAAGAAGGCGGCCGCCAAAGAGCACCTGGAGAAGTACCTGTCGCTCGACCCGAACGGATCGGAGGCCGCGACGGCAAAGGAGATACTGCCGCTGGTGAAGTAGTAGCGGGGATTTCTAGAGCGGGACGCGATCGCGCACGCGGCGCGGGTGCCGTCCGGTAGGCGCGGGAGCTGGAGTGGGGCGCGGTGGGTTCAACAACCGATTGACCCATCGGAGCAGCGCGTCGAACATGTCTTCCTGCCGGGGGGTTCGTTCTCGACCGTTGGTCGTGATTTCCACGGCGGCTACCGGGAGCAAGGCCGACGCCAAGGAACGTCCACGCGCTAATGCAAACTGCCGATGGAACTTGCGCGGCGGCGCGCCAGCCCCGAATGACCGTGAGCGGCAGCAGGTGCCTGCTCCGTGCGACATTTTCTGCCACAATCGGCCCCGTGGGCCGCAAGGGCGCCTTCAAGGATCGGCCGCTCTGGCGGCGTCTCCAGACGATCCACCACCAGATCAAGGAGCGGCGATACCCGAACGCGACCGGGCTCGCCGCGGTTCTCGACGTTTCCAGCAAGACGGTCCAGCGCGACCTCGACTATCTCCGCAACGAGCTGGCCGCGCCGATCGAGTTTGACCGCGACAGCAACGGCTACTTCTACTCGCGCGCTGACTACGTTCTCCCTTTTCTGCCGGTCGACGGTCGCGATCTATTCTCGATCGGAGTCGCGGCACAGGTTCTCTCGCTCTTCGGAGGGACTCCGCTCGGCCGGGATCTGAAAAGCTGTTACGAGCGTCTGGCGGAGTTGATGCCGCCGGCGGTCCGCGTGCGGCCGGAGGTCGTGATGGAAAAGCTCGCCCTGCGCGCTGCGGCGTTCCGCCCGGTCAAGGAGGGCTCATGGCAGGCCGTATCCGAATCGCTGCAGAGGGGGGTCGCGCTCTCGCTCCATTACCGTCGACCGGGAGAGCCGCCGGGCGAAGAGCGCGTCGTGAAACCCTACTCGCTCGTCGTCTTCGGAAGAGACTGGATGATGCTCGCTCTTGACGAGACCGACGATCGCGTGAAGAACTTCTATCTGGCGCGGATCGAGAACGCCCGACCCACCGATCGACGCTATGCGATTCCGAGGGACTTCGATCCCGAGACCTTCTTCCGGAATACGTTCGGCATTTTCGTCGGGGGCGGAAAACCCTTCCGGTTCCGCGTCCGTTTCTCCAGGGAGATTTCCGAGGAGGTACGCGAGCTGCAATTCCATCCGAAACAGAAGATCGAGACAGGCCCGAACGGCGAGGCGATCCTCGAGCTTCCGGCCGAGTCTCTGAAGGAGGCGAGACGATTCGTCCTGGGATACGGGCGGGACGCCGTGGCGATTTCCCCCCCCGAGCTCGTCGACCAACTGCAGAAAGAAACGGCGGCGCTCCACCGCGCATATGAGCGAGGTTCGAAGACCGATGGCGAAATTGCAAAGTCCATTCGAAGTCGAGAGACCAAAGTCCAGAGTCCAAAGTAGCGCGGCGGCTCTCATCGCGCTCGCGGTCCTGGCGGCCGCGTGTGGATCGACCGGGCTGACGCCGGCGGCATATCCGGACTCGACCGTTCCCTGCCCGGCCGGGTTCGGAGTCTGGACGCTCGAGGTCCTCGACCGGCGGGCCCGGCGGGAAGGGAGCGAAGGAGTCCAGTCTCTGGTCTCGGAGTCCGTTCGGCGATCCTTCCCCGGTTGCCGATGGGACGCGGCCGGGGGCGAAAAGGCAGCGCGGGTCGTGATCGAGATCCACCGGTTCATCTCGGAGCCGGAAGGAAATACATGGGAAGCGGCGGCCGACTGGAGCGTGGTCGTCAGCGACCCCTCCGGCAGGACGCTCTCCGAGTTCGAGGCGAACGAAGAGGTCTCGCGGCCGAACTACCGCGGCTCGAACAACGCCAGAGAGTCCCTCCGGGAGGCGTTCGATCGCGCGATACGGAAGACGCTCGCGGGGCTGCGATCCGTCTCCGCTGCGGGGTCGGCGTGTCTCCCCGGGGTGACGCTGCCGCGCGGCTCGCAGGCAGCCCAAATTGTGGCGATTTTCTCATCTGCCTGGAACAGAAGGACTTCCGTGCCGGTGATTTGGAAAGCGCCCCGGGCCAGACTGGAATGCTTCTCGCACCCGGAACCGGCGGAGGTTTTATGAAATCGACATCCCGGTTCACCGTCTTCGCGGCAACTCTTCTCTTGGCGGCCTTTCCGGTCTGCGCCGCGACCGCAAGCCACGTCTACGACCTTTCCACGATGCTTTCCGGAACGTACGAGGGAACGACGCCGGGAAACGAGCTCCGTCTGACGATCCGCTCGGTGACGACGGACCCGAGTCACCTCTATGACCTCTTCCTTCAGGCGACGGGAAAATATCAGGGGAGCAACGTCCGGCAACAGGGGTTGATCCGCCTCGAATCCCAGGGCAACGGCGTCTATTTCGGCTACCTCCCGCACTTCGACGCGACCGTGACGTCGATGTCGCCGGACGCCGCGAGGTTCACCGACGACGAGGCTAACGCCGCCTGCGGGCTGGTGCTGCAGGCGAAGGGGGACGGCTTTGCGGGCGAGACCGTGGGCTCCACGTGCGCGCGGGCGATTCGCGGAGCCGTCGGGAAGTGGACCATCGAGATCGAGCCCGGCACGATGCGGATCCGCAACGTGAAATCGGGAGAGACGCTGAGGTTCAAGCGCGTCTCGAAGTAGAGGGTCAGGTCTCACTTGATGTAACTCATCAGTGATGCGGTCCGTGAAGACCTGACCCCGTCTGACCTGACCCTATTCCGGAGGAAACAGGCTCCCGATCGTGGGCCTGGGATCGGCGGGAGGCATCTTCGCGGGCGCGTTTGCGCTCTCGTCCTTCGGAAGGAACTTCCCCACGATTTCCTTGACGAATCGCGAGAAGTCGCCTTTCAAGATCCACTTGAGGACGCCCGGCTCCTCGCGCGAAAGCGCCCGAAGCGTCCGACCACGATGACGCCCGAAATTGATCGTGGGTTCCCCGTTGATGAGCCGGATGCGACCTTCCGGGTCCATGTCCTGATCGATCCCGGCGCAATAGAGATCGTGGAGCCCGGCGACGGAGCGCGGAAGGTCCGCGTAACGATCGAGCTGTCCCGCAATCACACGCAGAGTCATGATCGCGTCCGCGAGCGCACCGTGGGCTCCGTCGTGCTCGGCTTCGCAATAGAAGCGCGCCGCCGCGGAAAGGTTGCGCGGCTCCCGCGCGAAAAAGATGCGTTGCCCGTCGACGAGCCGCCTCTCTTTCACGTCGAAGACGATCCCCGCCCGGTGGAACTCGTTGCGAAGCACCGGCAAGTCGAAACCCGTCATGTTGTAGCCCGCCAGGTCGCAGCCCTCCAGGAACGCGTGCAGCTCAGGAGCGCAGTCGCAGAATCGGGGCAGCCCTGCGACATCGCGGTCGGTGATCCGATGAACCGCGGTCGAGGCGGCCGGGATGCAAATCCCCGGGTCGAACCTCCGGACCCACTCTTCCCGGCGCCCGTCGGGATGGACCTTGACGCAGGCGATCTCGATGATCCGGTCGAGACGCGGATTCGTCCCAGTCGTCTCGGTGTCGAAGACGACGAGCGGACGGTCGAGCGGCAGGACTTTTTCGAGCATCGGTCCCGGCATGTTAAACCAGCGGATGATCCGGCCGGATTTGCCCGTCGGACGGCCCGGGGCTCGCCTCAGCTGGACACGAATCCAGCGTGCCGGACGGGAAAGAAGCCTCACGGCGGCGGAGGACCGGAAGACCGCATGGCGCGGCTCTTGCTTTTGACTTGTCCATGCTGATTTCTCTCTTCCCCCGAGTCACCGGACTCAAGCTCGAGAACTCCTGGGGCCGCGGTTCGAGCGGAGCTGTCCGTTGCACCGCACGCCTCTCGCGAGCTCTCCGTCGGGAAGAGTATGGGTTGATCGACCGGCTGCCGAAGACGCAGGTCAACCGAGACGAGGTTGTGTACGAGTGCCGCCCCGAAGAGGTCGAGTCGTGGCACAACCAGCTGGTCGAGGCACTCGCCGGCTCTTCCTGGGAACGCCGGGCGGCGGTTGGAGGAAAGCGGCCGGCCCGCCAGCCTCGCCGCGGCCGCCGTCCCGAGCCCGCCGCCTAAGTCCCGAAGCTCGAAACTCTGGCTTCCGGTCGTCAATAGTTTTCCGAGAAGAGCCAGAACACCGTTTCGCTCAACCGCGCGAGGAGGCCGCGCTTCTTCCACTTCGCCTTCGTGAACAGCTCGCTCTTTTCGAGATCCGCGAGGATCATTTTTTCGACGACGGAGGCGAATCCGCGGTCATAGATCGCGACGTTCGCCTCGGCATTCTTCTTCATCGACCGGTTGACGAAGTTGATCGAGCCGATCGTCGTCCAGATCCCGTCCACGACCATCACCTTGTTGTGAATCATCGTGGGCTGGTACTCGAATATCTTCACGCCGCCGTCGAGAAGCTCTCCGTAGTGGAAACGGGAGGCCATCCGCACCATGGGGATGTCGATGTGGGGTCCGGGCACGAGGACCCGAACGTCCACACCCCGCTGGGCCGCGTGGACGAGGCCGCGACGGACCTGTCCGTCCGGAACGAAGTAGGCGTTTTCGATCCAGATGCTCTTCCGCGCCGCCTGGATGGCCATGTAATAGACGAGCTTCGCCATCGAGCTCGGGTCGCTGCGGGAGGAAGAAATCGCCTGGGCGAGCACGTCTCCCGATGGAGGGATCTGAGGAAACTGCTTCTCGCCGTTCAAGACCTCGCCGGTAGTGTGGACCCAGTCCTCCACGAAGATGGACTGGAGCTGAGAGACGACCGGCCCCTCGACCCGCACCATCGTCTCGCGCCATTCCTTCGGGCTGCGAGCATCCCCCTTCCAACGGTCGTCGATGCCGACGCCCCCCGTGAAACCGATCCTGCCGTCCACGGTCAGGATCTTGCGGTGCGTTCGGTCGCCGATCTTGTAGATCGAATAGATGCGAAGCGGCTTGTACCATTCGAGCTTCACTCCCGCCTGCTTCATCTGGTCGGCGAGGTCGTGTGGATGCGAGCCCCAGTCGTCGAGGAGGACCCGGACCTCGACCCCCTGCCGGGCTTTCTCGGCCATCGCCCGAGCGAAATCCGCCGCGACCTCCCCTTTGTTGAAGATGAACATTTCCATGTTGACGCTCGCGCGGGCGGAGCGGATGGCGTCGAGCATCGCGGGAAAGAACTCGTCGCCGTTCTCGAGAAGGGTCGCCCGGTTTTGCGGAACCAGCTCCGTTCTCAGAACGTCCAGCGACCGCCGGAACTCGGAGCTGTCGACTCCGTAGTTCGGCTTGTAGTTGTAAATCGTTCGCTTGTCCCAGAAGAGATGTGAGCAACCCGTTAGCGGGAGGACCGCCAGCAGAAGCGCGAGGACTCGCAACGCGGCGGCGAGCGGACGATTCGGAGATTTCATCCGTTGTATCTTTCCTTGGTGCGCGCTTTTGAGGATCGCGCTTTCCCCATCCGATGAACGAAGACGCCGCCGCCGCTCCCACACATCGTCCCGCGAAGCTCCGACGCCGAAGACGGGCCCGGAGCAGGCCGAGAGTCTACAGAATTCCGTTCGAAACCTATCTCATCACTCTGGCGGCCGCCTTCGCGCTTTCGGTCGCGATCTCCCTCCTCAACCGGCCGAGGGAGATCGTCTACGACCCGCCGCACGCGTTCGGGGTGCGCGATCCGACGTTTCTCCCCTCTGTTCAGGCGACCGAGATCCCGAGCGCAGTCCGCGGTAACCGCGTTTCCATTCTGGCCAACGGGGTCGAGATCTTCCCGGCGATGCTTTCCGCGATCGCCGCTGCTCAGAAGTCGGTGAGTCTGGAGGCTTACATCTTCTGGAGCGACGCGGTCGGCGCCCGATTCCGCGACGCGCTGACCGAGCGCGCGAGCCACGGCGTCGAGGTGCGCGTCCTTCTCGACGGAGTGGGTTCGCCGAAGCGCCTCTCGCGAAGCGACGTCGAGACCCTGCGCCGCGCCGGTTGCCGAGTGGAGTTCTTTCGGCCGATACGTCCCTGGATGCTCGATGTCATCAACGGGCGGACCCACCGCCGCATCCTGGTCGTGGACGGAAAGGTGGGATTTACGGGCGGCGTGGGGATCGCCAAGGAATGGGAGGGCGAGGCCGATTCCCCCGATCACTGGCGCGACACGGTCGTCCGCCTCGAAGGCCCCGTGGTGGCGCAGATGCAGTCGGCATTTCAGGACAACTGGTCCGAAGTCACCGGAGAGCTGCTGGTCGGCGACAAGTACTTCCCCGCGATTCCCCCCGCCGGGGACGTTCTGGCAGCGATCGTGCCGTCGTCGCCCCGCGCATCGAGCTCCGCGAGCCAGACCCTGTATTCCGTCGCGATCTCGGCGGCCGAACGCTCGATCTCGCTCTCCAACTCCTACTTCGTGCCGAACCCCGCATCCGTCGCTCTGCTCACCGCGGCGAGCCGGCGTGGCGTGAACGTCCGGATCCTCGTGCCCGGACCCATCAACGACATCCCCGCCACGAAGGCGAGCGGCCGCTCGAGCTTTGGCGACCTGCTTCGCGCGGGCGCGAAGATCTACGAGTATCAGCCGACGATGATGCACGCCAAGACGATGATCGTGGACGGCACGTTCGCGACCGTCGGCTCGACCAACTTCGACAATCGCTCTTTCCGGTACAACGACGAGATCGACGCGGCCGTCTTCGACCGGGGCCTGGCTCGGCGCCTCGAGCAGATGTTCGAGACCGACCTTGAGAAGTCCCGCCCCTACACGTATCAGCAGTGGATCCACCGCCCGGCTCTCAAGCGATTCACGGAATGGCTGCTTCTGCCGGTCCGCTCGGTCCTCTGAGCTCATCGAACCTGCCGCCGTCTTCCCTGGCATTTTCAACAAACCGCGTTACAAATACCGCGCGAGACTGACAATCCGCGTCAGTCGAAGGCGGCGGTGGAAACGCTAAGTATCTGAAATACGGGCGCTTATTCTGAAACGGCCGATGGCGGCACGCTTGCTATTCAGGAAAGCGAGGACCAAAAGCCTCAACCTCCTCCTTTCGCTCCCCGGGCGGCCCCACCCCGACCCGGGGCCTTTTTTTTTCCCGGGCGGGTCCACCTCCCGACCCGGGACCTTTTTTGCGCCGCCGACGATCGAGCCAGGCTGGAATCCGGAACCGACCCTGTTACCTTCCCGGCATGCGGGTTCTCGCGGGAGATGTCGGCGGGACCAAAACCGCCATCGCGATCGCCGAGATCAGACCGGGGAATCTCTCCCTCCTCCGGGCCCGGACGTATCCGAGCGCGGCCTTTCCGGGTCTCGAAGATATCGCCGAGGATTTTCTGTCGGACGGGGGCGGCCGGCCCGTAACGGCGGCATTCGGCGTCGCTGGCCCGGTCCGGGGAGGTCGTGCGAAGGTGACGAAGCTTCCGTGGTCGCTCGACGAGCGCCGGCTCGCGCGTCGCCTGCGAATCCGGCGAGTTCGCCTCGTCAATGACTTCGTCGCCGCTGCTCTCGGAATCCTCCGTCTCTCCCCGCGGCGCGCCGTCCTCCTCGTGCCCGGCCACGCCGAGCCGGGCGGTGCCATCGGCGTGATCGGTGCGGGTACCGGTCTTGGCCAGGCCGTTCTCGTCGAAGCCGGAGGCGACCGGATCGCCCTCCCTTCGGAAGGAGGCCACGCCGACTTCGGGCCGCGCAACGAACGCGAAGACCGGCTCGCCCGGTTCGTGCGGAAGCGTTTCGGACGGGTCTCCCGCGATCGCCTCCTGTCCGGAGAAGGCCTCGGCCACATCTACGACTTTGTGAAGGCCGATCGTCGCGCGACCGATACCGCCGCCGTCGCGCGCGCGTTCGCCCGGGGCGATCGGGCCGCGGTCATCAGCCGCTTCGCCCTGTCCGGGCGGGACGCCCTCTGTCGCGATGCGCTGTCTCTCTTCGTCTCGATCTACGGCTCGGAGGCGGGAAACCTGGCGATGCAGTACCGGGCAACCGGTGGCGTCTATCTCGCCGGTGGGATTGCACCGAAGATTCTTCCCGCGCTCCGGCGCCGATCTTTCCGGGAAAGCTTCCGCTCGAAGCCGCCGATGGAAGATTTTCTCGCCCGGATTCCGGTCCGCGCAGTTCTCGATCCGAGACTCGGCCTCCTCGGCGCGGCGGCGATCGCTTACCGGATTGCGATCGAGGCGACTCGGTGGCGGTCGAAGACGATGACCCGGTCGATCTTTCGATAGATCCAGCGCAGACGCACGCTGCCATCCTGCTCCACGGGCTGGATTTCGTCCGGATCGCCGAGCAGGCGGCGCACGTCCAGATCGGTCATTCCCTCGTGGAGGGCGCCGACCGCCTTCTCCTCGTCGGCGAGCACGACCTGGCTCGCCTCGCCCACGACTCGCTCGTGCTCCGATTCTTTGACGGCCGCCCGGGAGCCCAGAAGCGGCCGGGTCACATCGTCGACCAGTTCCGAGAGAGTGGGGCGCTTCTCGTAGATCCACCAGGCGATTCCGCCGAGCGCGGCCAGCAGGAGAAACCGGCGGACTCCCTGTCCGCTCATCGGCGTGGTTTTCCGGTCGAGCTCATCCGCCGGCCGACAGGGAAATGACTAATCGGGCTGCCGCCCCATCTCGGAGAGCAGGCGATTGGCGCGTCGGCGAAGCTCCTCGAGCTTCTGGAGGCACGATGGACGCTGATCGGCGCGCACCACCCACAGGATCTCGGTCGGAGAGAAAACCGCCTCCTCGAGTGAGGGCTCATCCGAGTCCCTTCCCCGGGTCCACTCTTCCCGGAGTAGGCTCCGGCGGGCGTTTCGGAGGGCCTCCAGCCCATCCTGTCCCTCGGCGGAAAGGAGGAACCGCAGTGTGACAGTCGAGCAGGGGATGAGATCGATCGGCAAGCCAGCGGCCAGCGGTGCAGACTCCGGCACACCTCCCGTCACCTCGACGAGGTCGATCTCGGACACGCAGCACCAAAAGGTAGCGAAGGATGTGCCGAGCCGCGGCGAGGTCGTCAATCACCGGAGGAGGAACGACTTGGAGGGGTCCCGGCCGGGATCGCTTCCGCCGCGACTGCGGAAAGGTGTTACCACCGGTGACATCCGGGGAGCTCAGTCGCCTGGAGGTCGGTCCTCCGCGTTGGCCATGACGAGGTCTTTGCGTAGACGGATCGCCCGCTCGACGAGCTCCGCGATTTTTTCTCGGCACCACGCTGCCTGGGTCGCCAGCGCGGGCCAGGAAACATCGTTGACGGTGAAAACCGCGTCCTCGATCGAAGGCTCCTCCCATTCGAGACCGCGGGTTCGCTCTTCCCGGATCATCACGCGTCGCGCGTAACGGAGCGCTTCGACGTCATCGGCGGAGTCGAATTGGAGGCGGAACCGCAGGTTCAGGCGGCGCGTTGGATCGAAACGCAGGGCAAGGCCGTCGCGGAGATCGACGGCCGACGCCGTGAGGTCGGTCATCTCGCGATAGCGGATCGAGGCGGACATTCTCTCGGAGATACCCTTTCTATTATACGCCGGAGCAGTTCGCGGAAGTCCTTCTTCCCTCGCACACGGGATCCGTGGAGTCGGGGATAATGCACCGCCGTTCGGAGGTTTCCACGTGACAGAGAAGACACCCATTACCGTCGCGGCCGGCGATGGAATCGGCCCGGAGATCATGTCGGCCACGCTCGCGGTGCTCGAGGCATCGGGAGCGCGACTCGCGATCGAGGAAATCGAGATCGGCGAGAAGGTTTATCGGCAGGGGGCGAGCTCCGGAATCGAGCCGTCGGCCTGGGAGTCGCTCCGCCGCACACGTGTCTTCCTGAAGGCTCCGATCACGACTCCGCAGGGAGGAGGCTTCAAGAGCCTGAACGTCACCACCCGGAAGACGCTCGGACTCTACGCCAACGTTCGCCCCTGCGTCGCCTATCACCCCTTCGTGCAGACGCTTCATCCCGGCATGAACGTCGTGATCGTGCGCGAGAACGAGGAGGACCTCTACGCGGGGATCGAGCATCGTCAGACCGAGGACGTCGTCCAGTGCCTGCAGCTCATCAGCCGGCCGGGGTGCGAAAAGATCGTCCGCTACGCCTTCGAGTACGCGCGCCGCCACGCCCGCCGGAAGGTGACCTGCTTCACCAAAGACAACATCATGAAGTTCACCGACGGCCTCTTCCACAAGGTCTTCGAAGAGATCGGATCGGAGTACTCGGACCTCGAAAAGGAACACTGGATCGTCGACATCGGCGCGGCGAAGCTTGCCGATACGCCCGAAACCTTCGACGTCATCGTGATGGCGAACCTCTACGGCGACATCCTGTCGGACGTCGCGGCGCAGATCGCCGGGTCGGTCGGACTCGCCGGGTCGGCCAATATCGGGGATCGTTGCGCGATGTTCGAGGCGATCCACGGCTCCGCGCCGCGGCGCGCCGGGCTGAACGTGGCGAACCCGTCCGGGCTCCTCCTCGCGTCGGTGATGATGCTCGTTCACATCGGCCAGCCCGAGGTTGCCGGCCGCGTCCACAATGCGTGGCTGAAGACGATCGAGGACGGGATCCACACCTACGACGTGTACACGGAAGGAACGAGCGCGGCGAAGGTCGGAACGCGGGAGTTCGCGCAGGCCGTCGTCGAGAGGCTCGGCGCTCGACCCGAGAAGTTGAAGCCCGTCGCTTACACGAACCTGCCGACGCCGGCTCTTCGTTCCGGGGTCGAGAAGCGAAGAGTCTCTGACCGCGCTCTCGTCGGGATAGACGTGTTCGTCAACTGGATCGGCCGAGCGGAAGAGCTCGAACGCCGCCTACGGCCGCTTGCCGGCGACGGACTCGCGCTCATGACGATGAGCAAGCGGGGAATCAAGGTCTGGCCCGACGGCTTCCCCGAGACGATGCAGACCGAGCACTGGCAGTGCCGTTTCCTGGCGCGCGATTCCGCGACGACCACCCACGCGGCACTCGCCGATCTCCTTCGCCGCGCCGCCGGGGCGGGCGTCGATTTCATCAAGACCGAGAACCTGTTTACTTTCGACGGGGAGCGCGGTTATTCGCTGGGACAGGGCGAGTAGCCGAAGAGCCCGGGACCAAATACCGAGTCAGTCGGCAAAGATCACCAGGCCGTAGTCGCCCACCACCTGGAAGCCCAGCGCCTCATAGGCGGCACGGGCGGAGCGGTTCTCCTCCGCGGTGAACAGGACTGCGCGCTCCACCCCATCCTCCCTCGCCAGGAGAAGAGAACCCGCGACCACCGCCCGGGCGTAGCCTCGTCCCCGCAGCTCGCGGGGGGTCCAGACGCCACCGACCTGAACGATTTCGGGGAGACGGGCGTTGAATGCGGAGTAACTGACGGGCTGATCGCTGTCGACGAGCACCCAGTGATTTCTCTCTTCCTGGAGGCGGTCGATCTCCTTCCGCGAAACGGCCAGGAGCTCCGGGCCACTCGGCAGGCCGAGCGACTCGATCGCGAATTCGGCTCGCCATCGGCCGAGGAGGTCGAGCTCCTCCACATCGGGGAGCCGACACGCGAGCCGTCCTGAGGCCAGGCCTTCGGGGACCCGGAGATTTTCGAGGGCGAGGTCGTACAGCTTCTCGCGACTGTCGAGAGACGTGCGGCGGCCCGCCAGGCCGAGCGCGCTCACGACCCGGTCGATCTGAGAACGCGGCCCCGCGAGACCCTTGAGGTCGCGCCGCGAGCGCGCGAGGGCGGCCCGGGCGGCCGGCTCGAGCACGCCCGGCTCGGGCGCCTGCAGAACGAGCATCCCGTTCCAGAAATGCGCGGCGACTCCGAGGATTCTTCCCTCGTCGAGGGCGGCAACGTAGGTGCCCTGCTCGGGCTGTCCGCGATCCACGAGGCCGGCCGTGCGCGCATTCGCCAGGAGAAACATGGAGCTCGAAACGCGCGGCGCCAGAAACGCCGCAAGGGCCGCCTCATCTCCGGTTGAGAGAGTTTTTACTTGCACGCCGAACCTGAGTTACTCCGCCGTCATGGAGAAATGTCGGTCACAGTCAGGCGAACGATTCGGGTTCCTCGAGACCCTTCCCATCAGCCCGAAGCCGTGTTCCCTCGAGAATCACGGCGTTTTCCGAGAGCTCCCGCGCGTCTACCGGGTCATGAGTCACGTAGATCGTCGGGCCGGGAATCCGCGCGGAGGCTGCCCGGAGCAAGGAATGAAGTCCGCGTCGCGTCCGCATATCCACGGATGAAAAGGGCTCATCGAGGAGGAGGATCTCGGGCTCCGGCGCGATGGCCCGTGCAATCGCGAGTCGTTGTTGCTCGCCGCCGGAGAGCTCGCCGGGACGGCGGGTCGCCAAGCTCTTGAGGCCCACGGACTCGAGAAGCTTCATGGCTCCAGCTTGTTCCAGGCCAGCGATCCGTCCGGCCAACCGAACCTGGTCGATGGCCCGCAAGTGGGGCCACAGAGCCAGGTCTTGAAACACGAGGCCGATTCTCCTCGCGTGAGGCACGACGTCAATACCCGCTGTCTTCGAGAAGAGCACTCGGGCGCCGATCTCGATAGACCCCGCGGACGGAGTAACGAGCCCCGCGATTGCAGCAAGGAGGGTCGATTTCCCGGCTCCGCTAGGTCCCCACAGAACCGTCCTCGTCTCTGCAGGAAACGTCGCGGTCGCATTCTCGAGAACAGGTGAACCGTTTCGAAGAATCGTGACGCCCCGGATGTGAAGGTCAGCCACGGCGCCTCAACACGACGAAGGGAATCGTGGAAGCCATGCCCGCGGTAGCGAGGGCGGCGGCGAACACGAGGAGCCCGAGACTGCCGACCGTAGAGGCTGGCGCGTTGGCGGACGCCAGATAGAGATCCAGTGTGAGCCGCTCGGCTCCAGGGGGGAGGAGCAGCGAGACGACATCGCGGTCCGAATAGACGATCGCCGCGCTGAGAAGCGCCGTCGCCGCAAGAGACGGAGCAAGGACAGGAAGTACGAACGTCCATGTGCGCACCAAAGCGGAGGTGGGAATCAGTCTCGCCGCGTCCTCCAAAGACTTGGGCAGTCGCGCATAGGCGGTGGCGAAGCCAATCGCAGCCATTCCCCATAGGCGCAGAACCTGAACCAGGACGGGAGGAACCGACGTGCCTCCTAAGCGCTGGCCAAGGCCTATCCAGCCAATGGCATTGACAGCCGAGGGGATGCAGAACACAAGTAGACCGGCCGCGAGAAGAATGTTGATTCCGCTGGACCTCCGAAGAGGATATGCAGCAGCGACACCCAGGAGCAGCGCCACCAGGGCAGCGAGTGCTGGCTCACAGATCGAAACCAGGACCGTGATCGCGTTGACGGACAGGCGGCCGTCTGCCTCGTGACTCCGAAGCGCGGGCCACGCATAGCCGATGAGCGGAGAGAGCGCGACGACAACGGCGCCGAACGCAAAGAACCCGGCCGATGCGCTGCGCGTGCGAGCGATGCCTCTGCCTCCGCGCGGCAGCACGAGAAGGGTCCGAAGAAGTGGCCGAGCAAGCAAAGCTCCGAGAACGAGAACAACCAAGAGCAGGGCAACCGCGGGTGCAGCGATGCGTGAAGTGTCGAATGTCCTCGAAAACTCCGTGATCACGTCGGTCATCGTCGTCCGGAAGCCAAAGAGGAACGGGATCTCAGATTCGGCAAGGAGAAGGATGGAGGTGAGTAGGAACGCGCTCAAGATCGAAGGCTTGATCAGAGGCACGAGCACCCACCGGAGGCGAAGCAGGGGCGAAAGGCTCAAACGCGCGGCCTCGTAGGCGCTTGTCGGTATCTCGCGAATCGCGGCGAGCACAACGAGAAAGGCGACCGGCGACAGCGACAGACCGGACACGAGGGAGGCCGGCAAGAGGCCTGCTGCCGAGCTGGGAGAGGTCAGGTTGGGCAAGCGCGAGAAACCAAGCCACCAGAACGCGGGTGGTGCGGCAATCGGCACGGCGAGGAGAAGCGTGGCGGCACGCCGGCCCCGGAAGTCGTGAGTTCCAATGACAACAGCACAGACAGAGCCCGCGAGAACCGAGACTGCGGCGCCGCCCAGGGCAAAAAGCAGCGATTGACGGAGCGAGCCAGCATCAATCCTGGACGTCGCGGTCCCCGCTCTGACCGCTAAAAGAAGGCTCGGAAGCAGGCCGATACCGACGAGTAGAGTCGGCAGAACTGCGCGGCCAGTTCGGGACGCCATCGCGAACGGGTCGCTCAGATTCCGAGGGCTTGTTTGAGCATCGAGTCCATGATCTTGAGCTTCTTCGCAACGGCGTCGTAGTCGACTTCCATCGGTCGAACCTTGTCGAGCGAGGGCAGCGAAGCGGGTCCGGATACCCCGGGATGGAGCGGGAATTGAGCGGCGTCGCTTTTGGCGAGGATCCTCTCCGTTTCCGGAGACAACAGGAAGTCCAGGAATGCCCGGGCTTCCTGCGGGTGGGGCGCCCCCTGAATCAGCATGGCCGTGTTCGGCATGACAGGCGTTCCGAGTGGATCGGGGCCTTCCTGGTCCGGGATCACGATAGCGACGGGCTTCCTCTCGCGGACGGCCACCATGGCATCGTCTTCGTCGACGATACCTGCGGCCACGCGTCCATCACTCACCCGATCCTTCACGTCGGCATTGCCTGCCGCGATCACGGCGTCGTTAGCCTTAAGGCTCCGGAAGAACGCGGTCGCCTTCTCATCCCCCCATTTCACGAAGAGGGCGGCTGCCTGGAATGACATCGTGCCGAAATGAGGGTTCGGGATCGCGAAGCGACCCTTCCACGAAGCCCGCTTGAAGTCCCCGATCGACTTCGGAGCCTCCGCCGGCTTGACCCGGGTCGTGTTGTAGAGAATGACGCGAATTCGTGCGGCGAAGCCGGTCCAGCGTCCGTTCGGATCCTTGTAGCGCGCCGGGATGTCTTTCGCCGAGGGGGACTCGTAAGGGGCAGCGATGCCACGTTCGACGAGGGCTACGGCGCGACTCGTGTCTGAGGACCAGAAAACGTCGGCTTTCGGGTGCGCCGCCTCTGCCACCAGTCGTGCGGTTAGGCCGGCAGTCTTCGTCTCCTCGGTGTCGTAGACCGGCAGAACTTTTGTGCCGGTCCCCTTTTCGTAGGCGGCGAAGATCAGCTCGGCGAACTCCTTGTCTGCCGACGAATAGACGACGACCGAGCGCCGGGGCTCGGTAGACGCGGTCCGATCCGTCGCCTCGTGCGGCCGACAAGCGACAAAAGCAATGACGGCTGCGGCAAGACCGAGGACCGCGGTTTTCAAGGCGTTTTGCAACATGGCCTAAATCCTAAGATCAAACGGTTGACATATTTCTCTAACAGTTGATATAAAGTCAACTTGCCTCCCCCCGCCTGGTACCTGCTCATTCACCAGCTGCCGACGAAACCCTTATACCTTCGCGCCAAGATCGGCCGGCGCCTTTCGCGAGTCGGCGCCCTGAGTCTCAAGAACTCGGTTTACGTACTTCCTCGCAATCCTCAGAGCCTCGAAAACCTCGCGTGGATCGTCGAGGAGGCGAAAGCCGCAGGAGGCGAGGCATACATCTCCGAGGGCGAGTTCGTCGAGGGGATCACGTCTGAGCTGCTCGCCCGCCGGTTCCGCGAGGAGCGCGAGGCGGATTACGAGGCGTTCTCGGCCCAGATTCGTGACGCCCTCGCTGCGATCGACCAAAGGGATGGTGTTCAGCCGCCAGAACCGGAGTTACTGGCCCGACTCACTCGCTTCAAAAAGAGACAGGCGGAGATTGAGGAGATCGACTTCTTCGGCGCCCGAGGTCGAAACAGGGCGAAGGCCTTGCTCGCGCGCCTGGATAAGCGTCTGCAGGGCAAGGGCGCAAGACCTGCTGCGGCGCAGCAACTGAGCGCAATCGCGAAGCTGAAGGGGCGTGTCTGGACCACCCGCCGCGGACTGCACGTCGACCGAATCGCCTCGGCGTGGCTGATTCGCCGATTCATCGATCCAGATGCGCACTTTCGGTTCATCGATCCGAAGGAGGAGCGCAAGGCTGGCGAACTGCGGTTCGACATGGTCGGCGGAGACTTCACGCACGAGGGAGAGGCCTGCACATTCGAAACGCTCGTTCGCGCCATTGGAACCCCGGACTCCGCGCTTCGCCAGGTCGCAGAAATCGTCCACGACATCGACCTCAAAGACGGGAAATTCGCGCGCCCCGACGCTTTCGGGGTTCAGCAGGTCGTCCTCGGTATCGTTCTGGACTGCCCGGATGATGAGGACCGACTCAAGCGCGGATTCGCCCTCTTCGACGATCTCTACGCCTCGTTCCGGCAGCGGAGCCGAGCGCTATACGAAAGCCGATCGAACGACTTGAGAAACAGGGGAGGCAAGACATGAGGCTTCGGCACATCCATACAGCCCTGATCGCCGCGCTTGCCGTGCTGATATTGGACCGGGCAGTGGCGTTCGGGGCCGACTCGGACTGGGAAGCCGTTGACAGAGTCTTCGGTAGTCCCGGCAAGGATCAGCCGGGCGGTGTCCGCCGGTACGGCTGGCCGAGGACAGACCTGCACGTCAGGATCGCGGGCGTTCCCGTCGAGCCGACCCTCGCGCTCGGCGGCTGGGCGGCCTTCAAGAAAACGGGAAGCGGACAGGATGCGGTCACGATGGGCGACCTCGTGCTCCTTGGACCGGAGGTCAATCCGGTCGCCCGGGAGCTTCAAGCGGGAGGGCTCGAAATCCTCGCGATCCACAACCACCTGATCGACGAAATCCCGCGGGTTATGTACCTCCACTTTCACGGAATAGGAGACGCGACGGCGCTCGCGAAGACTCTGAAGGCGGCACTGGGGAAGACGAAGACGCCTCTGGCGCCAGCTGCCGGCAAAGCTCCGGCCAAACCCACTCCGGTTCAGGAAAAAGTCTTTCAGAAGATTCAGGACGTTCTCGGACGCAAGGCCACCATGACCGGAACCGTCCTTCAGCTCAGCGTTCCCCGGGCGGATCCGATCCTGGACGGGGGGATGGAAGTACCACCGAGCATGGGAATGGCCAACGCGATCAACTTCGAGATCTTCGAAAATCGTGTCGCGACGACGGGCGACTTCGTGCTCATCGCCGACGAGGTCAACCCCGTGATCCGGGAACTCCATGCGCACGGCATCCAAGTGACGGCGCTCCACTCGCACATGCTCCACGAGAACCCGAGGCTCTTCTTCATGCACTTCTGGGGAGTCGACACCCCCGAGAAGATCGCGGAAGGGGTAAGGGCCGCGCTCGCGAAGGTCGCAACGAAGTGAGAAAAGAATAGGAGGAATCATGAACAGGAAAACGACAATTGGAGTCGTCGCCGCGATTGTTGCGCTGCTTCTTGGCGCGGTCCGCGGGAGAGCCGAGGACAAAAGCGTCGACTGGAAGATGCTTCAGGCAGCGAAGGTGTCGCTCAAGAAGGGACTCGCCACGGCGGAACGGCAAGGCAAGCCGATCTCGGGCAAGTTCGAGATGGAGGATGGAAAGCTCCAGCTCTCCGTCTACACGGCAAAGCAAGCCAAG
>WNGF01006765.1_pt1 | contig 20499 bp, 15 predicted proteins | sample 5400641 | NCBI WGS metagenome assembly WNGF01 (sample SAMN13153371, study PRJNA577476) | soil metagenome | isolation source: 80 cm soil or saprolite under grassland replicate 2 | place: USA:California | collected 2016-06-15
CTCGTCAGCGGGGCCAATCACACGATCGGCGGAAGCGCAGCCAGTGAACGCAATGTGATTTCCGCAAATGCGGACGACGGAATCAGGCTGGACGGGGCCAGTGGCGTCGTGATCCAGGGCAACTTCATCGGCACCGACCTCGAAGGCGCCGCCCCGTTCGGCAATGCGCTGGCCGGGATTGACGTCCGAAACGCCAGGGCCAACACGATTGGCGGCGGAGAACCGGGAGCAGGAAACGTCATCTCTGGAAACCGCTTCGCCGGCATCACCCTGGGCGGCGCGGAGCAGGTCGTGCAAGGCAACCTCATCGGGACAGATGGCCGCGGCCTGGCCCCGCTCCCGAACGGCTTCGGCTCCGCAGGCGGAGGCGGCCTCCTCGTCAGCGGGGCCAATCACACGATCGGCGGAAGCGCAGCCAGTGAACGCAATGTGATTTCCGCAAATGCGGACGACGGAATCAGGCTGGACGGGGCCAGTGGCGTCGTGATCCAGGGCAACTTCATCGGCACCGACCCGCCAACGGCCAGGGAGCCGTTTCGCTGGCGGCCAAGGGCACAACGAGCACGGCGAGCGGGGCCTATCACTCGGCGGCAGACAACCCTTCGGTCACGCCGGTCTTCGGCCAGTTGATTCGAGGCGGCATCGCCCTCGCCGGCAGCGGCACGACCAACAATGTCGTGCAGGGAAACTGGATTGGCCTGGCGGCCGACGGCCGCTCTCCGCTGCCCAACCGTCCCGCGGGGATGGCGCTGTCTGCGGGCGCAAGCTATAACCTCATCGGGGGATTGGTCCCGGGCGAGGGCAATCGCATCGCTTTCAACCTGGGTGGCGGCATCATGCTTTTACAGGATAACACCCTGGGCAACTCCATCCTCGGCAATGCCATCTACGCCAACAACGGCCTGGGCCTGAGCCTGACGCCAAGCGAGGCGAACGACCAGCCGACAGCCAACGACGCGCTCGACGGCGACAAGGGGCCGAACAACCTGCAAAACTTTCCAACCATCACCAACGTCTCCTACACCAGCAGTGCGACCCTTGTCCAAGGTCTGCTCCGGAGCACGCCCGATCATTCGTTTGGCCTCGATGTTTTCCATAGCACCAGCCCCGATCCGTCCGGCTACGGCGAAGGCGAAATTTATGCCGGCTGTGCCACCGTCACGACCGACGAATCGGGGAACGCCGGCTTCAGCTTACTCGCCTACGGCGATCTCCCGGCGCGCTATTTCACGGCCACCGCCACCGATCTTGACACAGGTGATACCAGCGAATTCGGTCCGGTCGCCCGCGACGCCAGCGTGCTTCCGGCACTGAGCATCAGCCACACCACCGTGGCCGAAGGGACCAACGGCAGCGTGACCGCCGGCTTCATCGTGAGCTTGTCTGCGGCCAGCACACAGACGGTTTCAGTCAATTACTCCACAGCCAATGGCACGGCGCTGGCCGGGTCGGATTACGTGGCCACCAATGGGGTCCTTGTCCTTAATCCAGGCGAAGTGAGCAAAGTGATTGAGGTCACCGTCACGGCGGATCCGCCGCCGGAACCGGATGAAGATTTTTTTGTGACTCTGAACAACCCAAGGAACGCAACCGTTCTCGCGGGGCCGGGCCGCTGTCTCATCACCGAACTGCGCATCACGTCGATCGCGGTGGCCGGACCAGACATTTTGATCAGCTTTACCAGCTCCGCCGGCTCGCCCGGACGTGGCTATTGCCTGGAGCAGGCCTCGCGGCTTGGACCGGAGCTGGACTGGACGGCGGTGGCCTCCGGGATGGGCACGGGAGGCAGCGCCACCCTGACCAATGCAGGAGCGGCCCGCTTGCCCAACACTTACTACCGCGTCCTCATCCAACCCGCCGCCTGGTGAGCGGCCTGTCCCGATCGGGTCGTCCCCCGGCTCGCGGCGGGCCGCATTGCTCATTGCACATTCCGTCCCTTTGCGATTCCCACCAGGGAACAATGAACGTAACTGTTCAGGAGTCATAGACGCCCGCCCTCACCCCGGCCCTCTCCCCCGGGGAGCGGGAGGTTCATTTGCCGCGCTGGGACAAAGTGGCGTTGTTCGGCGGATGGAGCGTCCCATGCGCATTCTGCTAACGCGGCAACCGCGAGAGCAGGGGAGCTTTCAAGACACTCCGACACGATCTCCCTCTCCCCGGGGGAGAGGGTCGGGGTGAGGGCGAATGCAACCTCAGAGGTGAAGAGTTACCAATGAACAATAAGCAATGAGCAATGAACAATTTGCAATGCGCTCAGCACATGCGTCGCCCCGGCGCCATCCTGCCCCCCTGAAGACGGGACGACTCACCAAAGTCACCTCCTAAAGTATTCCCGGACAACGCCGATTCTACCGACGGAGATTTGGCCTGCTCCGATAACCGGGCCTAAATATGGGTCTGCCATCTTCGCATATGAAACGAGAAGTCCTGGACACGCACCAGAAGGCGTTGCAAGTCAACCTGGATCCCGGCATCTACGGGACCTTCGCGGAGATCGGCGCCGGCCAGGAAGTGGCGCGCTGGTTCTTTCGCGTCGGTGGCGCCGCCGGGACAGTGGCCAAAGCGATCAGCGCCTATGACATGACGTTTAGTGACGCGATTTACGGTTCCTGCGAACGCTACGTCAGCAAGCAACGCATCACCGCGATGCTCGACCACGAATTGCGCCTCCTCCTCGAGCGCCTCGACGCCAAGCGGGGTGAGCAGACCCGGTTCTTCGTTTTCGCTGACTCGATTGCCGCCGAGAACGATTCGCGCAAAGAGGACGCGCACGGATGGCTCGGCATCCGCTTCCAGGGGGCTCCGCGGAATGAGCCGTCACAAATCATCCTTCACGTCCGATTGCTCGACCGAGAGAGCCTCCAGCAACAGGAAGCGCTCGGGATCATCGGCGTCAACCTGGTCCACGGCGCCCACCAACTCCTGCGCCAACCCGAAACGTTGATCGTCTCTCTGCTCGACAACCTCAGCAACGATCGCGTCGAGGTGGACCTGATCGAATTCTCCGGGCCGGCCTTCGAGAAAGTGGATAACCGCCTGATGAGCCTCAAGCTGGTCCAGAACGGCTTGACGAATGTCGCCATGTTCACCGCCAACGGAGAGGTCGTCGAACCGGCCGATGCGCTTCACCAGAAGTCCATCCTGATCGAGCGCGGTAGTTTTCGCCCGGTCACCAACCTCACCCTGGACATGCTCCGCTGCTCCCAGGCCCAGTTCATCCAGGAACCCCGCGTCCAGGGCGAACCGATCCTTCCCCTCCTGGAGATGACGCTGAAAAACCTCAGCGACGGCTCCCGGATCGATCACCAGGATTTCCTCGACCGCGTCGACATTCTCGGCGCGCTCGGCAAGACCGTGATCATTTCGAACTACGCCGAGTATCACCGGCTGGCGGCTTATCTGTTCCGGCACACCAGGAAGATGATTGGCATGGTCATGGGCGTGCCGACGCTCCGGGAGATTTTCGAGGAAACGCACTACGCGGACCTGGAAGGCGGCATCCTCGAGTCCTTCGGCCGGCTTTTTAAGAACGACCTGAAAATCTACGCCTACCCGCTGCTCGACGGCGCCAGTGGCTCGCTCGTCAGCGCGGACAATCTCCTGGTCGCGCCGCACCTGCGCCACCTCTACGGCTACCTGGTGGAGAACCGGCTCATCGAAAGCATCCGCGACTACGACCAGAACTGCCTGACCACCGTCTCGCGCGACGTCCTCCTGGCTCTGCGCGCCGGGGATCCCGCCTGGGAAAAGCGCGTGCCCCCGATCGTCGCCCAAATCATCAAGAAGCGAAAACTGCTCGGCTACGCGGAGAAGACGACCCGTTGGCGTCGATCGGTCAAACTGGCCAATCTCGGGTTGATCGGTTCTGTCCACCTCGCCGGGGTGCCTCAGCCGGCCTGTCTGTAGGAAGACAGGGCTTCGTCATTTCAGCAACGCCAGGTTGTCCGCCGCGTCGAAGCTCATCGTCTGCGCGGTGGACAGAACTTCCAAGTCGGGCCGGCGCCGCGCCTCCTCTTCCAGGACTTCCGACACGTCCAATTGCTCGACGGAGAGCGTGTCCTGAATCCGCACGACGCGCGCGCGGGTGGTGTCACGCAACGCCAGCGACTCCAGCGCCCGCGCAATGGCTTCGCGATCCGTCTCGAAATGGATTGGCACCTTGACGCTTTGCAGGGAAAGCGCGGTCAGGGCGTTGACAAAAGTCACTTGCTGGTCGACCGCTCGCACCAGGCGCGTGGTGGTAAAGTCGGCCAGGCCCATTCCGACGCCGTTGCCGTGGGTTTCGGGAGTCAGGTCGCGCACGAAGATCCGACGGATCACCGGGTTGGCGCTCCGGTCACTCAACAGCGCGCTGTAACCGTGCAGGCTGCGGCCAATCACGTTCGGGTCCATCCCCGAGCCGCTGATGTTCTTGCCGATCCGATCCACGATGAGCAGGTCGAGGTCGTCAAACGGCAGCCGCGGCATCAGGCGCTTCGCTTCCCGGTAAAGCTCGGCCTCGCGACGCTCCAGGTCGGCCGGCGGCAGAACGAGGAGACGGGCGGTGTCATGCCGTTGGTTCTCCACAATTGCCACCCCGCCAAGAATCGGCGCGGCTCCCAGCGCGATGCGGGCCGAGGCGCGGATGACCTGCTCGTAACCGAGCCGGCTGGCCGAAGTGTGAAAGTTGGCCGCGCCCACCCGCTTGCCCAGGCCAACGACCAGCATCTTGAGCAGGCCGCTGCCCAGGCTCTCGCTGTGAAAATCCGTGTGTGGCTTGACCCGGTTCACCACAACCACCCCGTCGGCGCGCAGCGCTTCCGCGCTGAAGAAAACCTCCACTCCCTCGGGCGTCACCCCGATGCGCTCTGCCTCCATGGCCGCGCGGATGGGAACCTGGAGACGCGCCTCGGTGATCCCGTACTCCGCCAGCAATTCGACTTGCCCTTCCGGGGTCGCCCCGCCGTGACTGCCCATCGCGGGCACAATGAATGGTCGCGCCCCCGCCGCTTTGAGCAACTCGAGCACGACGGCGACGATCGACTGCAAGTTTGAAATGCCCCGACTCCCCACGCCCACGGCGATGCGGGCCCCGGGCTTGATTTGTTCACGGATCGCCGCGAACTCCTTCTCGAGCGTCGCCCGAATGTCCAGCGGCCCCGAGGCCGGAAACTTCTGTCGCACTCGCAGCAGGCGGGGGAAGGGAGGCGTTGTCATACTAAACACATGCGACCGTCCGCGCTTTGGGGATCAGGAACCGTTGAGACTGGTAACTGGTAGCTGGAAACTGGTAACTGGAGATTGAAAACAGATTCACCCTCGGGACGGGCTTCGGCCAATCGCCAGTTACCAGCGACAAGTTACCAGTGACAAGTCGGTTCATGGATAGCCTCCATGGTTTGTTGACCGCGCTTTGCGACCATGAACCGCCGCGGAGAACGCAATCCACACTCCGCAATCCGTAATCCGCAATCCGCAATCAGGAGGTTCATGGAAAAGAATCTCGCCGGCCGTTTACGCGCGGGATTTCTCGTAACGTTCACCCACGAAGTCCCAGTTGATGACGTTGAAGAAGGCGGCGACGTAATCGGCGCGCTTGTTCTGGTATTTGAGGTAGTAGGCGTGTTCCCACACGTCGATCCCGAGCAGCGGGTGCTGGCCGTGCATGAGGGGCGAGTCCTGATTCGGCGTGGTCGTGATCTTGAGATCTTTGTCGTCGAGCACCAGCCAGGCCCAGCCGCTCCCGAAGACCTTCATGGCGGCCGCGCTGAATTCTTCCTTGAATCCCGCCAGGTTGTGAAAGTGTTTGTCGATCGCCCTGGCCAACGCCCCGCTCGGCTGGCCGCTGCTGTCTTTCTTCATCATTTGCCAGAAGAGTGAATGGTTGTAATGCCCGCCGCCTTGGTTGCGGACCGCCGGACGGATGCCCTCCGGCACGTCGTCGAGGTGCCGGACGAGGTGTTCGATCGTTTCCTTGGCCAACGCCGGGTGACCGGCCAGGGCCTTGTTCAAATTCGTCACGTAGGCTTGATGATGCCGGTCGTGGTGGATTTCCATCGTCCGCGCATCGATGTGCGGCTCGAGCGCATCGAACGCGTAGGGCAACGGCGGCAGCTTGAACGGACCGCTCGGAGCGGCGCCCGCTTGGGCCCGCAACGAACGAGGCAACGCGGCCACGGCCAGAACCGCGGCGGAAAGGGCAGTCTTCTTCAGAACATCGCGTCGAGTCATCATGACAGGAATCCTTTGGTTGAGTGTTTGTCGGCGAAATGTGAACGGCGCCCGGCGAAGATTCAACTTTGAAATTGGGCCGGGAGCGACGAATGACCAATGACCAATTCCCCCCCAGTAAGCAGCATGCGCTTCCTCGACGTTTTTGATGGAATCGATCTCGCGCTTCACACGGTCAGCGCCGCACGGGACACGGACTCTGGACCACGAATGGCCCGGAGCGGCAGAGCCGCAACCAAAGTTCCTGAGCCACGGATGGAACACGGATTAAACACGGAAAGAGAAAGCGCTCTGATGGCTTTGGAAAAAGAGGAGATCACGGAGAAGATAAGCTCGCAGCTTCACCTGAAAGGCGCCTGCACGGTCACTTCGGCCCTTCGTGTCTCGATCGCTTCTTTGGTTGCGGCTCTGCCGCTCTGGGCCATCCGTGGTCCTCTCCGATTTTTCTTCCTGAGGTTAACCACGGATTACTCGGATGACACGGATTGTTCTCGCTCAGACTGGCCTCTGGTTGACTACCGCTTTGAGTTGACCTTCCAATCCAATCGGCGCAAGTCGACCTCGAGCAGAAAGGTCCTCGGTCGGCAGGTCAAACAAGCGATCTGAATCGCGCCAACACCCTTTGCTTCGCTGAAGCGGACCACAATCGGTTGAAGACTGTTGAGTCATTTAAATAGCCATATTGGGCATTGATCATCGGTCACTCGGGTCGAGGGAGACAAAGCGCGAAATGCGCAATCCGCGGCGGAGCCGGGCCCCTCCGGCCGGCTCAAAGGCGGCGCCAAATCATCTCCAACGACAACACCGCGTAGCTGGTGACCAGCGCAGGGTCTTTTTCCCACCAGCGCCCGTTGTCGTTGGACCACGAACCGTCGCGCTGCTGGAGGTTGATCAGGCGCAAGGCGACTTCCTTTCGCCAGTTGAGAATCCGCCCGTCATCCAGGCGCAGGTCCTCCACGCCATAGGCGCTCAGGGCCTTGGTCATCGTGTGAAAGTAGAAATAGAGCCCTTGCGGTCCCATGCCCGGATTTTCCTCGACGGTATAGTTGCGCCGGAGCCAGTCGAAAACGGCGACGACCCGCGGGTCATCGCGCTTGAGGTTGGCGTAGATATAGCTGAGCAGGCCGCCATAACTGATGCTGCCATAGGAACGCAGAGCCACCCGGCCCGTCACGCTGTTGGTTTCGGACCCGGCCATGCTCTGGCCGGGATAATAAACAAACCCACCCTTGTTCCTTGGGTCATCCGAAGCCCACGGCTGCTTGTTGTAGGCGGGCAGATTCTGGCAGTTCTCGAGGAAGTGGATGGCGGCTGCCCAGTTCAGATCGCGCGCTTCGCCGGGGTTTTTGTCTTCGATGACGCGTTTGCTATAGTAAAGGGCTTCGAGGGCAGCCAGGGTGTTGCCCAGGTCGGAGTGTTCGTATTTTGTCCCGTAACCAATGCCGCCGTCGAAGACGTCGTCGAGCTTGCCCTTCTCGCCGAAATCGCCCTGGAGGCTGACAAGGAAGCGCCGGGCCTGGCGCAGGATGGGATCATACTCTGTTTTGTTGGCAGCCAGCAACGCCAGCATGGAAAGCGCGGTGTTGTAAGTGACGAGGTTGCCCCGGTGGATGCCGCCATCGGGCCGCGCGCAACTGAGAATAAAAGCGTAACCCTGCTTCATCCATGGCGGCTCAGAGTTTTGATAACGGCCCTCCGGATCCCCCTTGTAGGCGGTCAACACCAGGGCGGTGACGGCGGGATGTTCCGGCGTGGACCACCAGCCGTTTGAATTCTGGCTGGACTTCAGCCAGGTCTGCCCTCGTTCGATGGCCCGCTCGATTTCGTGACGGAGGGAGAGATCCCCGCCAACCCCGGGCAGGCGGCCGGGCGCCGGCTTTTCCCCCCCTTGGGCCGACGGCGCCATCACCGCCGCCAAGGCGAGGAACAAGACCAGGATCCCTCGTCCACGGGCGCTCAGTCCGATCGCGTTCTCTGAAGATTCCATCGTTGGGTTCCGAGATTCGAAACCTTTCGATAGCCTGCGGACTTTGGGGCTTTCTTCAAGTGCGGATTGGTAAAGAGGTCCAGGCAGGGACCGGGCGGCAGAGCGGACGAATGCGGTGCGGGCGGTCTCTGCGGCCGCCGCCGGTGGGCTGGATCAGGGCGCGACGGAGCGGGGCGTCGCCTGGGACAACCACGGCGAGGCCGGTGTGGAGGTCGAGACTAGCGGGGTCGGTATGCCATCCCACTCGCAGAGGTTGGCGTAGCGGCGGCATCGATCGGCTACGCGGCGGCTGACGCGGTGCTCGAGGACCTGGCTCGGCGCGTTCCAGAGACCGTAATATTCGAAGTCGCTGGGGTTACGCTGATAGGTCGCATGGAACGAACGCACCCGTCGCTCCAGCAGAGTGAGCGTCACGGCCCGCGCGGTTTCGGGGTCGGTGTAACGAACCGAATTCGTCACGGCGCGCCATTCGGTCTTGAGGATTTGGTAGCGGCTGATTTCGCCGGCCCGACCGACCATGCGATCGTCATTGCCGGTTTCGAGCATGGAGAGCGCCGCGAGGCGATCCATTCCAAATGACACCAGAGGGAAAAGGGTCAACAGCATCAACAGCCACGCCAGTTTTTTCATGCCGCCTAAACTAGTTTCGCAGGTGGGTCTCCCGCAATTGAGGCGGCTACGGGCGGTGAAGACTGCAGAATCACCCGGGCGGGCTACGCGATTCCCCTAGAATCAGGCCCGGCACAGGAGAGGGCGAGGCGGCGGTCTTAAAAATACCCAAATCCCCAAGGACCCAAATACCCAAGGCCCAAGGACCCAAGGAAACTTTGGGTACTTGGGTACTTGGGTACTTGGGTACTTCTAAAACGCACTCTCAGTCCCAGTCGCGACCAATTTGCCACCCTGGGGCAAATGCACATCCCGACAGGCCAAAGCTCATTTCACGCCTTGGGCTTCCAGCCGGATCGTGACCTCGACCGGCGAATTCAGCGGTGGCAGGTCGTTCGCCCGCGGCAGCCAGTTATCGTCGTTCTCGCGGCCGGGACGCGGATTGTTGATTAACGCGTCAGGATCGGTGATCAGCGAAACAATCGACCCATCCATTTGGGCGGCGAAGCCGTCCTCCCGCAGCCTCGACCCATTGTAAATCCAATGGCCCCGGCTCATGGGGCCTCCAACCTTTACATCCGTAACGAACTGCTCCGCCGGGAAGCGCTCGACCCGTCCCTTGACCGTCCAGCTCAACTCGATGGTCACCTTGTCGCCGGGCAGCGATTTGGCCGGGTCTTGCGGCAAGGCGTTCGTCGTCCCCCGCCCTCCCAGCAGGAGCAAGGCGAGCTGGATTTGGAGCGGCTTGGCTTCGGTTCGGAGCAAACTCTCGTGCGTTTTCCCCGTCGTCGTCACCAGCAGGTATTCGAGGTTGCCTTGCTTCATGTTCACCAGAGCCCGAAAGCTCACGGACTGCTCGTGTTTGTCGAGTTGAATGCCATCCAACTCGAACGTGCCGGGACTGGTCTGTTTCAAGTTGAGGTTGGTCGCCAGCAGGTTCGTCGGATCGGGCCGCCGCAGGTTGGGAACCGGAACCTCGGCGCCCGGAGTGTCAAGCAGCGCCAGTAAGGCCGGAATGAACCACCAGGCCCTGGTCCCGATGGAACAAAAGGACACCGGCCGATTCAGGCGGTCGTGCAGCATGTTCGTTCTGAACCAACGCAAAAGAGACGGAACTGTCAAGCGGTTGAGTCCAGCCGGTAATTCGGCAAGTCAAGGGAACTTCACGGTTCCTGGATTGGTACGAGAATTATTTCGATTTGATTTTGCGCCCCGAGGCTGTGCAGATTCCAGTCCGCCGGCTGTCCGGAAGGCGGCGGCCAACTGGTCTGGTCTGAGTTGATTTGTTTATTATGAGCAAGAAGCCACTCGCCCCGGGTGAAGTCACGGAACTGATCGCGGGTCTCAACCGTCTGGCCCGGAACCTCTGGTGGACCTGGAACCAGGAGGCACAAGAGATCTTCCACGAGCTCTCGCCGCGGGGCTGGCAGAACCTCTACCACAATGCCGTCGCGGTCCTGCATGAAGTCTCCGACTACGAGTTGCGGGTGCATTTGCAGAATCCTGAGTTCTGCGAGCGGGTCAGGTTAGTGCTGGGCAGCTTCGAAGCTTACCTGGAGGACACCAATACCTGGGGCAATGCCCATGCCGCGGAGCTGGTGCAGAATCCGGTCGCCTATTTCACCGCGGAATTCGGCTTTCACGAAACCCTGCCGATCGCCGCGGGGGGCCTGGGCATTCTCGCCGGCGACCACGCCAAGTCGGCCAGCGACCTGGGCCTCGGGTTTGTCGGCGTCAGCCTGTTCTACCGCGAAGGTTATTTCCAGCAAGCCATCAACCAGGACAGCTGGCAGATCGATTATTACACGCTGCTGGATCCCAAAAATCTCCCCATCGAGCCGGTGCTCGACCCGCACGGCGGACCGCTCATTTGTTCGGTGGAGATGGGGATGAGCCAGGTGAAATTCAAAGCCTGGCGGGTCAATGTGGGTCGCTGCGCGGCTTACCTGCTTGACACCAACCTGCCGGAGAACGAGCAGCACTATCGGGATCTCACCTTGCGCGTCTACGGCGGGGACAGCACCACCCGCATCATGCAGGAGATTCTGCTGGGCATCGGCGGGGTGCGGCTGCTGCGCGCGCTGAGCTTCCAGCCGTCGGTCTTTCACATGAACGAAGGCCATGCCGCCTTCCTGGCGTTCGAACTCGTCCGCGAGAAGCTCGCCGCCGGCAAGAGCTTTGCGGACGCGCTGGCCTTCACCAAACAACAGTGCATTTTCACGACCCATACGCCAGTGGAGGCCGGCCATGATCGGTTCTCGATCAGCCTGCTGGATTACGCGTTGAAGACCTATCTCAGCCAGCTCAAACTGTCGACCGCCGAAATCATGTCCCTGGGACGAGTCGATCCGAAAAACCTGGACGAGCCGTTCTGCATGACCGTCCTGGCGCTCAAGGTGGCCCGCGCCGCCAATGGCGTCAGTCAACTGCACGGCCAGGTCAGCCGCCAAATGTGGCATTGTCTTTGGCCCGACCGGCTCCTGGACCAGGTGCCCATCGGCCACATCACCAACGGCATTCATCTGCTCGGCTGGATGAAAGGCCCCGTCCGCCGCTTCTGGCGGCGTAAACTCGCCCATCACGGCAACCAGCCTTCCCCGCCGGCCCTGGTCGGCCAGGAAACCGACTTCTGGAACAGCGACGACCATCGTTGGGAAAGTGCCATCAATGACCCGGCCTTCTGGCAGAAGATGGCCGACCCGGGCTTCATTTCCGACGAGGAAATCTGGGCCCTGCGCTACAAGTTGCGCCGGGAATTGATCGAGTTCGCCCGCCGACGTTTGCTCATCCAGGGCCGCAGCTTCAGCCAGGGTGACTTCATCGCCTTCGACCAGTTGCTCAATCCCGACGCGCTCACCATCGGCTTCGCTCGTCGCTTTGCCACTTACAAACGCGCCCCGCTCATCTTCCAAAGGTTCGAGAACATCGTGAAATTGGTGAACGACCCGAAGCGCCCGATCCAATTTGTCTTCGCCGGCAAGGCCCACCCGCGCGACGACGAAGGCAAACGCTACATCCAGCACGTGATTCACTTGAGCCGCTACAGCGAACTCAAGAGCCACCTCGTGTTCATCGAGAATTACGATGTGCATGTTGCCCGGACCATGGTCAGCGGTTGCGACGTCTGGCTGAACAACCCGCGCCGGCCCCTCGAGGCCTCCGGCACCAGCGGCCAAAAGGCCGGCTGCCACGGTTGCCTCAACCTGAGCATCCTCGATGGTTGGTGGCGCGAAGGCTACGACGGCACCAACGGCTTCGCCATCGGCCCGGACGCTCATCCCGACTCCATCGAGGAACAGGACCGCGCCGACAGTGAGAACCTCTACCGGACGCTCACCGAAAAGGTCATTCCGCTCTTCTTTGATCGCGATGCCAACGGGATCCCGCGAGCCTGGATTCAAATGATCCGCCGGGCGATGGTGACGCTGGTGCCGCAGTTCAACACCTGGCGCATGGTCCAGGAATACACCACCAGGTATTACCTGCCCAGGTAGGCCGGTTCGGCGCTTGGTTTGCCCGCGGCAAACGGGTAAATTGCCCGCGTGCCAGCCGACATCAAATCGCTCACCCGCGCCGAACTGACCGACCAGTTCAAAGCGGAGGGCTTGCCCGCCTACCGCGCGGATCAGTTGCTCAACTGGCTCTACGCCCGGCGCGCGGCCTCGTGGGATTTGATGACCAACCTGCCGAAAACGTTGCGTGAAAATCTCCGCCGGCAATACACCCTGCAAACCCTCCAGCTGGTCCGCAAACAAGGCGCCCGCGACGCCACGCAAAAGTTCCTTTGGCAGCTGGCGGACGGGGCGTTGATCGAGAGCGTGCTCATCCCCGCCAACCCCGCCCTTTACGGCGAGCCGAGCGACCGGCACACCCTGTGCGTGTCCACCCAGGTCGGCTGCGCCTACGGCTGCAAATTCTGCGCCAGCGGACTCGAAGGTTGGAAACGAAACCTGCGCGCCGAGGAAATCGTCGAACAAGTGCTGGCAGTCGAGCGATGGAACCAGGCCGAGGAGTCCAAAGTCCATCGTCCAGCCGCCCCGGTCCCGAATCAAAATCTCGAAGACCGCGGTGATCCCCCCGCCGAAGCCAGCTCCGGCGGGCCGCGGCCGGCCGGACGCTTGATCAATAACCTGGTCGTCATGGGCATGGGCGAGCCATTGGCCAACTACGACCATCTCCTCCGGGCGCTGCGCATCCTCAACGCTCCCTGGGGCGCCGGCATCGGTGCGCGCAAAATCACCGTCTCCACCAGCGGCCTTGCGCCCCAAATCCGCAGGCTGGCCGACGAACCGCTGCAAATTCGACTGGCCGTCTCGCTGCACGGGGCCACCGACCAGACCCGAAACAGGATCATGCCGATCAACCGTAAGTACCCGCTCGATGAGTTGACCGCCGCTTGCGAATATTATCTGCAGAAGCAGGAGCGGATGATCACCCTCGAATACATCCTCATCGCGGGAGTAAACGACGACCTGAAACAAATCAAGCCACTGGCCGCCCTCGCCCGGCGCCTCCATGCCAAAGTCAACTTGATCCCCTATAACCAAGTCGATGGTCTCCCCTGGCAACGCCCGGACGAACCCGCCCAGGAAGCCTTCCTCGCCGCGCTGGAAAAATTTCAAGTCTCCGCCACCCTTCGCCGGGAAAAAGGCCACGACATCGACGCCGCCTGCGGCCAGTTGCGCCTCAAGACGGAACGAGGATGAGGTAGGATTTACGATGTACGATTTACGATTTACGAGCGGTGGGTGGTGCGTAGCAAGTTGTGTGTTCACAGCTCACATCCACGCGCTCGTAAATCGTAAATCGTAAATCGTAAATCCCACCTCGCCAACGGACGCCGGGCAATGCTAGCGTCGGCCATGAAGTTTCTGGTCACCGGTGGGGCGGGGTTCATCGGCTCGCATGTCTGCGGGCAACTGTTGGCCCGGGGCGACGCGGTCTGGGCGTTTGATGATCTGAACAATTTTTACGACCCGGCCATCAAGCAACGGAACGTGCAGCGGCTCGAGGCGTCCCAGGATCGGTTCCGCTTCGTGCGCGGAGATCTGACCGACCGCGCGGCTCTCGATACCCTGCTGGCAAGTGTCCGGTTCGATCAAATCATCCACCTGGCCGCCCGCGCCGGGGTCCGACCGAGCCTGGCGGAGCCCGCGCTGTATCAGCGAGTCAACGTCGAAGGCACCGTCAACCTGCTCGAGGCCGCCCGACGCAATGGAGTCAGGAAAATCATCATCGCGTCTTCCTCCTCGGTTTACGGGGTGAACGCCCGCGTTCCCTTTTCGGAGAGCGACCCGATTTTCTCGCCCATCTCGCCCTACGCGGCCAGCAAGCTGGCCTGCGAGGCGCTCGGCCATGTTTATCATCATGTTTACGGGATGGACGTGGTGATGCTGCGCTTTTTCACCGTCTATGGTCCGGGCCAGCGACCCGACCTGGCCATCCACAAATTCTCGCAACTGATCACCCTGGGAAAGCCCATCCCGGTCTTTGGCGACGGCAGCACCGCGCGCGATTACACTTACGTCACCGACACGGTCGAGGGCGTCCTCGCTTGCACGCGACAGGAGTTTGGTTATGAGATCTTCAATCTGGGCGAAGCCAAGACGGTACCGCTTTCCTACCTGATCGAACTGCTGGAACATTCCCTTGGCCGCAAAGCCATCCTCGATCGGCAAGCGCCCCAGCCGGGTGACGTGCCCTTGACCTGCGCGAACATCGACAAAGCGCGCGCGAAGCTCGGTTACGATCCCAAAGTGAACATCGAGGCCGGCATTGCCAGGTTCATCGAGTGGTTTCGACAAAAGCAATGATGACCGGGCCAACGAAACTATTGCGAGAGCTGATCGCTCTGCCCAGCGTCAACCCGGCTTTTCTCCCATTGCACGACGAGCGCGCGGGAGAGAAGCGAGTGGCCGATTTCCTGGCCGGGATCGCCCGCCAGGCCGGCCTGGAGGTGACGCAACAGGAAGTGTTCCCGAACCGTGCCAACCTGTGCATCCGCCTGCGGCCTTCCGGGACGATCCGGCAACGCGTCCTGCTCGCTCCCCACATGGACACGGTCGGGGCGTCGAGCGCCGAACAGTTCACGCCCCTCCTTAAGAACGGCCGGCTTTACGGGCGCGGCGCGTGTGATACCAAGGGCAGCGTGGCCCTGATGCTGAGCGCCCTGCTCGAACTGGCCCGGGCCGGGGCGCGTCCGGAGCAAACGGAGATCCTGTTCGTCGCCCTGGTGGATGAGGAATGCGGCCAGACGGGTTCACGCGCCCTGGCCAAGAGTCGTTGCCGGGCCGACCTGGCCATCGTCGGAGAACCAACCCGCCTCCAGGTGGTCACCGCGCACAAAGGGGATTTGTGGCTGCAACTCGAAACTCAAGGCAAAGCCGCCCACGGTTCACGGCCCGAGCTCGGTCGGAATGCCGTCCATCTCATGGCCAGGATCGTGCACCTGCTCGAGACCGATTACGCGTTGCTGCTGCGCCGGCGCCGCCATCCGCTGCTCCGCCACCCCACGATCAACGTCGGCACCATCGCCGGCGGGCGCCAGCCAAACATCGTGCCCGATCGTTGCATCATTAAAATCGATCGACGCACCATCCCGGGCGAAAGCGATCCCGCCGTCAAACATGAGATCCTGCGGTTCATCCGGCGACGAGGTCTTTCCGCCACGATGCTCGACAACAAGAGCGGCGAACCGGCGCCCCCCCTCGAAACCGACCCGCGCCTCCCGCTCGTTCGGGAGTTCCTCCGCTGTGCCGGCCAACGAAAACCGGTGGGGGTCGATTTCTTCACTGATGCGGGCGTGCTCGCGGCCAGCGGCATTCCCAGCGTCGTCTTCGGGCCAGGAGACATTGCCCAGGCCCACACCGCGGACGAATGGGTCGCGGTCAACCAACTCGAGCGCGGGACGAGGTTGCTTGTCCGATTCCTGCGCGCTCTCGCCTGAGTCGGTCTTATAGGTTAAAAGGGTTAACCCATTTAACTCTTTTAACCCATTCCCCATTTGAAGGATGAGCAAGCTGACTTTTTTCCGTCAAAGCGGCTGGATGGTCATCGCCACCACCGTCAGCGGCGCGTTGATGTTCGCCGTGCATAAGCCGGCCAAGCAAATGGGGTCGGCGGAATACGGCGTTTTTCTGACTCTCTTGCAAGTGCTCAATCTGATGGGCATCCCCGCGGTGGGCTTGCAATTGCAGTTCGTGCAGCAAACCGTGGCCGCATTGGACGATGGCAAGCGCGCGGAGTTGACCGGAGCCATGCGAGCATTGCTCCGGGCCACGTTCAGCTTCTGGCTGCTGTTGGCGTTGTACCTCCTGGTTTTTCAGAAACGCCTGGCGGCCGAATACAAAATCGCCAACCCGGCGGCGCTTTGGGTCACGCTGCTGCTGGGCCTGACCTCGCTCTGGTCGCCCATCCTGCTGGGGGTGGTGCAAGGCCGGCAGAATTTCCTCTGGCTGGGCTGGGCTTCGATGCTGAACGGGCTCACGCGGCTGGGGTCGATCACGATCATCGTTCTGCTGCTGGGCGGGGGCGCGGCCGGGGCCATGACCGGCGCCCTGCTCGGCATGCTGGTCGCTCTGGCCATCGGCCTGTATCTGACAGGCGACTTGTGGCGTGGGCCGGCCGCTCGGTTCCAGTGGCAACCGTGGCTCAGGCGTGTGCTGCCCTTGACCCTCGGCTTCGGCGCGGTGACTTACATGATCTCGCAGGACATGCTCGTCGTGCAACGATTCTTTCCCGAGCAGGAGACCGGTTATTACGGCGCGGCGGGAATGATCGGTCGGGCCTTGTATTTCTTCACCGCGCCGATGACGGCGGTGCTGTTTCCCAAGGTGGTCCAGAGCGCCCTGCGGGCCGAGAAGTCCTCCGTGCTGGCCCAGGCCTTCGGCGCCACGTTGTTGCTCGGCGCCGGCGCCGCCCTGGGTTGCACCCTTTTTCCGGAGTTGCCGTTGCGGATTGTTTACGATCGTTCTTTTCTCAAGATCGCGCCGTTGGTTCCGCAGTTTGCCTGGTGCATGCTGCCCCTGACGCTATCGAGCGTGCTGGTCAACAACTTGCTGGCGCGCGAGCGTTTCGCGGTCGTGCCTTGGCTGCTGGCGGTGGCTGCCGGCTATGGGTGGGCTTTGCGCCATCGCCACGAGACCTTCGAACAGGTCATCGGGACCCTGGGGCTGTTTAGCTCGTTGTTGCTGGCCGGGTGCCTCTTCTTCACCTGGCGGGAGAGCCGCCGGCCAAGGGGGTGTGGTTAGCATTGCACATTGCTCATTGCTCACCGCTCATTGCTCATTGCTCATTGCTCATTGCTCATTGCTCATTGCTCATTGCTCATTTTTCAGGATTGAGAGGGAATGGAGGCAAGAAAGGAGCAATGGTAACTCTCCAGAAACTCCTTCCGTAACTGTTTCTGGAACAAGCAATATCCGCGCAGCGGGTTTTGACGCTATTCAGGTCTGAGGTTGCTTTCGCCCTCACCCCTACCCTCTCCCCCGGGGAGAGGGAGATCGTGGCGGAGCGTCTTGAAAGCTCTGGCGCGGCTCTCGCTGTTGCCGCGTTGGCAGAATACGCATGGGACGCTCCATCCGCCAAGCAACGCCACTTCGTCCCAGCGCGGCAAAGGAAGCTCCCTCTCCCCGGGGGAGAGGGCCGGGGTGAGGGCGGGCGTCTATGACTCCTGAACGGTTACCACAAATGCACACTGTGCAATGAGCAATGTGCAATGTGCAATCTCCGGGTCCGGCGCCCGGGCCAGGGCTCGTCAACGCATGAAGTCGGTGTCCCAGGAAGAAGGGGGACGACGCGGCGGCGGCGCTTTCATCTTGAGATAAATCCAGGTCTCCACCGGCCGCAGCGGCTTGAACAGCGGATAGAACGGCGTGTACTTCAGCCGCAGCAGAATCACCGAGAGCAACATCGTCAGAGACGTCCGGCCAAGCACCACTTTTGAGCCCATCTTGTCCGTCCACTCCGTCGGCACTTCGAGGATGCGGTAGCCGGCCCGCTTGATGGCATAGAGCAAATTGATGTCAAAAGCCATGTCCGCGATGCGCAAGGTCGAGTGGATTTTTTCCACTACTTGGCGTCGCATCAATTTGGCGCCGCACTGCGTGTCCTTCACGTTCAGCCAGAAGAGGGACTGGACAATCGCGTGAAAGGCGCGACTGGCCAGCTGGCGCTTGCCGCTCTGCTGTTGGTGGAGCACGGCGCCCGGGAGCCAGCGCGAGCCAATCACACAGTCAGCTTTGTCCCACAGTTTGACCAAATCATGAAACGCCTTCGGCGAGGTCGCGCCATCGGCATCCACGTAGCCAATCAGATCGGCCAATGGCGCCAGCTTCAGTCCCTCGATGAGGGCGCCGCCTTTGCCGATGGGGGCGGGGAATTCCAACCAGCTGACCTGCGGATGTTGCGCAGCCACCCGCTTGACCACGCCGATCGTGTCATCCACGCAACCGTTCAGCACGACCACCAGTCGGAACTCGCCGGTGTAGTGTTCGCCGAAGTATTCCGCATACTCTCGCAAGACAGGTTCGATGCGCCCTTCTTCGTTGTAAGCCGGAATGAGAAGCAGCAGGCTGGGATTCTTTTCGATCACCGCCCTTCCATTACCAAAGCCTTGCGGGAATGCAAAGCCGAACGTGGTCAGGGCAGCAATTCCGCAAGGTAGTCTTGACTTTGGATTTTTGTGGCGCGCGGCCATTTTTTTTGGGCGGTGAGTCGCTGGATTGGTCATCCCTGGCGCCTCCCGCCCAATTGGCGAAGACAGCTCACCTAGGCTGCGCTGCTTGCACTTCTTGAACTGTCAAAGAGCATCCTTCTCAAATCACGCCCGAGGCGTTGCTCGGCTCAACCGCTCCACAGCGGCTCCAGTTCTTCCCAGCGGGCCAAAGCGAGGAACAGTTGGCGGGCGATTTCTTGGAGGGTGGTATGGCCTAACGTGCAGAGTTTACCGTGCAGGCGGGAAAACCACTCAAAGAGGTTGAAGGCCAGCACCAGGATCAACAGCCAGGCCATAATCGCCACCGGGTGGTGATGCGGACAGTGCTCCAAGTGATAATGCTGTGTCAGTTCGTTGAAGGCGTGGTTTTCGACGCCCCACCGTTGGTGGCCGATTTGCCAGATGACCTGTGCTGAATACGGATCGAGTTCCTGGCTGACCAGCCAGCGCCACGAGCCGCGCTTGTCTTTGACTTCTTTGCGTCCCCCAACCCGCTGCACCTCCTTCCACTGTTCCTCCGCCAGGACCACCCGCATTGGTCCAATGGCATCGTCGGTGAACGACAGATCCTTGGCCTCCCACAATTGAACTGTTCGACCCTGCCACTGGTAGTCTTGTGAGGCCTGGCCTTTGGTCAGAGTGGTGGCTTCCTGGTAAATCTCGTAGCGCTCCTGCTTGAGCACGGCTACCACCCCCCAGCCCAAACGCTGGACGGCTTTGACAAACGGCCCCTTGGCATACCACGCATCGACCGTCACGGCGTCAAAGAAGCGCGGCCCGTAGAGTCGGCGCATCCGTCCCAACAGTCGCAGCGCCGCCGCCGCTTCCTCTTCCCCAGGCCCGATCGGCTCCAAATCCAAGATGATACTCAGGTTCGGACCGTGCAGTTGGGCATAGACCTGGCGGTGATAATACTCGGTGACTTCGACCAGTTGACCGGCATCGTCGGTCACTTTGACTTGTCGCTGGCAGCAGGCGGCACAGCACCGAGCGCGGCTGTTGAACTGTTCGTTGCCGTCCAGGGCCACCACCAGCAGACCGTTGATTTTGGCGGCTTCCAACGCCTTATTGCGCTTGAGGGTTTGGTTGACGGCGACCAGCAGGGCGCGCAAGTCCTCCAGCCGAGCGTGCTCCAAACCATAAGCAAAGGCGTCGTCGCTGATGGCCTTGGACCAGCCGATGAGCCGCTGCCAACCGGCCCGGCGGGTCTCGGCCTCCAACTGCAGGAAGGAAGGCACTCGCAGGACTGCGCCCAACAACAGGCTGGTGGTCAGAACCGGGACGGGGATCTGCGGATCGGTGCGCCGGTCACGCACCGCCCGGAGACGGCGGGGCAAATCGAAGAGTTTGGCGGCGGCGTGCCAGAATTGGCGCAGCCGGTTCATCAACGGTGGGAGCCCTCCAGCTCTTCATCTCGACGCAGCAGTTCGGTGTTGATTTGCGACAGCTCTTCCAAGCCGTCGTAGAACTCATTGAAAGCGGCAGTGGCGTTCCGTGCCCGCTGCTGTTGGGTAGTCGATTTGAGAAGGAACTTCTGGACGTGCCCTTTGGCTAGACACTGAGTCAGGTAATAGTAGGGGCCGTGCTTAGCTCCCTGATGACAAGCGCAGCTGGGCTTGCCGCACGTTCCGAAACGCTCGACGACCGAAGCGCGGATGCTTTGGGGGGGAATGGCCAATTGGCGGAGCAAGGCGATCCTGCGTTGGCGCAAGGCCAGGGTGGACTTGCGTCGCAGAGAATGTATCCTAGCCATATATATAGTCAGGATACTGAAAACCGTTGTGCTGGCAAGCAAAAAGAATCTGCTCGGGAATGCGAATCTGCTCGAAGTTCTTACTCGGGCCGGCCTTAGCTCATCGCCAGGTCAGCCTTTGCGGAATCGCTGGGCTGCAGGACCGGCGGCGGTCCGGTTCATGGCCCCAACTCACGTCAAATCTTTGAGGTGTTCCTTTCCCACAAAAGGCGGGGGCGGGTTACG
>WNGF01005595.1_pt1 | contig 20490 bp, 22 predicted proteins | sample 5400641 | NCBI WGS metagenome assembly WNGF01 (sample SAMN13153371, study PRJNA577476) | soil metagenome | isolation source: 80 cm soil or saprolite under grassland replicate 2 | place: USA:California | collected 2016-06-15
GCCGACCCGCATCAGCAGCGCGACCGCGGCCTCCCGATCACCATCGAGAATCGCCTCCGCCTCGGCCCGCTCCACAACCCCGAGTTCGCCACGCCGGAGCGGGTCCCTTCAGGGGAGGTGAACGCTTACCACGACCGAATTTACGAACCCTACGGGCAAGACGGCAAGCCCTACGACCCCTCGCTGCACGGCAACCTGCAACGGCTCACCGCCGGGGGTTGACACAGGGCGTCTCACGCCTCCTCGACCCCGTTCTTCGGAACGAAGGCAAACGCACGCCCGGGCGCGCCGGTGCCGCGCTCCAGCTTGAGCGGGGCAAAGCAGAACCACGCCCCGCGCGGCGGCAGCGCCGCCAGATTCGCCAGCCCCTCGACGAAGACCGCGCCGCCCGAGAGGCCGGTGAGGTGGACAGGGACGCCGTCGTGCGCGGCCCCCATCGTCGGTGCGTCGGTGCCCACGCAGCGGACCCCTCGCTCGAGGAGCAGTCGCATCGTCTCCACGCCCGGAGCCGGCCAGCCCGGCGCGCTGCGGTGAATGAGGACATCCTCGCAATAGCCGCGCCCATCCGTGCTGCGCCGGTAGAGGCGGTCCCAGCCGGACCGGAAGAGGACCACGTCGCCCGGGCGGAGCTCCCCGTATGCCGCCTCCCAGGACGACACGACCTCGGGCTCGATGTAAGGACTGACGCCGGGCTCGGCAGGGGCGAGATCCGCGGGGGCGTCGAGCACCGCTGCCCGCCCCATGAGCTGGTCGAGCGGAACCCGCTCGGCCGAAACCTCTCCCATGGCGCCCGCGTGCGGCAGCCCGGAAGCGGGCGGCGGAATGAAGTGCGTTGGTGCATCGAAGTGCGTCCCCGTGTGCTCGTCGATCAGGAGCCAGTGCGTCTGGTAGGGGCCCGCGCGGGCCAGCAGCTGCTGCGGCGCTTCCGGCTGATCGGCGAAGTAGTTGAACGTCTTCTGCTGGTAGGGCATGTGCGCCGGCCACCAGCACGGCAGGTTCTCCGCGACCACAAGGGTCAGGTCAACGAGCTCAAACTCTTCGAGGGGATTGCTCACTGGCGTTCGTTCCTATCCGCAGCCCGAGTCATTGGTAGGCACCAGCGGAATAGGTGAGCTCGTAGCTGTGGCTGTAGATCTCGAGGATGTTCCCGAATGGGTCCTCGCAGTAGACCATCCGGTACGGCTTCTCGCCGGGGTAGTAGTGCCGCACGGGCATCCGCTGCTTGCCTCCCGCTTCGACGATGCGCTCCGCGAGTCCTTCGACGTCGGGGTCCTGGACGCAGAAGTGGAACACGCCTGTTTTCCAGTACTCGAAATCGCCCCCCGGCGGCTCGGCTCCGCGGAACTGGAAAAGCTCGACTCCGACCCCCTCGGCCGTCGCGAGGTGAGCGATGTGGAAGCTGCCGAAGTCCGCTCCGAACACGTCCCTACACATGACGCCGATCGCGCTGTCGTCCTCCACGATTTCCGTCGGGGCCATGATGAGGTACCACCCCATGACCTGGGTGTAGAACTGGACGGCGCGCTCGAGGTCGGGCACGCTGACGCCGATGTGCGAGAACGCTTTCGGATAGGTCTGGGTCACGATCGGAACCTCCTTTTTCAGGTCGGAGCAGACTCCCTACGCCGGCCGGCGGGCGGCGAGGCTAGTCGCTCCAGGTTGACGGGGGAGCGCGGGGCCTCCCCACGCAGCACGCGGGCCACCTCCTCCGCGGCGAAGGTGCGGGCGTAGCGGATCGACTCCTCGCTGTAATAGGCGACGTGGGGGGTGACGAGGCAATTCGCCAGGGTGAGGAGCGGGTTCTCGGGGCTCCATTCGCGCTGCTTCGCCGGCTCTTCGGGAAGATCGTCGAGCGCCGCCCCACCCAGGTGCCCGTCTCGCAGTGCGTCGTAGAGCGCTGCGGCGTCGACGATGGGACCTCGGGCCGTGTTCACAAGAATCGCGCCGGGCTTCATCCGCCCTAGCGCCTCCCGGTCGAAGAGGCCGCGAGTCTCGTCGGTGAGCGGGACCTGGATGACGACGTAGTCGCTCGTCTCGAGCAGCTCGTGGAAGTCGACCAGCGCGGCGCCGACAGCGGCGGCGGTCCGGGCGTCCAGGTACGGGTCGTAAGCCACGATCTCAAGGCCGAAGGCGCCCGCGCGCGCCGCGATCGCGCGGCCGATGCTGCCGAGGCCGACGATGCCCAGCCGCGACCCCCGCAGCCGGCGCAACGGGGCGCCGGCCCTCCAGTGCCAGACGCCAGCGCGAACGGCCTCGGCGTACGCCTGCAGCCTGCGCGCGAAGACCAACACCATCGCCAAGGCGTGGTCGGCGACCTCGTCCCTGCAGTAATCGGCGGGGACGTTGGTCACCAGGACTCCGGCCTCGGTCGCCGCCTTGACGTCGACGATGTCGACACCCACTCCGTAGCGGGCAATGTGACGAAGCCGCTGCAGCTCGGCGATCGCGCGGGGTCCGACTCGAGCGTACTGGGTCATCACCGCTACGGCGTCGCCCGCGCCCGCGATCAGCTCGTCCTCGGAGGTGCACTGGAGAGGTCGTAGCGTGAAGCCGGCCCCCTCGATGACCCGCCGCTCGAGAGCCACGTCGCCGTAGTCGTAGTCGGCAATGACGACGGTTTCACTCATGGTCCGACGGTCTCATCCGGGCCAGAGCCTTCGCCCCGCTGCGCGCCCTGCCAGACGGCGGCTCATGAGGTCTTCTTCGTGTGCTTGAACTGGGCGACGTTATCCCGTGTCAGCTGCCAGACGCCCGTCGTGACGGTGTCCGGCAGCGGGTTGATGCCAGCGGCTCGCCAGTCGGGCACCGGGCGAAGCTCGCTGTGGTTCAGCCAGTAGAGCATCCAGCACGCAAGCCAGAGCTCGTCGTAGCTCTTCTGCACGATCGAGCCGACGATGTTGCCCTTCTCGACCTCCGCCAGCATGTCGTCGTTGCGGTCCATCGCCACGATCTTGACGTTCCCGGCCTTGCCGGCCTCCTTGACCGCCCGCGCCGCTCCGAGGCCACTGTCACCGTCGGTGCCGCCGATCCCAGCGACGTCCGGGTGCGCCGAGAGCGCGGCGCCGTACGCCTGCGGTGCGTAGGAAGGATCGGCCTTGTCGTTGACGATCTGGACGACCTGGATGTCGGGATAGTTTTCCTTGAACTCGGCCTGATAGCCCTTGACGCGGTCGAGCACGTTCGGCGACGGGAATGTGCCGAGAATGACCTTGCCCTTGCGGCCGATCGCCTGCGCGAGCATGGTGGCGCCGGCACGTCCGGCCTCGACGCCGTTGATGCCCATTGCAGTGAAGCGCTTGCTATTCGGCGCGTCGCTGATCACGAGGATCACAGGGATCCCGGCGTCGACGGCCCGGTTGATCCCCGGGGTCATCGCGTCGGCGTCGCCGATGAAGAGGATGATTCCGGCCGGCTTGCGGTTGATCAGGTCGTCCATCTGACTCGCCTGGGCCTGGACGTCGAAGGCGGGCGGTCCGATGAAGCTCGTCTTCGCGCCGCTGGCGGTACCAAAGTCCTTCAGAGCCCGCTTGTGGTCGACCCAGAACGGGACCTGGGTGACGATACTCAGGTAGACGTATTCGTCGTTCTTGTTGAAGACCTTGCCGCTGGGAGCGGTCGCCTTCGAGCCTTTGCCGCACGCGGTGAGCAGCCCGCCGCCTCCGACCAGCGCCCCTCCCACTCCCGCTAGCTTGAGGAAGTCGCTTCGCGCGAATTCACGGTCCAACACGTCGATCAACTCCTTTCTCCGATTACGTTCGCCGCCGCCGCAGCAGCATGTCGAGACTGACGGCAGCGACGAGGACGATGCCCGTGGTCACCTCCTGCCAGAAGATCGAGACCTCTAGCAAGGTCAGTGCGTTTGCAATCAGCGCCAGAAAGGCCACTCCCAGCACCGCGCCGAGAACGGTGCCCTCCCCTCCGGCCAGGCTGGCGCCGCCGATGACCGCCGCGGCGATCACCGTCAGCTCGAGCCCCTGCCCAGCGGTGGGCACCGCCGTGCTGAGCCGAGCCGCCAGGAGCACGCCCGCCAGGGCGGCGAGGGCGCCGGACAGCATGTACGTAAAGACGCGGAGCGCGTCCACCCGAATGCCGGACAGACGCGCCGCGCGTTCGTTTCCCCCGAGGTAGTAGACCTGGCGCAGAAAGCGGGTGCGGCGAAGCGCCAGGTCCCCCGCTACCACCAGCGAGATCATGATCCAGACCATCCAAGGCAGGCCAAGATGGTCGCCTTCCCCGAGCTGTGTGAACGACGAGGGGAGGCCGCTGATGTTGTAGCCCTCCGTCATCACGAGGGCGAGGCCGCGCGCGACCGAGAGTGTCCCGAGCGTGGCGATCAGCGGGTTGACCCGCAGGAACGTGACAAGCCCGCCGTTGACGGCGCCGATCCCGAGTCCCAGCAGAAGGGTCAGCAGGATCGAGGCCCCGACGCCGACACTGTGCACGACCAGCCATGCGGCGACGGTGCCGCAGAGAGCCATCACGGCCGCGACCGAAAGGTCGAAGCCGCCCGAGGCGAGCAGTACCGCCATCCCGATCGCGATGATCCCGCCGGGGACCATGCCGATCAGCACCGAGTGCAGGTTTCCGACCGTGAGGAAGTTCGGGCTCAACTGACTCATCAGCGCCATCGACCCGAGGAGGATCACTATCAGCGCCAGCTCGCGGAACTCGCCGAGCCGCCGTGCGAGCGTGCGCCAGTCGTCAGGGTGCACAGCGAAGCCGGCCTTCGCGATAACGCGGTTCATCTCACGCAGCCGTCCCCGCCGCGACCTGCATGACCTCCTCATCCGTCGCTGTGGCGCCGTCGAGGATGCCGCGGATGCGGCCGCCGGCCATCACTGCGATCCGGTCCGACATCCCGAGCAGCTCGGGCAGGTCGGACGAGATCATCAGAACGCCCGTTCCCTCCGAGGCGAGCGCGCGTAGGAGGGAGTGGATCTCCGCCTTTGCGCCCACGTCGACTCCTTGCGTCGGTTCGTCGACGATCAGGATCCGCGGCCGCGTCGCGAGCCAGCGTGCGACCACCGCCTTCTGCTGGTTCCCGCCCGAGAGGGAGTCGACGACCTGCTCGACGCCTCGTGCGCGGATGTCGAGCTCGCGGCGCAGGCGCTCGGCGAGCCTCCGCTCGGCTGCGCCACTGACGAGGCCGCCGCGGGTGACGGAAGGGAGTGCGGCGGCGACGAGGTTTCGGAGCAGGCTCATCCGCCGGAAGAGCCCCTCGCCCTTGCGATCGGATGCGACAAAGGCGATGCCGCACCGGACGGCCCGCCAGGAGCTCTCGATCCGGATTGGGCGTCCGCCTAGGCGCAGTTCTCCCTCCTCGAGCGGTTCGGCGCCGAACACCACCCGCCCGAGCCTCGAACGTCCTGAGCCGCGCAGCCCCGCGAGCCCGAGGATCTCGCCCTCCCGCAGCTCGAGGTCGATCGGCCCGACCTCTCCACTGCGCACGCCCCGCAACTCGAGCAGCGGCGGCCCCGGCTCCTCCGCCCGCTCGGGGTAGAGGTCGGACAGGACGCGGCCGACCATCGCGCGGACGACCTCGTCGCGGTTGACCGTCTCGCGCAGGTATGTCGCCATGTGACGCCCGTCGCGGAGGACTGTGGTCCGGTCGGCGATCTCGAACACCTCCGCCAGCCGGTGCGAAACAAAGACGAGCGCCATCCCCTGCTCCCGCAGGCGGCGGAGGAGCGCGAAGAGCGTCGCCGTCTCATCCACGGAGAGCGCCGAGGTCGGCTCGTCGAGCAGCAGGATGCGCGCGTTCAGCGAGAGCGCCTTCGCGATCTCGACGACCTGGCGATCCCCGACGCCGAGCGAGGCTACGCGCCGGGTGGGTCGCAGGTCAGAGTCGAGTAGGCCGAGCAGCTCGCGCGTCTCGCGCTCCATCCGGGGGCGGTCGATCAGACCGGGGCCGCGCGTCGGCGCTCGGTTCGCGAAGACGTTCTCCGCGACCGTTAGCCCGTCGACGAGGCTGAGCTCCTGGAAAACGGTGCCGATCCCGGCCGCGATCGCGTCACTCGGGCGCGTAAAGGAGACCTCCTCGCCGCCGACGAGGACTCGACCTCTGTCTGGCGCGTAGACGCCCGAAAGGATCATCAAGAGCGTCGTCTTGCCGGCGCCGTTCTCGCCGACGACCGCGTGTATTTCCCCCGCGCGCACGTCGAACGTGAAGTCGGCGAGCGCCTGCGTCCCCGGGAACGACTTCGTCAGTCCCCTGACCGCGAGCTCTGCAGGCGCCGCCGCCATTTACAGCCTCCCGAACTCGGCGAGCAGCTCGTCGACCGTCTTCCCGGCGGCGATCAGACGCCGGGTCGCCTCTTCGCGCTCGGCCTGCTCCAAAGCGAGACGCAGGACCTCGGCTGCCTCGGCCTGCGGGACGGCGACCACCCCGATCTCGTCGGCGAGGATGATGTCGCCCGGATCGATCAGCGAGCCACCGCACGTGATGGCGACGTTCACCTCGATCGGCTCCAGCCGGGACGAATAGGGCGAGTGCGTCGAGCGCGGGACAACGGCGCGCGAGAAGATCGGAAAGCCGAGGTCGCGGATCTCGTCGATGTCGCGGATCGCACCGTCGACGACTGCACCGACCACGCCCAGCTTGAGGCAGAGGCCGGCCATCAGGCCGCCCCAGATCGACGTCTCCGTCTCGGCTGCGGCGTCGACCACGATCGCGTCGCCCGCCCGTGCAACCTTGAGCGCGTCCAGGCAGTCGACGAGGTCGCCGGGGTAGAGGCGGACCGTGAGCGCCTGACCGACGAAGCGACCGGGCACGACCGGCCTGATATCGCTTCGCAGCGTCCTCGCCCGCTCCATCACGTCACTGACGATGCAGCTCGGGCTGTAGCGCGGAAGCAGCTCGCGGAACCCCGAGACGAGAGCCTCGTCCGGTCGCTCGAGCTCGTTCACGATCTTACGCACGCAGCTTCCTCCCTTCTTCGCTCCGGTCGAGCGCGGCGCGGGATTCGTAGATCACTCCCGCGCCGATCGCGCCGAGCGGTTGGTCGAACACCTCGGGCTCGCTTCCCAGCGAGCGCTCGAGCAGGTGGCGGTACGCGTCTAGGAGCGGGCCTCGACCGCTGAGGACGATCCGTTCCGGCGGAGCCTCGACGGGAAGCGGGGCCTCGAGCGCGCGCAGGTCGGCGCGCGCGACGGCGCCGTGCACGAACGCGGAGCACGTCTCCCGCGACGCCCCGCCGGTGCGGTTGAGGACGCGCGCGGCGAAGAGCGCGCGCGAGAGGCCGACCGTCTCGGCGACGCGCGCTCCCTCGTCGACAGCCTCGAAGTCGACGAGCTCGGCGCTCGGGTCGATCAACTCGGCGAGGATCGTTTCCTGCTGCAGCGCCCAGATCAGCTCGCCCGAAAGCGTCGTCAGGCTCCAGGCAATCCGCCCGCCGGCGTCGACCCAAACGAACTTGGGGTGCGACCCGATCGAGACGTAGAGGAGAGGCGGCTTGATCCGGTCAAGCGCGAGCAGCCCGATCACCTCCGTCTCCTCGCCGCGCATGAAGTCGGCGTGCTCGATCGATTCCGAGACGTTCCGGACGCCGGGCACGAGCAGCAGCCGCGCCGGAAGCGCCGCGGCACCGCTCGGCTCGTACATCGCGGCTGCGAGCTCGGCCGCGCCCACGGGCGCGATCAGGTGCGGCAGCTCGACGAGCCCGAGCTCGGAGGTGATCATTCCGAACCCGACGACGGCCTCGACCTCCTCCCAGCTGAGGGAGGCCGCCGCGAGCGTCTCCTCGGCGACCAAGCGCACCCGTCCGAGCAGCCACTGTTTGTCGCGATTGCGAGCCAAATCCCGCGCGCCGGCGACCGCAGAGGCACCGGCCGCCACACCGCCGTCGGCCAGCACCCAGGCGCGCGTCCGCGTCGTCCCCGAGTCGACGGCGAGGATCATCCGCGCACCTCCTGCGCGCCGATCCTCCTCGCGATTTCCCGCGCGGCAGCCATCGCCGCCGTTGCGAGCTCGCCGCGGAGCAGGTCTTCCGGCATGCGCTCGGCGGGTCCGGCGATCGAGAGAGCAGCCGGTGGAGCTCCCGGTGGGCCGACGACGACAGCCGCGACGCAGCGGACCGCGGGCTCGTGCTCCTCCAGGTCGAGCGAGTAGCCACGTGAGCGCGCGCGATCGAGCTCTGCGCGTAACTCGTCCGGATCGCAGATCGTGTTCGGCGTGTGGCGCCGCAGTTCGCCCCATTGCGCGAGCAGCGCAGCCGGGTCGCCCTCGTGGGCCGAGAGCAGGGCCTTGCCGAGACCGGTGCAGTGCGACGGCGCCGTCCGGCCGACCCGCGACATCATGATCCCGACGGCATGCGCGCTATCGAGCTTCTCGAGGTAGACGACCCTTAGCCGATCGTCGAGCACGCCGAGATGAACGGTCTCGTTGCGCTCTGCCCGCAGCCGCTCCATCACCGGCAACGCCTCGCGCCGGAGGTCGATCTGCTCGAGATACGCCTGACCGAACTCAAGGCAGCGAACGCCGAGCCGGTAGCGGTCGGAGCCCGGCAACCGCTCCGCGAGGCCGGTCTCCTCGAGCGTACGCAGCATCCGATAGGCAGAAGCCTTCGCCAGGCCCGAGCGAGCGGCCAGCTCCTGTAGGCCCGCGCCGCCGTCGTCGCTCGTCCGCAGAAGCTCGAGCAGCTGCACAGCGCGCACGACGGCGCGGACGACGTAGCCGTCGGAGGACGCGCGCGTCATCCGTGCACGCTTACGTCGAGGCCGCACGCGGCCTTACGACCCTGCACGAACATTCTTCTCCGGCGCTCCGATGTTTCCCGGCGCCGCCTGCTCCTCGATCGCCACCCGCTCGGGTGCCCGGAGCCGCGCGAGGCTCTGCCAGCGCGAGACGACGACGCGCGCGGCCGTGCCGCGCCACATGTCGATGCCGACCGCGAGCGCGACGATCAGGCCCGTCGTGATGTTCTGCCAGGCGATCCCGACGGCGTGCAGGTTGAGCACGTTCTGGACGATCGTGATGATCATCGCTCCGAAAAGGGTCGCAACGACATTCCCCTGGCCGCCGAACAGGCTGGTGCCGCCGATCACCGCCGCCGCGATCGCCTGCAGCTCCATCCCCCTGCCGTACTCAGGCGAGCCGGAGTTCAACTGCGCGCTCATAAGCAGCCCGCCGAAGGCGGACAGCGTGCCCGCGATCACGAATACTTTCGTGCGCACGCGGTTCACCTTGATCCCGACGAGGCGCGCCGCCGACTCGTTGCCGCCGACCGCGTAGATACGTCGGCCCCCGCGCGTATAGCGAAGGTACGCCCACGCCAGCCCGTAGAGGGCGATGACGTAGAGAAACGGGTACGGCACGCCTCCGAGGTCCCCATAGAAGCTCTGCTCCAGTTTCGGCGAGAGGTCGAAGATCGGCGTCCCGCTCGTCTCCAGAAACGCCAGCCCCTGGAACACCGAAAGCGTCGCGAGCGTGAAGATAAAGGACGGAATGCGGCCGTAAGAGCAAAAGAACCCGTTGACGAAGCCGAGCCCGGCGCCGAGGAGCAGCATCAGCAAAACGGTTAGGACGAGCGAGAGGTGGTGCTTCGTCAACAACACTGCGGTCGTCATGCTCGTCAGCGCGACAACCGACCCGGGCGAGAGGTCGATCTGCGCAGTCAGGATCACGAAGGTCGACCCGATCGCGATGATCGAGACGATCGCCATCGCGAGCCCGACGTTGCGGAGGTTCTGCCCGAGCAGGAAACGGTCCGTCGTCACCGTCGCACCGACGACGACCAGCACCAACATGAGGAATGGGCCCGCGACCTGCGAGCGGGCAAGCGTGACGAACGCCCTGCCGCAGCCGGCGAGGGGCCTCACGCCGTCGCCGCCTCAGCGGTGCGGGACGACGCGAGCTCGAGGAGCTCCTGCTGAGAGAGCTCGCCGTGCGGAGCGGTGTGGACGATCAGGCCGTCGCGGACGACGGCAGTGCGATCGCTGAGGCTGAGCAGCTCAGGGTAGTCGGAGCTGATCAGCACGATCCCCGCGCCGCGACTCGTCAACTCGTCGATCAGGCCGTAGATCTCCCGCTTCGCGCCGACGTCGATCCCCTGGGTCGGCTCGTCGAGGATGAGCACACGCGCCTCCGCGAAGAGCCAGCGGGCGAGCACAAGCTTCTGCTGGTTGCCGCCGGAGAGGAAGCTGACGTTGCGCCGCTCGGCGCTGCGGCTCAGCCGCAGCTCGCGTAACAGCGTCCGCGCCCGGCGCGACTCCTTGCCGAGCTGGAGGAACGGCCCGTGGCTTACGGCCCCGAGGCGGGCGATGCTGATGTTCGGCGGCGCGAGCAGGTTGAAAAAGAGTCCGTCCGCCTTCCGGTTCTCCGGTAGGAGCGCAATCCCGGCCGCGATCGCGTCCGTCGGCGAACGGAGCCTGAGCCTGCGTCCCTCCAACAGGATCTCGCCGTGCGTCAGCCGGTCGGCGCCGAAGAGCGCGCGCGCAATCTCCGTCCTCCCCGAGCCGATCAGGCCACCGAGACCGAGGACTTCGCCGCGCCCGACGACGAAGCTGGCGCCGTTGACGCCGTTTTCCGTCCGCAAGTCGCGCGCCTCGAGAAGGGGCGTATCCTCACCCCCCGCCCGCTCCCGGCCGAAGTAGTCCTCGAGCTCGGTGCCGATCATCATCGTCGCGACGTCGCGTACCGACGCCTCCGCCGTCCGGCGCTCGCCGACGAACCGGCCGTCCCGGATCACGGTCACCACGTCGGCGACCGAGAGCACCTCCTCGAGGCGATGCGAGATATAGAGGACGGCTGCGTCCTGCGCGAGGACACGAACGACGCGGTGGAGGCGCTCGACTTCGCCGGGACCCAGCGCAGCGGTTGGCTCGTCGAGGATCAACAGGCTGATGTCGCCGATCGAGATCGCCTTCGCGATCTCGACGAGCTGCTGCTCGGCTACCGACAGGTCCCCCACGGTCCGATCGGCATCGATCGAGACCTCGAGGCGCTCCAGCGCCTCGCGTGCACGCCGTCGAGCAAGGCGCCAGGAAACGAGTCCGCCTCTGCCGGGAAGCCGGTCGAGGTGGACGTTCTCCGCCACGGACAGCGAGGGAACGAGCGAGAGCTCCTGATAGAAGGTCGCGACGCCCAGGTTCTGCGCCGCGTTCGGGTCGCGCAGCTGGACAACCTGTCCGCGATACAGAATCTCCCCGGCGTCCGGTTGATACGTGCCCGACAGACACTTCGCCAGCGTGGACTTGCCGCTCCCGTTCTCGCCGACGAGCGCGTGCACCTCCCCAACGTCAAGGCGGAGCGAAACGCTGTCGAGCGCACGAACGCCCGGGAACGCCTTTGAGACGTTCCGTGCATCCCAGACCGAGTCTTTGGTCAACTCGTGCGTCCTGCGTCTCGCTCCGCCGTCGTGCGTCTAGTAACGGTGAGACGGCTTCGGCCAAAGCAGGTCCCAGTTCTTCAGGACCTTGAGCACGTTTGCCTTCGTCACGAGCGTGCCCGGCGTCTCAACGTAGAAGCCCTTCAAACTGTGCGAGAGGCAGTCGTGCATGACGCGCATCGCGACTTGTCCCTGCACCACGGGCACCGTGTTCATCGTCGCCTTGTACTGCGTCCCCTTGTAGATCAGCTCGAACGCGTTCGTGTCGCCGTCGCTGCCGAGGATCGCGATGTTCTTCTTCCGCAGCGTCTTCACCGCCTGGTACGCGCCCTCGGCCATGAAGTCGTTCGCGGCGAAGATCATGTTGATCTCAGGGTGCGCCTGGAGCATGTCGAGCGCCGTCCTGTTGCCGCCCGGGACGTTCCAGCCACCGGGTTGAGAAGCGACGACCTTCATTCCGGACGCGCCCTTGATGCCATCCCTGAAGCCGCCGATTCGCTCGGTCGAGTCGTAGCCCGGCAAGCCCTCGATCAGGCCGATCTTCGCCTTGCCGTGGGCGAGCTTGATTGCGTACTTGCCCATCTTGCGGTCGGTCTTGCGCTCGCGGTAACCGACAACCGCATGAATCGGCGCCGGGAAGGCCGTCAGGTCCTGGTTGACGATCACGACGGCGATGCCCTTTGCGACGGCCTGTTTCACGAGTGGCGCCGTGGCGCTGTTGTTGTGCGTATGGAAGATGATTCCGTCGACGCCGCGGCTGATGACGTCGCGCATCATCGCCGCCTGCCTCGCGTAGTCCGCCCCGCTCTGGGGCCCAAGTGTGAAGGTCTTGTACCGGTACTTCTTGGCCTGCATCTTCACGCCCTGGCCGATGCCGATGTAGTAGGGGAACTCGAGTCCCGGCGGCATGTAGGCGATCTGGGCGCCGGTCGCCTTCTTCTTTAGCGAGTTGCAGCTCGCTTTCGCTGCCAGCGTGGAAGCTCCGGTTGGCGCGGAAGCGCTTGAGGCGGTTGCGGTCTCGCGGCTCGTCGAGCTCGCGGCGGTCGCCGCAATCAGGGCGAGTGCGAGTCCAAGCGCGGCCGCGGCTCCGATTCTCGTCGATCTCATAAGTTCCTCCTGTTTCGCCTGACGAGATGGGAACTCGCTCTGCGAGATGGAGCTATAACTCCCCTCCGAGACCGGAGTCGAAACCCAACCGACGTGCTGACGGAGACTGAGGCAGCAAACCTGTTCGCCGAGCGCCTCGCGATCGCTCCCGTGCTGGCCGTGATCCGCGGGCAAGACGCCGAGCAATCCGTCCGCCTGGCCGAGGGCTGCTGGAGCGCGGGCGTCGAACTCGTGGAGGTTTCGCTCGCGCGCGACCCAGGCCTCGAAGCGTTGACCGCTGTCTGCCAACGAGCGGCTCGACTAGGCAGACTCGCCGGCGCAGGAACGGTGTGCACCCCTGACCAGGTTCGCTCAGTGGCTGAGGCGGGAGCCTCGTTCGCCGTCGCTCCAGGGTTCGCTCGTGATGCCGTCGAGGCCGCAGACGCGGTAGGGCTCCCGTACCTTCCCGGAGTCACGACCCCATCCGAGGTTCAAGCGGCGCTCGCACTCGGCTGCCGTGCACTCAAGCTCTTTCCCGCCGGAGAGCTCGGGCCAGCGTGGATCCGGGCATACGCCGGACCGTTCCCGAAGGCCAGGTTTGTCGCGGTCGGCGGCGTCTCGGCCGCGAACGCGGGCGACTTCATCGCCGCCGGCGCGATTGGGGTGGGAATCGGTGGCGCTCTCGATCCAGCTGTGCTCCCGGATCTGCTCGCCGAGTTGCGCCGTCTCAGCGCTGAGTAATCTCGCTTGAAGGGTTTCCAAAACCTAGGTTCCTGGTCTCGGCGCCGCTGGCGACCCCTGAGGGGTTTCAAAACCTAGGTTCGAGGTCCCGGCGTTGCCGGTGATGCGCTCTGGGAGCATCAGCCGATGCTGCTTTCCTTCGCCTATCTCGCCTTCTCGGCTGTGCTGCGCTGCTTGTCGGACGCCGGCGCAACGGGGTCGCCAAAGACGCCGAGCTGCTCGTGTTGCGACATCAACTCGCCGTACTCGGACGGCATGAAAAGGGCCCCGCGCTGCGGCCGGCAGATCGTGCCTTCCTCGCCGCGCTCGCCCGCGTGCTTCCGCAGCGGCGCCGACACGGGTTGATTGTGACGCCGCAGACGCTTCTGCGTTGGCATCGCGAACTCGTGCGCCGGAAGTGGGCGCAGCCGCCGCGAAGCCCAGGCCGTCCGCCCGTCAACGATCGGGTGCGAGAGCTCGTGCTGCGCCTGGCGCGCGAGAATCCGCGTTGGGGCTATCCGCGGATCGCGGGCGAGCTGCTGAAGCTCGGCCTGCGCGTCTCGCCGAGCACTGTGCGGCGGCTACTGCTCGCAGCCGGTCTTCGGCCAGCGCCGAGACGCTCGGGGCCGAGCTGGCGGGACTTCCTGGTAGTGCGCGGATTTCTGTGTATCTGACTGGTTCGTCCGGCGGGGTCGTGACGATCCCGGCGTGGCCGGGGTCGGAGCGATTCCGCCGGATGGCCCGGAAGGAGGCCCGTGATGGGCGACATGGAGATCCCGGACGAGCTGATCGATCAGCTGCTCGGGGAGTACCAGGGGCGGGAGCAGTTGACCGTGAGGGGTTTCAAAATTCCGGTTCGGTGGGCCGCGCCGGTCGGTTGCGCTGGTTCTAAGTGTTCACGCGCGCACGCGAATACCAGATCGCACTGAGCCTCGCAACCGATTGGCTTGCGGGCCCAGACCTAAGCTCTCGCTCTTGCCGCCCTCGGTGGCGGGCGATGGGAGCATCGGCTTCATGCTCCTTTCTTTCGCCTATCTCGCCTTCTCGGCTGTGCTGCGGCTGCTGGTCAGGCGCCGGCGCAGCGAGTTCGCCAAAGACGTCGAGTTGCTCGTGTTGCGACATCAGCTGATGGTGCTGGGCCGGCAACAGCGGCGCCCCTCGCTGCGGCCAGCCGATCGTGCTTTGCTTGCGGCGCTCGCCCGATTGCTTCCGGCAGGGCGTCGCCACGGACTGGTCGTGACGCCGCAAACGCTTCTGCGCTGGCATCGAGAGCTCGTGCGTCGCAAGTGGGCGCAGCCGCAGCGGGCTGCGGGCCGTCCACCCGTCGATCGCCGCGTGCGAGAGCTCGTTCTGCGCCTCGCGCACGAGAACCCAGGCTGGGGCTACCCGCGGATCGCCGGCGAGCTCCTCAAGCTCGGCCTGCGCGTCTCGCCCGAGCACGATCAGGCGGATCCTGCTCGCCAATCGGCTTGGGCCGGCGCCCAGGCGCTCGGGACCGAGCTGGCGCGAATTCCTCCGCCAGCAAGCCGCGAGCATGCTCGCCTGCGACTTCTTCACCGTCGAGACGATCTCGCTCCGCCGCTTCTACGTGCTCTTCTTCATCGAACTCGAAAGCCGCCGCGTCCACCTCGCTGGCTGCACGACCAACCCGACGGGCGCCTGGGTGACCCAACAAGCGCGCAACCTCAGCTTCACAGGCATCTTCGAGCGGATGCGTTTCCTGATCCACGACCGCGACAGCAAGTTCAGCGGCACTTTCGACGAGGTCTTCCGCAGCGAAGGGATCGATGTCATCCACACGCCGATCCGCGCCCCGCAAGCGAACGCCTATGCCGAGCGCTTCGTTCGCACCGTCCGCGCTGAATGTCTCGACTGGCTGCTGATCATCGGCCGCCGGCAGCTCGAGTCCGTATTACGCATCTACACGGCCCATTACAACCGCGAGCGCCCTCACAGCGGACTCGCCCTGCTCTCGCCCGACTCGACAAACGCGGCGCGCCCAACGACCGGCGGCCAGATCAAACGCCGCGACCAACTCGGCGGACGAATCCACGAATACCATCGCACCGCAGCATGAATCGGCATTTTGAAACCCCTCAGGTCGACGCTCCGGTACCGGCATGCAGCTCCCGTAAGGCCCTGCAAATGACCGCGTTTCGGCGACGCGGTCGCGCGGCTCACTGAGGCTGGGGACAAGTCTTGGGGACAGAGCAGGGCTCGCGCAGGAAGGTGGTCTCTATTGCGGGGACACGCACGGTGCCCAGCAAAGGTCAGCGCGCCGGCTCGCAAGCTCTGTGGGATCGACCGGGGAGTTGGCTCTAACACCGCTCGCCCAGTCGGGTGCTTCAACCTCGGCCCAGCGGTGCGATTCGCCGCTGACGGAGTCGCAGGCGCCCTGCGCCGGGTTTCAGGGGTTGTGTGCCTTGCGTCCGAGCACGACCAGGTAATCCGCTGGCGCGCGGAACCCGCCATCGACCCACGCCTCGTTGCTTGATTCCCAGACGTCCACGACCTCGCGTCGCAACGCGGGCCACCGCCCGTCTTCGGACAGCCGCGCGCGTGCCGCGACCAGCGGGCCGAAGTACGTCTCGTAGAAGTCGACGAACGTCTCGGTCGAGCCCTCGTACACGAAGTGCAGCGTTGCCACGTTGAACTCGAGCTCCATACCGATGCCGGCGAAGAGCCGCCTCACGTGGGCCTCGACGCCCCACGACCACGGCGGCAAGGAGTCGACGTCGGGCGGCGGAAGGTACGAAGCGATGAGGGCGAGGACGCGGGCAGGCGGCGAGTGCGGCGTGCAGGACCCTTCTCCAGCAGCTCGGGCGCGAGGTCGAGGGCGGTTACGCGCGCTCCGAGCGCCGCTGCGGAAAGCGCCGCGTTCCCGGTGCCCGTCGCGACGTCGAGGACGTCCATACCCGGGCCGAGCCGGAGCCGCTCGACAACATCAGTGCTGACGGCGACGGTGAGCTCCGCGATGCGAGCAAAGTCGCCAGCCGCCCACATGGCGCGGTGCTGTTCCTTGAGCTCCAAGACGTCAACCGGCTCGGCGAACCGCATCGTTTCTGAGCTCCATCGCGTTACCCAGCGCTTCGAGGAACGCATCGGGTTGTTCGACGAAGGGGACGTGACCCGCATCGTCGATCACGAACAGCGGCCAGCCGAACCTGGAGCTGGCGCGTTCGGCCAGGCGAAGCGGCGCCATCCGATCGTGTCTGCCCCACAAGAGCACGGTCGGGATTTGGATCCGCTCGAGATCCGTGTCGGGGATCTGCTTCGTGCCCGCCTTGATCGCCTGCCGCATCGTCCGCTTGACATGCGGGACCGCATTGCGAGCGACGAGGTAGGCGAGGAACGCCTCGAACCACTCCGGATCGCGATCTCGCGTCCGGTCGGGGTCCAAGAACGGCCAGTGCAAGAATCGATCGAGGCTCCGCTCTGACGGTCGCAGGTTGAGCCACATTGCCGACAGCAGAAGCGCCGGCGGTGGCCGGTAGCGTCCGATCGCCGGCGCGCCCACGAGCACGAGCCGCCCTAGCGCTTCACGCTCGTCGGCGGCGAAGCGGGCGCAAAGGCTCGCGAACAGCGAGTGGTCGATCAGGGTCGGATTCTCATCGCACGTGAGCCGGAGCAGTTCTCCCAACCAGCCGGCAAAAGTCGCATAGTCCAGACGCGCCAGCGGCTCAGACTCGCCGAGGCCGGGTGCGTCCGGAACGATGACGCGGTGCGTTTCGACGAGCCGGGTGATCACTGGCCCCCAGTACGCCCCACCGGTTGCGATGCCGCCGTGGAGGAGCATCACCGGCGGGCCCTCGCCACCCTCGAGCACTACCGTGGCGACGCCGTTGACGTCGAGCCGTCTCTCGGTGACCGGGACTCCGAGGAGGAGGCGGTCCCGGGCGGTCGCATCGCTCATGGCCCGCATGAATACAACGAACCAAGGCCAGCGACATCGCCCGGGCCGCGGCGCGCCGCCTCGCCGACGGCGGCCGCACGCGAGGACACCGCAAGCTTTCGGAAGATGTTCGCCAGGTGCCTGTGCACCGTGTGCTCGCTGATCACGAGCCTGGCCGCGATGTCGGCGTTGCCGAGGCCGTCGGCGACCAGGCGTAGAACCTCGAGCTCGCGTGAGCTGGGCTCGCCCGGTGCTCGCCCACCACGCCCGGCCGAGCGGTTCAGCAGCGCCCGCGCTCGCTTCGCCTCACCGTGCGCGCCGAGCCCCCCGAACGCCTCCAGCGCGAGCCGGCATTCCTCCTCCGCGTCCCCTGCCCGATCGAGGGCGAGCAGCACTTCGGCGAGCCCCGTACGCGCTCTGGCGGTCTCGTAGGGAGCGCCGCTGCGCTCGAAGAGGACAACCGCGTCTCCAAACGCTCGGCGCGCGTCGTCGTGATCCTTCCTCGCGCGCGCGAGCATTCCGCGAGCCTCGCTGACCGACGCACGAAGCGGGTCGGTCCCGACCGCGTCCGCGATCGCCTCCAACTCGCCCAGTGCGCCTTGCCCCCGACCGAGCTGGCCCTGCTTGGCGTGGGCACGGACCAGTAGCTCCAGCGCGGCGGCGCGCTCGGTGCGCCGTTCCCCCGGCACCAGGCGCAGAACGCGCTGGGCATGATCGACCGCGCCCGCGGCATCGCCACGCTCGAGAGCGAGCTCGGCGAGCCCGAGGGACGCGATCGACTGCGCCCCGGCGCTCGCGAAGAGCTCCCCGGCCTCCCGGAGCAGGCCCTGCCGCCGCCGCAGCTCACCCAGGCGCGCGAGTGCCTCGGTGACCGGGCGGTGGCGGACATCACCGAGGGTCTCCATCGCCAGCTGGAATTCGGCCTCCGCTCGCTCCCACTGACCTTGCCAGGTCAGCACTGAGCCGTAATGAGCGCGGCAGAGCGCGAAGACTGAGGTGAGCCCCCAGCGCTCGCAGAGCTCGGACACACGCTCGCACCATTGGCCCGCCCGATCGAAGTCACGCACACGCTCGCACGCGAAGATCAGGTAGCAGCACGAGAAGGCGATCGCGAAGATGTCGTCCATCTCGCCGCCCACCGCCGCCGCGGTCGCCTCGTCGAGGCGGCGCATTCCCTGCTCAACCTGCCCAAGGCTCACTTGGGCAAGGCCCTCCAAGGCGAGCGCCTGCATCTCCAGGTCACTGTCGCCTAGCGCGCGGCCCAGTTCGCAGGCAGCGGAGCTCAGCTCGCGGGCGCGCTCGGCATCCGAGCCGAGGACGAACGACGCCTCCCGCACCCAGAGCCAGCCGTGCTCAGGGCCTGTCTCGATTTCCTGAAGTAGGCTGCGGGCACGGCGGAGCCAGCCGCTCGCCACCGCCCCCTCCCCCTTGAAGTTCAGCGCCTGGAAGGCGAGCCAGATCGCCATGCGGGCTGCCCCGCGGCCGTCACCTCGCTCACGGTAAAGGTGGAAGGCGCGCTCGCTCGTCTTGCTGGCGACCTCGACCTCGCTACGCCACAAGGCCACGATTGCCAGCCCCTCCACGGCCTCGCCGCTCTCCTCGAGGGCGCGCGCTCGCTCGAAGAGTTCTCGCGCGCGCTCCCACCGGCCCTCGGACAGAGCCGCTCGTCCGGAGGCGAGGAGGTCGAGCGCAACTGCGGGTCTCGCGTTCGCTCGTGCCACGGCGTTAGTACAACAGCAACGCTCCTGAGACGCCATCCGATCTCGACCTTCTCACGATCTTCTCGCGCCGCGTCACCTCCCGAGCCGTTTGGGGGCAGGTTTTGGATGGTAAGGAGGGGGTCATCGGTTCGAGTCCGATAGAGGGCTTCGCGAAGTCCCTGCTGATCAGGTCCCGACTATCGCGAGCGAGGTGACCGTAGTGGTAGTCGATCGATGCTCGAACCCATGAAACGCGAGACCGCGAACACAGAGATTCCGGCCCGGAGCGCGAAGGTGGCGTATGTGTGGCGCAGGTCGTAGAGACCACGCAGCGGCTCGATGCCGGCAGCCGTCTGAACGGGCTTCCAGTGACGACGGCCGAAGACGCGGAAGTCGACGTGACCCCCTCGCGAGTTCGGGAAGAGGATGGGGTTCTCGGATCGTGGAAGCCGGTCGAGCGCCTCAAACGCGATCGCCTGTAGTGGCACAGCACGGGTGCTCAGCCGCGTCTTGGTGTGCTTGAGCCGCCCGTTCGCGTACGCCCGACGCACATACACGACGCCGAGATCACGGTCGATGTCCCGTTGTTCGAGCGCAAACAGCTCCGACGGTCGAAGCCCGGTCGCGGCTGCGAACACGACCATCGGCCCGTAGACAGGACTGAGCCGCTCGGCGATCGCGTCGATCTGCTGCCACGATTCGAACGGCCGCTTCTCCTTCGACCGGCGGAGCTGATTCGGGACGCCGCGTTTCGCCGGATTGGAGTCGAGCAGCCCCCAGGCAACCGCGCGGCTGAGCACCTGCCGAAGCGCCTGAGTCGCTTCAAAGCGGTGCCCTTCCGGGATCGTCAGGCGCCACGCGTACACGTCTCTTGGCGAGAGATCCGCGAGCCTGACCTCACCGAAGGTTGCGGTCGCTTTCCGAGCAGCCAGCGCAGCTTGGCCAGCGTGACAGGCTCCGCCTGATGCATCTCCAGGTACTCGTCGACCAACTCGCCGAGCGTCATCGTTGCTGCCCGTCCTCCGGGTCCAAGCCGTGCGAGTACTTTCTCGAGCGCCTTCAGCGCCTCAACGCGAGTCGCGAATCCGCCTATCTAAGGATGGTTAAAGCGGCAAGGCGCGGTGGCGGCCTGGACGCTCGCGGGGGGCGGGGCAAGCCCATGCCTATCTTGGCGCGCGAGGTTTTGCGGCGCAGGTTGTCGAGTCGGGGAAGCGAGTGACGGCTCATTCCAAAGCGGAGCGCGGCGGTTGCCGGGCTCAGGCGGAAACCGGAGCGCGTCAAGGCCAAGCCGATCCGGTCAGGTTGTGGCGAGCTCGAGCTCGCGCAGGGTGTGGAAGGCGCGCTTGCCAATCTTGCGGGCGATGGTCAGCCGCGCCACCGTGGTGTCGCGCCGCGCGCGGGTGGCGCGGTAGAGCGCCAGGTCGGGGGCGGTCGTGCGGTGCGCGTGCACGGCCGCCTCGACCAGCGCCCAGCGAAGATGCGGCGAGCCGGCCTTGGCGAGGTGGCCGCGGCGGCGCGTCTCGCCCGATTCGTCGACGACGGGGTCGAGGCCGGCCAGGCGGGTGATCTGCTCGGCGCGGCGGAAGCGGCGCGCCTCACCGATCTCGGCCAGCAGGTGGCAGGCCAGGATCGGCCCGATCCCGTAGATCGACTGCAACGCCAGGCAGCACTCGTCGGCGCGGGCGAAGCGACGCAGCTCGGCGTCGACGGTGTCCAGTTGCGCTTCCAGCGCCGCCATGACCGACAGCAGCGAGTCGACCTGCAGGCG
>WNGF01004616.1_pt1 | contig 20476 bp, 26 predicted proteins | sample 5400641 | NCBI WGS metagenome assembly WNGF01 (sample SAMN13153371, study PRJNA577476) | soil metagenome | isolation source: 80 cm soil or saprolite under grassland replicate 2 | place: USA:California | collected 2016-06-15
CTGATGCTCACCGCCGCGACCGCGGTCACCCAGCGGGTCGCCGGGCTCGGCCTCGGGGCGGATGACTACCTGACGAAACCGTTCGCCTTCGCCGAGCTGGCCGCCCGCATCCACGCGTTGGGCAGACGAGCCCGACCGGCCGCACCGCCGGTGCTCGAACGCGCCGGCATCCGCCTGGACCAGCATCGCCGCACCGTGACACGTGACGGCCATCCCGTGGGGTTGTCCCGCAAGGAGTTCGCGGTCCTGGTCGAGCTGCTGCGCGCCGAGGGCGGCGTGGTGTCGGCCGAGCAACTGCTGGAGAAGGCGTGGGACGAACACGCCGACCCGTTCACCGGCGTCGTCCGGTTCGTCATCATGATGGTGCGCCGAAAGCTCGGTGAACCGCCGGTCATCGACACCGTCCCCGGTGCCGGCTACCGCATCCCATGACCAACCCGCGCCGCCGCTGGCGTTCCACGATCCGGGTGCGCCTGACGCTGCTCTACGCCGCGGCGTTCTTCCTCGCCGGAGCGGCGCTGGTCGTGGTCATGTACTTCGTCCTGGCGGCGGCCCTCGACCGTCAGGTGACCGCCCGGGTCGGCATCGCCGAACACCTGCCCGAATCGAGCACCACCGCACCCGGCTCCACGCAGGCCGCCCATGCGGCTCAGGAGGCGCTGCGCGCGCAGTTCCAGCAGGATCGCGACAACACCCTGAAGACCATGCTCATCGCCTCTCTCATCGGGCTCGGCGGCGTCGGTGTCATCGCCGGAGGATTCGGGTGGCTCCTGGCCGGGCGGGCGCTGCATCCGCTGCAACAGGTCACCGCGACCGCCCGCCGAGTCGCCGACCGCAGCCTGCACGAACGCATCGCGCTAGACGGGCCCCACGACGAGATCAAGGACCTAGCCGACACCTTCGACGCCATGCTCGAACGGCTAGACCGCTCCTTCGACAGCCAGCGACGATTCGTCGCCAACGCCTCCCACGAACTACGCACGCCGCTGACGATCAACCGTGCCCTCATCGAGGTCGCACTCGACAACCCCCAGGCAGACGAACCACTTCGCCGGCTCGGCGCCACCCTGCTCGCTGTCAACCAACGCCACGAACGGCTCATCGACGGCCTGCTGACCCTCGCCAGCAGCGAACAAGGCATCACCGACCCCACCCCTATTGACCTCGCCGACATCGCCCGCCACGTCACCACCGAATCCCAAGGCGACGCGCACACCGCCGGGGTCGACATCCACGCCGACCTGCAGCCCGCCCCGGTAAAGGGCGACCCAGTGCTGCTGGAACGGCTCGCCCAGAACCTGATCGACAACGCCATCCGTTACAACCTGCCCGAACACGGCGAGATCACTGTCAGCACCGGCACTGTGGAAGACAACGCGCACCTCACTGTCGAGAACACCGGACCGCCCATCCCGCCCTACGAAGTCCCGAGCCTGTTCGAACCTTTCCGCCGGCTGGCCACCACCGAGCGACTCGCCGACGCCACCCAGGCCGCGACCAGCCGGGGAGCCGGCCTCGGACTGTCGATCGTGCGATCCGTCGCCAACGCCCACGGCGGCGACGTCCATGCCTCACCACGCGGAGACGGAGGCCTCACCGTCCACGTAGGACTTCCTGCCGCGACGGAAGCGTCCATCTCCACCGAACGACGGGAATAATCGGCCGAGCATTCACGGCATGTTCCGACACCCGTGGGAGTCATCGCCAGTACAGCAATCGGCATCTCGTACTCCAGCCCGTCCCGCAAGCCGAACCTCGTACGGGACACCGCCCGGCGGGATGACGGCATGCCGAACGAGCTAGCTCGCGACCGTCCCGTAAGACTGGTTCGGTGAACAGTCCCGGTGATGGGGGGCTAACCGGCATACTGGCCGGGTGACCGAACTCAGGATCGGCTACGCCCGGGTGTCCACAGTCGATCAAGACCTCACCGCCCAGCGTGATGCGCTTACTGCGCTGGGCGTCGACCCAAAACGCATCTACGTCGACCATGGCCCGACCGGCACGAACCGCGAGCGCCCCGGCCTGCGTGAAGCGCTCGCCGCGTGCCGAGACGGCGACATGCTCGTCGTGACCAAGCTGGATCGGCTTGCCCGCTCCGTCCCCGACGCCCGCGACATCGTCGAGGAACTCACCGCCGCGGGAGTGAAGCTGAACATCGGCGGCTCGGTGCACGGTCCGACCGACCCAATCGGCCGACTACTGTTCACGACCCTGTCGATGATCGCTGAGTTCGAAGCCGATCTCGCCCGTGCCCGTACTCGGGAAGGCATGGCTGTTGCCCGTGCCAAGGGCCGGCTCCGCGGCAAGCAGCCCAAGCTCAGCCCGCGACAGGAGGCACACCTGGTCGACCTCTACCGCGCCGGTACACACACCATCAGCGAACTCGAGGAGCTGTTCCCCGTCACCCGCTCGACCATCTACCGTGCCGTCGACCGCGCTGGCGGTCGCACCGCCCCCGAGCCGTCGCCGGTGAACCGCAGCTCGTGATGACGAGCTGCTCGTCGCGGTCAATCCCGACCCGAACGCCTGGCCCGACCCACCGCGCGAAGGGACCAGATCCGCAACGTCGCTAACGCGACCCCTGGTTTGCCGCTGGTGACACGTTTCTTACCAACACCCCTGTCGGTGGCCATCGCGCTGATCATCGGCGCGGTCGAGCTGATCTCCATCGCGGCGGACAAGCTGTCCATCGCCACCGGGCCGATCGCCTGGATCGGCGGGCTCGACCTCAACTACGTCGGCCATGTCATCGTCGGGCTGTTCGGCGGGAACTGGGTGGTCGCCCTGGCGGTGTGGCGGTTCGGCCGGATCGAGGAACGACGGAGCAGGGGGCTCCGTCCCGCGGAGGCCGCAGACTAACCTCCGGTCACCGGAGGCCGAGGCTTTGGGGATGGCGTCACGTTGGCCGTCGTCCCGGGATCCCTCGCGTCGCCGATTGCACATCACCCGCCGGCGGTTGTTGGCCCCCCGCTCTGGGCGCCGCCGTCGTCCTGCGGCAAGTCGGTGTCGATCGGTCGCGGCGCCACGCCATGCGCCTTCGGCAACCGGGGTCACCTCCGCACCCTTGACATATACCCCTTGAGGGTATATGTAGATCGAGTCAGGGATACCCCCGTCTGGTATGTGGAGGGGTTGCGGTGGGCGGCGTTGCGATCGGTCGGTTGGGTTCGGTCACGGGTCGGTCGACGGCCGGCGAGTCGACGGTGGTGGAGGATTCGGTCTCCGCGGTGCTGGGGTTGTGGTTGGTGGGCGGGGTGTACGCCGACGGCTGGGCGCATCTGAATGTTCGGGGGCTGGACAGCTTCTTCACGCCCTGGCATGGCGTGCTGTACGGCGGTTTCACCGCCCTCGCGGTCTGGTTGTGTGTGATGGCCTGGCGTCGCCGCGGTGCGGGTGGCCGCTGGGTGTACCGGTTCCCGGTTGGCTACCGGCTGGGGGCGGGCGGTGTGCTGGTGTTCGCGGCGGGCGGGGTTGCCGACATGCTGTGGCACCTGGCATTCGGCGTCGAGGCGGGGTTGGACGCGCTGGTCAGTCCCACCCACCTGGTGCTGCTCGTGGGCGGCATGCTGTTGTTGACCAGCCCGCTTCGCGCTGTCGTGCACCGCAACGGTGGCCGGCTGCCGGTGACGGTGCGCGCCGGCTGGCCGGCTTTGGCAGCGGTGGCGGCGTCGGTGGCGTTGGCCGGGTTCTTCCTGAGCTACCTGTCGGTGTTCGTCGATCCCTGGCGCGGTCCAGCCGTTGATCGCGATCCCGGAGGGCGCGCCGGGACACCGTGAGGCTGAGTTTCCGGCGATTGTGGGCCGGCCTCGGCGGCTACCTGGTCACCACGGCTGTGCTCGTTGTCCCGGTGCTGCTGATCCGCCGCCGCGGCCGGGTGCCCGCCGGACTGGTCAGTTCGGTCGTTGCGGCGGTGGCCCTGCCGGCCGCCGCGTTGAGCGAGTTCCGGTACGGCGTCGCGGCGGTGGCCGCGGTCGTGGGCGCGGTGCTGGCCGAGCGGATGGTGTCCGCTTGGCGCGGCGTGCCGCCCTCCGCGTTGCTCGGCGCCGCCATCCCTGCGCTGGTGTGGCTCGCCCAACTCGCTGGGTTGGCGGTCACCGTCGGCGTGGGGTGGAGCGTGGAGCTGTGGTTCGGGGTGGTGGTCCTGACGGCGCTCGCCGGGCTGGTACTCGGCCAGCTGAGCCGCGCACCGGACACCCTGATACCCGGCCGGGGTATAGTACGGGGCCGGATGCCAGGGCGAAGGTGCGGGATGCGGCCGGCGCGGTAGCCAGGCTGGTCCGGTCCTGGCCGACAAACCGATGGGATGGGAGACAGGCGGCGATGGCAGTCACGGCGACCTACCAGGTCAGCGGGATGACCTGTGGCCACTGCGTGAACGCGGTGACCGGGGAGGTATCCAAGCTGGCGGGCGTGTCCGCGGTGGAGGTGGATCTGCTCACCGGCCGAGTCAGCGTCACCAGCGACGCTCCGCTGACCGAGCAGGCGGTCCGCGCGGCGGTGGACGAGGCGGGGTACGAACTGGCCGGCGCGGCGTCCTGAGCAAGACACCAGGGGCTCGCCGGAACACAGGGAGGTCCGGTGACCGGGCGGGCGGTCGAACTGTCGGTCGGCGGCATGACGTGGGCGTCGTGCGCGGCCCGGATCGAGCGGAAGCTCAACCGCCTGGACGGGGTGGACGCGTCGGTCAACTTCGCCACCGAGAAGGCGCATGTCGCCTACTCCGGCGCGGTGACCGCCGAGGATCTGGTCCGGGTGGTTGAGCAGACCGGCTACACCGCGCGGTTGTCGCAGCCGCTGTCCGCCGCCGGTCCGGTGCGGGCGCGGGATGCGGGCGCGGATGAGGCGGAGTCGCTGCGCCGCCGGTTGCTGATCTCGGTGCTGCTCGCCGTCCCAGTTGTGGTGCTGGCGATGGTGCCGGCGTGGCAGTTCCGCAACTGGCAGTGGGCCTCGCTGACGCTGGCCGCGCCGATGGTGGCCTACGGCGGCTGGCCGTTCCACGCGGGAGGAACGGATCCCGGTTGGGCGCCTGCACCCCGGCGACCGGTTCGTCGTCCGCCCGGGAGAGAAGATCGCCACCGACGGCGTTGTCGAGGATGGTTCCTCCGCGGTGGACGCCAGCATGCTGACCGGCGAGTCGGTGCCGGTGGAGGTCCGGCCAGGCGATCTGGTCGCCGGGGCGACGGTGAACGCCGGCGGCCGGCTGGTGGTGCGCGCCACCCGGGTCGGGGCAGACACCCAACTGGCGCAGATGGCCCGCCTGGTGCCCGAGGCGCAGAGCGGCAAGGCCGCGGTGCAGCGGCTGGCCGACCGGGTCTCGGCGGTCTTCGTGCCGATCGTGATCGCGCTGGCGGCCGCGACCCTGGCCGGCTGGCTGATCACCGGGCACGCCCGGCCGCCGCGTTCACCGCCGCGGTCGCCGTACTGATCATCGCCTGTCCGTGCGCACTGGGGCTGGCCGCGCCGACCGCGCTGCTGGTCGGCACCGGTCGCGGCGCCCAACTGGGCATCCTGATCAGAGGACCGGAGGTGCTGGAGTCCACCCGGGACGTGGACACCGTGGTGCTGGACAAGACCGGGACCGTGACCACCGGCCGGATGGCCCTGGTGCAGGCCGTCCCGCTGTCCGATGTCGACGGCGAGCGGCTGCTGCGGTTCGCGGGCGCGGTGGAGGCCGGATCGGAACACCCCATCGCGCAGGCGATCGCCCGGGGCGCGGCCGAACGGGTCGGGCCGCTTCCCGCGGTGGCGGACTTTGCGAACCACGAGGGCGTGGGCGTGCAGGGCGTGGTCGACGGGCACGCCGTGGCGGTGGGCCGGCCGGCGTTGCTCGCCGACCGGTCGATACCGGTGCCGGTGGAACTGGCGGCAGCGAGCCAGGCCGCCGAGGCGGCCGGCCGGACCGTGGTCGCGGTCGGCTGGGACGGCGCCGCCCGCGGGGTGGCCGCCGACGCGATCCGGCTCTCCCGCCGCACGCTGAGCACCATCAACGGCAACCTGTTCTGGGCCTTCGCCTACAACGTGGCCGCCCTGCCGCTGGCCGCGCTGGGGCTGCTCAACCCGATGAGCGCCGGCGCGGCCATGGCCTTCTCCAGCGTGTTCGTGGTGTCCAACAGCCTCCGACTGCGCCGGTCCGCACCATCCACAGTCGACGGCGCCGGCACGGACCCGGCCCGGCCCGGCCGCGCTGCCCGAGCCCGCGCAGCCCACGCTGACCAGCGCAGCACGCATGCCGCCTCTACGATGCCGACCAGCACATCCGCTGTTCCGCCGCGACGTGGAGGGTGAGGATCTGCCCATGGCCGAACAGAGGGACAGGACCGAACGGTGGCGCCGGTACTGGGACAAGCATTCGGCGACCTACGACCGCGAGATGGGGTTCTTCGATCGGTGGTTGTTCGCCGACAGCCGCGCCTGGTTGTGCTCCCGGGCGCGGGGTGAGGTTCTTGAGGTGGCGATCGGCACCGGGCTGAACCTGCCGCACTACCCGCACGGCGTGCGGCTGACCGGGATCGAGTTCAGCCCGGCGATGCTGGAGCTCGCCCGCCGCCGAGCCGCCGAGCTGGGCCTGCAGGTCGACCTGCGGGACGGCGACGCGCACCGCCTGGGCTTTCCGGACACGTCCTTCGACACCGTGGTGTGCACCTTCTCCCTGTGTGCCATCCCGGACGAGCGGCGCGCGATCGCGGAGATGGTCCGGGTGCTGCGGCCCGGCGGGCTGCTCCTGCTCGCCGACCACGTCGCGGGCAGCGCCTGGCCGGTGCGCGCCGTGCAGCGGCTGCTGGAGGTGGTCACGGTTCCGCTGGGCGGGGAGCACTTCCTGCGTCGCCCGCTGGAGGGCGTGCAGGCCGCCGGGCTGGTGATCGAGGCACACGACCGGTTCAAGCTCGGCATTGTCGAACGGCTCGCCGCGCGCAAACCCGACCAGACCGGCTGACTCCTCGTCGCCGTCCCGGACCGGAGGCAGCCAGGCACCTGTGGCGGGACAGGTTCGGCCGCCACGGCCGACGCCCGGTCGGCGGCCCACGGGATCACCGCCGTGCGGTGCAGGCTGCCGAACGCGAGGTCGCGCCCTGAGGAAGACGGCGTCAGGTGGGTAGCTACCCTCGGCTGCTGGGATGGCTGGAGGGTGGTGAGTGTGGTGCCGGCAGGGCGGGTGGCCTCGCGCGGTCTGCTGCTGCTCCTGCTGGCCTTCGGGGTGGCGGCCATGCATACCCTGGGCCACCCCGGCGGCGGTCACTGCGCGGCCTCGCCGGCGGCCCAGCTGATGACCGACCCGGCCGGCGCCAGCGCCCGGGCCGCCACCGAGAGCCACGCCACCGGGAGCCACCCCGGCGCCCTGCAGCAGCTGCTGGTGGGGGTGGCGCCGCCGTGCGGGGCCGGGATCGACCCGTTCGATCTGTGCCTGGCCGTCCTGACGGCCGTCGGTGTGGCGGCGCTCATCCGGCTCCTGCCGGCCGCCCGGTACGGCAGCGGTGCCGGTGCGCCGGTACCGCTCGCGCTGGCGGTCGCCGGGTGTGGCCCGCCGCGGCCCGCGGTCGGGCTCGTACTCGCCGATCTGTCGGTACTGCGGAGATAGGACACGCCGGCCGCGACCTGGGTCGCGGCCCGGAATCCGCGTGTCCACCGAATCTTCACACCGACAGGAGAACACTCTCGTGAAAGGCAACCCCCTTCCGCGCCGCCTGCTACTGGCCGGGCTGAGCGGCGTGGCCGCTCTGGCGCTGGCCGCCTGCGGTGGCCAGAACCCGGCGGCGTCCACGGCAACCGTCTTCAACCAGGCGGACGTCGAGTTCGCGCAGAACATGATCCCGCACCACCGGCAGGCAATGCAGGTGGCCGAACTGACGACCAGGCACGCCGCCGACCCGCAGATCAAGCAGTTGGCGTCCCAGATCACGGCGGCCCAGGCCCCGGAGATCCAGACGCTGACCGGATTGCTGACCGCCTGGGGCAAGGTCCCCATATCCGGGCACGACCTCGACGGCATGGTCATGCCGGGGATGCTGTCGAACGCGGACCTGGCAAAGCTGATGTCCGTCAAGGGCACCGGCTTCGACCGGATGTTCGCGCAGATGATGATCACCCACCACAACGGCGCGATCCAGATGGCCCGGAACGAGCAGGCCCGCGGCGCCAACCCCGACGCCAAGGCCCTGGCAGCCACCATCGAGGGCGCCCAGACCGCCGAGGTCAGCACCCTGCGGGCCATCCTCGACCGCCTGTAACTCAGAACCCGCAACCGGGTCGGCTGGGCGACGCCACCCCGCCGACCCGGCCACCACAGCGCTTGATCCGAAGACAAGGTCGAGATGCGACCCATACCGCGACGTACCATCACGGCCCATACCCATCCCGGCGCTCATACCACTGGCGAAGGTGAGCCGCCGCCGCCTGGTCACCAGGCCCTGCAGGACCGGCGGCGCGGGCAGCGCCGCGGGAAGCATCGGTGGGGGTAGCGGCCCGGCCCGGTTCGTCAGGCACCACGGGTCGAACCGCGCCCCGCCGGGCAGGGTCTGCGGGTCCGGCCGGGCGGCCGGGCGGCCCGGCCGGTAGCCGGCGACCAGCGCGGGCATGGCGGCCAACTGGCCGATGTGGTACCAGATTTCCACCGCACGCTTGAGGTTGTCCTCGATCAGCTCGTGCAGCCGCTGCTCGGCTCCGGTGGTCCGCAGCCCGGCCGCGTGCTCGGCGGCGGTGGCTGCCTCGGCGAGCAGACTGACGCAGGCGGTTCGCCACCGTCTGCCGGTCGCCGCTCAGGCCGGCCTTCTGCAGAGTGAACACGGCCAGCTCGGCATGTTCGCCGATACCCGGGACCGCGGCCGACATCGTCGCCAGGTGCGCCGGCGGGCACGGCTCGACCTCCACCCAGGGTGGCAGGTCGACAGGGCGCGGCGGGGACGGCTCACGGCGGGGCTGTCCCGGCGGTGGACAACCCCGTGGCGAGATCCGCTTCGTGTAGCTCCCCGATGCGGCGGTACACCACCCGCCCGGAGCCATCGATGACGATGGTGACAGGAAGGCCGGGGCTGCCCAACCGGGAGGCGAGCCGTCCGGTGTCGTCGACCGCCTGCGGGAACCGGATGCCGAGCACGCGGAGGAAGTCGGCGGCGCTGCCCGGATCGTCCGCGGTGTTCACACCCAGGAACCGGACCGTGGTCCCGAGCCGCTCGTGGGTGCGCTGCAACAGCGGCATCTCGCGCCGGCACGGCACGCACCACGAGGCCCACACGTTGACTACGGTGGGCCGGCCGCGCAGCCCGTCCAGCCGGACCGGCCTACCGGTACCGAAGCAGGACAGCGGGACGCCGGGCGGCCCGTCGGTGATCGCAGCGGCCGGCGCCGGCGCCGGTTCGCAGGCCTCCAGGGCGGGCACCGTCGGCACCGGCCCGGGATGGGCTGGGCCCGGCCTGGCGGGCGCGGCGCAGGAGCCCGCGGCCGACGCGACCAGCGCCACCACCCACACCCGCGCACGGCCCACACCGCGATCGTAGCTACTAAGCCGGGTAGGACCACGCCTCGCGTGGGTTGTGCATGTCGGCCTCCCGCGGCCGAGGAGGGACGATCGGGATGTGGGTCAGGGGCTGACGATGTCGTGCGATCCGGCGCGCAGCGTGTCCAACCGGTGCCGGTACTCCTCCGCGTCGATCTCGCCGCGGGCGAACCGCTCGGCGAGCACCTGTTCCGGGGCCGGCCGGTGGGCCGAGCCGGCAGCCCCGGGGCTGCGGCCGAGGTAGCGGACCAGAGCAACCACGCCGCCGATGACCAGCACCCAGAACAGCACGCTGGTCAGGGCCATCAGCCCGTAGCCCCAGCCGCTCATGTGGTCGCCGTACCAGAACATCATCGTGGTCTCCTCCGGTGGTCAGCCCGCACGGGCTGTTCTCGGTTCATTCAGGGTCAGGATCGGATCGGTTGGGCGGCAGGGATCACTGGCCCGCGACGCCTCGGGGGTGAAGGACGCCCCTGCGTGTCCGGCCGTCGCCGGCCGACCGTGCCGCTCAGCGGGTGCTGGTCGGGTCGTGCCGCTCGGTGTGGTCCTCGTTGTGGTGCTGCTGCTGGTCCCGCCCGCCGCCGTGCATGCCGCCCATCATGGACATCATCATCAGCGGGCAGGCGAGCAGGATCAGCACGAAGAACAGGGTGGCGGCCGGCACCCCGAGGGCGACCAGGCCGACGATGAGGATGGCCAGTGCGACGGCGTAGCCGGGCATGTTCCTGCGGTTCACGGTGCTCTCCCTTCCGTCTCGACACCTATCCACGATGCCGTGTAGTAGGTGCCGGCTGCCGCGGGCGAACGGCCCTGGCACGGCGGGCGAAGGTCCCCGGCCGTGGTTGCCGTTCGGCTCTGCCGGCCGGCGGTGCGTGGGTCCGATGATCGGTCGCTGTACCGCTCTGCGGCCGGCCCCGGTGGCCGCGCGGCGGTGTGATCCGGGAAGGGAGTCGCGCCATGGCGGATGCCGCGTACGGCCTGTGGCCGCTGGTGATCCTCAACACCGCGCTGTTCGCGATCTTCGCGGTCAGCTCGTCCACCCGCGTACCTCGCGGGACTGGCGCGCGATGGGTGGGTTCTTCGCGTTCCTGGTCGCGCTGTTCACCGAGATGTACGGGACGCCGCTGACGGTGTACCTGCTCGGTAGCTGGCTGGGCTCGCGGTTCCCCGGGCTGAAGGCCACCCACGCCGGCGGGCACCTGTGGAACGACCTGATCGGCTGGACCGGTGACCCGCACCTGTCCCCGTTCCACCTGGCCAGCTATGTGGCCATCGGCGGCGGGTTCTGGTTGGCGGCCGCGGCGTGGCGGGTGCTGTACGAGGCCGCCCGGGCCGGGACGCTGGCCACCGGCGGCCCGTACGCCCGGGTGCGGCACCCGCAGTACGACGGGCTGCTGCTGGTCATGGTCGGGTTCCTGCTGCAGTGGCCGACCATCCCCACCATGGTCATGTTCCCGGTCCTGGTCCTGGTCTACCTGCGGCTGGCCCGCGCCGAGGAACGCGTGGTGGCCGCCCGCTTCGGCGACGCCTGGCACGCCTACGCCGCGCGGACCCCGGGCTTCCTCCCCCGCCGGCGCCGCCGGCCACCTGCCGGCGGGGCGGCGCACGCGCCCGCGGCCGACACCGCCGGGAGGCGGTGATGATGGACAGCGTGGCGACGGCGCCGGCCGTGACGGTCGGGCAGACCGGCGGTGCGGTGCTGACCGCGTCAGGGATCGAGAAGTCCTACCACCGCGGGATGTGGCCGGCCCGACGCCGGCTGCCGGTGCTGCGCGGCGCGGACTCTGGCTGGGCGGGCTGAGCGTCGCGATCGCCGTGCTGTTCCGCCGGGTCACCCGCCCGGCGTCCGCGCCCGTCCGAGGGGTCCACTATCGTAGTTAGTAGCAGCGTGGACGGCGGACGGAGAGGTGGACGGCGTGGGCAGGTTGGGTACGAGCGGGCCAGGCTCCCTGACGCGCCAGCTCGTGCACCCTGCGTGGGTACTGGCGGCGATCGCCCTGTTGCTCACCGCCTGTGCCAGCGGGCGGGCCGGTGGCGGCCAGGACGCCGGCCGGTACCGGTTCGCCGCCGGCGTCGGCCAGTATTCGTGGATTCCGGTGGACCAGCGGGGAACGGTTCCTGAGATCGCTGGCGCGCTGCTGGATGGTGGGCGGTTCCGCCTCTCCGACCTGCGGGGCACGGTGGTGGTGCTGAACTTCTGGGGGTCCTGGTGCGGGCCGTGCCGGGCCGAGGCGCCGGAGCTGATGGCGGTCTACACCGCGACCAGGGCCAGTGGCGTGCGGTTCGTCGGGGTGAACGTGAAGGACGAGCGGCAGCAGGCGGTGGCGTTTGAGCAGAACCACGGCGTGGCCTATCCGAGCATCTACGACCCGGATGGTCGGGTGGCGCTGCAGTTGCGGAACTATCCGCCCAACGCGATCCCGTCCACGATCGTGATCGACCGCGCCGGCCGGGTGGCCGCGGTGTTCATCGGCGCGACGACCAGCAGGGCGCTGCTGCCGGCGGTGCGGCAGGTCGCCGCGGAGAAGCCGTGATCGTGCTGGCGGCGGCCGGCGTCGGGGACCGGTTCGCCGACACCGTCACCTCCGGGTCGTTTGTGGCGGCGCTGGGTGTCGCGGTGGTGGCCGGGCTGGTCAGCTTCGGGTCGCCGTGCATGTTGCCGCTGGTTCCCGGCTACCTGTCCTATGTGGCCGGGCTGTCCGGCGCGGACGTCACGGCCCGGGAGAACGGCGAGACCGGCCGGCGCGGCCGGGTGTTGGCGGGCGCGGCGCTGTTCGTGGCGGGGTTCACCGCGGTGTTCGTCAGCTACGGCGCGGCGTTCGGCAACCTCGGCGCCGTCTTGGTGCAGCACCAGCGGGCGGTCGAGGGTGTCCTGGGTGCGGTCACTGTCCTGTTCGGACTGGCGTTCCTCGGGCTGGTCCCGCTGCTGCAGCGGGAGGTCCGGATCCGGCGGCTGCCGTCGGCGGGGCTGAGCGGCGCGCCGCTGCTGGGGGTGGTGTTCGGGGTCGGCTGGACGCCGTGCGTGGGGCCGACGCTGGGCGCGGTGCAGACGTTGGCGTTCAGCGCGGCGAGCGCGGGCCGCGGCGCGGTGCTGTCCGCGGGGTACTGCGCGGGTCTCGGCCTGCCGTTCCTCATCGCCGCGCTCGGGCTGCGCCGCGGGATGGGCGTCCTGGCGTTCCTTCGTCGCAACTCGCGCTGGCTGACCAGGATCGGCGGCGCGGCGATGGTCGCCGTCGGGGTGCTGCTGGCGACCGGCGTCTGGGACGTCCTGATGATCCACCTGAGGGTGGCCTTCTCCGGCTTCAGCACCGTCATCTGAGGGGACACGAACACGTGACGACCGACTCCGACCGCGCACCCGGACCGACCCGCAGGCAGCTACTGGCCGGTGCCGCAGGCACGGTCGCCGCGGCCGCGCTGTCCGGCTGTACCCGCGGCTCGCGGCCCGCGGCCACGGCTGTCCTGGCCGACTCCGCGCACGTCGCCGCGGCGGAACGGCGACGCCGCGCTCCCAACGCCACGCTCGTCCCGGTCCGGCTCACCGCGCAGCAGTCCGAGGTCGACCTCGGCGGGCTGACCGTCCGCACCTGGACCTACGGCGGCACCATCCCGGGCCCGACGCTGCGGGTGCGGCGCGGCGATGTCCTGCAGGTCCGGCTGGACAACCAACTGCCGGACCCGACCACGATCCACTGGCACGGGGTGGCGCTGCGCAACGACATGGACGGCGTGCCCGACCTGACCCAGCCCGCGGTCCAGGCCGGGCGGCAGTTCGGCTATGAGTTCACCGTTCCCGACGCCGGCACCTACTGGTTCCGCCCGCACGTCGGCACCCAACTCGATCGCGGTCTGTACGCGCCGCTGATCGTCGATGACCCGCGCGATCCCGGCCGCTACGACGCGGAGTTCGTGATCGTGCTGGATGACTGGCTGGACGGCACCGGCCGCACCCCCGACTCGGTGCTGAAAGACCTCAAGGCCATGGGCATGGCCGGCATGGGTTCCGGCATGCCCGGGATGCCGGGGATGGGCGGGGAGCAGTCGCCGCTGTTCGGCGATGCCGGCGACGTGGACTACCCGCACTACCTGCTCAACGGCCGGCTGCCGACCGCCCCGGTCACGTTCACCGCCAGGCCGCGGCAGCGGGTCCGGCTGCGGGTCATCAACGCCGCGGCCGACACGGCGTTCCGGGTTGCGCTCGGCGGGCACCGGATGACCGTCACGCACACCGACGGCTTCCCGGTCCGGCCGGCCGTCACCGACGCGCTGCTGATCTCGATGGGCGAGCGGTACGACGTGACGGTCACCGCCGGCGACGGGGTGTTCCCGCTGGTCGCCGTCGCCGAGGGCAAGGGCGGGCAGGCGCTGGCCGTGCTGCGTACCGGTGCCGGCCGGCCACCCGCGGCCGGGGCGCGACCGGCCGAGCTGAACCGCAAGATCGCCATGCTCGCCGATCTCACCGCCGCCGAGGACGTTCAGCTACCGGCGAAGCAACCGGACCGCATCCACACCCTGCGGCTCGGCATGGGCATGAGCGGCTACCGGTGGACCATCAACGACCGGACCTACGGCGAGGACCCGCCCCTGCGGACCAGCGCCGGGGAACGGGTCCGGCTGGAGTTCGTCAACAGCTCGCCGATGTTCCACCCGATGCACCTGCACGGCCACACCTTCGCCGTGCGCGGCCGGGACGGCCAGGGGCCGCGTAAGGACACCGTCATGGTGTGGCCGAACAAGCGGATCACCGTGGACCTGGCCGCGGACAATCCCGGGCAGTGGCTGACGCACTGCCACAACGTCTACCACGGCGAGGCGGGCATGATGGCCCGGCTGTCCTATGTGGAGTGAGGACGGGTGAGGCTGCGCGGCTGGCCGGGTCGCGGTTCGGCTGCCCGGGGCCGGACGGCGGGTAGCGGGGATCGGATCCGGTACCCGCCGGCCGGGTCGTGGTCAGCGGGGTGCAGGCGCCGGTTCGGGTACGGGTGTGGCCGCCGGCTCCGGTTCGCCGGGCGGCGCGGCGGGCAGGCGCAGCCGTTTTGAGGAGCAGGGCGTTGACGGCGACCAGGACGCTGGACCCGGACATGGACAGGGCCGCGATCTCGGGCCGGAGCATCAGCCCGAACGCCGGCTCGAAGACCCGGCCGCGATGGGCAGCGCGATCGCGTTGTAGCCGATGGCCCAGCTGAGGTTCTGCCGCATCTTGCGCAGTGTCGCGCGGCCGATGCAGCGCGGTGGGCACGTCGAGCGGGTCGGAACGCATCAGGACGACGTCGGCGGTCTCGATCGCCACGTCGGTGCCGGCGCCGATCGCGATGCCGAGGTCGGCCCGCGCCAGCGCCGGGGCGTCGTTGACCCCGTCGCCGACCATCGCCACCCTGCGCCCGGCGCGTTGCAACTCGGCGACCTTCGCCGCCTTGTCCTGCGGCAGTACCTCCGCGATGACGGTGTCGATGCCGAGCTGAGCGGCGATCCGTTCGGCGGTGGCGCGGTTGTCGCCGGTGAGCACGACGACCTCGACATCCAGCTCGTGCAGCGCATCGACCGTGGCCGTGGCGGTGGGCCGGGCCGCATCCGCGATGGCCAGCACCCCGGCCAGTCCCGCACCCAGCCCGCCAGCTCGGCAACGGAGGTCCGGTGCGGGTCGTAGGTCACGGTCGCGGTCTGCCCGACCGGGTTGGCCACCACCGCACGCACCCCGGGCCGCCGGCCCAGCACCGCCTCCACCCGCGAACCCTGCGTCGCCCACCCCAGGCCGCCCACCTCCAGCACCACAGTCGCCGACGCCTGACCCGGCCCGTGCCCGCCGTCGTCATCCGCCCCGACCTTCATACCCCCTGAGGGTATAGCGTCACAGCCTGCCAAGCGAATCGCCGCTGGAGGCGGCAGGCACCTACTATCGTGTCTCGGAGTGTCGGGAGCGAGGTGAGCGTGCACGTGCGCGGGTTCGGTGATCTGGAGGCCGTCATCATGGACCGGCTGTGGTCGTGGGGCGTCGCGGCGACGGTGCGGGACGTCGTGGATGACCTGCGGCGCGAGCGCACGATCGCCTACACCACCGTCATGACGGTGATGGACAACCTGCACCGCAAGGGCTGGCTGCGCCGGGAGCGGGACGGACGGGCCTGGCGGTACGAGCCGACGGCCAGCCGGGAGGAGTACAGCGCGCGGCTGATGTCCGAGGCGCTGGCCACCTCCGCCGACCAGACCGCGGCGCTGGTGCACTTCGTGGAGCAGATGAGCCAGGCCGAGACCGAGGCCCTGCGGGCCGCGCTGCGCCGCCAGGCCCGCAGGCGGCGCCGGTGAGGGTCGCGGCGAGCCTGGCGGCGTACGCGATCGTGCTCGCCGTCGCGGCGCCGTGGGTGCTGTCGCGGCTGACCCGCTCCGGCCGGGCGCCGCGGTTGGGGGTGGCGGCGTGGATGTTGGCCTGCGCCGGGGCGGTCGGCTCGTGGGTGTTCGCGGGGCTGGTGCTGCTGACCCCGCGGGCGGTGCCGGAGGCGAACCTGGGTCGGTTGCTGTCGGCGTGCATCACCGTGGTGGAGCAGGCGCTGGACACGCCGCGGTCCGGGGCTGCCTGGCTGGCCGGGCTGGCGGCGTCGCTGGCCGTCGCCGGGCGGGTTCTGTGGTGCCTGGCCAGCGCCGCCGTGACCGCGCACCGCCAACGCGCCGGCCACCGGGAGACGCTGCGGATGGTCGGCCGGCCCGCACCGGGCGGGATTCCGGCGACGATCCTGGACGCCGACCGGCCGGTTGTGTACTGCCTGCCCGGCCGGCCGGCCTCCGTGGTCGTCAGCAGCGCCGCGCTGGCCGCACTGGACGGGCCGCAGCTGAGCGCCGTCCTGGCGCATGAGCGTGCGCACCTGGCCGGTCGTCACCACCTTGCCCTGATCGCGCTCCGGTCGCTGCGCCGGGCGTTGCCGTTCCTCCCGCTGTTCCGATCCGCGGCCGCGGAGGTGGCGCGACTGCTGGAGATGCGCGCCGACGACGTCGCCGCCCGCCGGCACGCCGGCACGGCGATCGCACAGGCGCTCCTCGCGCTCAGCGACCGGCCAGCGCCGGTTGCGGCGATCGGCGCCGGCGGACCGACCGCGATCGCCAGGGCGCTGCGACTGGTCGAACCCGCGTCACTGCCGAACCGCGCCCGGGCGGCCGCCGCACTGAGCCTGACGGTCGCCGCCCTGGCCACCGGACCGGCGTTCGCCTCCAGCCTCCCCCTGCTGGCCCACCTCGGACACCAGTGGTGCCCACTGCTGTGAACCGACGCCACGCCGAGCACTCCACCGCCACGCCTCGAACGCCCAGCGGGATCCGCCACCTTCGCACGCCATCTGCCTACTAGTGTCGATAGTAACTTCCTGCCGAACGAAGGACTGACCCGACATGGCCACCAGGAACGCCGCCCGGGCAAAGACCGCCCGGCCCACGCGCCGGACCCCTCCCAGCCGCTCCGGGTGGAGCGGCTGGCCCCTGGTCGGGGTGGCGGCGATCGTCGCGGTGCTGGTCGCCGTGATCGTCGTCGTCCAGCGCGGCCGGGGCGGGCCGGCCGGGGACGGGACGGCGGCGTACGTGGGAGGCGACCTGCACGCGGCCGCGGCCTTCGACGGGCGGCTGTTCGTCAGCGGCCACGACGGCGCCGCCTACAGCGACGCCGCCGGAGCCTGGACCCAGATCGGTAGCCTGCAGGGCAAGGACGGCATGGGATGGGCCGCCGTTCCCGGCGCCGTCCTGGTCGGCGGACACCAGGGCCTGTTCCGCTCCACCGACCGCGGCGCCAGCTTCAGCCCGGCACCGGGCAACCTGCCGGTGACCGATGTGCACGCGCTCGGCTCGGCCGGTTCGACGGTCTACCTGGCCAGCCCGCAACAGGGCCTGTTCGTCTCCACCGACGCCGGCCGGAACTGGCAGCCGCGATCATCGGCCGGGCAGTCGTTCATGGGCACCATGCTGGTCGACCCGAAGGACCCCAACCACGTACTCGCCCCGGACATGTCCACCGGCGTCACCGAGACCCGCGACGGCGGGCAGAGCTGGCAGCCGCGCGGCGGCCCGCAGGGCGCGATGTCGCTCGCCTGGTACCCCACCGACACCCGGCACCTGCTCGCCGTCGGCATGGGCGGGGCGGCCGAGAGCCGCGACGGTGGCGCGACATGGCAGCAACTCGCCGTACCCGACGGCACCGCGGTCGTCGTGGTCGAGACATCCGGCGCACTGATCGCGGCCGTTCACACCGGCGACAAGGCCGAGATGTCCCGCAGCACCGACGGCGGCCGGAACTGGACCCGGATCTGAGCTGACCCTCGACCCGCGGCCGCGGCGCACTCCTCGGCCGGCCTGTCGGGTTCCAGAACTCCGCCACACCGTCTGAGCTGTGCTTTCTATGCGGCTGGCTCGTACTCGTTGAGCAGGCCGCCCAGGACGGCTCGACGGGTGATCCGTCGGGCTGGTGCAGAGGGGAGCGGGTGGTCGGGCGGTGCGGGCGCTGGCCGTTGTAGTGCCGGGCGTACTCGGTCAGGATGCGCCGGAGGTGGCGTTCGCCGTAGATCAGCAGCCGGTCGGTCAGCTCGGTCCGGGCGGTCAGCACGAACCTCTCAGCGAAAGCGTTCGCGCGGGGACTGCGGGGAGGGATCTTCACCGCCTCGATGCCGGCGCCGGCGAGCACCGCGTCGAATGCGGCGGTGAACTGACCGGCCCGGTCCCGGACCAGGTGGCGGAACCCGGCCGCCCGCTCGCCTAGGTCGAGGAGGAGAGTCCTGGCTTGCTGGGTGGTCCACGTCCCGTCGGGGTTGGCAGTGACACCCAGAATGTGCATGTAGCGGGATTCCAACTCCAGGACGAACAGGACGTAGAGCCGTCGCAGCGTCACGGTGTCGACGTGGAAGAAGTCGACCGCGAGCGCGGTGGAGGCCTGCACTCGCAGGAACTCCCGCCAGCTGGTGTTCCCGCGGGTCGGCGCCGGCGGTATCCGAGCCCGCTTCAGGATCCGGCGGATCGTCGAGGCGGCGACCCGGTGACCGAGCTTACGTAGCTCACCCTGAATGCGCTGGTATCCCCACGAGGCGTTGTCCCTGGCCAGCCGCTCGACAAGCCCGGTGACCTCCTCCGGCAGGGGCGGGCGTCCGGTCCGGTTCGGGTAGGTCCACTTCTTCGCGACGAGACGGCCGTGCCAGCGCAGGACCGTGCCCGGGGTGACGAGCCGGTGGTGCTTTAGCGGCTTCGGCAGCAGCCGGATCAACGCAGCCAGGATCGCCCGGTCGGCCCAGTCCAGCCGCGGCCTCTGGTTCGCCCGTCGTAGGACGGCGACCTCGTGGCGCAGTACGAGCAGTTCGGCGTCCTTGGCCGCGGTGGAGCGGGCGAGCAGCACCAGCCAGCCAGCGAGCCGGATGAAGATCAGATAGAGCAGCCGCATGGACACGGTTCACGATCATCCCGGAGGCGCAGAGGCGGCCATCGGCGCAGGCCACGGGCCCGCACCGACTTCTGGCACCTCACAGGGTGGGGGTGAGGAACACCGATTGCCAGCGCGGGCCCACGAAGGCCGTCACCACACCGCTACGCCCCGGCGACCCCGGCGGTCGCAGCCAGCCAGTTGCGCAGGAGGGCCAGCGGCTCCTCGGCGGCGAACCGGACCCGGACGATCCGCACCACCTGGCCGACATGCACGACGAGTGGCAGTCCGGCGAACGCCGCTACCTCTCCGATGGCTCCATGGCCCAACTCAACCCGACCAGCGATACTGACACCACCGCCGCGATCGACAGCGGCGCGTAGACATCGAAGATCAACCCTCAAACCCCACCACTCCGCGGGGCACTGCCCACGACCGACAAAACGGCACCCATCCGCCGAAAGCGCACCCCCAGCCCGAGACCCAGGGCCGCAGCGCCGCCGTAGCCCACCACGGCAACACCATCCACCCGGCCCAGCCAGCAGCAGATGTCCACACCGCCAGAACGCCAACTCGGCCATCACAGACGCGCGTAACAGAGGTCCACACGAGACAACCACGACACGCCGACGCAGGCACCCCCGCCAACACCTAAAACCAACCACCCCCGCAGGACTTGCTCAATTGCTTGATATGCGGGTGATCCCCGGGGTCGTGTCCGGTCGTGGTGGCCGGTCCCCGGTGGAGTGGGATGGCCTGCATGAGGAGTCTTGTTGTCCGCCGCACCGGTGTCTGCGATCTGGGGTTCGGGGCCTGTCCGGTCCGGTTGGATGTGCCGCTGCTGGATGACTACCTGATTTTCCTGGCGGGCCGGTGCCGGCCGAACACGGTGCTGGCCACCGCCTATGACTTGAAGGTGTTCTTCAGTGTGGTCGGTTAGGCGCCGCAGGACGTCGCGGCTGCGGACGTGCTGGCGTTCATGACCGCGCAGTGGGCCGGTCAGGCCGGTTCGGGCCGGTTGCAGGCGGTGCCGTCCGGAGATGGTGACGGGGTGGGGATGTCGGCGCGGACGGTGCGGCGGCGGTTGTCGAGCGTGTCGGGACTGTTCGCGTTCCTGCAGGTGCGCGGGGACGTCGCGGCGAACCCGGTGCCGCGGGGGTTGCCGACCCGGCGGGAGCGGCACCGGCCGCGGCAGGGGGTGCCGCTGGTGAAGGCTCGGCGGAGGCTGCCGCGGTCCTGGAGCCGGGTGAGGTCGATGCGTTGACGGCGGCGCTGCGTAGGCACCGGGACCGGGCGATGGTCGCGGCGATGGTGTTGGGTGGGCTGCGGTGGATGATGGCGGGATGGCCAGGTCGGACGGCTCCACATGGACTATTGACGACATCCGCGACCAGTTCGAGCGATACAGCGGTGTTGAGCCGGTCGGCGATGCTGTCGTACGACAGCCGCTCGATGGCGCGCAAGTGATAGACCCGGGTGACGACCGGACCGCGGACGGGGTCGGGGACGAGGCGGTGTTTGGTGCGGCCCTCGGCGCGGCGGGCCGGGACGGGGTGGGGTGGGGGATCTTCTCGGGCTGGTAGCCGTAGGGGGGTTTGCCG
>WNGF01003728.1_pt1 | contig 20471 bp, 20 predicted proteins | sample 5400641 | NCBI WGS metagenome assembly WNGF01 (sample SAMN13153371, study PRJNA577476) | soil metagenome | isolation source: 80 cm soil or saprolite under grassland replicate 2 | place: USA:California | collected 2016-06-15
GGCACTGTACTGGATAGACTGGAAGAGCGCGCGGGGCGAGTAATCGAGGAGGCTCTCGACGAGAACGGCCTGCGACACGTTGCTGATGAACGCGTCGACACGGGCGTGTCGGGTCAGCATCTCCGCAAGGACCCGGCCGGTGTCGTCGGGGCGCCCCACGTCGGCCTGGATCAAGAACGGCTCCGGCGCCCCCGCCTCCGCGAACGTCCGCCGGACGTCCTGCTCGTCGGCCGAGCCCCACTTGTAGGTGAGCGTGCACACCGCCCCTCGCCGGCCGAAGGCGAGCGCCGTGGCGAGACCGATCCCCATGGTCCCGCCCGTCACGAGGACGGCCTTGTCGCGAAAGTCCCCGGTCACGACGCCCTGTGCACGGCGGCCTGGTGAAGCAGGTCCACGAGGCCGTCGATGTTCGACAACTTCGACAGGTCCGAGCGGGGGACCTTGATCCGGAGCTCTCGCATCGCGCACGACACCACCTCGACGATGTCGAGACTGTTCACCCCCAGCTCCTTCATGGATTTGCTGGGGTCGATCCGGTCCTCCGTCAGGTCCTCGACGGTCTGCAGCAAGTGCTTCTTCACCACCCCCAGGATTACCTCACGGGTCATCTGGTCCCCCTCCCGGACTGGCGTCCCGGCTCGAGCTCAGAGGCGCAACGCCTCGCGCTCGTTGTAGAGACGCATCACATTGTCGAAGAATGTCGTGCCGCGATCGACCATGATCACCTGGCCTCGGACCCCGTCGAGCAGACCGCTGCAGAGGGCGAGCACAGCGTTCGCCACCTCCTCGGCCGGGATGAACTGCCGCTCCATGATGAATCGCTCGACGAAGGGCACGAACGCCGCCCCGAAGGTCGCCCGGAGCGACTCGGTCCGGACGAGCCGAGAGCGCACCACGTTGAGGCGCACGTCCTCGTCGAAGAGCTGGTAGCTCATGTACCGGCAGAGCGTCTCCATCACGGCCTTGGAGGCCGCGACGAAGTCGTAGTTCTTGTAGAAGGCGTCGACGCCGCCGCTGGACAGGCCCACGATGTACCGCGGGTAGGCGCCGAAGACCTCCTTGATGCCCTGCGGGTAGGCGAACAGCGGCCAGGCGCTGTACTCTATGCTCTTGAAGAGCGAGCGCTTCTCGTAGTCCTGGAGTCCCGAGATCACGAGCGCCACCGAGACGTTCGAGACGAAGGCCTCGACGCGATCGTGAACCCGGCGCATCCCCTCGAGCAGAGCCACCGTGTCCTCCTCGAGCGACACGTCGGCGCTGATGATGGAGGGAGGGGGTGCCCCCACCTCCGCGAAGCGCCGGCGGATCTCGTCTTCGTCGGCCGTGCCCCACTTGTGGGTGAGGGTGCAGTGGGCCCCGTGGCGGCCGAAGGCGAGCCCGGTGGCGAGGCCGATCCCCATGGTGCCCCCGGTGATGAGGACGGCCTTGCCCTCAAGGTGACCCAGCATAGTTCTCCTCGATGAGGCGCCGAACGTCCGGCCCCGCGAACGTGATCGCGTGCATCATCGCTTCCACAGTCCGGCTCGCCTCGAACGCCTGTCGCTTGTCGACGGAGAGAACACGCTTGAGGGCCTCGACGGCCGGGCGCGGCTTCTCCGCGATCCGAGCGGCGAGATCCATGGCCTTGGCCCGGACCTGGACGCGCGGCAGGATGTAGTTGAAGCCGCTTCGCCCCTCGAAGTGGGCGCCTCGGAAGAACTGCCCCGTGAACATCATCTCGTGGGCGATGGCTGGGGAGAGCACGTGCTCCAGGAGCCGCGTGACTCCCATCCCCGGGGTGAACCCCAGATTCATGAAGTTGCAGCCGTAGTTGCTCTCTCGGGCGATGAGGATGATGTCCGCGCAGAGCCCGAGGGCGAGACCTCCGCCGACCGCGTGCCCTTCCATCGCGGCGATCACGGGCACCGGCACGTCGAGGACCGCCTTCGGGAGGAGGATGTCCGAGGGAACGAGCTTCCCGTCGAGAATCGCCTCCAGCATGTCTCGAGACGCGCCGGCCGAGAACACATCGGGCAGGCCGAGCAGCACCGCCACCCGGGCTTCCGCGCACGTGGCGAGAGCGCGCAGGGTCTCGGACAGCTCGCGGACGAACGGCTCGGACATAGCGTTCCGCCCGGGTGCATCGCTCATGGTGACCGTGGCGACGCCCCGGTCGTCCACGTCCAGCCGTACCACCGGCTCGCTCATCGGGCCTCCCAGGGCAACCGCCCTCCCGCCATGAACTCGCGGATCGCCTGGCCGACGTGCTCTCGCTGCAAGAGCATCCGGGTCATTTCCCCGCCTCGTTGCAGCACGGCCCGTCCCTCGGGGAACGCCAGGTTCCCGGAGATCCGCTTCAGCGAGCCGACCGCGTCCGGAGACGTGCGGGCGAGCGAACGCGAATGGGCGCGGACCGTCGGCTCGAGTGCCTCAGCGGACGTCACGACATCGACCAGCCCCATGGCCTGGGCCTCAGCGGCGCCGTACGTGCAGGCGGTCATGGTGACGAGGCGGGCCTTCTGAGGGGTCATGCGCTCGAGGAGAATCGGCAGCGTGATGGCGGGGATCAGGCCGAAGAGGGTTTCCGGCAGGCCGAAGGTCGAGCGCTCCGTGGCGACGACCAGGTCGCAGGCCGCGGCCAGTCCTACCCCGCCGGCGAGCGTCTCGCCATCCACGGCGGCGACCACCGGCTTCCCGCACGAACGGATGAGCCACACGCACTGCACGAAGGCTTCCACGCTCCGCGCGCACTCGATCTCCAGCGCCCCGGCGTCCTCCGCGGCGAGCAGGGCCGTGAAGTCGATGCCTCGGCAAAATATCCCGTCGGCGCCGGAGAGAACGATCACGCCGCCCGACTGTGAGATCGCCTGCTCGACGCTGTCCACCAGCTGGCCCGTCGTCCGGGCGTCGAGGGCGGGCGGCACCTGAATCCGGCGGATCGTCACGTTTGCCATCGCGCCGCCGGGTCAGCTCCAGGCATAACGGCGGTAATAGTCGCGCATCCCGCAGAAGACCAGGTATCCCTTTCCCCGGTAGTGACGGTCGTACCAGCCCTCCAGCCCGTCCAGGTCGGGCTGGTACTCCCCGCAGTCGATGTACCGGGTCCGCTCACGCTCGACCGCCTCGTACTCTTCCACGCTCACCGTATGGCGCTCGTCGAGCAAGTCCGACAGCCGGGCGGCACGGACCACCTCACGAGCCGCCGGTCCGATGAGGCCGCTGTAAAACTCCGCGCAGCATCCGGACCCATAGGAGTAGAGGCTGACACGGTCCCCGGGACGGAGGTCCTCGGACCCGTCGACGAGACCCATGAGGCCGATCAACGGGCTCGACGCGTACGTCCCGCCCATTCTCCGTACATAGCGGAGCGAGGCGAGCGTCTTCCGCTCGAAGTGCGCCCACGCCTCGCTCTTCGAGAGCGGCTTCCATTTCCGGAGCATGGCCTTGTGCGCTCGGAACGTCATGCCACCGAAGGGCGCGTGGTAGACGTTTTTGCTGAAGTAGGTGTCGAAGTCGATCGCCTCGCCGACGCGCTCGACGTAGTGGACGTAAGCGCCGTCCAGCGCGTCGAGATATGCGAGGAGACTCGTTTCGGCGTCGCCCTGCTCGACCCGCGAGGTCGGACGGGTCAGATCCGAGACTTCCTCCGTCCAGTACCCGCACTTGTCGACCTCGACCTCCAGCAGACGGGGGTCGGTCGATACCAGAATGGCCGCCGAGCAGGCGCCCATCACGAACTCGTAGGGTTGACCCAGGTGCATGCGGCTCTGATCCGTCGTGATGACCAGCGCTTTCGCGGCCCCGGACAATCCCGACGCGATCCAGGCGAGCGCCATCTGCAACGCGGCCGTCCCGCTGTAACAGGCGTGCTTGACCTCGAAGTTCCGGCAGGAGGGCTTCAGCCCGAGGTAGCGGTGGACCCAGGTGCTCGCTGCTTTCTCCTGGTCGGGAGCGCTCTCCGTGCCGACGATAAGGAGCTCGATCGCCTCGCGGTCCGCGTCGGTCAGCATGGGCTTCGCCGCATTGACGGCCATCGTGATGGGATCTTCCCAGGTCGGATTGATCGAGCGCTCGTCGATCATCATGGTGTCGTGGAGCTCGATCGGATCGTGACCGCGGACGGCGCCGAGCTTCTGGATGTCCAGGACGAGGCTGCCCGGGTAGGCGCGGATCTTCTCGATGCCGGCCCGCCGCGCCGGCCGGGTCACGGCGCCCAATCGAGCCCCCCGGTGACGCCGATCGCCTGGCCATTGATGAAGCTCGCGGCCTCGGACGCCAGGAACATCACGGCCTTGGAGACTTCTCCGAGCTGTCCCACGCGGCCGACGGGACAGTACTGGAGCCAGAAGCTCCGGTTCGATTCGGACATCCCTTCGCGGGTCATGTCCGTGTCGAAGAATCCGGCGACAACGACGTTGCTCGTGATGCCCTTGCGACCGTATTCCTTGGCGAGCGCCGCCGAGAGGCCGAGCAGCCCGGCCTTGCTGGCCGCGTAGTTGGCCTGACCCGAGACGCCGTGGGCACCGATCGACGAGATCAGGATGATCCGGCCGAACCCGGTTCCCAGAAACGTCGACAGGAAATGACGGCAGACGTAGAACGAGCCCGTCAGGTTGGTGTCGATGACCGTCCCCCACTCCTCGTCGGACATCGATACCGCCAGGTTGTTGACGTTCACGCCGGCATTCGCCACCACCACGTGGACGGTCTCGAACTCCTCCAGCACCTGATCGCCGACCTTCTCCACGGCGGCAGAATCCCGGACGTCCAGCTGGTAAGCCCGGCACTTTCCCTCGGGCCGCAGCCGCCGGGCCTGGTCGATCACCTGCAGGGCCTGTTCCTGCCGGTGGAGGTAGGTGAAGGCGACGTCGTGCCCCTCTCGCATGGCGCCCAGCACGATGGCCTCGCCGATGCCCCGCGACCCGCCGGTGACGAAAAAGACCACGTCAGGCCTCGAACCGCTTGAGGACGCTGACGCAGTTGATCCCGCCGAACCCGAAGGAGTTCTTCATCAGGTAGCGGATCTCGCAGTCCACGGGTCCCTTCTCACAGACGTCCAGATCGACCTCCGGATCGAGCTCGTCGATATTGATCGAGGGATGGAGCTTCGACGCGTTCATCTGGAGGACCGCCGCGACGGTCTCGACGATCGGGGCGGCCCAGCACGTGTGGCCCAGCATGGACTTGCTCGCGTTGATCTTGAGCCGGTGACCGTGCTCGCCGAACACGCTCTTGATGGAACGAAGCTCCGTCAGGTCGCCGAGGGGAGTGGAGGTCGCGTGGGCGTTGACGTAATCGATTTGGTGGGGCTCCACCCCGCAGTACCGGAGCGCCTTCGCCATGGCGCGTGATTGTCCGTCTTCCGACGGCTGCGGCAGGTGGTTTCCGTCGGCAGTGGCCTCGACGCCGAGCACTTCCGCGTAGATCCGGGCGTTGCGTCGGAGCGCCGACTCGAGTGCCTCGATCACGAGCGCCCCTCCGCCGTGAGCCGGCACGAACCCCTCTCGCCGCACGTCGTACGGCCGGCTGGCCCTCTCGGGCGTGTCGTTGAAGCTCGCGCAGCTGATCGCGCCCATCAACGCCATGGCATGCAGCTCGATCGGTGAGAACTCGAGCACGGCTCCGGTGACGACCACGGCGTCCACGCCATGGTGGCGGATCTCATCGACCCCGCAGCGCAGCGCCGTGTTCGCGCTGGCACACGCGGCGCCCACCGTGTAAATGGGCCCCTTGACGCCGAGCAGCTCCGATACGCGTCCGACGTGATCGGTGTCGAGGCCGTGGAGCGAGAGCATGGAGTCGATGAAGTCCGGTTCCTGCTCGAACTGCAGCCGATTCTCGTATTGATAGTTCAGGTTGATGTTGTGGCCGGCGACGATGGCCGCCGCGTTCACCAGGTCCACCCCGCTGGTCAGGAGTCCCGCGTTCACCGCGCCGTCCAGCGCCATGAGCATCGTCAGCCGCGTGGACCAGGGCGCCTTCGCCACGAGCCGCCGCAGGCGCTTGGCCACGTCGTCCGGGACGCGGCCGTCGAAAGAGGCGACCTTGGCCGGAATGTCGTAGGCGGAGAGATCCGCTCCCACCTTGCAGTAGATCCGCGAGGTGTCCATGGCCTTCCAGTGCGAGAGGGCCGACCTTCCATCGAGCAGCGCGTCGAGGAAACCCTGGAGCGTGTCACCCAACGGGGTGTTGACGGCCATCCCCGTGATCACGACCCTACGAGGCGCCGACAAGGTAGACCTCCATGACGGCCACGGTGCAGATGGTCCCGTCCCGGATGATCTGTCCGGCGCACGTGACCGTGTAGGCATCGGAGTCGAGCAGCTTCACCAGTACGGCAAGCTCGTCGCCGGGCCCGACCTCCGCCTGGAAAAGCGCATGGTGGACCCTCAGGGCCCGGGCTGGAAACGGCATCGCATCGCTCGCGATGTCCTCCGACTTGGTCGCGCAGAAGTGGATCAGGCAGAGCCCCAGCTGGCCCATGATTTCCAGCTGCAGGACCGCCGGATACACCGGCCGGCCGGGAAAGTGCCCGGCGAACACCGGATCGTCGGGGTCCACCCGGCGACGGCCGCGCAGGCAGCGCTCATCCACGTCCACCGCCGTGATCGCGTCCACGAACAGGAACGGATCGCGGTGCTCGAGGATGCGCTCGACGGTGGACCTTCCGTGCTCGACGGGCCGGGTCGTCGCTCCTGGCTCCCAGAGCGGCCGGCGGCGCCACGATCTCACGAGCGGCGAGAGGTCCTCAGGCTGCACGGCTCAGCCCGGGGAACCTGAACACCAGGGTCACGCCGCCTGCCTCACCCGCGGCACGATCGTGTCCTCGATGATGCTCAGGGCCTCGTCCAGATCGGCGCGGGTGTGCGCCGCGGTCACGGCGGCCCGGAAGCGGATCTTATCTTGGGGAACAGACGGATAATCCACGGGCGCCAGGAAGAGCCCGCGGGCGAGCATCTCGTGGCCCAGCTCGTAGAGCAGGCCGCGGTTGTCCCCGAGCATGATCGGAACCACGTGAGTGGTGGATGCTCCCACGCTCAGGCCCAGGCCGCGGAGCCGCGATCGGAAGTAGTCCGCATTGTCACGCACCCTGCGGCGGAGCGTGTCATCGCGGGTCGCGATCTCGAGCCCCCGCAACAGTGCCGCGACGACCGAGGGGGGCAGCGCGCACGAGAACCCGTACGGATTCGCATAGAACCGCAGGTAGTCGAGCGTCTCTCCGGGGCCGCTCAGGAATCCTCCGAGGCCCGCGAACGCCTTGGAGAACGTCCCGTACGTGAGGCGAATCCGCTGTTCGACGCCGAAGTGCTCCGCGACGCCCCGGCCACTGGCGCCGCAGACCAGCATCGAGTGCGCCTCGTCGATCAGCACGCCGACCCCGTGCGCCTCCGCGACCTCGAGGAGCGCGGGCAGATCGGCCATGTCGCCGTTCATCGAGTAGACGCCCTCGACCACCACGAGACGACGACTGCCCTTCCGGCGCTCGAGGGCCGCGTCGAGGGAGCCGGGGTCGTTGTGGTTGAACAGCTCGAGGCGTGCCTTCGAGAGCCTCGACCCGTCGATCAGGCTGAAGTGCACATCGCTGTCCAGGACGGCGACGTCGCCCTTCCGCAGGAGGCCGGACAGCGACCCGAGCGCGCCCCCAAACCCGCTGTTGAACAGCATCGTGGACTCCCGGCCGAGAAACTCGCTCATGCGCCGCTCCAGCTGGTGATGCAGCGCGGTCATCCCCGACAGGATGGGAGAGCCGCATGCTCCCGTGCCGTAGGTCGCGAGCGCCTCCTGCGCCGCGGCGATCGTCTCCGGATGAGTCGCCAGCCCCAGGTAGTTGTACGAGCTGAGGTTGATGATCGGCCGCGCGACGCCTGCAACCTCGAGCCGGGTGCGGGGAACGGGAGGCCCGAGGAGGCTCGGCTCGTAGAGCGAGGTGGCCCACGCGGTCGCTCGGCGCCACTCTGTGAACTCTTTCGGCGGTCTTGACGGATCGGGGCTCTCACTGAACAGGAAGTCGGCGAGGCTCAGCCGCTCGGGTGGCAGCTCGGTCACGGGGCCCTCTTTCCGCTCCCTCTGGCGCCAACGTTCGGCCCGACCGGCCGCGAGGGAGGTTTCAAGGTCAGTAAGATAGGACGAAGCCGCCCCATCAGCAAGGGGCCGACCGCAGTCTAAGTCAGCTTCATCCTTCCGAACGCCACGGCCGACTTGACCACTTCAGTGGCGATCGTGAGCGTGTCGACCCTGGCCGGGGGCACGAGCTCCCCGGAGACGAAACGCCGTAGCGCCTCGGCGCGGCGAAGCTTGCCGCTCGAGGTGCGAGGAAGCGCTCCCGGCTCGAGCACGTGTACCGCGTGAGGGCGCACCGCGGTGCGCTCGACCACCGCGGCACGAATCTGCTCGGTCAGCACAGGGTCGTTCGCGCGATCCGTCCCTGAGGCCCGCTCGGCCAAGATGACCAACTCTTCGCCCTCGCCTCCTGGCGGCATATACCCCACCGCGACCGCGCAGCCCGGGCGCGCTCCCGCGATCCCCTCCAGGCACTCCTCGAACTCCTCGGAGGTGTGGTTGGCTCCGCGGACGATCACTAGATCTTTCGCTCGCCCCGCGATGTACAGTTCTGCGTCGACCACGAAGCCGAGATCGTCGGTGTCCAGCCAGCCGTCCCTGAGCGTCCGGGCGGTCGCCTCGAGGTCGTCATGATAGCCGGTCATCACCGAAGGGCCGCGCACGAAGATCCTTCCAACGCGGCGCTCGGGCAGCACTTCTCCCTGCGCGTCACGGATCTCGATCTCGAAGCCCGGCACCGGCCGCCCCACCGAGGCGACCTCTCTGCCTCCCGGCACCACGTCACCCGTGGTGGCGGATATCGTGGGATCGAGCCTGATGCCGCGCGCCGGCTCGCCGTCCGGCGAAAACGCCACCGCCAGCGCGGCCTCCGCCAACCCGTACACGGGCATCAGGTCATTGGGGTCGAGCCCCCAGCGGGAAAAGCGCTCGCCGAAACGACGCATCACGTCCAGGGACACGGGCTCGGCGCCGTTGAGCGCGTAGCGCCAGCACGACAGATCCGCCCCGGCCATCTCTTCGTCCTTGATGCGCTTGAGGCAGATCGCGTACGCGAAGTTGGGCGCGGGAGACACCCTCGCGCGGTGGCGCGAGATCGCGCGCAGCCACAGGGAGGGCTTGAGCAGAAACTGCTCCGGGCGGATGAGAACGAGCCTCGACCTGCCATAGCACACTGCCGAGAGCAGACACCCGATGAGGCCCATGTCGTGGTAGAGCGGCAGCCAGCAGACTCCGACCTGCGGCACCTCGTCCGGCGCCGGCATCAGCGCCATCAGGGCCGCACACTGGGTCATCAGTTGGCCGTGCGACAGGGCGACGGCTCTCGGGGCCGCGGTCGAGCCCGACGAAAACTGGATCAACCCGATCTGGTCGGTGCGTGCCCGCTCCTCGACCTCGCCATGGGGTTCCCGCTCGAGCACGTCCACGGTGTGGCAGCCGAGCTCCGGCTGCGAGCGCTCCATCGCCTGACCCAGGAGCCTGCGGATTCGCTTGTCAGTGAGGACCAGGCGCGCCCCGATGATCCTGATCATCCGCGCGGTGGCCGCGTGGTATTCCGCCAGCCGGCCCAGCCGCACCGGAGGGTACAGGGGCACGGGCGTCCCGCCGACCAGCAGCGTGCCGAAGAACGCGTCCATGAATCCCGGTGACGTGGGCAAGAGCAGTCCAACTCTGTCGCCCGGGCGCATTCCGAGCGCGCGGAGCACGCCGGCGGCACGACGGGCACGGCCGTACAGCTCGGACCATTCGAGCGACGTCTCGCGCTCGGACAGATCGACGAACGTCAGCCCCGCTCCGTCCCGGGCCGCGGCCGCACGAAGCGCGGCATTCACCGTGTCGAAGCGCGGCGGCGGCAGGGCGGGGCCCTTCACGCAGATTCCCGCACGCGGCGGACGACCAGCCCGCACAGATCGGCGATGGTCTGTACTCGAGCCGCATCCTCCTCGGCGAGAACGATGTTGAAACGGTCCTCGAGTGCCACGGCCAGCGTGGCCAGCGTGAGCGAGTCGAGCTCGAGGTCCCTGGTCAGGTCGTCGTCGGGCTGGACCTCGCGCGCGAGGTCGAGCTGAGCCGCGGCGATCGCCCGGATCTCCGCCAGCACGTCCGTCCAGGAGACCTTGGTCACGCGGAGCTCACGGCGAGCGCGTGGAGCTCGCGCGATTTGAGGTTGCACGGATCGTCCAGTCCCTCGGCCGCCCGCTCCGCCCTCCGGAGGGCAGCGCGATCCCGAAGCGGGTCATGGCTGCGCCAGTAGCGTGAAAAATGCGGTCACCACTTCGGCTGTTTCGAAGTTGCAGTGACCGTAGCGGAGTGCCGGGATCGGGATGAACTGGCCTCGTCCGGAAAGGTGCACCTTCTGATCGTAGGTCAGCTCGTGCGAATACGGCATGACCTCGTCCCCCGTCGTGTGCAACGTCACCAGCGGAATGCGCAAGTCCCCTGACGTTTCGTAGACCCGCAGCGCCGCGAGTGCCGCCTTCGAGGCGTTGAACCGATGGACGCGCTGATTCAGCTCGACGTCATCGCTCGATCCCGAATACCGGCGGTCCTTGTTATCGAACGGATTGCCCCCGAGCTTACTGAATGCGTCGTTGGTGCCGAAGATGTTGTACCAGAGAACATTGATCGTGGTCGACACCAGCGTTCCAGGGTTGGCCGGATCGAAGGCCGCCCGGGCGACCTGCAGCAATTCGGCGGTCCTCGCGGGATTCACCTGGACGGCGGCAACAATCTCAGGAACATACCGGCTATACCAGTTGCGGATGACGGTCGGAGGGATGTGGGTCGCCTCTCCGGGGATGAGCCCGGGAAAGTAATAGTCGAACAGCACGCGGAAGTCGCCGATGTAGTCGATCTGCCCCCTGAAGCTGCCGATCGGCCCGCAGGTCGACAGCCCGCCGGTGAACAGGTCCGGCGACCGCTCGGCCAATAGCGCCGTGATCAAGCCTCCCTCCGACACGCCGGCCACATAGGTCAAGATCGGTGCGGGATGGGACTGGGGGAACGCGGCCACTAGCTCCCTGATGTCATCGGCTCCCTCGAGGATCGCCAGCCCATTCTGCCGGTAGCTGGTCGTCGCAAATGCAAAACCGAAGGTCTGTATGAGCAGAAGAAGGTTGGTGCCGTCCGGCAGGGTCAGATGATAGAAGTCCAGCGGCTGGTCGAACCCAACGTAGCCGTGCGCGAATACGACGAGGCTGCCGTTCCAGCCCGCCAGCGGTATACAGATCAACGAAAGCGCACCGCTCGGCAGCACGCCTGTCGTGCACGGCCCTGGCGTCGCGGCGCGAGCGGGAGCAGCCAGGAGGCAGACGCTGGCCAGAACGATCACAATCAGCGCATTCTTGAACGGCTTCATTCCCGACCTCCTCGAGGTCAGCCGATCTTCACGCCGTACTTGTCCAGGGTCTCGTCGCGAAGCTCGAGCCCGAGTCCCGGCGCCTCGGGCAGCGTCATGAAGCCGTCGATGATCGGCGGACGCTCGCGAAACAGCTCGAACCACAAGGGATCACGGGTCGGGTCCGCGAACGACTCCAGAATGAACCCGGTCGGGCTCGCCGCCACCGCATGCACATGAATCTGCGGATCGTGATGCGCGGCGAGCGGGATCTGATACAGCTCGGCCATCACCGCCGCCTTGCGCCAGGTCGTCAGCCCGCCGGCCCAGGTCGAGTCGATGATCAAGTAGTCGACCAGCCCCTCCGCTACCATCGTGCGCAAGCCGAACGGGCTGTACTCCGTCTCGCCGGCGGCGATCGGGATGTCGACCGCGGCCTTCAAGCGCTGCAGCGTGTGGCGCTCGTCGTACCAGGGCATCGGATCTTCGAGCCAGAAGATATCGTACGGCGCGCAGAGCTTCGCCGCGCGCACCGCGGTCGGCAGGTTCCACCCCTGGTTCGCGTCGAGCATGAGCGCGACCTCGCCCCCCACCGCCTTCCGGATCACGCCCACGCGCTCGGCGTCCGCCTCCGGCGTCAGCCCTCCGACCTTCACCTTCAGCGTCCGATAGCCTTGCTCGACGTACATCGCCGCCTCGCGCACGAGATCGTCCGGCCGCTCGCCGTCCCGGTAGTAGAAGCCCGTCACGTAGGCGGGCACGCGCCGGCGCAGTGCGCCGCCCAGCAGGGCGTAGACCGGCCGGCCGATCGCCTTTCCCTTGAGGTCCCAGAGGGCGATATCGATCGCGCTGATGGCGGTCACCAGCTGGCGTTGCTGCCGCGCCAGGGCGGGAATGCCGCGCACGCTCGTGTAGGTCAACGCGAACAGCTCCTGCCAGATCCGCTCGGCATCGAACGGATCCTGGCCGACGACGAGCGGCGTGATCGTTCTGAGAATTTCGTTCACGCTGCGCAGGCCATCCGGACCCTGCTGGAAGAGAAACGGGCCGTGGGCCTCGCCGATGCCCACGAGACCCGCGTCCGTCGTGAGCTTGACGATGACCTCGCTCACCCGGCTGATCGTGCTGGTCGACGTGCGGACCGGCTGGGGCAAGGGCGCGGACAGGAGGTAGGTCTCGAGCGTGGTAACCTTCATCGGATCGGCATCATAGCGCATCCCGGGAGGACGACATGGACGTTCGTGACTTGTTCCTGGATCAGCACGCCGCCATGCACTCGGCGGCCGTCGGCGGCAACAAGATGTCGGCGGCGGAGCGCACCTTCACGGGCCTGACCGACGAGCAGATGCGCGTGCGCCCGCGCGAGGACCTCAACTCGCTGGCGTGGCTCATGTGGCACATCGCCCGCGCCGAGGACATCATGGTCAACACCGTGCTGGCCAGGCGTCCTCAGGTCTTCGACGACCCGTGGAAGAAGCGGCTCGGCATCACCCGCCCCGATTTCGGTATCGGGATGACCAGCGCCGAGGTCACGCAGTTGACGGGGCAGATCGACCCCGGCGCGCTCCGCGCGTACCGCGACGCGGTCGGGCTCCGCACGCGCGAGGTGGTCGGTGGCTTCAAGCCCCAGGACTGGGAAGGCCCGGTCGCTGCCGAGGCCGTCGAACGGGCCGCCGCCGAGGGGGCCTTCGGCGCCCGGACCGAGCAGCTGGTCAAGGCGTTCCCCGGCCGGCCGCGCACGGCGATGCTCAGCGGGATCGCCCTGTTTCATTCCGCGGGACACATGGGCGAGGCGGCGACTGTCCGCACCGCCGGCGGGTTCGGGACCGGCGTCTGATCGTCCTGAAGCCTAGGGGTGGATCACCGTTTCCGTGCGGCTGATGACGAACGCCTCGTGGCGTTCGAGGAAGTCGTCCACGACCTCGGCGAACGCCTCCGGGCGATCGGTGCTGATCCCGTGCCCGGCATCGTAGACGAACACGAGGTGGCAGCCGGGCATCAGGTTCTTGTAGACGCGCCCCATCGCCGGCGCGATGACGCCGTCCAGGGTGCCGAATAACACCAGGGTCGGCGTGACGAGGCTAGGGAGCCGACTCTCGAGATCGGCGTCGCGGTCGGGTCCGCGCAGTCGCTGGACCAGCGGCTGCGTTTTCGCCCGGATGGCCGGGTCTGGTACCGGGATCGCACCGAGCCGCTCGGGGTGAGCGTATAGGCGACGCGCGATCTCTTCGGGGGAGCCGGAGGGAGATTCGGCGCCCTCCTGACGGATCGCGGCCGGAGCCTCGAGCACGAGGGCGAGCACGCGCTCCGGCGCCTGGAGCGCCAGCCACAGGGCCGTCTTCCCACCGAAGGACGTGCCCATGAGGTTGAAGGTGTCGAGGCCGAGCCCTGTGACCGCCTGGGCCATTGTCGATGCGAGCTCGGGCATGCTCCGCGTCCGGCTGTTCTCGGGCGACTGACCGAACCCGGGCATCTCGAAAGCGAGCACTCGGAAGCGGCGAGCCAGGAGGTCGTGCGCGGGCGTGAGGCGCAGCCCGCCCGCCCCGTGCAGATGCACCAGCGGGGTGCCCTGCCCGGCTTCCATGTACCGGATCCGAAAACCGTCCGCCTCGACGTAGCCTTCGCTGAACACTACTCCGGCCCCTCAGATGTCGCGAATGCGCGGCAACACCTTGTTCCCGAACAGCTCGAGCGAGCGCATGAGTGACTCCAGATCGCTCGACCCCGGCGGGTGCAGGGACAGATCGAGCACGCCCGCCCCGACCACGTCGCGACAGCAGCGGACCTGCTCCACGATCGTGTCCGGGCTGCCGATGAATGTCGTCGGGAGCGCGCCGCTCACGATCGGTGCTCGCGCCTCTCCCGCGATGTTGCGGGAGTCGAGCTTCATGAGGGCGGCGCTGACGCCCGGCCGCATGGAGAACGGCCGCTGGTTCGGCTGCTCGCGCAGCAACGCGTGGGCTTCTTCGTCGGTCTCGGCCAGCAGCATGTTGGCTCGATAGACGATCTGCTCCGGCGACGGCTGCCAGCCGTGGCGCGCGCACTGCTCGCGATAGTACCGCGTGGCCTTGCCAACGGCCTCGAACGAGCCGTAGGACACGCCGCAGCCGAGGTGGTTGCGCGCGGCGAACTCGCAGGATTCGCGACTCGTGCCGAGGGCGTAGGTGGGCGGATGAGGCTGCTGCAGCGGGCGCGGCCAGATGGACACGGTGCGGTACTGGAAGTGCCGGCCCTGCCAGCCGAACGGTTGAGGCTCCGCCCACGCTCGGAGGATGAGCTCCATGCCCTCGTCGGTTCGCTCCCGCGCCTCCGCGGGGTTGAGGTCGTAGGTCAGGTACTCGTTCGTCGTTCCCCGCAGCAGCCCGACGACCAAGCGCCCCTGGGCCAGGGTGTCGAGCATCGCCAGCTCCTCGGCCACGCGCACCGGATTGCTCTGCGGGACGATCGGGCCGAGCAGGGCGATCTTGATCTTCTGCAAACGTGCGGCGATGTAGGACGCCGAGACGATAGGGGCCGGGGTCAGGATCCGCGGGGAATAGTGATGCTCGGAGACGCTGATCCAGTCAAAGCCGAGCTCCTCGACGTACTCGAGACGCTCGATCATGCCCTGATAGGCCCGGGCCCCGGCCTCACGGTCGTACGCCCCGGACGGCACCGGCCACTCGGACGCCAGCGCCTGAGGCGAGCAGTAGCGCGCGGTTTCGAAGAACGAGACCTTCATGGCGCAGGCGTCACTTCATCGGCGAGAAGGCCGTCGGGCGCAGGATCGTGTTGGCCACCTGCTGCACGATGGGGCCGTTCTTCTCGCTCTCGGCGAACACGCGGGCCCGTTCGGGGTCCTTGGCGAAGGTGTCGAACTTGGCCACGCGCTCGTCCAGGCTCTCCCAGGCCAGCAGGTAGATGAGCTGGTGATCGTTACCGCCCATGCGGTTCAGCCAGTAGCCCACCTGGCGGAAACCGTGCTTCTTGAACGCTCCGCACGTGAAACCGCCGAACCGGTCGCTGATGTTGGTGATCTTCCCCGGCATCGCCTGGTACTCACGCAGCTCGAAGATGTACGGGCTGCGGGTCGCCGCATCCGGTCCGTAGGGCTCGCCCCGGTCGAGCTGCGAATACGCGGTCGGCTCCATGAGCTGGTTGTACACGCGGTTCACCAGGGGCCCGTCCTTCTCGGTCTCCGCCCACTTCTTGGCGCGCTCGGGATCGGCGCGCCAGGCGGCGTTCTTCTTCGTGCGCTCCTCGTAACTCTCCCAGCCCCAGATGTACACGACCTGGTTGCTCTTGTCGCTCACGATGGGCGTCCAGAAGCCGATCAAGCGGAAGCCGTACTCCTTCCACTTGTGCACGGTGAAGCTACCGAAGCGGTCGACGAGCGCGGGCAGCTTGCTGGCGGCGACATCGTAGCGGCGCAGTTCGTAGAGCATGACCCACCTCACGAGGCGTATTTTTAGGCGGCGCTAGGATACCACCGCCGGACGCGGCCCGGATGGCCTCAGTCCGCGGGGTAGCTTATGCTACGACGGGCGAGGACGTCGCCCCGACATCCCTGACGAAAAGGAGATCTGCATGACCGAGCCCAATCAGACCGCCGTCACCCGACGGGGTTTTCTGAGGACCGGAGCGCTCGCCGCCGCCGCGGCACCCCTGCTGTCCCGCGCGCCGCTCGCCTCGGCGCAGAGCCCGGCGCGCAGCGCCACCAAGGTGCTGGACTTCCAGACCCTCGCCGACGTCGCCAAGGCCGAGCACGAAGGCGAGGTCGTCTACTACGGCCACGACGGCGAGGCCGGAATCGGTGTGCTGCTCGACTCGTTCAAGAAAGACTTCCCGAAGATCAAGACCAGCTACGTGCGCCTGCAGACCGGGGCGCTCTACGCGAAGATCACCGCAGAGCGGTCGGCCGGCCGTTTCGGCGTCGACGTGCTGCAGCTGTCCGACATCTCGCCGGCCATCGACTTCCAAAAGAAGAGCGGCTGGGAGGTACACGTCTCACCGGAGCTGACCGCGTACAAGGCCGAGCACCAGTCGGGTCCTGCCGGTCACTACACCTGGGGCGGCGTCAGCTTCGCCGGCATCTCCTACAACCGCGCCAAGGTGAAGCCCGAGCAGGCGCCGAAGACGTGGAAGGACATCCTCAACCCGGCCTTCAAGGACGGGATCAGCGCGAAGCTCGCCACCTCCGGCATGCAGCACGCCCAGTGGTACGTGCTGCGCAAGCTCTACGGCAACGATTTCTGGCAGGAGTTCGCCAAGCAACGGCCGAAGGGCTTCGACGCCCGCGCCCAGCTCTTCGACCGGCTGTCCAAGGGCGACGACCGCATGTGCGTGCTCGCCGAGTACGCCGGCTACACGCTCTTCGCGGAGAAGGGTGCGGACATCGAGTTCGTGGCGCCGCCCGACGGATTGCCGGCCACGGCGTTCTTCATCGGCGTCGTCAATCGCGCCCCCCATCCGGAGGCGGCCAAGCTCTTCGTGGACTGGGCGCTGTCCAAGCGCGGCCAGGCGGTCTACCAGAACCAGAAGATCCTCCTCTACGGCTCGCTGCGGACCGACGCCCCGCCGATGCCCACGGGCAAGCGGCTGGCGGACTTCAAGCTCCTCTTCCCCACGGACTGGAACGACTACGTGGCGAGCCACCCCGTGTTCGTGAAGGAGTGGAACTCGATCATGGGGTTGTGAGCCTCGCCGCCGTGAGGTACTTCGCGCGGGCCCGGTCCTGGCGGCCGGGCCCGCGCCTTGTCAGCCTGCTCGTCGGTGGGGGCGCCGCCGTCCTCGTCCTCTATCCGATCGCCTATCTCATCCAGGCCTCGCTGAGCGTGGGCGATCCGCAGGCCCGCCCGCCAGAGGCCTACGGCCTCGCCAACTATGCGGACCTCGGCCGCTACGCCCACATCTTCGGCAACACGCTGCTCGTCGCCGCGGTGGCGACGGTGCTGGCCGTTGTCGTCGGCTTCGCCATGGGATGGATCCTCTCGCGCACGAACGTGCCCGGCCGTGCGGCGTTCGAGCAGCTCATGGCCCTGCCCTACTACGTGACACCGCTGATGGGCGCCCTCGCCTGGGCGCTCATCGGCTCGCCGACGAGCGGGTTCGTCAATCAGATCTGGCGCGCACTCGGGGGAGACGGGCACCTCATCGACATCAACACCCCCTGGGGGATCGCCTGGGTGATGGCCCTCTTCGAGGGCGCGGTCGCCTTCGTGATGATCGGCGCCGTGATGAAATCGATGGACCCCGCGCTGGAGGAGGCCTCCCAGGTCCTCGGCGCCAGTCGCCTGCGGACGATGCTGCGCATCACGCTGCCCCTGGTCCTGCCCGGCGTGCTCGGGGCGGCCATCTTCGTCTTCGCCGAGATGCTGGGCTCGTTCTCGGCCGCGCTGGTCCTCGGCCTCCCCAACCGCTTCTACGTCGTGACCACGGCCATGTACCAGCTCGTGTCGCAGTACCCGCCGCGCTTCCCGACGGCGGCGGCGATGGGCGTGTCGCTGTTCGCCGTGATGTTCGCGATGGTGTGGGTCTACCGCCGCATCGTGAGCGGCGGCAGCTACGCCACCATCACGGGCAAGGCCTTCCGGCCTCGCGTCATGGACGTCGGACGGCTGCGCTGGCCGTTCCTCGGCATCTGCCTGGGCTATCTGGGCGTCGCGGTGATCCTGCCGGTGCTGACGATCGTGTACGCCTCGTTCCAGCGCCTGACCTCCGCGTTTCCCCGGCGCGACAACTTCACGCTCGCCAACTACGCGACCGCTCTCTCGCTCGACGCCGTGCGCTCAGCGCTCTGGAACAGCCTGCTCCTCGGCTTCGCCACCGCGAGTCTCGGCGTCGTCCTGATGGGGTTCCTCGCGTGGCTGATCTACCGCTCGCGCCTGCCTGGCGCCGGCGTCATCGAGTACGTGCTGATGTTCCCGCAGGCGGTGCCGCGCCTCGTCTTCGCCTTCGGGATGCTGTGGGCGTGGCTGGTCTTTCCGATCCCGATCTACGGCACCCTGTGGCTTCTCCTGATCGCGTACCTCACGGTGTTCCTGCCTTTGGGGCTCCGCACGATCTCGGGCGTAATCTTACAAATCGACCGCTCGCTCGAGGAGTCCGCCCAGATGTGCGGGGCGACGTGGGGCTACCGCCTGCGCACCGTCACCATGCCGCTGCTCAAGCCCGGTCTGGTCGCGGCGTGGCTCCTGCTCTTCATCGCCAGCGTCCGCGAGCTGGGCGCGTCGATCTTGCTGATGGGACCGAAGTCCAAGGTCATCACCCCGGCCATCGTCGAGTCGTGGTTCTCGACCAGCTCGGAGCTCACGGCGGCCCTCGCGCTCTTGCAGACGCTGGCGGTGGCCGCGGCCCTGGCGATCATGTTCGCGGTGGCCCGCCGCGCCGTCCAGGCCGGAGGCGAGTGAGTGTGAGCCAGGCGTCGATCGAGGTGCGCGACCTGGTCGTGCGCTACGGCGCGGTCGTCGCGGTCCGTGGTGTGACCTTCACCGTCGGCGCCGGCGAGCACCTCACGCTGCTCGGCCCCTCTGGGTGCGGCAAGACGACCACGCTGCGGGCGATCGCCGGGCTGGAGCGACCGACGTCGGGCGAGATCCGCATCGGCGGGAGCCCGGTGTTCTCGTCCTCGCCCGCCGTGAACGTCCCCGCCGAGCGCCGCGGGCTGTCGATGGTCTTCCAGTCGTACGCCATCTGGCCCCACATGACGGTGTTCGACAACGTGGCGTACGGCCTCCGCGTGCGTCGGCGTCCCGAGGCCGAGGTGACGACCCGCGTGCGCGAGGCCCTCGACCTGGTCCAGCTCGGCGACCTCGGCGCCCGCAGCGCGTCGAAGCTCTCAGGAGGGCAGCAGCAGCGCGTGGCCCTGGCCCGGGCCTTCGTGTTCTCGCCCTCCGTGCTTCTCTTCGACGAGCCGCTGTCGAACCTCGACGCCAAGCTGCGCGCCGAGATGCGGGTCGAGCTGAAGGAGCTGCAGCGGCGCCTCGACATCACCTCGGTGTACGTGACTCACGATCTCGAGGAGGCGCTCGCCATCTCCGACCGGATCGTGGTGATGCGGGACGGCGTCATCGAGCAGGTGGGCACGCCGGCCGAGATCTATGACCGGCCGCGCAACACGTTCGTCGCCGATTTCGTCGGGTCGGCCAACCTGATCCGGGGCCGCCGACGCCCGGACCTCGAGCGCGATGGGCTCGTGGTCATACAGACGCCGGGAGGCGCACTGGTCCACGGCACCTCTCCCGACCGCCGGGTCGGGGCCGAGGCGCTCATGGCCGTCCGCACCGTCCGCCTCCGCCTCGAGCGCGCGCGCCCCGAGTCGGCCGTCAACACGTGGCCGGCCCGGATCCGCCAGCGCGTGTTCCAGGGCGATTTCACGCAATACCACGTGGACTGGGACGGCCGGCTGCTCATCGTGCGCTCGGCTGCGCCGGACCCGATGGCCGAGGGCGACGAGGTGTTCGTCAGCGCGGAGCCTCGGTACTGCGTGCTGCTCGAGGAGTGAAAGGATCCCCTCTCTGCCCACCTCGGCCTCGGCAAGCTCCATCGACGTACCGACAAGCGCGAGCAGGCCCGCGACCACCTCACCACAGCGACGGCGATTATCGCGACATGGACATACGCTTCTGGCTGACGAAAGCGGAGGAGGAGCTCACGCTGGGAGGCTGAGGGCGACGGCTGGCCTGAGCAGGCAGCAGACGGCTACGGGTTGGTCATTTCGAGAGGAAGCTTCTGGATGATGATGCTTGAGAGGTCGGACGCGCTCAGCCGCTTACTGGCATCGAGAATCTCAACACCGACAATGTGCTTGTGTTCGTCAACATCCACCGTGACCCCATCCTCGATGTCGATGTTGTCGTCGGCGCGGACCTCCCTGATCTGGATGTACAAGGCGTCAGCCTCGGGGTCGTATTCGATCTTCACGGGACGTCCCTCCTCTTCGGAGCCTTTCGTTTGAAGACGCCGGAAATCACGACGATGCGTCCTGGTTCAACCCGGCACGTCACGCGGAGGAATCGATCGCCAACGCGCTTCCATCGATTGACCCGGCCGGCAACCGATGACTCCTCCACTCCGGCAACCGTACAGTCTGTTCGATCAGCTCTTCACTGATCTCGTG
>WNGF01009319.1_pt1 | contig 20470 bp, 16 predicted proteins | sample 5400641 | NCBI WGS metagenome assembly WNGF01 (sample SAMN13153371, study PRJNA577476) | soil metagenome | isolation source: 80 cm soil or saprolite under grassland replicate 2 | place: USA:California | collected 2016-06-15
TGTCGGGGTGGCCAGTCGACGAGCCCAGCAAGTTCATCCTCCTCGGAATCTCGGTCATGGCAAGCGCGTGGTTCGCGGGAACGGGGCCGGCGCTCGCGGCGACGGTGCTCGGGGGCGTTCTCGGCGTCGTGGAAAACGGCGGCCTGGCGCGGACGAGCGGCGACGTCGCGACGCACCTCGCGATGTTCGTGATCCAGGGACTGATGCTCACAGCGGTCATCACAGAACTTCGCAGGGCGCGACGCACATCGGAACAGCAGGCGCGCGTGGCGCATTCGGCGCGGCGCGAAGCGGAAGCGGCGAACCGGATGAAGGATCAGTTTCTTGCGACGGTGTCGCACGAGCTGCGCACGCCGCTCAACGCGGTGCTCGGGTGGGTGCATCTTCTGCGCACCGGCAAACTGGATCGCGAGACATCCACGCGCGGGCTCGGATCCATCGAGCGCAACGCCCGGCTCCAGGCGCAGCTGACGGGCGATCTGCTCGACGTCTCGCGTGCGCTCACCGGCGAACTGCAGCTGAACAGCCATCCCACGACGTTGAACGAGGCGGCGCAGCAGGCCATCGCAGCGGTGGAACCGGCGGCGCGCGCAAAAGAGGTGCAGGTCGAGATGTCGCTGCCCGAGATGCCGGTCGTCGTCCTGGGCGATCCCACGCGGCTGCGTCAGATCGCGTGGCAGCTGCTGTCGAACGGGATCAAGTTTTCGCCGCGGGGCGGGAGCGTGCAGCTCGCGATCGGATCGCGCAACGGCGAAGCGACGCTCACGGTGCGCGACAGCGGCACTGGCATCGATCCCGCGTTTCTTCCACGCGTGTTCGAACGCTTTACCCAGCAGGACTCATCGAGCACGCGCGCGTTCGGCGGCCTCGGCGTCGGGTTGGCGCTCGTGCGTGAGCTCGTGACGCTGCACGGCGGGGAGATCGACGCGCAGAACCGGACCGATGCCGCGGGCGCGGTTTTCACAGTGCGGTTGCCGCTGCAGTCCTCCGAACTTCTGGCCGCCGGGACGGGCTGCGACGCACCGCTGCCGCTGCGGATGTCTTCGCACGCGCCGCTCGACGGACTCCGCGTGCTGGTGCTGGATCGGGATCTCGACGGGCGCGAGCTGCTGCGGACGATGCTGCGCCAGTGCGGCGCGAACGTGCAGACCGTCAGCTCGGTCGCTGACGCGCTCGAGTGGCTCGAGCGCTGGCGCCCGGACGTGCTCATCAGCGACGCCGCGTCGCCGGCGCACGACTCGTATGCGCTTGTTGGAAAGGTCCACTCGCTCGATTCGGAGCGGGGCGGCCGTATCCCCGCGCTCGCGCTGACGACATTCGCGCGCAGCGATACGCGGCTGGGGCAGATGATCGCGGAGGTCCAGCGGGATGTGCCGAAACCGATCGAGCCCGCGCTGCTCACCGCGGAGGTTGCACGGCTTGCCGGGCGCGAACGCAGGCGCGCGGAGCGATTGACGTAGAGTTTTCCGGATGCCCGTTTCGATATCGCGGCGCCTCTCAGCAGGGGTCGAACTGCAGAAAGACGGAGGAGCGCACGTGCGGGTGTGGGCGCCCGCCTGCACAGGCGTCGAGTTCGCGATCGACGGCGGCGCCAGCCATCGGCTCGAACGCGCGGAGGACGGCTACTTCGAGGCGCGGATCCCCGGTGTCACGGCAGGCACGCGCTACTGGTTCAGGCTGGACGGCGACCAGCTGCGTCCCGATCCTGTTTCCCGCTTCCAACCCGACGGACCGCACGGCCCCTCCGTGATCGTCGATCCGTCCGCGTTCCGGTGGACGGACCAGTCATGGACAGGTATCGATCCGCGCGGCCAGGTGATCTACGAGCTGCACGCCGGCACCTTCACGCCCGAGGGGACGTGGCGCGCCGCGGTGGCGCAGCTCGAGGAGTTGAAGGAGCTCGGGATCACGGTCGTCGAGCTGATGCCCGTGGCTGAATTTCCCGGACGGTTCGGCTGGGGCTACGACGGCGTCGACCTGTATGCGCCGACCCGGGTGTACGGCGCGCCGGACGACCTGCGCGGATTCGTCGATCGCGCGCATGCGCTCGGGATCGCGGTGATCCTTGACCTCGTGTACAACCATTTCGGGCCTGACGGGAACTACCTCGCGGATTTTTCCAGCGACTACTTCACGGATCGCTACAAGAACGACTGGGGCCGCGCGATCAATTTCGAAACGTCTCCGCCGGCGCGCGCATTCTTCGTCGAGAACAGCGGATACTGGATCGACGAGTTTCATGTCGACGGTATGCGGCTCGATGCGACGCAGGACATCAAGGACGCCTCGCGCGAACACGTCGTCGCCTCTATCGTCCGCCGCGCCCGCGAAGCCGGCGGTGCCAGGCGGTTGTATCTGATCGCCGAAAACGAACCACAGCACAGTGTGCTCGTGAGGCCGTTGTCCTCGGGAGGATGGGGACTCGACGCGGTGTGGAACGACGATTTTCATCACAGCGCGATCGTCGCGCTGACCGGCAGCCGCGAGGCCTATTACACGGACTACAAGGGGGGCGTGCAGGAGCTGATTTCCTGCGCGAAGTACGGCTACCTCTATCAGGGGCAGTGGTACAGATGGCAGAAGAAGCGGCGCGGCACGCCGGCGCTCGACCTGCCGCCGCACGCGTTCGTGTCGTATCTCGAGAACCACGACCAGGTCGCGAACTCCGCACTGGGACGCCGCGTGCACCAGGTGTCCTCGCCAGGGCGCTTCCGCGCGATGACAGCGCTGACGCTGCTCGGCCCGGCGACGCCGATGCTGTTCCAGGGGCAGGAGTTCGCTTCGTCGGCGCCGTTCCTGTACTTCGCGGATCACGGCGAGGAGCTGCGTGAGAACATCCGCAAGGGGCGGCACGAGTTCCTCTCGCAGTTCTCGAGCGTGCTCGATCCCGAGGTCGCGCCGCTGCTGGCGCCCCCTGACGCCGAGGAAACCTTTCTGCGCTGCAAGTTAAAGCTGGAGGAGCGGCAGACGCACAGGCACGCGTATGCGCTGCATCGCGACCTGATTCAGCTTCGGCGCAGCAGCAAAGTCATCACCCAGCCGGTGCGCGTCGACGGCGCGGTGCTTGCGCCGGAAGCCATGGCGCTGCGATTCTTTTCGCCCGAAGGCGATCTGCTCCTGATCGTGAATCTCGGCTGCGACCTCGAGTTGACTCCGGCGCCCGAACCGCTCCTGGGCGCTCCGGCGGCGTCAAAGTGGTCGCTGCTGTGGAGCAGCGAGTCGGTGAAGTACGGAGGCCACGGGACGGCGCCCGTGCATCCGAACGCGCAGTGGTGGCTGCCCGGAGAATCGGCCCTGCTCTTCGGGCCCGTGCCGATGACGGCTGATGGCGATGACGACTGATGTGACGCGGACAATCGAGCGGCCGCGCGACCGCGGCATCGACGACCCGATGCCGCGGCGCGAGTGGCTCGTCACGAACGGTCTCGGCGGCTACGCGTCCGGGACGGTGGCCGGCGTGGTGACCCGCAGGTATCACGGCGTGCTCGTCGCCTCGCTGCCGGCGCCGCTCGGCAGGATGGTGATGCTTAACCATCTCCTCGAGCGTGTACGGCTCGCCGACCGTCGCGTGGTCTGGCTGGGCGACGAGGATGAAGTCGCGGGCGCGAACGCCGCCGACCGCACCGAGCACCTGAAGGCGTTCCGGCTGGAGCTCGGGCTGCCGGTGTGGACGTACGAAATCTACGGCCTGACGATCGAGAAACGCGTGCTGATGCCGCACGGGCAGAACACGACGCATCTGACATACCGCCTGCTGAAAGGAGACGGCCCCGTTCGTTTGTCGCTCCGGCCGTCGGTGCATTTTCGAGGCTACGAAGCCCTCGTCAATGCCGCGCCTCCACAGTCATACGTCGTCACCGGCGTGAAGAACCGTTACGAGGTGTCGGGCGGATCCGAGCTGCCGCCGCTGCGACTGCGGCTTCACGGGAGCGGCGCCGCGCTGACGCTCGACGAGGTCGGCAGCGCGCACGTGCCGTATGCGATGGAGAGACTGCGCGGATACGAGTCGGTTGGCTCCCTCTGCAGCCCCGGGTATTTCCGTGCGGACCTGCATCCGCGCGAGCCCGTGACGCTCATCGCATCCACTGAATCGTGGGACGCCATCGAAGCGTTGATGCCAGAGCAGGCCGAGGAGGCCGAGCACTCACGGCGGCGGCGGCTGCTGGAGATTGCAGGCCCGATGACAGATCGACTCACATGCGAACTGGTGCTCGGCGCGGACCAGTTCATCATCACGCCCGCGGGGCGCATCGAAGAGGCGGCGCGCGCGAAGGCGGCCGGCGAGGAAGTGCGGACGGTGATCGCGGGTTACCACTGGTTTACCGACTGGGGCCGCGACACGATGATCAGCCTCGAAGGGCTGACGCTTTCCACGCATCGTTACCGTGAGGCGGGGTACATCCTCCGGACGTTCGCTCACTACGTCCGCGACGGTCTGATCCCGAACATGTTTCCGGACGGCGCGCGCGAGGGGCTGTACCACACGGCCGACGCGACGCTCTGGTTCTTCCATGCGGTCGAGCGCTACGTCCGCGTCACGGGCGACGCGGAGACGGTTCGCGTGCTGCTCCCGACGTTCGTGGAGATCGTCCGCCATCACGTCGAGGGCACGCGCTTCGGGATCGGCATCGACGATGAAGACGGCTTGCTGCGGCAGGGGCAGCAGGGCTATCAGCTGACGTGGATGGACGCGAAGGTCGATGACTGGGTCGTGACGCCGCGGCGCGGCAAGGCGGTCGAAATCAACGCGCTCTGGTACAACGCGCTGCGGCTCCTGCAGAACTGGGTGGGGGATCTCGGGTGGCCTGAAGGGGCGGTCGATCTCGATCCCGCTACACTTGCGGATCGCGTCCAGCGCGCCTTCAACGATCGGTTCTGGTATGCGGACGGCGCGTACCTGTACGACATCATCGACGGCGAACAGGGCAACGATCCCGCGTGTCGCCCGAACCAGGTCTTCGCGATTGCGCTCGATCAGCCCGTCCTGGATCCCGCGCGCTGGCCCGCGGTGATGCAGGTGGTCCACGATCGCCTGCTCACGCCCGTCGGTTTGCGATCGCTGGCACCCGGCCATCCCGATTACAAGGCAAAGTACTTCGGCGATCTCCGTTCGCGGGACGCGGCTTACCACCAGGGAACGGTGTGGGCCTGGCTGATTGGCCCGTTCGTGGACGCGTGGCTGAAGGTGCATCCGGAAGATCGCATGGGGGCGCGCGAACTGCTCGCCGGGTTCGACCAGCACCTGAGCGACGCGTGCGTCGGATCGATCGGCGAAATCTTCGACGCGGAGAAGCCGTACGTGCCGCGCGGATGCATCGCGCAGGCTTGGAGCGTCGCGGAAGTGCTCCGCTGCCTGTTGAAGACCGCCGCTATTTCTTCACTTGGCGGGTAAGGCGGCTTGTCAGATGAACTTCAAAGTTGGTGTAACGTGGCCGGGTGCCGCGCCGTAAAGCCGATCTGCTGCAGCAACTGGGCTGGACACCTGCGCTGGCAGACGCCTTTCAGCCGCACGCGGCGAACGGCCTGGTCGCCGGCCGCGTCGCGCTCGAGCACACGCACATCTATCGTGTGTTGACCGAATCGGGCGATGTGCTCGCCCGCGTCTCGGGACGGATCCGCCACCATGCCGGGTCGCGCGCGGACTTCCCTGCGGTCGGCGACTGGGTCGCGCTCGAGCCGGCGCCACATGACGGCGACGCGCGCATCGTCGCCGTCCTGCCGCGCCGCAGTCGTTTTTCGCGCCGCGCCGCCGGAGACCCCACCGAGGAACAGGTCGTCGCCGCGAATATCGACACGGTCTTTCTCGTGGCGGGTCTCGACGCCGATTTCAATCCGCGCCGCATCGAGCGATACCTGCTCGTCGCGTGGGACAGCGGCGCGAGGCCCGTCATCGTCCTCAACAAGGCGGACCTCGCGGAGGATCCGGACGCCATGGTGGAGAGCGTGGTCGCAATTGCCGCCGGCGTGCCGGTGCATGCCGTCTCATGTCGCACGCCGGGCGGGGTCGACGTGCTTCGGCAATACCTTGGTGTCGGGCAGACGGGCGCACTGCTCGGATCTTCCGGGGTGGGGAAGTCGACGATCGTCAACCGGCTGATCGGCCACGATCTTCTCCGCACGCAGGACGTGCGCGAATCCGACGGCCGCGGGCGGCACACGAGCACTGCGCGCCAGCTCGTGCTCCTGCCCGGATCCGGCCTTCTCATCGACACGCCGGGGATGCGCGAAATTCAACTCTGGGAAACTGGTGAAGCGTTGGTCGGCGCCTTCGCCGACATCGAAGCGCTGGCGGAGAACTGCCGCTTCCGGGATTGCGCGCATCGCCAGGAGCCCGGTTGCGCCGTGCGCGCCGCCGCGGAGAGCGGCGAACTACGCGTCGGGAGGCTCAAGAGCTATCAGAAGCTCCAGGACGAGCAGGCGCACCACGCGCGACAGCTCGATCAGCGACTGCAGCTCGAGCAGAAGCGGCAGTGGAAAAATCTGACCAAGGCGGCCAGCAAGCGCATCCGGGAAAAATACGAGGGTTCGTAGATTCGCCATCCGCCGAGTCATTCCCGCCGTTCGCCGGGATCGTCGAACGCCATCGAGGAACACGCCGTAGGCTACCGGCAAATGAGCACCACGGTCCTCTCGGTCACTGCCGCGAAGAAACGCTTCGGACAAGTCGTTGCGCTCGACGGTGCCACCTTCGAGCTCCGCCAGGGAGAGCTGCTGGCGCTGCTCGGCCCCAACGGCGCAGGCAAGACGACGCTCATCCGCGCAATCGCGGGACGCGTGCGGCTCGACGGCGGTGAAATCCGCGTGTTCGATCGCACGCTCGACGGCCGTTCCACGCCGCCGGAGCTTGGGATTGTTCCGCAGGAAGTCGCGATTTACCCGCTGCTGACCGCGCGCGAGAACCTGCAGGCCTTCGGCAGCCTTCACGGTTTGACTGGCGCCGCGCTCGCAAAACAGGTCGACTGGGCGCTCGATCGCACCGGTCTCGCCGATCGTGCAAGCGAATCTGTCAAGCAGTTCTCGGGCGGCATGCGCAGGCGGCTGAACATCGCCTGCGGAATCCTCCATCGCCCGCGCATCGTCCTGCTCGACGAGCCGACCGTGGGGGTCGATCCGCAGAGCAGGGATCGGATCTACGACGTGCTCGCGGAGCTTGCGCGCTCCGGCGTCTCGCTGCTGCTGACGACGCATCATCTCGAGGAAGCGGAGGCGAGGTGCTCGAGGACGGTCATCATCGACCATGGGAACGTGATCGCGTCGGGCACGCTCTCCGAGCTCGTCGACCAGACGGTCGGCCGGCACCGTCTCGTGACGTTGCGGCTGGACGCGCCGTTCGACGGCAGTGCGGCGGTTCTCCGCTCCGCGAGCGACGACCTCTCGATCGATGAGTCCGACACGCGCCTCGTGCGCGCGCGAATGCGCGACGTCGCGTCGGGACTGCCGCCGCTCCTCGAACGGATCCGCCTCGCGGGGCGTGCGGTGGACGACGTGGAGGTGCGCGGCCCGAGCCTGCAGTCGGTCTTCATTCACCTCACCGGAAGGGAGTTGCGCGAATAATGGGTACGCTGCTGCGCATCGGGTTTATCAACCTGCGGCGTGACCGTGTCGCGCAGGCACTGACGTTCGTGCTGCCGATCGTGTTCTTCTCGATTTTCGCGACGGTGTTTGGCGGGCAGCAGGAGGCGGCGACGTCGAGCATCCGCCTCGCGGTGGTTGACGAGGATCGGTCGGAGGTGAGCGCGAGGCTCGTCGAAGGATTGCGTCGTGAAAAGGCGTTGCGCACACGAATGACCGAGGACGCAGCGGGCAAAGGCAAACCGCTCGACAGGGCAGCGGCGGAGCGCCTGGTCCGCGCGGGGGATCTGCCGGTTGCCGTCGTGATTCCGCGGGGGCTGGGAGCATCGTTTACACAGCGCGGATTTTCCGGCGGCGGCCCGCCAGTCCAGCTGCTGTCTGACGTTTCGGATCGCATCGCTCCTCAAATCATCCTCGGCCTGATGCAGAAGGTCGCGATGACCGCTGCGCCCGATCTCCTGCTGCAGGGAGATATGCGGCGCTTCGAGCAATACGCTGGCGCCTTGACGCCGGAGCAGAAGGCCGCAGTGGATTCGTGGGTGCCGATGCTCAAGGCGCAGGGACAATCGGGCAGCAGCGGCGGTGCTTCATCGGGAAGCGCCGGTATGCCGGTGACCGTCGATGTGGTCGACATCATGCGCACTGGTAACCGGGAGCGATCTCTGATTTCGTTCTATGCCGCCGGGATTGGCGTGATGTTCCTGCTGTTCTCCGCGGTCGGCGGAGCCGGAGGGGCGCTGCTCGACGAGGCGGAGGCCGGCACGCTGGAGCGGCTGCTGTCGACAAACATCGGCATGACCGGTGTGCTGATCGGCAAGTGGGTCTTCCTCGCGCTGGTCGGCTGCACGCAGCTGACGGTCATGTTCCTGTGGGGGCGGCTCGCCTTCGGGCTTCCACTCTTCTCGCACCTGCCCGGGTTCGCGATCATGACCATCGCGACAAGTGCGGCCGCGGCCGCGTTGGGGCTGGTCCTCGCGACGCTCGCGCGCACCCGTGCGCAGCTGCAGGGGTTCTCGACGATCTTCATCCTGACGATGTCGGCGCTGGGCGGCAGCATGTTTCCGCGGTTTCTCATGAGCGAGACGATGCAGAAGATCGGGTTGCTGACGTTCAACGCGTGGGCGCTGGATGGATATCTGAAGGTGTTCTGGCGACAGGCCGCCGTCTGGCAGCTGTGGCCGCAGCTGCTCGTCCTGGGGACCGCGACGGCCGTGTTTCTCGGGATCGCGCGCCTGCTGGCGCGCCGTTGGGAAGCGGTGTAGGGACGCCTTCAGGCGGCGCCGCTTCCCGAGATCTCCTCCTTGAGATCGATCCCGAAGCGCTCGGCCATGCGGTAGAGCGTGCGGCGATCGATTCCCAGCACCTCGGCAGCGCGCGTGCGGTTGCCGCCGACCTGCTCGATGACGTGCACGAGATACCGGCGTTCGAGCTCGTCGAGCGACGGCAGATCTGCGAACAGCCGCTCGTGCAGATCGGGACCGCTTGCCTTGAACGGCAGATCCTGCACGTCGATGATCGATCCGCGGCTCAACACCACCAGGCGTTCGATCGTGTTCTCGAGCTCCCGCACGTTGCCGGGCCACCGATAGGCCGTCAACGCATCGCCGCAGGCGACAACTCGACGCGCCGTCCCGCGCGTGCGCAGGCATTCTGCAGGAAGGTCTGAATCAGCAGCGGGATGTCCTCGCGGCGCTCGCGCAGCGCCGGCACGCGGATCACGATCACGCTCAATCGATAGAACAGATCCTGCCGGAAACGCTGGCTCGCGACTTCGCGCTCGAGATCGACATTCGTCGCGGCGACCACGCGCACGTCGACCTTGACGATGCGGCTGCCGCCGACGGGACGGACTTCTCCCTCCTGCAGCACGCGCAGGAGCTTCACTTGAAGCGCCGGCGACGTCTCGCCGATCTCGTCGAGGAACACGGTGCCGCCATTGGCCTGCTCGAAGATCCCCTTCGTGTCGGCGATGGCACCGGTGAATGCGCCGCGCATGTGGCCGAAGAGCTCCGATTCGAGGACGCTCTCCGTGAGCGCGCCGCAGTTGATCGGGACAAACGGCCGGTTGGCGCGCCTGCCATGCGCGTGGATTGCGCGCGCCACCAGCTCCTTGCCGGTTCCGCTATCGCCGATGATGAGCACGGGCGCCGCCGCATTCGCCGCGTGCGCGATCTGCTTGTATACCGAGAGCATCCCGGCCGTCCGCCCGATCAGGCCGGGAGGCGGAACGTCGAGCGAGGGGCGCGCCGCCGCGGGAACGACCACGTCGGCAAGCGCGCGCTCGACGGTGGCCTTCACCTCCGAAATGTTGAACGGCTTGCTGATGTAATCGAACGCGCCGGCGCGCACCGCATCGATCGCCGTCTGCAGCGTGCCGAACCCGCTGATGAGGACCACGTGCCCCTGCGGGTTCGCCAGCTTGAACGCCCGCAGCACGTCCATCCCGGTCTGCTGCGCATCGAGATTGATGTCGGAGATCAGCAGGTCGAAGGACTGCCGTGCAAGCGTCAGCGCCTCCGACACGTGTTGTGTCGTCCGGATCTCGCGGTCGGGGCGGCCGAGCAACTCCGCCATGAAACGGCACGTCTCGCCGTCGTCATCAACAATCAGGATTCGTGACATTCAGGCTCTCCGGTGCCGGTGACGAGGGCAGATCGATCGTGAAGGTGGTGCCGCGCCCGTGGTCGCTCACGACGGCGATCGTTCCGCCGTGGCGCTGAACGACGTCATGCGTGATGCTCAGGCCGAGGCCGGTGCCGCGTCCCGCGGGTTTCGTGGTGACCCACGGCTGGAAGATGCGCGGCAGCAGTTCCTTCGGAATGCCAGTGCCGGTATCGGTGATTTCGATCCGAACGCCAGCTGTCCCGGCCGGCCTGAAGGCCGGCCCCACCGAAGTGTCCGCCACGGCAGTTTCGGTGGTGCTGACCTTTAGGTCAGCCTGCGATATCGGAGTTGCGCGAATCCGCAGGGTGCCGCCGTGCGGCATGGCATCGAGGCTGTTCGTGATCAGGTTCAGCATGGCGAGCTCGAGCTGCTCCGAATCAGCCCAGATCGGCGGCAGGCCCGGAGCGATGTCGAGCGTGAGCGCGATGCCCGAGGCGTCGAGCTTCGGCCGCGCGACGTCGGCCACGCGCGACAGCAGCGATTCGATCGCCGCCGGTGCGCGATCCGCCGGACGGCGCGAATGATCGAGCAGCGTGCGGACCACCGACGCCACCTTCGCAATCTGCTCCTGGACGATGGCGAGCCGCTCGGCGGTCTTCGGATGATCCGACGCTTCTCCCTGCAGGATCTGGACGTATCCCGAGATCAGGTTCAACGGCGTCCCGACTTGATGCGCCACGCTGGCCGCCATCTGCCCGACGGCCGCGAGCTGCTCGGCGCGCGCGAGCGCTTCGCGCAGCGCAAAGACACGCTGGTAACTCTCGACGAGCTCGTCGTTGCGCACGCGCAGCTCCGACGTCGCTTCATCGACGCGGTCCTGCAGCGCCTCGTGAAAATCCTGCAGCCGCTGCAGCATGTCATTCAGGCCCGCGGCGACGGTGCCAATCTCGTCGGGACGCACCTCTTTGGCGCGCGCGGTGAAGTCCCCGGCGCCCGCGCGTGTCATGGTGTCGCGGATCCTGCCGATCGGGTGGTGAATGAGGCGGCGTCCCAGCCAGTCGACCAGGAGCGTGAGCAGCACGATGGCTGCCGGTGTGAACCAGAGGGTGACCTGGCGGCCCTTGGTGCGAAGCTGCTCGAGCGAACCGAGGGAGACGGTTGCGACCGCGGCGGCGTGCGTGCCGTCCGCGCGGTTCACCGGCACGGCGACCGCGGCGGTGCCGACCGCTGTCGAGCCGAAGGATGTCGAGGAGGTGCGCACGGCCCGCTGCGCGAGGTCGAGCGCTTCCGCGCGCTCGCCGCTCGACGTGCTCGCGACAACCGACGGGGCGTCATCGGACACCTGTACGATCGTCAACGTGCGCAGCATCGGCGCGGTGAGCACGAGCTCGTGCAGGTCTGCGGCGAGGGCGGCCGTGTCGAGCGGCTCGGCGCGCAGCTCGAAGTCGTCGGCAACGGCGACCGCGGTGAGCCGCGCCGTCTCGATGAGATCGCGTTCGACCGCGCGCTCGAACACGCGGATTTCGAGGAACGCTTCGATGCCGATCACGCTTGCGGTGCTGAGCGCGACGAGGATCGCCAGGCGCGACCGCAGCGAGAGCGCGCCCCGCAATTTCGCCCCGGTGGGGCGACGGTGCGTTGACGCCGCCGCGGCAGCGTCCGGCGCGATAATGGTCGAAGTCATTGGAGAACTGCGCTTTGCTTCATTCTATCGGCGCGCGGGCGCAGTGGCACCGCGATTGTGTTCAGGAATGGTGCCCGCCGGCTCGCGGCGATTGGCTGGGTTCTCCGGTCGACTCCTCCAGCTGCGATGTTGGCGGGCGCTTGCTGACGCCGGCTGCGGCCGGGTCCATCATCGGAGCGTGCGTGCGGCCCATACTGATCTCGATCGCGGCGCTGCTGGCCACCTCGGTCGTGGTGGCCATGCGGACGTCGCATCCCGCAGCGACGCCGCCGGTGCGCGCGCTCGCGCCGGTCATCGAGATGCAGCAGCCGCCGGAGAAGGCGGTCGTCGGCACACTCGAATCGGTGAGCGCGGGCGCCGCGCAGATCGTCGTCAGCACGTCGACCGGGAAGCAGACCTTCACCGTCGAGAGCGGCGCGATGGTGCGACAGGGCTCGCGGACGATCAAGGCCACGGAGCTGCCGTCGCACAAAGGGGAACGCGTAAAGGTGCGCTACCGCGAATCCGGGGGCGTCAAACGCGCCGCCTGGATCGTGCTTGCCGCGGCACCGCCGGCGAAGAAGGGGAAGCAGCACGCGCCGAGTGCGTGATCGCGGCTATGATCGCGCGATGCGCCTCGCGCTCGTCCAGCAGCACGCCACATCCGACAAGGAGGAGAACATCCGGCGCGGCCTTGCCGCGATGGAACGCGCCGCGCGCCAGGGTGCATCGATGGTCGCGTTCGCGGAGCTCGCCTTCGAGCCCTTTCACCCGCAGCGTCCCGCGGATCCCGATCCGCTCCGCCTCGCCGAAACAGTCCCCGGACCGCTGACCGATGCGTTCGCCGCGAAAGCGCGCGCGCGTGGCGTCGCGGTGGTGCTGAACCTGTACGAGCGCGACGGCGCGCGCGCGTACGACTGCTCGCCGGTGATCGACGCCGACGGCTCGCTGCTTGGGCGAACGCGGATGATTCACATCACCGACTATCCGTGCTTTCACGAGCAGGGTTACTACACGCCGGGAGATACGGGGGCGCCCGTGTATCGAACCAGGGCGGGCGTCATCGGCGTCGCCATCTGCTACGACCGTCATTATCCCGAGTACATGCGTGCGCTCGCGATCGGCGGCGCCGACGTCATCATCGTGCCGCAGGCGGGTGCGGTCGACGAATGGCCCGAGGGCTTGTATGAAGGGGAGATGCGCGTCGCAGCGTTCCAGAATGGATACTTCGTCGCGCTCTGCAACCGCGTGGGCGAGGAGGAGTGCCTGATATTCGGCGGCGAGTCGTTCGTCTGCGCGCCCGACGGCGCCGTCATCGCACGTGCGCCGCGTCTCGAGGATTCGTTGCTTATCGCCGATCTCGATCTGTCTCAGGCGGCGACGTCGCACGCCCGGCGCCTGTTCCTTCGACATCGCCGCCCGGAACTGTATTCCGCATGGATCGCACAGCATCCGTAACGTCCACCTTGTTGCGGATCTCACTGGTCGCGGCCATCGCTGCCCTGGTTGGGTGCTCGGGCGTCACGTCAAAGACGAACACATTCGCGACGCTCGCCGAAGCGCGGCAGGCGGGCGTCATCGAACAGGGCTGGGTGCCGGAAGGGCTCCCTCCGCGCGCCCACGACTTACGCGAGGCGCATCTGCCGGAGTCGACGAAGCGGTGGGGCCTGTTCGAATATCCGCAGGACGAGGAGGAGACGCTCCGCGCGCTGCTTCGTGCCGAAGAAATCGCGCTCGACGGACAGCGCTGCGATATTCCCGCGCGTATCGAATGGTGGCCGGTCGCGCTCCGCGGCGATCTCGACGGCGCGCGCATCGCGGCCACGGGGATCCGCGCGTACCGCTCGAAGGCCGGCGATCTGATCTTCGCGGTGAACTGGCGCCAGGGAAGGGCGTACTACTGGGCGCCGTGAAGTTGAAAGGAATTTGCCGAGGACTGGAATCGAACCAGTGACACCAGCATTTTCAGTGCTGTGCTCTACCGACTGAGCTACCTCGGCACACGCAAATCCGCCCGGGCAGAACCCTAATCATAACAGTGGCGGCGGGCTGTTCACAAGCCGCCGAACCGAAACTGACTCACTACCAACTTTCCTCTTGTACTTTCTATCCAACATCTGTACTTTGCACTTGTACTTTCGATCGCGGTTTGGTACTTTTCCCGCGCGACGATGAACGTGATCTCCTCACATACCGATTCGGATGCACCGCTGAAGCTGCCGCACCGCCGCCACGCCAATCCGTGGTTCCGGCGGGCGCTCGTGTGCTTCGGCTGCGTCGTCCTGCTCGACAGCCTGTTCGGGGATCGCGGGCTCGCGCAGACCATCCGCGCCCGCAGGGACTACAACCGCGCCATCGCCGGTTTGGAGCGGCTCAAGGAGCAGAACGCCGCCCTGCGCGAGGAGGTCCACCGCCTGACGGGAGATCCGGGCGCGATTGAGGCCGTCGCGCGCCAGGAGCTCGGGCTCATCAGGCCGGGCGAAATCCTCGTCGTGGTGAAGGACGTCAGGTAAGCCTTCCCTCGCTTTTCCTGCAACTTACGCGGGCCCCGTTCGTATTGACAGCTATGGCAACGCGGCTGTAACGTGCCGCTCTTGCCCGGTCGTCGCCCGGTCGGCGTGCGGCCGGCCTCTTCACCCATGGCGCCCCAGCAGAACAGTTCGGATCATGCTCAGGCTGGCCTGAAGGCCAGGACCACCGCGAGACGGCCGGCGAGCGATCTGATCGACGCCGTCCTCGAGAACATGCGGACGAACCTCGAGGCGCTGAAATACTCCACGCTCGCGCCGAGCCGCTACGTCGTCTATCTGCACCCCGACGAGTTCGCGCGGATTGAGGGGATCGTCACGGTGCTCCAGGAACAGACGCGGCGTGCGCTGGGTGAAGAGCTTCAGAGACTGAATCACCAGCCGGCGTATCTCAAATACTGGACCAGGATCATCGGGACCGCGCCGCCGGTGGAGAACGTCGCGCAAGACTGGCAGATCGAGTTTCTGCCGGACGCCGACGGGGAGCTCGGACCTGGGGATATCCTGATCCACTCCGAGCTCGCGCTGCCGGCGACCGACGAAGATCTCGGCGCCGGCCAACGGACGCGCCGCATCACGACCGTGCATGTCGGGCAGAAGACAACACGGCGGCAGGAAACGGTGAGCCGGACCGAGTCGTCCGCGCCGAAAACGGTGTACGCGCGGCTGCGATACGAGGACAACGGCGGACCGCACACGTTCGAGGTGACGCGCGACTCGATCACGATCGGCCGCGGCGGAATCGCGTACCGCGCGGATGTGAAGATCGATGCGTCGGTGGACGTCTCCCGCGAGCATGCGCGCATCCGCCGGGATGCGGCGTCCGGCACGTTCTTTCTCATCGATCTGAGTACGCTCGGCACCACGCTGAACGGACAGCGCCTGCCGCGCGGTTACGACGAGGTCGACGGCACAAAGCGCGAAAACGGCACCGAGACACCGCTGCCGGATGGCGCACGCATCGGGCTCGCCGATACGGTGTTCCTTCGGTTCGATCTGGCGCGATCATGATCTGGCTGCGCTTCGCTCGATTCCTCATCCTCGCGCTGTTGTTCCTGCTTGCTGCGACGGTCGCGTGGGCGGCTGCAAGCGATCGCTGACGGCTATGCAGGTGCACACCGCGCTCAAAGCCGCCGGCGGCAGCGACCCGGGCCTCCACCGCGAAATCAACGAGGACCGCTTCCACTACGATCCGCTGCGCGGTCTCTTCCTCGTCGTCGACGGCGTCGGCGGCCAGGCCGCGGGAGAAAAAGCCGCGGAAACCGCGCTGACGACGGTGCGGACGCGTCTCGAACGCGAGACCGGCGCGGTCGAGGACCGCGTCCGCGAGGCCATCGGCCTCGCCAACGACGAGATTCACCGCCTGGCCTCCATCCATCCTGAATGGAAAGGCATGGCGTGCGTGCTGACCGTCGCGGTCGTCACGAACGGCGACGTCGTCATCGGCCACGTCGGCGACACGCGGCTCTACAAGCTGCGCGGCGGCCGCATCGAGAAGCTCACGCGCGATCATTCGCCGATTGGCGAGCGCGAGGACGCCGGGGAGCTGAGCGAGCGCGAAGCGATGCAGCATCCGCGCCGCAACGAGGTCTATCGCGACGTGGGATCCGAGCCGCACGAGCCGGACGATCCCGGATTCATCGACATCCTGCGCCATCCCTTCGAAGCCGACGCCGCGCTGCTCCTGTGCAGCGACGGGCTGACCGATCTCGTCGCGTCGGCGGCCATCGCGGAAATCGTCCGAGACTTCGCGGGGCATCCATATGAGATCGTTCGCGGGCTTATCGATGCCGCGAACGCCGCCGGTGGAAAAGACAACGTGACGGTCGTCTATGTCGAGGGGCCGCGGTTTGCGACCGGCGAAGAGACGCGCGATCTGCGTCCTCAGCGCACGCCGCCGGCGGCAGCCGTCCCATCGACGGCGAGCGCGGCCACGGCGGCGGCGCCGCTGGCTGCTCCGCCGTCACGCGGGCGCCGATGGCGGATCGCGGCTCTCGTCGCCGCGCTGCTGATCGTGATCGCCTGGGTCCTGTATGCGGAGTGGGACCGGCTCGGGCTCCCGCCACTCTCGAATTTCATTGCCCTGCGCCGCGTTGTCACGGTGCCGCTGGTGTCGGGCAGGAGCACCGTAAGGCCGGGCGAGTCGATATCGGATGCGATCCGGCGAGCGGCAGCAGACACGACAGTTCTGGTGGAGCCTGGTGAATACCGCGAACGCCTGCAGCTGAAGAGCGGCGTACGCGTGGTCAGCCGTGTCCCGCGCCGCGCCGCGCTGCGATTGCCGGGCGACGCGTCCGAAACGGACCCGGCCGTCGTTGCGTTCGACGTCACGGGGGCGGAGTTGACAGGCTTTCGGATCGTCGGCGATGCCGCAACACCGCTCGGTGCGGGCGTGATCGTGCGCAACTCAGCGGTGACGCTCAGTGATCTCGAAATCACCGGAGCTCACAGGGTGGCACTGGAGTACATCGGCAGCCAGGGGGGATCGATTGTCGGCGGCTACATCCACGACAACCCGGGCGCCGCGATTGTCGTCCGGAACGGCGCCTCTCCCCGGATCGCGCAGAACGCGTTCGTCAGGAATGCCACATCCGAGCGGGCGACCGGCACGCTCCTCGTCGAGCCCGACGCGCATCCCGTGATTACCGCGAACACGTTCTTCAATCTGCGGCCGGACTCCGTCATCGTGCCGCAGACCGGCGAGTTCAACGGCGTGACTCGCGAGAACTGGTTCATCCCCGCTGGTCCGCCCGCGTCGCCCCGGCGCGAGGGGCGGGGCCGCCGATGACGACCGTCTTCCGCGACATCGGGGCGTACCGGATCATTCGCGAGATCGGCCACGGCGGGATGGCGACCGTGTTCCTTGCCGAAGACACGCGGCAGTCGCACGAGGTCGCGCTGAAGCTCGTCTCGATTGCCGCCGATCGCGAGGGCCGAGAGATGCTCGAGGCGGAGCGATGGGGCACGAAGCTGCAGGAGCGGCTCGCCGAAGCCTGCGGGCTCGTGCCGCGCGTGTACGAGGAGGGCGATCAGCCGCCGTACTACTTCATCGCGATGGAGTACGTGCACGGCGAGAACCTGTCGGACGTCATTGCCCGGGGACCCGTGGAGCCTGGCGAAGCCGTGCGCATTGCGTCGGCGCTCAGCGGCTTCCTCGAGACCGCGCACGGGTTCAAGACCATCATCGATGGCCGTGAGTTCTGGTCGCTCGTGCACGGCGACCTGAAGCCGCGCAACGTGCGTCTCGCCGAGAACGGCGATATCAAGGTGCTCGACTTCGGGATCGCGAAGGCGCTGTCGCTCAGCCGCAAGGTCACGCGCAACGACTTCGGCAGCATGCCGTACCTATCTCCGGAGCGGCTCGAGTCGACCGAAGTGGATGCGCAGGCCGACCTCTGGGCACTCGGCGTGATCCTCTATGAGTTGCTCAGCGGCACGCCTCCCTTCCAGGCGGTCGACACACGACGGCTCGAGCAGCAGATTCGCGCCGGCTACCCACGGCGGCCGCTGCCCGCATCGTGCCCGATGGCGCTGCAGGCGGTCGTCGCGCGCATGCTCGCGCCCGACGTGACGGATCGGTATGAGTCCGCTGCCGCGGTGCTCTCCGATCTGCAGCTCTTCCAGCAGGGAAAAACACCGATTGCCGAGATCACCGGTTTTCCTGGACGGCTGGACGAGGCGCCGACGCGGCGCACGCACCAGACAGGCGAAGACGATCCGGACCGCACCCGACGCACTGTAAATCCCGCTGCGACGGCGAAGACGACCGCTGCGCCGACCGCAACCGTGGCCGTACCGCCACCGCCTGCCGCGGCTCCGCCGAAACAGTCGGTGCCGCCAGTCGCTGCGAAGCCGAAACCTGTCCCTCGCAGGCGGCGCCCCATCCGCACGCTGCTCCTGCTCATAGCGATGGGGCTTGCGTGGAACGAGGTCTCGGTCGGATTCAGGGCGAACCGCCTTGCCGCCACCGTGGCCACGCGCGATCTCGATTCGATGGACGACATGTGGTCGCAATACGACGACCTGTCCCGGCACAGTCACCTGCGGTTCGGCGTCGTCAATCTCGAGGAAACGCTTGCATCACGCGTCGAAACGCTGTCGGAGCAGGTGATCGCCAATTACCGCAGCACGCTGCCGACGGTTCGCGAGCGGCAGTGGCAAACCGCGCAGCAGAATCTTCAGCGCGCCCTCGTGCTCGCGCCGCGGAATCGATCCCTCAGGGCATCGCTTCGCTACTGCGAAGGGCACCTGCACCGCATCGACGGGGAAGCGGAGAAAGCCCGCCACCGCATGACGGCGGCAAACCAGCACTTCACGGACGCGGTCTCCGCGTTTCGCGAGGCGGCGGACCTCCGCCGCGACTGGCCGGATCCGTTCCTCGGCCTCGCGCGCGTCTTCATCTACGGCCTCGACGACATCGATCGCGGCGCCGACGCGATCAAGCAGGCGCAGAAGCTTGGGTACACGATCGGTGATCGCGAGACCGCGCAGCTGGCCGACGGCTACAAGGTCCGCGGCGACGGCCTGTGGCAGACCGCGCGTCGCTACGTGGACATGCCCCAGGAACCCGAATACCTGCAGCGTGCAACCGACGCGTACAAGCAGGCCCAGGAACTGTACGAACGGATTCCCGGTTTCCCCGGCGTCGCGATAAACCTGCGCCGCACGCATCGGGCGCTCGAACAGATTGACGAGCGCGTGGCGGATCGCGCGATCCCAAAGGACGAGAATTCGGCGGCCGTATGGCGGTAACCTACACGACCGCCGCCGCGCGCGACGCTGCGCGGTCCCGTCCGCGAGGGCTGAGTGGCATCGATCCCATGGAGATCGCGCTCGCCGCCGCGTCGCTGTTTGCGCTCTTCCTCGTCTTCATCGCGTACGCCGGCGTGGTCAGCGCCGCACGGAATGGTGATTCCGCCGTTTCGACGGCACCGCTCAACCTGAACACCGTCACTGATGCCGCCGATCTGGAGCCGGTCGTAGCGCGCGTCTTCCCGGCAGCAGCAGATCGCCGGATCGCGGCGCGGGAGTTGTTCTCGTATCTCGTGCAGGCGGATGGTGGACGGCGCGTCATCCAGGAAGTGCGCGCGCTCGGCCGCGCGCGCGTCGATGCGGCGGCCATCGAGCGCACTCCAGGCGCCGCGGCGCTCCGTGCGCGACTCGAGGACGAACGTGCGCGGACACAAGCGGCCGGACGCCCCGCGCCACAGTCGGTGCCGGTCCTCACGCAGGCGGACCTGACCGAAATCAAGCCGCGGCTCGTCGTCCGCACGCGGAGCGACGTCCGCGGCGCGCTGCTTCTCTGGACGGCACTCTACGTCGTTGCTTTCCAGGCGCTGTCGCTCACATGGCGCGCGAAGCAGATGAAAGGAGACCGAACGCTGCTGGTCGGCGCGCACGTGCTCACCGCGCTGGGCCTTGCGGCGATGGTCAGCCGTGCGGATCCGGTGCGCGACGCGATTCTCTTCACCAGGTATACGCAAGGTGTGATCGCAGGGGTCGCGATCGCGGCCGCGGTTTCGCTGATTAACCTGCGCACCGCGTTCGTGCGAAGCCTGAGCTACGTCCCGCTCGTGGCAGCGTTTGCTCTTTCGCTCGTACTGTTGATCTTCGGCGGAGGACCGGCAGGAAGCCACGCAAAGGTGAACCTCGGACCGGTGCAGCCGATCGAAGCGACCCGGATCCTGCTGGCGCTCTTCCTCGCGGGCTACTTCGCGCGCAACTGGGAGCTGCTGCGCGGCGTCCGCGCGGACGCGATCGGCACTCTGGCGGTTCCACGCTGGCTGCACCTGCCCCGGCCCCGCTACACGCTCCCCCTGTTCATCGGCGTCGGACTGGCGCTCCTGCTGTTCTTCATCCAGAAGGATCTCGGGCCGGCGCTGATGTTGTCGGTCGTTTTTCTCGCCGCCTACGGGATCGCCCGCGGCAGGGTCGGCCTCGTGTTCGTGGGGGCCGCGCTCCTCGGGGGCGGGTTCTATCTCGGATACCGGCTGGGGATTTCATCGACGCTCGTGGATCGCGTCCGCATGTGGCAGTCGCCGTGGGACAACAGCGCGCGCGGCGGCAGCCAGATCGCGCACGCGCTCTGGTCGATGGCGAGCGG
>WNGF01006692.1_pt1 | contig 20469 bp, 21 predicted proteins | sample 5400641 | NCBI WGS metagenome assembly WNGF01 (sample SAMN13153371, study PRJNA577476) | soil metagenome | isolation source: 80 cm soil or saprolite under grassland replicate 2 | place: USA:California | collected 2016-06-15
CATCGACGTCGCCGTGTCGACCGTAGTCACGGCGCAGAGCAGCGGCGGCAATCCGGTCCTGACGTTCACGACGACGGTGACGAATCGGGGCCCTGTCGTCGCGCGCGACGTCGTCGTCACCTTCACGCCGCCGCCGCTCGCCGCCGCTCCGCCGACCGACGTCCTCGGCACCTCCGCGACGATCGGCAATCTCACCCCCGGCGTCTCGGTCGTGCTGCGGCAGTCGTTCCTCTGGCCGATCGGCACCGGCCCGGTGCGCTACGAGGCCCGCGTGACGCACGATCAGGGAGCGGACGCGGATCCGTCGAACGACGTCAGCGTCGTGTTCTATCCGCCGAGGAGACGCGCGGTCCGGTGATGCGCCGCGCCACACTCGCCGTCGCGCTTCTCCTCCTGGCGGGCTGCTCGCGAGAGAAACCGTTCGACGACTTCGTCGCGGACTGTGCGAAGGAGCTCAGGCCGAAGCAGGTGCAGCTCCAAAAGAACACCGCGGACCACCGCTTTTACTGGTCGCAGGCGGACGGCAAATTGGTGTTCTGGTCGGCCGGCAAGCCGACATGGATCGCGGACTTCCAATTCGTCGGTGACGTCTCGTTGAAATTCAACTGGCTGTGGGCCTGGAACAACCCGACGGTTCTGCCGGCCCTCGCCAACGACTCGCGGCGCGTCCGCGAATACGGCCGCCTTCATCACTACGACAAGCTCGTGCAGCCGAAGTGGCTCGCGACGCCGGAGGACGCCTTCGACATGACGGCCGTCCAGGCGCACGTCACCGGAGCGGACGCGGCCTACAGCAGGCACATTTCGACCGGCACCACCTACATGGTGCTCCACAACCTGCGCGCGGTGAACGTCCAACCGATCGACAGCGTCTACACCGTCCACGGGCACCAGCTCCATTTGCAGTGCACACAAAGCGGCGCGCCGGCGGTGATCTTCGAAGCGGGGATCGATCAATCGAGCGAGACGTGGCGGGACGTCGTCACCGCGCTGGCGCCCTTCGCGCGCGTCTGCACTTACGATCGCGCCGGCGTGGGCAAAAGCGAATCGGCCGGCACCGCGCCGCGGGACGCGAAGGCGATGGCTTCGGATCTTCACGACCTCCTGGCCGCCGCGCGGATCGCGCCGCCGTACGTCCTGGTCGGACATTCGTTCGGCGGCCAGCTCGTCAGGACGTATGCGTCCGAATATCCGAGCGGCGTCGCCGGCCTCGTCCTCGTCGACTCGACGCACGAGGACGAGACCGCGAAGTGGCTGGCATCGCTGCCGCCCGATGTGCGGAAAACGACGACGGGCGCGGCCGCGCGGCGGCTTCTCGGCGTGGAACCGATCGATCTCGAGCGCAGCAACGCCGAGGCGAAGAAGGCGCATTGGCACGCCGACATCCCCCTCGTCGTGCTCGTCCGAGGCGGCTCGTTCGACGCGAACGCCTATCCTCCGGCGTTGCGCGCGTACGCGCCCGAGGGGGAGAAGCTTCGCATCGCCCTGCAGGGCGAGCTGGCCTCGCGCTCGCCGCGCGGAGCGTTGATCCTCGCGGAGCACAGCGGCCACTTCATCCAGAACGACGAGCCGGAGCTGGTCGTCGGCGCGGTCCGAAGCATCCTGGCGAAGACCCGGTAGCTGCGCGGCGCTGCTGCCGCTCGCTGTGCCGTGATCGACGTACATACGTGAGTCGTACGAATCGCTCCGCACTTCGCCGCCGAGGGCTACCGAACGACGCTGAGCACCTTCCGCACGCGCGAGCTCCACGGCATCGCCGGCGCCCACACGGAGGAGCTGACCTGAGTCCATCCTGGGGCTTGGCGGGTGTACTGGAATGGCGGGACGCCGGCGCGGCGAACGGCCCTGCTGATCGGTGGCGAATGCCCTGCACCCACGACGGTATCGCGTCGATTCCTGACATTTTATGATTACAAAGTAGTTGAAACATTGACATTGTCAGCCAACATGGGCATCATCACGCTAACGAAGGGACGATCTCTTGGCTGAGAATGACAAGTTCGAGCACGGACTCACCAAGTACTGGTCGAAGGCGCACCGGCTGGCGTGCGCGCAGGCGCCGGTTCCGGCGATCGTCGACGAAATCATCAGAGGCGCTCGCCGCACCCTATGGGACGAGGCCAGATGCCGGGCCATACACCAGTTAGCCGATGTTCTGCAGCATGTGATTGATCGCGCCCCGGCCGACATGCAAGGCGACATCTTCGGCGACTGGGACTATCGGTTTCAGTACCTCGAAGTTCGATTGGACGAACTCACGCTGGCGTATGAGTCGTCTCCTTGTATGCGCGTGGTTGCAACTGCTGCGCGCGACGTGCTCGCGGCAATGACCGGCTCCGAGCCCGCATCCGGAACCGTTCAGGATTTGCTGGCCGAGAAAATCATGGCGCGGCTGATCGACCACCGCTGGTTGTCGCGCAAGCGACTCCGTCTATGCGAGCAGTGCGGTCGCACGGTTGAGCAGCAGATGCAGTGGGAAGCCAACTTGCTGGATACCTTGCGGCCACTCGCGCGCCGCTTGTTCAGGACGATCTTCCGTGAGGAACGTGTCCCGGCGCGGTCACCTGCCAGGATCAGTCGAAGAGCTCCGCTGACGGTAGAGAAGCTTCATGCGCCGTTACCGGCATTGAATGCGGAGGACTTGGATGACTGACTTTCTTCCGCCACTCTCGTATGTCTTCGACTACCACGGCTCGCCAGAAGTGACGTGGTCCGACGGTGAGCGGACGTTCGTCCGTGAATACTCTATGAACGCGCAGAACGTAATCCAGGCGATGGAATGGCAATTTCAGCATTTGAGCGGCGCCTTGCGCAGTGGCGATCCATGGGCGGCTCTCTCTCAGGCGTTTCCTGACATTCGGCGCGCCGCCACTGCCTATCAGGAGCTTGAGGGGCTCCCGTCCACGGTTGTACGGAAAAACTTAGTCAGGCTTTATTCGCAGTATGCCCGCGAGTGGGAGCGCTTCCCTGCTCGCGAGCACCTTGCCGTACCGGAGGCAGCATAAGGAGTCGAGCAATGCGCGATCAACAGCCTTCCATCGATCCGCGGGTTTTGGGTGCTCGTCTTCAGGACGCGCGTCGGGCCCGCAACCTTACGCAAGAGGCGGTTGCGGAGCGGCTTGGATTCGCTCGCACCACGCTCGTCGCGATTGAGAAGGGGGAGCGCCGCGTCACCGCTCATGAGATCCGGCAGCTCGCGGAGTTGTACGGGAGGAAGGTAGGCGACTTTGTCGGCCACCGGGTAGTCACTGAAGATCTGGTTTCTCAGTTTCGCACGACTCTCCGTGACCCAGATTCTTCGGGGCCGCTCCAGAGCGCGACTGAACAGCTACAGCGCCTGTCCGAGCGTTACGCTGAGCTCGAGACGATGTGGGCCGCGCCGCTTGCACGGAACTACCCTCCCGTCAGCGAGCTCTCGGGGACTCCGCCCGAGCTCGCGGGAGAGGAATTAGCGACGGCCGAACGGAACCGGCTTGGCCTCGGCGACGGGCCTGTCGGCAACCTGCGCGACCGCCTGGAAAGTGATATCGGCCTTCGTATCTTCCACATTGAAATGCCTGCCAAGGTCGCTGGTCTATTTGCCTATAACGACACGCTCGGTAGTTGCATCGCAATCAACGCCCACCACCCGCCCGGCCGTCAGCGATGGACGCTCGCGCACGAGTATGCCCACTTTCTGACGAGTCGGTTTTCGCCGGAAGTCACCCGGCTCGATGAGAAGAAGCGCGCTCCGCGTGAAGTGTTAGCGGATAGTTTCGCGAAGAACTTTCTCATGCCTGCGGCCGGTCTCAATCGGCGCTTCTCGGAGCTGCATCGGTCACGGCAAGGGCAGGTGACTTTGGCTGACGTCTGCACGCTTGCGAGTCTGTACGCAGTTTCCGTTCAGGCTATGGTCCGCCGGCTCGAGGATCTGAAACGTGTGCCCTTCGGGTTATGGGATCGTTTGGTCGCCGAGGGATTCCGGCCGCAAGAGGCTCAACGGCTTCTCGGACAAGAAGAGGTGGCGTCTCAGGAGCGGCGGCTGCCTCTTCGCTACGAGCTGCTGGCCTTTCAAGCCTACAGCGACGGACGAATCAGTGAAGGCCAATTCGCGAACTATCTGGAGGTGGATCGAGTCTCCGCGAGAGATCGCGCCGCAATGCTGGAGGCTCAAATCGGGGCCGAGCGGGAAGGGGTGTTCGAGACGCTGTCCCTGCCCCTGTTTCGCACGCTTACTGAAGGCTAGTTGATGGCGAATGAGACGTTGACCATCCTCGATACCTGTGTCCTGCTGAATTTGGCGGCTTCTGATGAAGTGACCGAAATCGTCGCTACGATTAAAGGGGCGACCTTCGTCTGTTCGGCGGCTCAGAAAGAAGCGCTTTTTTTGCGCGATGAGACGGAGCCTGGCGTTCTGGTGCCGCTCGACATGGATGACCTTCTGAGCGTCGCGCAGATACGCGTCTGCGATTTAGCAAACGATGATGAAGAAGAGCAGTTTGTCCGGCTCGCGGGCGATCTCGACGATGGCGAGGCGATGTCCATCGCGATCGCGACCAGCCGCGGCATGCACTTCGCGTCGGATGATCAGAAGGCGCGCCGGATCTTTCTTGAGCTCGTCGCCGATCCAGAACGGTTGACTTCCACGTCGGCCATTCTGAAGCAGTGGGCTCACATGCGCTCGGTCGCGCCCCAGCGGCTGCGGGACGCATTGCGCCGGATCGCAGTCCGCGCGCGGTTCACTCTGTCACGAAAAGATCCGAACGCCGCGTGGTGGCAGCAAGCGGCGGCGTGACTGCCGGAGCTGGTCGTCGGCGCGGTCCGAAGCATCCTCGCGAAGACACGCTGACGATCACTTCTCGATGCGAAACGCCTGCACGACGCCCGACAGCGAGCCGACGTAGAGAATTCCGTCTGCGGAGATGCCGAGGCCGCGCGGGACTTGACCGACCGAGCGGCACCAGCGAGCTTCACCGCTGCCGCGGTCGAACGCGCACAGAGTTTTCTCCTCGCTGCCGACGATGACGGTCGAGCCGGTGACGAGCGGCCGGTACGTCGTCCACTCCTTCGGCGTCTCCCGCGACCACCGGACCGCGCCGCTTTTCGCGTCGAGTGCAATCAGGTTGCCTTTCGCGCCGGCCGTCAGAACGAAGAGCAACGGCGAGGCGAGGATCGGCGTGCCGTACGGGATTCCGTCGAGGCGAAGGCGTTTCTTCACCTTGCCGGAATCGAGCGCGATCCAGTTCAGGTAGCCGTCCCCCGTGCCGAGGACGAGGGTGCTTCCGACGACGACCAGCGCCGTATTCGGCCGCGCCGCCATGGTCGTCCGCCACTTCGTCGCGCCCGTGGCGGCGTCGAGCGCGAGAACCTTGTCGACGTTGTCCGCGACGAAGACGCGCTTCGCCGCATGTGCCGGCGACGAAATAAATGGGATTGGCCGAAGCGTGCCGGCCGGGACTTCGTGCCACACGACGTGGCCGTGCGTCGGCTCGACGGCGGCGACTTCGCCTTGCGCGGAGACGGCCACGATCCGGCCGTCGATGAGTAGTGGCGTCGTGGCGACGCCCTGCTCGAACGGCAGCTTCCACAGCAGATCGCCGGTCACGACGTTGAACGAGTAGAGGTGCCCCTTCGGCTCGCTATCGCTCGGAATAACGACGCGCTTGCCGAGAATGAGCGGCTCGCCGTGAAACTGAGCGCGCGAGCCGTCGGCCTTCGTGTCGTAGCGCCACATCGGCTTGCCGGTCATCCGGTCGAGCGCGTAGAGCGAGCCGGCGCAGGAGCCGATGATGACGGCGTCGCCGACGACCGTCGGCGAGACGAACACTCACCCGTGGGTGTCGAAGCGCCACAGCGCTTCCCACGTGCCCTCGTCAGCACGTACCGTGACGAGCTGCAGAAGCAGCATCGCGGCAACCGCCATGAAGATTCGTTTGCGCATCACGCCACGGCGCGCTGTGAGACCGCCTTTCGTGCCCGGAAGTTTACGCCGAGCGTGCCGAACGTCGCCGAGCTCTTGTCCTGCGGCGCGCCGCGGAAGACGTCCGCCCGCCACGGGATCTCGATCTCGTCGAAGCCGCATTCGGCCAAGAGCGCGATCAGCTCTGCTTCCAGCAGAGCGCCGGCGATTCATCCCGCCCATAGATCGATGTCGCGCTTGGCCGACTCGGGGACGGCCTTCTGCACGATGATGTCGCCGATCTGCAGCCGGCCGTCGTCTTTCAACACGCGGCGGATCTCGCGGAAGACGCGCTTCTTGTCGGGCGCGAGATTGATGACGCCGTTGGAGATGACGACGTCGACCGAAGCGTCGGGGAGAGGGATATCCTCGATGTATCCGAGGTGGAACTCGATGTTCGCGGCGCCCGACGACGCACTCGCCGGAATGCAGCGGCCCGAGCGCGAACGGGTTTCCGGTGCCCGCCAGACGGCCGATCGACGACTCCGGAATCCCTTCGAGCAGCTCGTTCGAATAGCCGAGAAGCCGGGCCAACGTGCGGCCGGTGTGAAAGTGGAAGCCCTTCGTCGGGTTCGTCGCCACCTCGGCGTATTCGCGTTTGATCTCGCAGCGCAGCGTCTCCAGAAACAGCGACGGCGCCGGCGCGGACGGATCGGGAACGTATGCCGGCGTCTCCGGCGGCGAGTAGACGAACGTCGGCACGGCGCCGATGCCGTCGTACGATTCCTCACCTCGCGACAGCAGCGTGAGCGGAAGCCGCAGGTCCTGCTGCGCCGCCTCGGTGATCAGCACGTACTCGCTCGAGCCGACGGAGTTCTTGAGAAGCCGGTGCACGACGATCACGTCGACGCCGGAGAGCTCGGTCAGGCCGGCGATCTGGTAGAAGGCGCATCGGCCGCTGTGTACGACCACCTTCAGCTTCAGCGTCTCGATGTTCCGGCATGCGCCGCACTTGCAGAAGCTCGACAGCGTCAGCTCGGCGACCTTGTTCGAGAAGGCGTGGAAGAAGCGAAGCACGCGCGCTCCGAGATCGTCGGCGCGCGCGGCGAAGGCCTCGTCCTTGACGGCGTACAGGAACACCGCGTCGCCTTCGAGCTTTGCCAGCGTGAGCGGCAGCTCGACCTCGCCGAGAATCGTCTCGATCAGCTCGCTGATGATCAGGTGGCTGTGCTCGAGCGACTTCTCGTTCGCCAGCATGAAATCGGTGTAGCCGCTGATGTCGGCGATCAGCAGAACGACTTTCTCTTCGCGCAGGGCCATGGCAGTTCTCCCTCGTGCTCTCTACGGGTGCGATGCGCTCGCGGATTGCTCGCGCGCGACGATGTCGCCCTTCGTCGAGCCGACGATGGTCAGCAGCTCCGACTGCTCAGCCTTGGGCACTTTGTATTGATCGAGGACCGCGACGAAGTCCTGCACCATCGCGTCCCACTCGCGCTCCGTGATGTGGAGAGTGCGGTGGGCCTCCTTCATCGATCGGCCGCTGTACGTCTGCGGGCCGCCGGTGACCTGGCAGACGAGCGCGGTGACGTGGAATTTCAGGCCGGCTTTCGGCACGCGCGCCCGCGCCTCGCGGATGGCGGGGTTGGAGTTGAGCGTGTCGTCGACCAGCAGCTTCTCGATGAAGGTGTCGACGACGGTGGCGATCGCGTAGGCGCCTCCGAGGCGCTCGTACAGCGACTTCTTCTGCTCGGCGGCGCGGACGGCGGCGGCGTTGAGCAGCAGGACGGCGGCAAGAAACACGGCGATTCGATTCTTCATGGGCTTCCTCCCTTTCATATGTACGACACAATGTAGGAAGCGGATCTCCCGCGTTTCTTACCGCTATACTCGACCGCATCGCACTCGGGATCTCTCTCTTCGGACGATTGGAGGTATCGCTCGGCGGCGAGCGGATCGAGAGCGATGCCTTCCGCAAGCGCGCCGCCGACCTGCTCGAGCTGCTGGCCCTTTCGCCGAAGCACGCCCTTCACCGCGACCAGATCGTCGATATTCTGTGGCGCGATAAGCCGCCCAGCGACGGCGCCAACAACCTCTATCGGGCCGTTCACGATCTCCGCGCGGCGATCGGCGACGAGCGCGTAACGTTTCGGCAGGGCGTGGTGGAGCTTCACGACGCGGTCGTCGACGTCGACGTCTTCGAGGCCGAGGCGCGGTCGCCTGACAGCGAGCGCGTGGCACGGGCGCTCGACCTCTACACGGCCGACCTCCTTCCGGAGAATTACGACCTGGAGCTGGTGGCGCGAAAGCGCGGGCTGCTGCGGCAGAGCTTCGTCGACGCCTCCCTTCGCGTGGCCGCGGCGCGCACGCTCGACGACGGGCGGACGCTGGAGATCCTCAGGCGCGTGGCCGCGGTCGATCCGTCGAGCGAGGAGGTGGCGGCGCGGATCGCCGAGCGGGTCCGAACCTTCGAACGGCCCGCACCCGCAAGCAGCCGCGCAATTCCGAAGACCCGCTACACGAAGAGCGGCGACGTGAACATCGCCTACCAGGTCGTCGGCGGGAACGGCCCCGATCTCGTCTTCGTGATGGGATGGGTCTCGCACGTCGAGTACTTCTGGACTTATCCGCGCGTGGCGCGCTTCTTCGAGCGGCTGGCCGGCTTCTCGCGCCTCATCCTCTTCGACAAGCGCGGCACCGGGCTCTCCGACCGCGTCACGACGATGCCGAATCTGCGGCAGCGCATGGACGACGTCCGCGCGGTCATGGTCGCCGCCGGCTCGCCGGAGGCGGTGATCATGGGCGTTTCCGAGGGGGGGCCGATGTCGGCGCTCTTCGCCGCGACGTTTCCGGAGCGGACGAAGGGCCTCGTGATCTACGGCGGTTACGCGCGCCGCACCTGGGCGCCCGACTACCCGTGGGGCTCGAAGCCGGAAGCGCGGGAGCGTTTCTTCCGCGACATCGAGCAGAACTGGGGCGGCGTCGTCGATCTCCAGACCATCGCTCCCTCCGAGCTGAACGACCCGGCGTTCTGCCAGTGGTGGGCGGCGTACCTGCGCATGGCCGCCAGTCCCGGCGCCGCCGTGGCCCTGGCGAAGATGAACACCGACATCGACATCCGCGAGGAGCTCTCGGCGATTCGCGCGCCGACGCTCGTGCTGCACCGCAGCGGCGACCGCGATATGAACGTCGAGGAAGGGCGCTACCTGGCGCGGCACATCCCGGGCGCGCGCTTCGTCGAGCTGCCCGGCATCGACCATCTCCCCTTCGCCGGCGATCAGGAGCCGGTGCTGCGCGAGATCGAGGAGTTTGTCCGCGCCGTCGGCTAAGGCGCGAGAACATCCGCTGGCGCCTCGTGCGGGCGTGCCGCGAGCCGGCCATCGGGCAGGTGCCAGTCGCGGCGCTGCCGCCGGAACGGCAACAGGAGCATCTTTCCGATCGTGCCTTCCGCAGGGTCGCCGTACGCCGGAACGCCGATCGTGATCTCCGGTTGTGGAACGTTGAGAAGAATCGTTCGGTGCAGGTAATCCCACGCCGAGAGGAGGCTCGACCAGTTGTTGTCCGTTTCATTCAGCCGGTCGGAATGGTGAATGCCGTGCATCCGCGGCGTGACGATGAGCCGCACGAGCACGCGCTCGAGGCCCGGCGGAAGCCGCAGGTTCCCGTGGTGAAAGAGAATCGAGGCGAAGAGGATCGTCTGCCACAGCCACAGCGTCTGCGAATCGACGCCGATGATGGCCATCTGCGCCGCCCGCACCGGAATCGAAAGCGCCAGCTCCCCGAAGTGGAAGCGCAGCGCCGTCGAGGCGTCGAGGTCGCGATCGACGTGGTGCACGAGATGGAACCGCCAGAGGAACGGGACGCGGTGGTTCGCCCAATGCCACCACCACAGCGTGTAGTCGAGCAGCACGATGGCGATGGCTGTCTCCAGCCATCGCGGCCACTGCACCGCCTGCAGCAGCCCGACGCGCTCGCGGACGATCCACGAGGCCACCGGCTGGAGCAGCCACGCCTGGAGCAACGGCGTGAGCGCGAGCGAGACGCCTCCGATGGAAAGGTTCCGCACGACGCGCCGGACTTTCGACTCGACCGTGCGCCGGAGCGGAGCGACGCGCTCGGCCAGCAGCATGACGCCGCCGACCACGATGATGACCGCTGCCGTGATCGCCGCCGGGGCGGAGCGAACCCGCTCCGCGAGCTCGATTCAGGCTGTGCACATGTCGCGAGCTTACGCGATCACGCGGCCTCACGATTAGCCGGTTCGCTGGCGCTTCACCTCCGATGGCGGTCGCGGACGCTGTCCGCGACGGCGCGTCAGCCGGTCGGCGTCGGGTTGTGCGAGAGTCGCCGCGCCCTCCTCCTGCTCTTTCTCCAAATCCTCGATCACGTCGCGCAGGAACGAGAGTGTGCTGTCTGATCTATAGGACTGCATTTTTTGCCTCCTGCCGGGGCAACGGCTTATGATTCAGCGTTTCCGACGAGAAGAAGCGAGGAGGATTTTATGCGTATGAAGTATGTAACGATCTGTCTATTGATCCTTTCTGTAGGTGTGGCGACGAACGCGCGCTCAGCCACCAAAAAAGCGGCCGCGAAACCGACCGATGCCCATCTCATAGCGAGCGCGAGGAAAGCCGCGCCGGCGAGCGTGGCAAAGGGCGCGACGGTCGTCAACATGGAAGCCGACGGCACGATGCGGACCCTTCACAAAGGGACCAACGGCTTCACCTGCATGCCGGATAATCCGGCCACGCCCGGTCCCGATCCGATGTGCTTCGACGCCAACGCTATGGAGTGGGCCAAGGCCTGGATGAGCCACCAGCCTCCTCCCACCGGCAAAGTGGGGTTCATGTACATGCTCGCGGGCGGCACGGACGCCAGCAACACCGACCCCTACGCGACCAAACCGACGGCGAGCAACCACTGGATCAAGACGGGGCCGCACATCATGGTCGTCGGCGGCGATCAGGCGTTTTACGATTCGTATCCGAAGGACGCCAATCCCGACACGTCTGTTCCGTACGTGATGTGGGCAGGGACGCCCTATCAGCACCTGATGGCACCGGTAAAGTAACCACCCCAAGCAAGCTGGCGAAGGAGCGGCCGAGTACGTCGACCGCTCGTCAGCGGACAGCACGAGCGGGTCGCGCCGCTGATGCGAATCGTGTCGCGCCGCCAGCCACACGGTAAACTGCGTCCTCAATGTCCCACCTCATCCGCGGCGTCTGTCCGCACGACTGCCCCGACTCCTGCTCGTGGATCGTCACCGTCGATGACGGCCGCGCCGTGCGCATGGCCGGCGATCCCGACCACCCGTTCACGAACGGTTTCCTCTGCACGAAAGTGGCGCGCTACGTCGAGCGCACCTACCACGCCGACCGCCTGCTCTTCCCGCAGATCCGCGCCGGCGCGAAGGGCGAGGGGAAGTTCCGCCGCGCCTCGTGGGACGAGGCCCTGGCGCTGATCGCGGAACGGTTGCAAAAGGTCATCGACGTCGACGGGCCGCAGTCCGTCCTCCCCTTCTCCTACGCCGGAACGATGGGCCTCGTGCAGGGCGAGGGGATCGCCGCGCGCTTCTTCCACCGCCTCGGCGCGTCGCTGCTCGACCGCACCATCTGCTCCGCCGCCGGCATGGCCGGATACGAGGCCAGCTACGGCCCGCGCATGGGCACCGACCCCGAGGCCATCGGCGCGGCGAAGCTCATCCTCCTGTGGGGCACCAACACCCTCACCGCGAACCCGCATCTCTGGCCGTTCATCCGCCGGGCGAAGGAGAACGGCGCGGCGACGATCTGCATCGACCCGCTGCGCACGCGCACCGCCGAGGCGTGCGACGAGCACGTCGCCATCCGTCCCGGCACCGATGCCGCGCTGGCCCTCGGCATGATGCATGTCATTTTCCGCGACGGCCTCGAGGATCGCGGCTACCTCGCGGCCATGACCGTCGGCTGGGAGAAGTTGCGCGAGCGCGTGTTGAACGACTATGCGCCGCAACGCGTCGCTGACATCTGCCGCCTCCCCGTCGACACCGTCGAGCGCCTCGGGCGCGCCTACGGCGCCGCGCGCCCCTCGTTCATCCGCGTCAACTACGGCCTGCAGCGCCACGGCGGCGGCGGCTCCGCGGTGCGCGCGATCTCGCTCCTCCCCGCCGTCACCGGCACTTGGGACGACGCCGGCGGCGGCTGCCAGCTCTCCTCCTCCGGCACCTTTTCGCTCCGCTCGCTGGACCGCAAAGATCTGATTCCGCCGGGTACGCGGACGATCAACATGACGAGGCTCGGCGAGGACCTGACCGAGGTCGACGACCCGCCGGTCCGCGCCCTCGTCGTCTACAACTCGAACCCCGCCTCCATCGCGCCGGAGCGGCAGAAAGTCCTGGCCGGCCTGCGCCGCGACGACCTCTTCACCGTCGTCCTCGAGCACTTCCCCACCGACACCGCCGACTACGCCGACGTTCTCCTCCCGGCCACGACGCAGCTCGAGCACGACGACATGCAGAAGGCCTACGGCCACCTCTACCTGACGTACAACCGCCGGGCCATCGAGCCGCTCGGCGAGGCGCTGCCGAACGCGGAGATCTTCCGCCGCCTCGCCGCGGCGATGAAACTCGACTACGACGAATTGAAGGCGACGGACGAGGAGCTGATGCGCGAGGCGCTCGCCGGCAACGACATCTCCTTCGACGAACTGCGCGAGCGCGGCTGGATGCGGCTCAACCTCCCGTCGCCGCATCTGCCGTACCGCCGCGGCGCGCGGCTGGCCACGCCGAGTGGGAAGATCGAGATCGAGTCGTCGCAGCTCGCGGCGATCGGCTTCGATCCGCTGCCGACGTACATCGCCCCGCACGAGTCGGAGGAGCGCAGCCCCGAGCTGGCGCGCCGCTATCCGCTCGCGCTGATCTGCCCGCCCGCGCACTCGTTCCTGAACTCGACCTTCGTCAACGTGACGTCGCTCCGCCGCGCCGCGGGGAAGCCGATCGTGGAGATCCACGCCGACGACGCCGGCCGCCGCGGCATCGCCGGCGGCGAGCGCGTGCGCGTCTGGAATGACCGCGGCGCATTCACCGCCGAGGCCGTGGTGAGCGATCGCGTGAGGCCGGGCGTCGTTGCCGCGCCGTCGGTCTGGTGGGGGAAGCTCACCGACGACGGTACGAACGCGAACGAGACGACCTCGCAGGCCGTCACCGACCTCGGCAACGGCGCGACGTTCTTCGACAACCGCGTCGACGTGGCCCCGGTGTAGTTAGAAGGGCGGATGAGAGGCGCCATCCGGGATGCATGCGCCCCTCACCCGCCGCTTCGCGGCACCCTCTCCCCGCAAGCGGGGCGAGGGAGCTTCCTTGCTAAACTGCGCCGCGTTCAATGAGCCATTACCTCCTTCCCCTCGGCTTCATCGCGCTCGTCTACATCGCGATGATCGTGCTGAACGAGCGCTATGGCCTCTTCGCGGCCGACCGCTTCCCGTCCTTGGGCGCAAAGATCGCCGCGTACGCGTGGCTCGGCCTGCTGCTGTTCGGCCTCACCATCACCGTGATCGGCTCCGCGATGCACGTGCCGACGGCGAGAGAGCTGGCGCGGATCCCGTTCTATTCGCTCTTCCTGCTGCACGGCGTGCTGATCGTCTTCCTCGCCGGCTGGTGGCTGCTGACCGGGCGGCCGCCGCTGCGCGAGCTCCTGAACCTGCGCCGCGGCAACGGCGTCGAGATGACGATGATCGGCTTCGCGGTCGGCGTCGGCGGCTGGATCTTCACCATCATCGTGGCGGTGCTTCTGGCCCTCATCCTCAACGCCGCGGGCGTCCTGCCGAAGCCGGCCCAGCCGCCGCCGATGATCGCCTGGATGGCGGCGCTGCCGCTCTGGAAAAAGGCGGTCGTGGTCCTCTCGGCGATGACGGTGGAGGAGGCATTCTTCCGCGGCTGGCTGCAGAAGCGCGTCGGCCTCGTCGCCTCGACGATCCTCTTCGCCCTGGCGCACTCCGGCTTCGGTCAGCCGCTGCTGCTCATCGGCGTCTTCATCATCTCGCTCGTCATCGGCTTCACCTTTTATCGGACGAAGAACCTGCTGCCGGGCGTGATCGCGCACGGCGTGTTCGACGGGATTCAGCTCTTTGTGGTGATTCCGGTGCTGTTTCGGATGATGGGATTGGACGGGTGAGGTGGATACGGCCGTCAACCACGGCGCGACGGCAGCGTCACTGTTCCGAGACGACGACGCCGTCGCCTTCGAAGCGGATTTTGAAGCCGGCGCGGTCGCCGCTCGCGATCATCACATTATCGAGCGACTCATCGTCCATCACCGCGGCGATCAGGTTCCCGGTCCACGCCACCAGCGCGTTCGACGAGATCGACAGCGGGTACTCCTTCGTCACGCGCAGCGTCAGCGGCTCGATCGACGTCGAGATCGCCAGCGAGCCCTTGCCGAAGATCTTCACCGTGTCGATCTTCCGCTGGTACGCGCTGTCGTAAATCGGCTCGACGCGGTACGTCAACGTGTCCTCGAGCGCGAGGAGGTTGCGCCCCTCGACGTAGATGAACTCCTCGTTGAGGTCGAGGAGGAACGTCTTGCGGCCCTTCTCGTAGAGGAAAATCTTCCCCTGCCCGGCCGCCTTCACCATCGTCTGCGCCGTCGTGCCGACCAGGCCCGACTCGGCGAGGAACTTCAGATTGCCGGAGTAGCTCGACACCGTGCCGCGCTTTACGTACGCGCTGCGGGCAAAGTTGATCTCCAGGAATCCGTTCTCGTGCAGGGCGAAGGTCTTCGAGGCCCCTTCGATCTTTCGCTCCAGGTCGAGCCGCTTCTCCTCGAGGTGCTGCGGCTCGTCGACGGCCTCCTGCAGCTTGCGCGCGGCCGTGACCGCGGCGAGGTCGACCGGCGGCGCCGGGAGCGGCAGCGTCTGCGGGTTGGTGTCGGGCTTCCGCACCTTCCCCGGCTGCGTCATCATCATCGGATCGATCCGCACCGGCACGATCTTCTGCGTCGTCGTCTCGGACTTCGACGGCGGCGGTACGTTGGGGATCGCAGGCGACGGCTTCGTCTGCAGGTTCGCCAGGTTCTGCATCTCCCCCTCGACCTCGCGCACGAGCTTGTCGGCGCCGGCGAAGCGGAGGTGCTCGAGCGACAGCCCGAATTTCTTCCGCTGGCGATAGAGCAGTCCAAGGTAGAGGTGCGACTTCGCGTAGTTCGGACGGAGCTCGACGGCGCGCAACAGATACTGCTCCGCCTCGTCGAGCTTTCCCTGCTTGAAGAGGATCAGCCCGAGGTTCGAGTGGAGGATGAAGACGTTGGCGTTCTCGCGCACGAGGCGGCGATAGATCACCTCGGCCTCGGGGAACGCATTCGTTTTGAAATAGACCAGGCCGAGAAGGTTCAGGACGTCGGCGTCGTCGGGCCGCAGCCGCTGGGCTTGCTCCAGCTCCCGCCGCGCCTCCGCGTACCTCCCCTCCTGGAACGCCTCACGGCCTCTGTTGTAGTGAAGGAGAAAGACGCCCTGGTCGAACGGTGGGGCAACGGCGGGACGATTCTCGGGCATGCCGCGGGGATTGTATGCGAAGCATGTGACAAGGGATCAGCGTGAGCCCAGATAGCGCATACCCGGCAACACCGCCGCCGCGATCGGATCGACGACCTTCGCCATGAAGCCGCCCTTCAGCTTCGCGCCCCTGGCGCCGGCGAACGACGTGGCCTGCCCGTACGGCTGGCCGTAGTAGACCGTGAGGGCGCGCTTCACGTACGTCGCCGTCTCCGTGTACGGCGGGATGCCGGCGTACTTCAGCACCGCCCCCTCGCCGGCGTTGTACCCGGCGAGGGCGCGCGGGAGGTCGTTGTTGAACATCCCGAGAAGATCGCCGAGGTAGCGGACGCCGCCGCGGATGTTCTCCTCGGGATCGAAGATGGAACGGACGCCGTAACGCCGCGCCGTCTCCGGCATGAGCTGCATGAGGCCGCGCGCGCCTTTGTTCGAGACGCAGAGCGGATCGAAGTCGGATTCGACCTGGATCACGGCTCGCACGAGGACAGGATCGACGCCGAACGCGACCGCGTGGCGGTCGATGATCGTGTCATATGGAGAACGGCGGTTGCGCTGCTTGGCCAGCCATCGCAGATCGCCTCCTTGGCCGGAGGAGACGCCGCCGAAATTCGAGATCGTCTTCTTGCCGTCGGCGCCGACGATTACCTGCACCTGCGCCATCGCGCTCGAGGCTCCGAGCATGGCGACGACGACGAAAACGAAAGGTGCACGCATTGCTGAGGATGGTAGCACAGGGCAAAATCGCGCCATGAGCTTCGCGCCGATTCAGAAGGACGTTGACCGAACCATAAGCCAATTCAAGGAGGGTTACTTCCCGCCGCTGTCGATGCTGGCGTGGGTGCGCCTACAAAGATCGCTGGACGCGCAAGGAATAGCCGCGTATCATCGCTCCATCCTTAAATCGGTATAGTTCCAGGAGGACGGAGATGGACGGCCTACTGCGCCAGCTCATCAAAACCGTTCGCCGGCGCTTGCGCTCCGACGAAGAAGTGACGGTCGAGGCCGTGACGAAAGAGCTCGGCTACACGCGACAGTACGTCTCCGGACGCTTCCACCGCGTCACCGGCAGACTTCTGAGCCACTTCCTCAAAGAAAAGCGGCTGGAAAAAGCGGCGCGGCTGCTCAAGGGGGGCAACCTGCGGGTCTCGCAGATCGCCCGCTGCTGCGGCTTCGACTCGGAGAACTACTTCCGCCAGCAGTTCCGCCAGCGCTTCGGCATGTCGCCGCGCCAGTTCCGCACGAACGGAATCCGCGGCGCGGTGATGCGCAGACCGCAAGTTGCGTAGGGCAACGCTCGCGGCGATCCTGCTCGTCGGCGTTCTTCTGCGCCTTCGCGGCCTCTTCACCGACTTCTGGCTCGATGAGATCTGGGGCCTGCGCATCGCCCTGGCCGCTCCGTCGGGGCTTGCGCTGATCACCCAGATTCATCAGGACACGAACCACCCGCTCGTCTCGATCGTCATGCATGCGATCGGACCGGTGCGGCATTGGGAGTGGTACCGCGTCTTTCCGTTCCTCTGCGGAGTCGGGACGATCGTTGCGGTCCGGGAGCGGACGTACAGGATCCTCGCGGCGCTCTCGTTTCCACTGATCGTTTACTCCTCCGAGGCGCGCGGATACGCGCCGGCGGCGTTCTTCCTCGTGCTCGCGTATCGCCTCACCAGGGGCGGCGAGACGCCGCCACTACGGCCGGCGGGACGCCGGCGCGACTTCTTCTTCGGCGTTGCCATCGTGCTCGCGCTCCTGTCGCATTTGAGCGCGGTGGCGGTCTACCTCGGATTCTTCTCCGTCGACGCGGTGCGGCGCGATTGGAAGAAACACATCCTCCCGATCGCCTTCGGCGCCTGGTACTACGTCGTCAAGGTTCGGCACCTTGTCGCTGGCGGCGGGCCGCGATGGTCGCCGACTCCGTTCGCCATCGCCATCGCCGTCGCCACCTTCGCCATCGTCGCCATCGAGATCGTCCGCCGCGTCCGCGCGCGCGACCTCGACGCGCTCTTCTTCGGCGTTGCGCTCGTCGTCGGCCCCGCCATCGCCGCGGCGAGCTACCGCTGCCCCTGCGTCCTGCCGCGGCACTTCCTCGTCTGCGTCCCGTTCGTGCTGATGCTCTTCGCCTCGTTCTTCGAGCGCGTGCGCTGGGGCATGGCCGTCTTCATCGTCGTCAACGTCATCCAGATCATCCCGTTCATGCGGTACGGCCGCGGGCAATACGACCGCGCGCTCCACGACGTCGGACCGATCGTCAGCGGCGACAGTGAGCTCCGCGACCGCATGCTCATCGACTTCTACAATCCCTCGCTGCGCTACGTCCCGCGGTCGCAGAACCCGGAGTGGCTGCTGATCGAGGACACGACGCCGGGCCCCGGCTATACGCTCTGGCGCGAGTACCCGTACGGCGGCATCTCGGGGTGGACGTGGTACGTCTACCGTTTGTCGAAACCCGATTCGATCCAGAGGTAGCGCAGCGTGTTCGCGTCGCGGGCGCGCGTGACGATGACGTCGTGCGCGAAGAGCAGGGCGCGGCGCAGCGCCGAATGCGGCACGGCGCTCTTCTCGAGGTACTGCCGGTGTTCGTAGACGGAAGCGAACGACTGCGACCGCAGCGGCTCCTCGAGGCGCACGACCGTCCCCTGGACCTGGATGTCCTTCGCGAACCGCATGTAGTACCGCCGATGCAGCAGCCGCACCTCGGCCGACGCGCCGATGCGCAGCGGCTTGCCGGCGTAGAAGGGCACGGAGCGGATGCGGAAGCCGCGCGCCTTCCCCGCCGACGTCGCCGCGGCGATCTCGCGGGCGAGCGCGTCGTCGACGACCTCGCGCTCGCGCACGATGAGGATCCAGTCGCCGCTGGCCGCGTCGATGGCGCGGTTCAGCTCCGGGCGATGCTTCGCCAGCTCGTCGCGCGGGGCGATGTCGAGCACGAGCTGCTCGACCTTCGCGAAATGCGGCGTCAGCGCGGTGAGGTCGTCGACGTGGACGTGCCCGAGCGTCACCACGGAGAGCTGCTGCGCGACCGCCCCCGGCCCGGTCGCGTCGGCGAGCCGGTTCCACCCCGCCGGCATCCCGCTACTCCTCGAGCTTCTCGTGGATGCGCACGATCCGCGACGCGCGGCCCGTGGTCTCGTCGACGTCGACCATCGCGCCGGAGAGGCGGATGTCGCGCTTGGCCACCTCGAGCTTCCGCGGCGTGTTCATGAGGAAGCGGTGCAGCGCCTCGTCGGGACGGAAGCCGATCACCGAGTCGTAGGCGCCGGTCATGCCGACGTCGGTCTGGAAGGCCGTGCCGTTCGGGAGGATGCGCTCGTCGGCGGTGGGGACGTGCGTGTGCGTGCCGACGACCATCGACACGCGCCCGTCGAGGTAGCGCCCCATGGCCTGCTTCTCCGACGACGCCTCGCCGTGGATGTCGACCACGATCACTTTCAGGTCCGCGAACTCAGGCAGCTCGCGGTCCGCGCAGTGGAACGGGTTGTCGCACGGCGGCATGAAGACGTTGCCCATGAGCTGCAGCACGCCGACCTTCACGCCGCTCGCGGTCTGCCGCACCACGCGCCCTTTGCCGGGATTGCCGGCCGGATAGTTCGCCGGCCGGATGACGTAGTCGTAGCGGTCGTAGTTCTCGACGAACTCTTTCTTGTCCCAGATGTGATTGCCCGAGGTGTAGGCGTTGATGGGGAGGTCGGAGAGCTCTTCGATGATCGCCTCGGTGACGCCGAAGCCGCCCGCGGCGTTCTCGACGTTGACGATCGTGAAGTCGATCTTCTCCCGATCGACGACGTGCTCGAGCTTGTGGCGCAACGCGCGCCGGCCGGGCTGGCCGACGACGTCGCCGATGTAGAGGATGCGGATCACAGCGTGCAGGAGGCAGCGAACAGCGAGCAGGGCACTCCTGCCCGCTGCTCGCTGCCCGCTGCCCGCTTTCTATTTCGCATAATCAACGGCGCGCATCTCCCGAATGACGGTGACCTTGATTTGCCCGGGGTACTGCAGCTCCGATTCGATCTTCCTGGCCACGTCCTTCGACAGCCAAATGGCCTGCTCGTCGCCGATCTTCTCCGCGTTCACGATGATGCGAAGCTCGCGCCCGGCCTGGATGGCGAAGCTCTTCGAGACGCCCTCCATCTGGTTGGCGATCGACTCCAGACGCTCCAGGCGGTGCACGTAGTTCTCGAGGATCTCGCGCCGCGCGCCGGGGCGCGCCGCCGACAGCGCGTCGGCCGCGTTCACCAGGATTGCTTCGACCGTGGTCGGATCGTAGTCGCCGTGGTGGCACTCCATGGCGTGGATGATCTCGCGCTTCTCGCCGTACTTGTCGAGCACCTGCCGCCCGAGCTCGAGATGCGTCCCTTCCATCTCCCGGTCGATGGCCTTGCCGATGTCGTGCAGCAGTCCGCCGCGCTTGGCGATGGTGTCGTTCACGCCGAGCTCCACCGCCATCAACGCCGCGAGCTGCGCGACCTCGAGGGAGTGGACGAGGACGTTCTGCCCGTACGACGTGCGATAGCGCAGCCGCCCGAGGAGCTTGAGCACCTCGGGGTGGAGATCGGTGATGCCGATCGAGAACGCCGCCGCCTCCCCCTCCTCGAAGAGCTTCTGATCGAGCTCCTGGCGCACTTTCTCGACCAGCTCCTCGATGCGGGCCGGATGGATGCGGCCGTCCTGCATGAGGCGCTCGAGGGAGATGCGGGCGATCTCGCGGCGGATGGGGTCGAAGCCGGAGAGGATGACCGCCTCGGGGGTGTCGTCGACGATGAGGTCGACGCCGGTGGCCAGCTCGAGAGCGCGGATGTTGCGCCCCTCGCGGCCGATGATGCGCCCCTTCATGTCTTCGCTCGGCAGATCGACGACGGAGACGGTGTTCTCCGCGACGTAGTCGGAGGCCATGCGCTGAATGGCCATGCCGAGGATCTTGCGGGCCTTGAGGTTGCCGAGCTCCGTCGCCTCGGTCTCGATGCGCTTGACGATCTGCGCCGCCTCGAGCTTGGCCTCGTTCTCGATGCCGCGGATCAGCTCCTGCTTGGCCTGTTCGACCGTGAGGCCGGAGATCTGCTCGAGCTTGTGCCGCTGCT
>WNGF01005064.1_pt1 | contig 20466 bp, 18 predicted proteins | sample 5400641 | NCBI WGS metagenome assembly WNGF01 (sample SAMN13153371, study PRJNA577476) | soil metagenome | isolation source: 80 cm soil or saprolite under grassland replicate 2 | place: USA:California | collected 2016-06-15
GTCGGGGTGTAGACGCCAGCGATTCCAGCGCCGCCCGCGCGCAAGCGTTCGACCAGGGTGCCCTGCGGCACCATCTCGAACGCGATCTCGCCCGAGCTGACCCGCTGCCCGGCCGCCGATTCGACGTTCGGCCGCTGCACGAACGACACGATCAGCCGCGAGACCTGGCCGTTCTCGATCATCTTGCCCGCCGGCCCACCGACGCCGTTGGCGACCAGCGTCAGGTTGCGGGCCTTGTGCTCCGCCGCCGCCAGCAGGAGGCTGGTCGGCACGCCCGAGCTCAGCCCAAAGCCCGAGACGGCGATGCTCGCACCATCTGGCAGGTCCGCGATCGCTTCCTCGGGAGATCCAAAGACCTTACTCACGCCGGCCTCCGAGTGTCATCCCGAGCCTGCGAGGGATCCTCATCCGTGTGTCATCCCGAGCCTGCGAGGGATCTCGTGCTTGGCGGTCCGTACGTGAGATCCCTCGTCGTACCTCCTCGGGATGACGCATGTCAGATCGCCCGCGCCCGCCCTGCCCAGTACGGCTCGCGCAGCTTGCGTTTGTAGAGCTTCCCGCTCGGATCGCGCGGCAGCTCACTCAGAAAATCGATCGAGCGCGGCAGCTTGTAGCGGGCGATGCGTCCCTGCAGGAACTCCAGCAGCTCGGCCACCAGGGCATCGTTTGGGGATACGCCCGGGGCGGGCTCGACGACAGCTTTGACTTCTTCGCCCCATTCGTCGTTCGGCACGCCGAATACCGCTACATCGCCGACCTTGGGATGGTTGATGAGCTCGTGCTCGACCTCGGCCGGGTAGATGTTGACGCCGCCGGAGATGATCATGTCGACTTTGCGATCGCACAGGTACAGGTAGCCGTCCTCGTCGAGGTAGCCGACGTCGCCGACCGTCGCGTATTTGCCGCTCTTGGCCCGCGCGGTCTTGTCCGGGTCCTTGTAGTACTCCAGGCCGCCGCGAGCGATGCTGTACACCGTGCCGATCTGGCCGACTGGCAGCACGTTGCAGTCCTCGTCCATGATCACGATCTCGTTGTCGCCGCGCGCCTTGCCGACCGAACCCGGTTTACGCAGCCACTCGTCCGAGAAAATGATCGTGCCGCCAACGCCCTCGGTCGAGTTGTAGTACTCGTCCAGAACCGGGCCCCACCAGCCGATCATGCGTCGCTTGACTTCGGGCGGACATGGCGCTGCACCGTGGATCACGTGGCGCAGCGAGGAGATGTCGTACCGCTGCTTCACCTCGTCGGGCAGCGCCAGCAAGCGCACGAACTGCGTCGGCACCATGTGGGTGATCGTGACCCGATACCGCTCGATCAGCTGCAGCGCGCGCTCGGGATCGAAGCGGTCCATGATGACCAGCGTGTGCCCGAGATGGACCGACGGGATGGACATGACCAGCGGCGCCGTGTGGTACCACGGGCAAGCCAGCAAGTGGACGTCGTCGCGCTCGTCGCGCCTGACGCCGTAGCCTTCGAGCGCCGCACCCAGGTTCGAGTCGCTCGGCTCGGTGCCCAGTAACGCACGCCGCACGCCCTTCGGTCGACCAGTCGTCCCCGAGGTGTAGTTCATCACCTGGCCGAGGAGGCGCCGGGCAGGCGCGCTGGTCGGCTGGCCGCGTTTCAGCTCCGCGTAGTCGCGGAACCCGCCGATGCTGCCGATGGCAAAGCGGGCGCTAGCCGGAATGGCCGCTTCATCCGCCGCGGCGGCGCATGCATCAGCAAATAGCTCGTGAGCGAAGAATGCTTTCGCCTCGCAGTCCTGCAGGACGTACGCGATCTCGGGTCCGACCAGGTGGAAGTTGATCGGCGTGAGGTACCAGCCAGCCTGCTGCATCGCCAGGAAGATCTCGTAGGCCTCGAGCGAGCTGGGCAGCACAGCGGCGATGGCATCGCCCGGCTGCAAGCCCAACGCGCGCAGCCCGTGCACCAGCTGATTGGCGCTGACCAGGAGCTCGCCCGCGCTGACCGCGTGTTCATCGGACTCGACGATCGCCACATGCGTTGGATCCGCGGCGGCGCGTTCCCAGAAGTTCTCGAACCCCATCGCCGGCTAGCTCGCGCGCAGGCCCAGCAGCCGCGCCGCGTTCTCCTTCAAGATGAGCGGCATCACTTCCTCGCGGAAGCCCGCCGAACCGGCGTCGGCCAGCCAGCGATCGGTGGTGATCATGGGATGGTCCGAGCCGAAGAGCACTTTGTTCTTCAGGAGGGTGTTCGCGTACTGCACCAGTTGCGGGGGGAAGTACTTGGGCGACCAGCCCGACAGGTCGATATAGACCTGCGGTTTGTGCAGCGCCACCGACAGCGCCTCGTCCTGCCACGGGAAGGACGGGTGGGCCATGATGATCGGCATCTCTGGAAAGTCGACGGCGACGTCGTCGAGGTGCATCGGATTGCCGTACTTGAGGTGCACCCCGCCGCCGCCGGGCGCGCCCTGGCCGACCGCGGTCTGGCCGGTGTGGAAGAGCGCCGGCACCTTGTGTGCCGCTAACACTTCGTACAGCTCATAGAAGCGCCGCTCGTTGGGGTAAAAGGCCTGCGTGAGCGGGTGGAATTTGAACCCGCGCGCGCCGAGCGAAATGAGCTGCTGGGCGTCGCGCGCGCCGGCCTTGCCACGCCACGGATCGACCATCACGAATGGGATCATGATGTCGTTGTTGGCCGAGGCAGCCTCCAGCATCTCGTCATTGGTCACACCACCCGGCCGCCAGCCCAGCGTCGACTGGGGATCGCCACCCCAGATCGCGCACGCGATCTTGCGCTCGCGGTAATACGCCGCCGTCTCGTCGGGCGTCTGGCCTTGCGCGCCGCTGCGTTGGCTCTGCCGTGACAGCGTGTCGTCGCGGGTAGGTCCGGTGCGCTCGGCGGGTGGATTCTTGGCCGAGATTCCGGCGTGGACGTGGATGTCGATGGCCAGCAGCGCATCGACGTCGATAGCTGGGGTATAGGTCATCGGGCCGGTCGTCAGTCTACTAGGCTCACAGCTTCATCCTGAGCGGCTCACAGCCTCATCCTGAGCGCAGCGAAGGATCTCCGAACGCGACCGTAGATCCTTCGGCTTCGCCTCTAGGATGAGGCGGTCCCCACGGTAGACTGACCATCTGATGGCTGAGGAGTCCAACGATCTGGTGATCGTCGGTGCTGGCCTGGCCGGACTCACCGCCGGTCTGATCGCCGCCCGCCACGGACTTCGCCTGACGCTGGTCGATCCCGGCACCATTGGCGGCCAGGTCCTGAACGTCGAAAAGATCGAAAATTTCCCCGGTTTTCCCGAGGGTATCGCGGGCTTCGACCTCGGCCCGATGGTTCAAGAGCAGGCCGAGCGCGCGGGCTGCGGCTTCGTCATGGATACCGTCACCGGCCTCGAAGTGCGCGGCGACGAGCGGATCGTGCACTGTGAGGGTGCCGATCTGTCGGCCAAAGCCGTGATCGTCGCGGCGGGCTCCGCCTTGCGGTCGCTGGGCATCCCCGGTGAGGATGAGTTCCTCGGGCGTGGCGTCTCACACTGCGCCTCGTGTGATGCCCCGTTCTACGTTGGCAAAGAGGTCGCGGTGGTGGGCGGCGGCGACGCCGCGCTCGACGAAGCCGCCGTCCTGGCCGATCAGGTCGCGCGCGTGACCATCTTTCACCGTGGCGCCGAGTTTCGTGCCAGCAAATCCAACGTCGAGACCGCCTTTGGCGCCGAAATCGTCGAGATCCGCGGCGCCGACAGCGTCTCCACCGTGGTCGTACAGGCCAATGGGCAGCGCCGCGAGCAGGAGCTGGCCGGCGTCTTCATCTTCGTCGGCCTCGAGCCGAACACGGCGTGGCTGCGTGATGTCGTCGACCTCGATCCGACCGGCCACATCGTCACCGACATCCATCTCCAGACTTCGGTGCGCGGTGTCTTCGCCGCCGGCGACATCCGCCAGGCCTCGGTGGCACAGCTGGCGGCCGTCGCCGGCGATGGCGCCACCGCCGCCGTCAATGCGTTCCGCTACCTCAGGGGGTGATCATGGACCGCCAGTACTCGATGCCGGCCGAACAGGCCGCCGAAGCCATGCTCGCGTCGATGAAGCTGAATGGCATCGAGCGCATCTGGTTCACCTCGGGCACCGAGCTGGCCTTTCTGCAAGAAGTGCCGGTCAAGCACCAGGCGCTGGGCCGCCCGACGCCAAAGATCATGACCATGACCCACGAGAACGCGGCCCTGTCTGCCGCCTGCGGCGAGACCATGCTCACGCACAAGCCTGCCGCGACCGCCGCCCACGTCGAGTGCGGCATGATCAACGCCGGCGGCTCGATCCACAACGCGGACCGTGGCCATTACCCGGTGCTGATGATGTCTGGCTATCCGCCATCGGCGGAATCGGGCAGCGTCCCGGGTGCGCGTGACGCGGGCATCCAGTGGTACCAGCAGATCCCCGACCAGGGGCAGATCGTGCGCCAGTACATGCGCTGGGATCACAAACTGGCCGGCTACGACAACCCTGGCACCGTCGTCACGCGCGCGGTGCAGGTGATCCTGAGTGAGCCACAGGGCCCCGGGTACCTGGCGATTCCACGTGAGGCGGCAATGCGGCCAATGGACGGCGCGGCGTTTCCGTTGCTCGAGCACCTGCCACCAGTGGGGCTGCCGGTTGCCGATCGCCCGCTGCTCCGCCAGGCCGCCCAATGGCTCCTGGCGGCTGAACGGCCGGTCATTTGCGTGTCCCGACTCGGGCGCGACCCGTCCGCCGTGCCGGCGCTGGTCCAGCTCGCGGAATTGCTCGGCGCTTCGGTGCTCGCCGACGGCTTCCGCGTGAACATGCCCGCTAACCACCCCCTCGTTGAGCCGGGCGGATTCATGGCCAGCCCACCGCCCGATGCCGACTGCGTACTGGTGCTGGACATGTTGGTCCCATGGTCGACCACGACGTTCCGACCCGGCCGTGACGTCAAGATCATCACGCTGGCGCTCGATCCGATCCATCGCATGACGCCCATCTACGAGTACCCGTCGGACCTGGTCATCGGTGGCGACGCCGGCAAATCGCTGCCGCTGTTGATCGAGGAGCTTCAGTCTGCGATGTCCGCCGACCAGCGCCGCCGCTGCGCCGAGCGTGGCGAGCGCCTCACCGCCGAGGGCCGCCAGCGTCAGCGTGGTGCTGACGACGCCGCTCGCGGCGAACGCGACCAGGGCCACATCACCCCGACCTGGCTGAGCTACCAGGTCGGCCAGACGCTCGCGTCCGACACGATCATCGTCAACGAGCTGGTCAACACCGCGCATTTCAATCGCACCCAACCCGGGACGCAGTTCAACGCCGGCGGCTCGAGCCTCGGCTGGGCCGCGCCCGCCGCCATCGGCGCCAAAGTCGCTCGACCCGATCTCGAGGTGGTGTGCTGCACCGGCGACGGCTCGTGGATGTTCGGCAACCCCCAGGTCGTCGTGTGGTCCTCGCTGTTCCACTCGGCGCCGGTGCTGTTCATCATCTCGAACAACCGCGGCTATTCGACGGGCACCACGCAAGTGCTGCGCTCATACCCCGAGGGCTACGCGGCCAAGGCGCGCGACCTGACCGGCGGCTGGTTCGACCCGTGCCCCAACTACTCCGGCGAAGCCGCCGCCAGTGGCGCATACGGCGAGAAAGTAACCGACCCCGACCAGGTCGGTCCCGCGATCCAGCGCGGTCTCGACGCCGTCCGCAACGGCTCGCCCGCGGTTCTCGACATGTGGCTGCCCAAGCACGTCACCGGGGAGCTTTGAATTTCCTCGGCGCCCTCTCTCGCGTCCTCGGCGCATGCGCCGCTCTCAGTGTTTAGCTGCTTTGGAACGGCCTTCGGCCGAGGGGGCACCGCCCCCTTCACCCCCGCTTCAGCGACGCTCGCTGTGGTGTGCCGTTCTGACACCGTGGCATACGTGCAGGGTCTGTCTCTTGTACGGAGCTTCCCACACTCCAGGGTGCAGCGTGATGAACCGCAGGTAGCGGCCCACCCGAACAAAAGCCACACCCTGGATGAACGCCACGCTGTTCGCCGGGTGCTACACCGCGAGCGTTCGTAAAGCGGGGTGAAGGGGCAGAGCCCCTCGCCGCGTAGCGGCGTTCCAAAGCAGCAAAAAACAGAGAGCGGCGCATGCGCCGAGGACGTTAAGGGAGTGAGTTTCGGGCCGAAATTAGAAATTGATGGGGGCGCTGTATGCTGGTTGGAAGAGATATGCGCCTCGAAGAATATCTGTCGATCCCCTACCGCCTGGTCGCGTACTCGGCGCCCGGCAGTGACGGTGTGTGGCACCGCTATGCCGAGTACCCCGAGATCGGCTGCAAGAGCGAAGCCGACACGCCCTGGGAAGCGATGGAGAAACTCGAAGAGCTGCGCGTGCGCTTTATCGTCGAGCACGTCCAGAAGGGCGAGCCCATCCCCGTCCCGCGGCCACCCCTGAAATCCCTCGCCAGCGCCCTTGACCTCGAGCGCCTGGGCTTCGCGAAGTGGCTCGCGGACCGGGAACGAATTAGCGGCTAACTCACAACGGCCCGTTCAGCGCCGGATCCAGCTCGGGGTGCTCCACGAACGCACGACGGAGCTCTCGAGTCGACTCGACCCAGTCGGCATCCTCGGGCAGGAACACACCGCCCGAACGGACGCGGTAGACCTCGGGGTCGTCCACACCGGGCGGCACGGCGCCGCTGCGCATGTGCGCCTGAACCGCGGCGATCAGGCGCCGCCGCACCCTGATCACCATCGCGTCGGTGCTGCCGAGCTTCTCCTTGCTGCGGTCCATGATCCTGCCCATTGAGGTGGTCATGGCGGCGTCCTGATTCGCGATGCCGTTGATACCCGTGTAGCCAGCAGTGCCAGTCCGCGACCGCTGCTCCTCGCGGTTGATCAGGAAGTCGTTGGACGGGTTCTGCTCCATGCGGAAGCGGCCGTACCAGTCGTTGGTATTGGGCAGCGCGTTCTGCATCGCGAACGGGTTCATCTGCACCTTGCCGCTACGCCCAGGCTTGGCTGCTGGCGCGTTCACCGGGCTGCCGCGTCGACCGGCCATCATGAAGTAGATCAAGGAGTGCGTATCGTCGAGCGGGACGCGGGCGCCATTACCCTTGACCAGCCCGAGCACGCCTGGCGGCGTGAACGTGTAGAACGGGAAGCACCACTGGGCGATGCGCCAGTACATCTGACCTGGGCCGGCTGGGCGCCGAGCGCCGTAGGCAGCCCCGCCCTCGGTGTCGATGACCTCGAAGTGCGCCGGCTTGGTCATCAATTGGTACTCGGAGAAGCTGCCCGGCGGCTGATCTTCGGGCTTCAGACCGCCGTAGTGCAGGAACCCGACGTGTGTGGTGTCGATGTCGCCTTCCATCGTCTGCAGCCAGTTGCAGTCGATCTGCGTGGCGCGCACCATGCCCTCGCCTTCCTTGGGCATGTTGCCTTCGAGGTCGGGCAACGGCGGCGGCGTGCTCCGTGGGCCCATATAGGCCCATACGATGCCTCCGCGTTCTTGCGTCGGGTACGCGTTCGCCTTGACCCTGGTCTTGAAGTCGGACTCGGCGGGCTCGTTGGGCATGTCGATGCAATTGCCCGCTGCGTCGAACTTCCAGCCGTGATAGACGCAGCGGAGGCCGCACTCCTCGTTTCTGGCAAAGAAGAGCGAGGCTCCGCGGTGCGGACAATTGTGATCCATCAGCCCAACGTTCCCGTTGGTGTCCCTGAACGCGATCAACTTCTCGCCGAGCAGCAGCACCCGAAGTGGGTCTGAATCTGGCGCCGGCAGCTCCGAGGAGAGCAGCGCCGGCATCCAGTACTCACGCATGAAGTTGCCCATCGGCGTCCCGGGCCCGACGCGCGTGATGAGCTCGTTTTCTTCTTGCTTCAGCACGGTTTAAGACTAAGCGCTCAGTGCGGCGAGCACCACGTCTGGTTTGAATGGCAGGCTCCGCAACCGCACGCCCGTGGCATCGAAGACAGCGTTGGAGATCGCGGCCGCGACGGGGCACGTGGCGCCCTCGCCTGCGCCGGTCGCGGGCTGGTCCGGCCGATTGATCAGAATCGTCTCGATCTGCGGCACCTCGGGGTACGTCAGGATCGGGTAGCTCCGCCAATCCAGGCTCGTGACGTTCGCGTTGTCGAAGACCACTTCCTCCTTGAGCGTGCGACTCGTCGCCTGGATGATGTTGCTCTCGACCTGCGCCTGAACCGCCTTGGGATTGATGATCAGCCCGCAGTCGTGCGCACACCAGAACTTCGTCACGCTGGTCACCCCGGTGGAGCGGTTCACCGACACCTCGGCAACTTGCGCAACAAGTGTGTCATCACGATTGCAAATCGCGACACCCCGACCCGTGGCGGTCACGCTGCGCGTCAACGAGGACGGTCCCGGCGATGGCCGCGTCTCCCATCCGGAGGCAGCCGCCACCTGGTTCAAGGCGTCGATCAGCCGCGGATCCTTGAGGTACCTGAGTCGGAACTCCACCGGGTCCGCGCCCGCGGAAGCCGCCAGCTCGTCAAGGAACCCTTCCATCGCGAACGTCGTCTGGAACTGCGCCGGACCGCGTAGCCAGCTGGTGCGAATCGCGTCGGCGAACGAGGCCTGGTCGTACTGGAAGAGCGAGACGTTGTCGAAGTTGTAGACCAGTACCGGGGTGTTGAACGCGCCGATCAGCGGCAGCCCCACTGGCTTCCCGCTCAGCTCGCCGGCGATATACGTGGAGTCGTAGTGCGGCGGCGTCCAGACGGTGTGCTTCCAGCCGGTCACGTTGCCGTTGCCGTCGAGACCGCCCGCCAGATCCTGCGTCATGGCCGGGCCCTTCGGCTCCCAGCCGTGCTCGTCGTGGCGCATCCACTGCACGCGTACCGGCTTCCCGGTCAGCTGCGACATCACCGCCGCGTCCGCGGCCGCCAGGTCGGCGCCGTTGCGCCCGTAGCAGCCCGAGGCCTCGACGTTGATGATGTGGACGTTGGTCGGCGCGATGTCGAGCAGCTTGCTCATGTCGAGCTGCAGCGAGTGCGGGCCCTGCGTCCCTGTCCAGATCGTCGCCTTGTCGCGCTGAACGTCCGCCACCGCGCAGGCTGGCCCGATCGAGGCATGCATCTCGAAGGGCGTGTCGTAGGTCGCGCTCAGCATCGCGCGACCTTGATCCAGGAATCGAGTTTTTCGGGCGCCGGTGCGCCCGTGGGTGGGGGTGGCGCGCCCTGGGCCGCGGCGACTAAGCGCGGCCGTCGACGTGAACGGTGCACGCGCCGCACTGCGCGAGGCCGCACCCGAATCGCGGCCCCTTCAACTGCAGCTCATCACGCAAGACATACAGCAGTGGTGTGTCAGGCGGGCCTTGCACCTGATGTGACTGGCCGTTGAACTGGATGACCAGGCTCTGCATATGGAGCCCCCAGCGGCGAAAAGCAGGGCCAGGGTATGTTTACTTCTAAAGAAGCGCAACCGTCTTGGGCGAGGTTAAGACCAGAGCTGACGGGAGGCTAAACGCGCGCCTTCGACCATCGCACTGAGCTTGGCGAAGACGATGTCCGGATGGACCATTGGCGTGCCCGCGAAGGTGCCGAAGCCGCAGTCCGCGCCCGCGATCACTCGTTCGCGGCCCACCCGGTGCGCGTACCGCACCAGCCGTTGGCACACCAGCTCGGGATGCTCGATGTAGTTCGTGGTCGTGTCGAGCACGCCGGGGATAATGATCTTGTCTTCGGGCAGCGCAAGAGCGTCGAAGACGTTCCACTCGTGCTCGTGCCTGGGATTGGCGCCTTCGAACGAGAGGTACATCGGTCGTGCGGTCAGCACCTCGGGCAGCAGGTCGCGCAGCGGAACATCGGTGTGGTGCGGGCCCTCGTAGTTGCCCCAGCACAGGTGTAGCCGCATCTTCTCCGGCCGGATATCCCGCACGGCCTTGTTGAGCGCTGCGATCCGCATATCCAGATCGGGTGGCTTCAGTCCAGCCTCCGATGTAGCGAGCGTGAAATCTGGGCAGTCGAGCTGCAGCAGGAACCCCGCCTCGACGATGGCCAGATATTCCTCGCGCATCGCATCCGCCAGAGCGTCGAGATACGCCGGGGTGTCGGGGTAGTACTGGTTGGGCTGGAAGTGTGAGATCACGCCCGGTGAGGCGGCGGTCATGAACACCGAGCCGGCCGGCGCCCCATTCAGCGCAGCACGCAAATTGGCGAGGTCGCGATGCAGCTGCTCCTGCCCCACGTACGAAACCGGCCCGGTGCACGCGTAGCGCTTGATCGCGAACGAACCGCTCTGCGTGCGCGCACTCCACTCGGCATAGCGCGGAAAGTCGGCGGCATCCAGCCGCGGACGTCGCGCAACGTGCGTCTGGGTCTCGTAGCCGGTGAGCCGCTGCGTCACGTACGTCGAGTACGAGACTTTGCCCATCTCGCCGTCGTTGATGATGTCGATACCCGCGTCGAGCTGCTGCTTGACCGTCTCGGCGACAGCCTCCCGCACACGCGCTTCCAGACGCGGGCGATCGATTTGCTGAAATTCGCCGCTCGCGTCCTGGTACAGCAGCTCGATCAGGTCGTCAGGCCGCGGCAAGCTCCCGGTATGGGTGGTCGGAATCCGCTCGGCGCTGCCAATCACAAAGGCCCGTTGAGGGTGGGATCCAGCTCCGGGTGCTCCACAAACGCGCGACGGAGCTCTCGGGTCGACTCCACCCAGTCGGCGCCCTCGGGCAGGAAGACGCCGCCCGAGCGAACCCTGTACACATCTGGATCGTCGACGCCTGGCGGCACCGCGCCCGTGCGCATGTACGCCTGCACCGCCGCGATGAGCCGCCGCCGGACGCGGATCACCATCGCATCGGTGCTGCCCAGGTGCTCCTGCGCGCGGTTCATGATCGGACCCATGCTGCCGGTCATGGCCGCGTCCTGCATGGCGATGCCGTTGATGCCCGTATAGCCGGCCGAGCCTTCTCTCTTCCGCTGAGCATCGCGGTCGATCTGAAAGTCATTGCTCATCTGCTGGACGGGGCGGAAGCGCCCGTACCAGTCGCTGGTGTTTGGCTGCATGGCGCCCAGGACGGGGCCCTGGCCGGGCGTCGAGCCTGGGCCCGTGTTGGGTCGACGGCGGCCAACCACCATCGAGAACGTCATCGTGTGCTCGTCGTCCATCGGTACCCGGGCGCTGCCACCCTTCTTGGTCCCGAGCACGCCCGGCGGCGTGAACGTGTAGAAGGGGAAGCACCACTGGGCGATGCGCCAGTAGATCTGGCCGGGGCCCGCCGGACGGCTCGCGCCGTACGCGGAGCCACCTTCGGTATCGATGACCTCGAAATAGGCCGGCTTCGTGCGCAGCTGGTACTCGGAGAAACTGCCCGGCGGCTGGTCCTCGGGCTTCAGCCCGCCGTAGTGCAGGAACCCGACATGCGTGGTGTCGATGTCGCCTTCGAGGATCTGCAGCCAGTTGCTGTTCAGCTGAGTCGCGCGGGCCGATTGCTCCGCTTCGGGGTCCATATTGGCTTCGAGGTCGGGCAAGGGCGGCGGCTCGGATCGAGGTCCCATGTACGCCCACACGATGCCGCCCCGCTCCTGCGTCGGGTACGCGTTGGTCTTGACCTTCGTTTTGAAGTCCGACTCGGCGGGCTCGTTGGGCATATCGATGCAGTTACCCGCCGCATCGAACTTCCAGCCGTGGTAGACGCACCTGATGCCGCACTCCTCGTTTCGACCGAAGAACAGCGACGCGCCGCGGTGTGGGCAGTTGTGGTCCATGAGGCCGACGTTGCCGTTGGTGTCGCGAAACGCGATCAGCTTCTCGCCCAGGATCAGAACACGCACCGGATCGCTGTCGGGGTGGGGCAGCTCCGAGGACAGCATGGCTGGTACCCAGTACTCGCGCATGAAGCTGCCCATGGGCGTGCCCGGGCCGACGCGGCAGATCAGCTCATTTTCTTCATGTTTGAGCATGATTTGGGCTCCTCGTGGGGTGGAGACTGTTCCTTCCAGTCTAGAAGACCTCGAACACCTCCGATGCACGAAATGCCTTCGGGACGATGCCCTGCTGGTGGGCGTAGTGCGCTAGCCGCTCGATCGCCTTGGTGTTTGCCGCGAGGCCGTATTCGGCGGGCTGCGCTTTGTCCTCGGCAATGGATCGTTCGCGGGCCGTCTGGAACATCAGGTACAGCTCGCTGGTGAGCCACGGCTGCTGCTGCACCAGGGCGTCTTTGACCGCAAGGATGTGGTTTATGGGCGTCACCCCGGTCTGCGCGAGCCAATCGCGTTCGGCTTCGGGCGGCAGCAGCGGCCGCAGCGAAGGGTGCGGCTCGAGGCCCACGGCCGCGTCTACCTCGCCGTCGAGCAGCATCCGCAGCAGCGTGGCGCCCTCGGGCGCGCGGCGACAGTTCGCCGGGTCCTCGTAGCCATCGACGTGCGCGGGCTCGAAGGTCAGCCAGTGCAAAGCAGCGAGGTCGAGCCCGAACTGATCCTGCAAGATGCCGCGCACCCAGGTGCCCGTGGTCTGCGTGTAAGCCCGCACGCCGATGGTGCGACCCGGCAGCTGGTCCGCGGAGCGCAGCGGCGACTCGGCCAGCACGCTCAACGCGGCGTGTGCGGACTGCCGCATCAGCACCACCGGCAACGCCCGCACCGGGCGATCCACGGAGCGAGCCAGCAGCAGCGTGACCAGCGCCAGCTCCGAGACGTCGTACGTGAGGTGATTGACCATCGGCCGAAAGGCGCGGTTGACCGGCTCCACCGCGATGTGCTCCAGACGGAGCTGCGGGCTGGTCACGCGCCCATCCTTGAGCGGCGCCGTATGCGCGTACGGCCCCACCACGGTCGTGAGCGAGATCACAGGATCAACGCGGCGGGCAGCTCCAGCAGTCGCTTGACCGCGTTCAAGTACTGTGCCGCGGGGACGCCGTCGACGGCGCGGTGGTCGAACGACAGGTTCAAATACAGCGCCGATCGCTCTTCGACCTTCCCGTCGTGCAGCACGAGCTTGGAAAAGACGCGCCCGATCCCCAGGATCGCCACCTGCGGCGGATTCACGATCGGCGTGAAGAAGTCGATGCCAAGCTGGCCGAGCGTCGTCACCGTGAAGGTGCCACCTTGCAGCTCGTCGAGCCGCAGCCCGCCGCTCCTCGCTCGGCCGCTGAGCTCGCGTGCTGCGAACGACAGCTGGCGCAGCGGCAGCTTGTCGGCGTCACTTAGCACGGGCACGATCAGGCCCTCGTCGGCATCGACCGCTAGCCCCAGGTGCACGCTTGCGTGTTGCGTCAGCTGCTCACCATCGAGGGTGGCGTTCAACGCAGGGTGCTCGCGCAGCGCCAGCACCGCCGCGCGGATGACCAGCTCGGTGATGGAGGGGTGCGCCTGGGAGCCCCACAGCTCGTCGAGCTGCGCGCGCAAGAGCAGCGCGGCGGTGAAGTCGACCTCGAGCGAGACCGTGAGCTGCGCCATCTGCTGCAGGCTGGCGTGCATCCGCTCGGCGATCACCTTCCGCCGACCGCTCAACACACCGCCGCCTGACGCCGCGACTACACGCGGGGTCGCCTCGGGGATGTCGCGCTCGCGCAGCAACCGCCCACCGCCGAGCGCAGTCAGATCGACGCCGCGCTCCCGAGCGAGTCGCCGAGCCGCGGGTGTTGCCTGGACGTCAGCTGGCATCGCGGCGGCAACCGCGCGCACGTCGGCTTCGCGCATCCGGCGTCCCGCGGGCAGCGTGCTGATATCCACGCCCAACTCACGCGCCGCGCGCCGTGCCCGAGGACTCGCACGCACCTCCTCCGCGACCTCCATGATGCGCCCGACGACGGTGCCGACCGCCACGACGCTGCCTTCGGCCACCAGATGCTTCAAGTAGCCCGCCTCGGGCGATTCGACCTCGTAGGTCACCTTGTCGGTTTCCAGGCGATAGACGGGCTCGCCTTTGGCAACGCTGCCACCGTCCGGCTTGAGCCAGGCGGCGACGGTGCCCTCCTGCATCACGTCGCCCAGGAGCGGCAGCTTGAGCTCCGTGGGCATGTCAGTCGCGCAGGGTGGCTAGCGCGGCCTCGACCACTCGCTCGGCATTCGGTACGTACGCGGCCTCGAGGATCCCGCTGTAGGGCACGGGCGTGTGCGGGCCCGTGACGGTCTTGATCGGACCGTCCAGATAGCCGATCGCCGCGTCCGCGATCACCGCCGCGATGTCGCGCGCGACGCTGCACCGCGGCCAGTCTTCGTCGACCACGACGGCGTGCTTGGTGCGGCGCACCGAGCCAAGCAGGCACTCTTCGTCCAGTGGCGACAGGCTGAGCAGGTCGATCACTTCGGCCTCGACACCTTGCTGCGCCAGCTGCTCGGCGGCGTCGCGGCACACATTGGTCATGCGCGAGATGCCAATGAGCGTGACGTCGCGGCCCTCGCGCACCACCCGCGCCTTACCGATCGGCAGCGTATACGGCTCCTCGGGCACGTCCATCGACGTCCCGCCCAGCGCGCGGTGGCTGAAGTACACCACCGGGTTATCGTCGCGAATGGCGGCGATGAGCAGACCCTTGGCGGTGTAGGCATCGGACGGCGCCACGCACTTCAACCCGGGCACGTGGGCGAAGATCGAGTACATGCTGCCCGAGTGCTGCGCGGCGCTCCCGCCGCCGTTCTCGGGCGCCATGCCCGTCGCCCCGATCGCCGTCTTGATCACCATCGGCACGCTGACCTGACCACCCAGCATGTAGCGCAGGAACGCGCCCTCGTTCATCACCGAGTCGAGCGCAACGCCGACAAAGTTCACGAACATCAACTCGGCGACCGGCCGCAGCCCGGTCATCGCCGCGCCGACGGCGGCACCGATGAAGCTCATCTCGCAGATCGGGGTATCGATGATCCGATCAGCGCCGAACTGCTGAATCAGGCCCTTCGTCGAGCCCATCGGGCCACCCCAGGCATCCAGGAAGCCCTGCGCGGCACGCCCCGCGCCGCCCGCGACATCCTCGCCCAGCAGGAAGATCGTCGCGTCGCGCTCCATCTCCTGCCGCAGCGCCTCGTTCTCGGCCCGGCTGAACAACAGCGCGCGGGTCACGCGTACACCTGGGTCGTCAGCTCCGATCGATCCGGCAGCGGGCTGCTCTCGGCGAACCGGACCGCGGCGTCGATCTGCTCCTCAACGGCTGTGCTGATCTGCTCGGCCTCCGCTTCGGGAATCACCCCTGCGTCGAGAAGCCGCTGGATGCAATCGCGCCCGCGGTAATACGTTTCTTCCTCGACCGTGCGGTAGCGATGCGGATCGTCGCCCAGGAAATGCCCGTAATAGCGATAGGTCTTGCACTCCAGGAAGGTCGGACCGTCGCCGTTCCGCGCTCGCTCGACAGCAGCGCCGGAGTGCGCATAAACGTCGAGCACATCCTGGCCGTCGACCACGAATGCAGGCATCTTGAACGCCGCCGCCCGATCGGCCAGGTCCGGAGTGCTCAGCGCGTACTCGGCCGGCGTGGACTCCGCGTAGCCGTTGTTCTCACACACGAAGATCAGCGGCAGCTTCCAGATCGCCGCCATGTTCAGGCACTCGTAGACGGTGCCCTGGCCCATCGCGCCATCGCCGAAGAATGCCACTGCCACCTGCTGCGTACGCCGCTTCTGGGCCGACAGTGCCGCGCCCAGCGCCAGCGGCGTGCCCGCGCCGACGATCCCCGTCGCGCCCAGCATGCCCACCGAGGTGTCGGCGATGTGCATCGAGCCGCCCTTACCGTGGTTGGTGCCCGTGGCGCGGCCGTACAGCTCGGCCATCATCCGCGCCGTGTCGACGCCCTTCGCGATGGCATGGCCATGCCCGCGGTGGGTGCTGGCGACGTAGTCGTCGCGGTTCAGCCGGGCACACACCCCGACCGCCACCGCCTCCTGCCCGGCATACAGATGCGCTGACCCTTGCAGCGCACCGGACTGGCGCAGCGAGGCGATGCGCTCCTCGAAGGTGCGGATGAGCAGCATGTGCTCGAGCATCCAGCGCAGCGTCGGCTCCGCCGGGAGTGAGGGGTGAGGGGTGGGGATTGAGGGTGCGACGATGCGGCCCAGTGTACCCCCACTCCCCACTCCCCACTCCCCACTCTCCACTCCCCACTCCCCACTCTCCGCTCCCCACTCCCCACTCCCCACTCCCCACTCCCCGCTCCCCGGGTACCCTAGCCGCGATGGCCCGCCGGCTCTCGCTCGCGTATCTGACCGTCAACGGCGTGTCACCTGCCGAACAGGTTTCGATCGCGGCCGAGACGGGCTATCAGTCGGTCGGCCTGCGCCTGATGAACCGGCCACCTGCGCCCGAAGTCTGGCGCGACGACGCCCAGCTGCGCGAAGCGGAGCTGCGCCTCGACGAGACAGGCATCACGGTCCTCGATTGCGAGATCTTCTGGCTCCTGCCCGAGACCCGCGTCGCGGATTACGACGGCCTTTTGGCGGCGATGCAGCGGCTGAAGTCACGCCTGCTGCTCGTACTGAGTCGGGACCCGGAGCTGCAGCGCGGGTTCGACAACTTTGTCGAGCTGTGCGAAATGGCCGCGCCGTATGGCGTGCTGTGCTGCCACGAGTTCAGCAAGATCACGCCCGTGGAAAACCTGTTTCAGACCGTAGACATCGTCAAGCGCTCGGGCCAGAGCAACGCGCGCGTGCTGGTGGACTCGCTGCACTTGAGTCGCTCGGGCGGGAAGCCCGCCGACGTGGCGTCAGTCGATCCCGCGCTCTTCGAATACGCGCAGCTGTGCGATGCGCCCGCGGCGATCCCCGACATGGACCGCATGCGGCTGGAGCCCGGGGATCGCATGCTGCCCGGCCAGGGCGCCCTGCCGCTGGTCGACCTCGTTCGGGCATTGCCGGCCGACCTGCCGCTGGCGGTCGAAGCGCCGGTCAAGCAACTCGAGCAGTTGCCACCGAGCGAGCGGGCGTGGATGGCCATGGAAGGCCTCAAGTCGATCCTGGAGCGCGTCTAAAGCCTCGGCGCATGCGCCGCTCTCGTCTCTGACCGCTTTGGCACGGCGCTGCGCGCCGAGGGGCTGCGCCCCTTCACCCGCCCACAGGATGCCAACGCGCGAGCGTACCCTAACCCGCATGGACCTCGGCTTGCGCGACAAAGTCGCCGTCATTACTGGCTCCAGCCGCGGGCTTGGCAAAGCGTCTGCGGTGGCGCTGGCTCGTGAGGGCGCCCGCGTGGTGCTCAACGGCCGGACCCAAGAGACCCTCGAGGAAGCCACGCGCGAAATCCGCGCGGAGGGCGGCACCGTTGAGCCTGTTGCCGCCGATGTCTCGACCGAAGCGGGCTGCAAGGAGCTGGTCAGTAAAGCCGAGCAGGCGTTCGGCCAGATCGACATCCTGGTGAACAACGCTGGTGGCGGGACGCCCGCGCGGCTCGAGTCGTCGGACCAGGATTGGGAGGGCGCGCTGGGTTGGATGTTCTGGCCCTCGTTGCGACTCACCCGCATGGTCAGCGCGGGCATGCGCCAGCGCAAATGGGGTGTCGTGGTCATCATCTCCAGCATCTACGGCCGCGAGCTCGGCGGGCCCAGCTCGTACCAGGTGGTGAAGTCGGCGCAGCTCAGTCTGTCGAAAGCGCTCGCGAAAGAGCTGGCGCCCGACAACGTCAGGGTGCTGACCGTAGCGCCAGGATCGATCGCGTTCCCGGGCGGCGGCTGGTGGCGTCGCCAGCAGGAAAACCCCGAAGCCATGCGCCGCTTCGTCGAGCAAGACATGCCCCTCGGCCGATTCGGTCGGGCCGAGGAGGTCGGCGACGTGGTCGCATTTCTATGTTCTGAACGCGCCAGCCTGGTGACCGGCGCCTGCGTACCGGTCGACGGCTGCCAGGGCCGCTCACTGATTTAGCCATGTGCTTCATCCTGAGGCGAGCCGAAGGAACTACGTAGATCCTTCGCAAGCTCAGGATGAAGCGGGAGGACTAACCCATGCACGTTGCTGCCGCCGTCGCTCAGATCCTCAAGTGTGAAGGCGTCGAGTGCCTGATCGGCTACCCCGTCAATCCAGTCATCGAGGCTGCCGCCGAAGCCGACATTCGCACGATCATCGTGCGCCAGGAGCGCACCGGACTGCACATGGCCGATGCGATCAGTCGCATGACCTCCGGCGAGCGCGTCGGGGTCTTCGCCATGCAGCACGGCCCGGGGACTGAAAACGCGTTCGGCGGCGTGGCACAGGCGTACTCGGAAGGCGTGCCGCTGGTCGTCATTCCAGGTGGCTATCAGCGTGCACAAATGCAGGTCAAGCCAAACTTCCACGCCTACCTGAACTACCAGCACGTGGCCAAGTCGATCGAGACGCTGATGGTCTCCTCGGCCACCTCCGACACGTTCCGCCGCGCCTTCTCGCAGTCTCGCAACGGCCGCATGGGGCCATCGATCGTGGAGATCCCCGGCGATGTCTCGCGCGATGAGCTCCCGGGTGAGCTGCAGTACCAGCGCTCGCGGCACGTCCGCACCGCGCCGGACGCCACCGCGGTCGCCGAAGCGGCGCGGGTGCTGGCCAGCGCTCAGCGTCCCGTTATCTACGCTGGCCAGGGCGTCCACTACGCCAAGGCCTGGCCCCAATTACGGCAACTGGCGGAGCTGTTGGAGGCGCCGGTGGCGACCACGCTGCCCGGCAAGAGTGCCTTCGACGAGACCCATCCGCTGGCGCTTGGCTCGGGCGGCGCCGCGATCCCCGAAACGGTGAACACGTTCCTGCGGCAGGCGGACGTAGTGTTCGCGATCGGCGCCAGCCTGACGCGCACCGGCTTCGCCGCCCGTGTCCCGGCGGGCAAGACGGTGATCCAGGCCACGCTCGACCCGAACGACATCAACAAGGACATGGCTGTCCAGTACGGGCTCGTCGGCGACGCCGACCTGGTGCTCGACGCGATGCTGCTCGCTGTGCGCGATGCGATTGGCGGCAAGCCGCGCGGCCGCCTCGCCGAAGTGACCGGTGAGATCGCGCAGGTGCGCCAGGGTTGGCTCGAGAAGTGGGCGCACAAGACCAGCTCCGATGCCGTGCCACTGAACCCGTACCGTGTGCTGCGCGACCTGGCCGCCACTGTCGACGTGGCCAACACGATCATCACCCACGACGCCGGCAGTCCGCGCGATCAGCTGTCGCCGTTCTGGCGCAGCGTCTCGCCGTTGTCCTATATCGGCTGGGGCAAAACGACTCAACTCGGCTACGGCCTCGGACTGGCGATGGGCGCCAAGCTGGCGTGCCCCGACAAGCTGTGCATGAACGTCTGGGGCGATGCCGCGATCGGCTTCACCGGCATGGACTTCGAGACCGCCGTGCGCGAGCGCATCCCCGTGTTATCGGTGCTGATGAACAACTATTCGATGGCCATGGAGCTACCGGTCATGAAAGTGGCCACGCAGAAGTACCGCAGCACGGACATCAGCGGCAACTACGCCGACTTCGCCCGAGCCCTCGGCGGCCACGGCGAGCGGGTAACGACCCCCGACCAGATCATCCCCGCGATCAAACGCGGCATCGAGAAGGTCCAGTCAGGCACCCCGACATTGCTGGAGTTCATGACCAGCCAGGAGATCGAATTCTCGAGATACCCTGAAATGCGCGGCTAACGCTGTGTCACCACCAGGCCGCTGAAGTGGGCCTCGATGGGGTGCACCAGCGGGGCGTTGTAGGGAAGCGCGAAGAAGGCGGTGTGGCCGGCGCCGATTGAGAGGCGACCGTCGCGGAAGGTGCCGTCGCCGACTGACGCTACCGGGACGCCATTGATGGAGGCTTCGAGCTGAGCGCCGCGGCAGGTGAGCTCCAGGTGGTTGGGCTGGTCGCCGCGGTGGATCGCCGGCGACGGCTCTGCGCCTGAGTTCGCCAGCGGCATCCAGGTGCCGTAGATCCGACGGGCAATCGACAACGCGCCCACATTCGGGTTGACCGCCAGCACGTCGTACGAGCTCTCGTCCTGAACCCGGCAGGCAAGCTTCACCCACTGCTCCGGGCCGGGGTCCACCAGTCGCGCATCGACAGCCAGTGAGATGTTCTCGTACAAGCCAGGCAGAGCCGAGCGCGTGTGGCTTTCGAATGGCGAATTGGCTGGCAGCGTGGTGGGGCTGCGCAGCACGTACTCACCCTGGCTGTACTCGCGCACGTACTGGTCGATGCCACACGACCACCATCGACGGGCCGCAGCGATCCATGAACTCGTGGCCAGCGTTCGGCACGACGACGCGGACGCGGTCGGGCGCCGTAGGCGGAATGCGCGAGTAGAAACCCTTGAGCGTGAAGAGCCGGCTCATCGTGTCCAGCTCGCCGGCCATGAGCATCAGCGGTTTCGCGACCGCGTTCGGATCGGACGGCATGCCAATCGTGAGTGCCGGGTTCAGCGCCAGCATGGCCCGGAAGCGTGCGTCGCGCGCACCCATCGCAAGCGTGGTCCAGCCGCCAAATGACTGACCACCGAGCCCAATGCGATTGGCATCGATCAACCCGCTCCAAACACTGCCCTGGCCAGCACTCAGAGCCAGCATGTTGTCGAGCACCGCGGCCACGTCTTCGAGGCGTCGCGCTGCTTGCTCGGGCGTCGTCGGATCACTCGTGAAG
>WNGF01009060.1_pt1 | contig 20459 bp, 25 predicted proteins | sample 5400641 | NCBI WGS metagenome assembly WNGF01 (sample SAMN13153371, study PRJNA577476) | soil metagenome | isolation source: 80 cm soil or saprolite under grassland replicate 2 | place: USA:California | collected 2016-06-15
GGCTGCCACGGTCAGGACGGGAAGGGCAACTCCGCTCTCGCTTTGGCCAATCCTGTTTACCTGGCGATTGCTAGCGATGACGTGATTCGCAGGGCGACAGCTTCCGGTGTCCGAGATTCACTGATGCCCGCTTTTGCAAAGAGCTCGGGGGGAATGCTGACGGACGACCAAATTGATATCTTGGTCCATGAGATGCGCGCGCGTTGGGCCAATGCGAAAGAAGCTCTTAGCGCGCCCCCTTATTCCGCAAACGAATCTGGCGACGCAGCTCGGGGTGTCCAGGCTTACGCAGCCTTCTGCGCTCGATGTCACGGACCCGAAGCCAAAGGCACGAAAAAGGGAAGCTCCATTGTTGATGGCTCCTTTCTCGCGCTCGTCAGCGATCAATCTCTGCGCACAACCGTGATTGCCGGGCGCCCGGATCTTGGCCATCCCGATTGGCGCAATTGTTCGCCGGACAGACCGATGACGCCACAAGAAGTTACAGATGTTGTTGCGTGGTTGGTTGCACACAGAAAGGCAAATGCCGGACAACCATATCCAGGCAACGAGCAAGCGCAAAAAAATTAAGGAGACGATTATGCCCGAACTCATTCAAGAACCCGAAACTCCAATGAGCAGCGCAACAGCCCCCAGGAAGATGTCGCGTCGCAACATGTTAATGACATTTGGTATCGCGCTGAATGCTGTCGCCGGCGTTTTGTTCGCAGTGCCGGTGGTTGGCTATATTTTCGGCCCTGCCAGGCGAAAAGAGATGAAGAAGGAACTGGCCTGGATAACGCTTGGGCCGCTCACGCAATTCCCCGAAGGCCAAACCAGGCTCGCAACCTATCGCAATCCGTTCGTGCGCCCGTGGGATGGCGATACCGGCAACATTCCTTGCTGGGTGCGGCGGATTTCGGCCGACAAGTTGCAGGTCTTTGCGATTAACTGCGCCCATCTTGGCTGTCCTGTGCGGTGGTATCCGCAATCGGGATTGTTCATGTGCCCGTGTCACGGCGGCGCATATTATGCCGATGGCAGCCGCGCCTCGGGTCCACCACCTCGCGGTCTTTTCGAATACGACTACAAACTAGAAGCGGGCCAGCTTTGGATCAAAGCCGGTCAGGTACCGACGCTGGCATCCCCTCCCAGCCAGGCCTGCGCCGATCAACCGAAGAGGTGCGCATGCGCCTGACCAAAGACCTGGCGGAGTGGTTTGACCACCGGCTGCAACTGGGCCAGCCGATCAAAGAGGTGATGCAACATCCGGTGCCCCGTCGCACCGCCAGTTGGGCCTACGTCTTTGGCAGTGCCAGCCTCACCGTGATGATTTTGCAGTTCGTCACCGGTATCTGCCTTGCATTTGTTTATGTTCCATCCGCCGGCCAGGCTTGGACAAGTTTACAGGTCTTAAACCACCAGCAAGCCTTCGGTTGGTTCATCCGCGCTCTCCACGGTTGGGGTTCCAATTTCATGGTCGCGCTCGTGTTGATCCACATGGTGCAGGTATTCCTGTTCGGCGCTTATAAGTATCCGCGTGAGCTGACCTGGATTGTCGGAATCTTTCTTCTGCTGATGACGCTCGGAATGGCGTTCACGGGACAAGTGCTGCGCTTCGACCAGGATGCGTACTGGGGCCTTGGCATCGGGGCTTCCGTCATGGGCCGAGTGCCGCTCATCGGAACCCCGCTCGTTCACGCGATGCTGGGTGGACCAATCATTGCTGGTGAAACCTTATCCCGATTCTTTGCCATCCACGTCTTCATTGTTCCTGGCATGCTGATCGCCTTCGTCGGCGTGCATGTGCTCATGGTGCTCAAGTTGGGCGTGAACGAATGGCCGATGCCTGGCCGGATTGTAAAGCGCTCGACTTATCTCAAGGAGTATCACGACCTGACGCACAAGGACGGCGTGCCGTTTATCCCGGACGCGTTCCGCAAAGATTTTGTGTTCTCTGGTATAATCATTCTTGCCCTGGTTCTTTGCGCGGCTTTTTTCGGGCCGTTTGGTCCTACAGGCCAGCCAGACCCGACGATCGTGCAGACAGTGCCTCGGCCAGACTACTTCTTTCTTTGGGGGTTCGCAGGGCTGGCGCTTTTACCCCCGAACCTGGAGACGTTCCTGTTGCTTGTCGGACCGGTTATTGGCATCGGTTTCTTGATTGCGTTGCCGCTCATCTCCGGCACTGGTGAAAAGAGCTGGCGTCGCCGGCCCCTCGCAGTTTTGACCGCGTTGGTTATCATTATCTCTTTGGCGGCATTGACTCAACTCGGCACCTATGCTCCATGGTCTCCGGTGATGGACGCATGGAGCAGCGCGCCGGTCCCACCCAAACTGCTCGCAGGCCGCTCCGCGCTCGAACGCCAGGGCGCCGTCGTATTTCAGGCCAAACAATGCCGCAATTGTCACGCTCTCGGCGGCGAAGGCGGCCAGCGGGGTCCGGCGCTGGACACCGTCGCGACACGACTTACCGGCGATCAACTCATCCGCCAGGTGCTCCAGGGTCGCGGCAACATGCCTGCCTACGGCAAAAACCTTAACCCCGCCGAAACGACGGCGCTCGTAGCGTTCCTGAAGTCACTGCACCCAGCTAACCAAGCACCTGCGCAGGACGCATCCCTGGTCAGCGTGGCATCGCCGCAAACCAGCGCTGGCGCGGGAAAACCATGAGCCGATGTCATCCGTCTCTCAGGCGATTCTCAGTTCCTGGTCCTTCGACCCGAAGATCACGCTGGGTATTGTTGCAGTAATCATTCTGTACCTGCGCGGTTGGCGCATTTTACATCGAACTTCCACCGCGCGCTTTCCGGGATGGCGCGCACTCGCTTTCCTCGCAGGTCTGGGAACTGTCTGGCTGGCGATCGCTTCGCCGCTCGATGCTTTTTCCGGCCTGCTGCTTTCGGCGCACATGGTGCAACATCTGTCGCTGATGTCCGTCGCGCCGCCGCTGATTCTGCTGGGCGCGCCCTTTCTTCCCCTCTTGCGCGGGCTCCCAAGAAAATTCGCGCGCGACGGAGTGGGCCCATTCTTAACCTGGCCGGCGCTGCGCCTGGTTGGAACCACACTCACGCATCCGCTGAATTGCTGGCTCATAATGGCGGTAACGCTCTTTGTCTGGCACGTGCCGGCGGCGTTCGATCTCGCGCTCCGCTCGCCCGCCTGGCACAAATTCGAGCACGCCTGTTTTCTCGGCGCCTGGCTCCTCTTTTGGTGGCCGGTAGTCCGCCCTTTCCCCAGCCGTCCGCAGTGGCCGCTCTGGTCCGTGCCCTTTTACCTGCTCGCGGCGGATTTGTTGAACACGACGCTCTCCGCAATTCTCACCTTCTCAGACCATGTGCTTTATCCCACGTATTTGGCGGCCCCCAGGCTTTTCGGAACCACCGTTCTCGGCGACCAAAGCTGCGCGGGCTTGATCATGTGGGTGCCCGGTTCGCTAGTGTATTTGGTTCCCGCCGCTCTCATCGCCATTAAGTACCTCTCCTCGAGCAATCCGCTCGTCCGCCCGCAGATGGTCCGTTTGAAGCGCGCTCTGAAGTCGCCTTCGCTTCCTGTCCGAAATTCTCTGTTGGCCCGAGTCTTTCGTAAGCTGAGCGTTTCGGATCGTTCCGTCTCATTAACACCCCGCTTCAGCGGGGTGACAGGAACCGTTCTGACTTCAGCAACCGTTTCAATTTCAACTGTTTTTCGAACGCAGTGGAAATTATTGCCACCGAAGAAAGCCTCTGCAACCCCCACTGGCCACTTCGATTTATTATCTCTTCCTCTTCTCGGCCCTTTCCTCCGCAAACAATCCACCCGCCGTGTCATGCAAGGAGTGCTATTCGTCATTGCCCTCGCGGTAATTGCTGACGGGCTGTTCGGCCCGCAAGTCAGCTCCGCGAATCTCGCCGGTGTGCTGCCCTGGACTTATTGGCGGGCGTTTGTGGTCATCGCGCTTTTAGCGGCCGGCAACCTCTTTTGCATGGCGTGTCCGTTTACGTTGTTCCGCAAGCTGGGCCGGCGTCTCGGACTACCTCAGCGTGCCTGGCCGCGAGCATTGCGTTCGACGGCCAATCTGGACCGCCTGGCTGATTATCAACTACTTCCTAATCGCTCTCGCTATTGATGCTTTCTTCAGCGGTGCAAGCTTCTGCAAATACGTCTGTCCAATCGGTCAATTCCAGTTTGTCGCCTCATTGGTTTCTCCTCTCGAAGTCAAAGTCCGCCAGCCTGCTGTTTGCGCCGACTGCAAAACCCACGATTGTCTGCGCGGAAATGCGCTCCAGTCTGGCTGCGAAACAGATCTGTATCTCCCGCGTAAATCTGGAAACCTCGACTGCACGTTTTGCCTCGATTGCGTCCGCGCCTGCCCGCACGACAACATCGGCTTGATGGCAGTCGCGCCGGGTATGGATCTCGTTCGAGATTCGCAGCGATCTTCCATCGGCCGATTCTCCCGCCGATTGGACATCGCAGGTTTGGCGCTGGTGTTCGTGTTTGCAGCGTTCGCAAATGCCGCATTCATGACCGCGCCGGTGGTCGCCTTTACCCGCAAGCTTGCCGCACACTTCGGTTTGGCATCTTCTCAGCCCGTTACGAGCATTTTGCTCTTTATGGCGCTGCTTGTTGTTCCTGTAACTGTTTCTTTACTTGCTGCCTATGCCAGTCGTGCCGCGAGCCGCGAGCCGATAACAATTCGAGAACTCTTTTGCCGGTTTGCGCTGGTTTTGGTCCCGCTCGGGGCCGCAATGTGGGCAGGGCACTTTCTGATGCACCTTTTCGTGGGGTGGGGTTCCGGATGGGCCACTGTTCGACGCGCCGCAACCAGCCTCGCAGGGCATTTTCTAACATTACCAAGCCGAGAAACTTCTACCCTGCCAATCGGGATCGACAACCTTCATGCCCTGCAAACCATTCTCCTCGATGCGGGATTGTTACTGGCGCTCTATTTGGCCTGGCGCATCTGTGTCTCCTATGCGCCGCGCATGCGCGACGCCGTAAAGCTGTTCGCACCGTGGGCCGGGGTTGCGATGGTCTTGTACGCCATCGGTGTTTGGATCATTCTCCAGCCAATGGAAATGCGCGGCCTGGCCGCCTTGATTTTGCCAACATGAAGCGTATCGGCTACATCAAGGCTTTTCAGGTATTTGTGCTATTCGGCCTCTCGCAAACCGTCGCCCATGCAGACGGAGGCATTATGCGCTTGCGTCACGTTCAAGGGCCCTTCGTGATTACAATCTTCACCACGCCTGAACCAGTTCCGCACCGCGCGGTTGAGGTCAGTGTCCTGGTTCAGAGGCGGGACTCGAGTGACGTGATTCTCGATGCCAGCGTGGACCTGCTGCTCACGCCTCCACCCACGGCTGCCGTTAAATCAACCGAACCCATTTGCGGGCCTTCGGGAGTTGGATTTTTGAGTCCTGAATCAGCAGGACACAATGCCCCGTTTTCAACACCGGCTGCCCGCGCTCAATCATCGAACAAACTCATGTACGCTGCAGCGATTGAGTTCGGCGGGCCTGGAGACTGGACATTGGATGCGACGGTCAAATCAAACGGTGCCTCCGAACGGTTTTCTTGCCGCATTCCTGTCGTACCACCCCCGCGGCAGTTGGCCGGCCTGTGGCCTTACCTTGCTTTCCCACCCTTTGCGATAATCGCCTTCGCCTTGAACCAGTGGCTTGCCCATGGTCTCAACCGGCAGAGATTGCCGGGAGTAGCTACGCACACTGTGCTCGCGAGCGCCCAGTTGCAACGATCATTGCCTGTAGTTCTCCCGCTCCTCGGGGAGAGATCTCCCCGAACTTTGATCGCGCATTGCGCCCTTGAACTTGCGCGCGACCCCCTCACCCCATCCCTCTCCCCCTCGGAGGGGGAGAGGGTGCCCGAAGGGCGGGGGAGGGGGAGGTTCATGGGCAAAGTCGGGGTGGGGACCGGCGCGCCCGTGCGCCCACAGGGGTTTATAGCAAGGAGGCTCGCATGAGCTTTTTCGTGGTCGGTTTGAGTCACAAAACAGCGCCAGTGGAATTGCGCGAGCAATTTGCGGTGAATGCATCTAACCTTGCTCCGCACGCCAATCGCCTGAAGCTTCAGGGGCATCTTGATGAGATCGTTCTCCTGTCAACGTGCAACCGTGTTGAAATCTACGCGGCGTCTCGGCACGAAGACGGTCGCGCCAGTTCGCTTCTCCAATCACTCTGTGACGGCTCGCCCGATCTCCGTTCCCACACTTATCTGTACGAGGACCTCGACGCCGCGCGGCACCTGTTTCGTGTGGCCGCCGGTCTGGACTCAATGGTGCTTGGCGAGACGGAAATCACCGGACAGGTCAAAAAAGCTTACGAGCTCGCCCGTTCGTCGCAGCTCACAGGCGGCATTTTGAACCGTGTGTTCCAAAAGGCATTCCAGGTGGCGAAGGAGATCCGCACACGCACTCTTATCGGCCGCGGCGCCGCCTCCATCGGCGGTGTAGCGGTGGAGCTCGCCGAGAAGATTTTTCCGAACGGACTGTCCAGCCAACCGGTGCTGATTATCGGCGCCGGCCAAATGGGTGAAGCCTGCATCCGTCATTTGGCCAAGAAAGGCGCCCGCTCGATTCTTGTTTCCAATCGTTCGTTCGAGCGCGCCCTCCAACTGGCCGCGGAATTCGGCGGCCAGGCCGTGCGGTTCGATGATCGCCTCACCGCAATGGCCGGCGCGGATATCGTCGTGGCTTCGACGGGCTGTCCGAATACCTTGCTGAATTGTGAGGACGTGCGGAAGGTCATGCTGATGCGCCGGAATCGCCCCTTGCTCCTCATTGATATCTCCGTTCCACGAAATATTGACGCGGACGTTCAGCGCCTCGACAACGTGTATCTCTATAACATTGATGCCCTGAATGAAGTAGTCCGTGAGCACGTGCATAATCGCGAGCAAGACCTCGCTCTCTGTGATCGGATTATCGAAACGGGATCCGTTGCGCTGTTGGAAAAGCTGAGTTCCCGAAGACAGCAGGCTGATGAAGCGGAACCTCGACCATACGCCGGCTGGGCCTTTCGTGATGCAGCCGTGCTCGGGGGCTGGGGCAGCCAGGGCGCCGAGTTGGAGACGTCGGCGGTATGAACATTCGCGAAACCATATGACTCGCTCCACCTGCCATCCCTGGCTCGACAGGTTCGCGTGGCTCACTGCGGCAGCGACTTTTCTGCTGCTCGGCCTTGGCGGCCTGGTAACCAGCCACGAGGCGGGTCTTGCCGTACCCGATTGGCCGACCACTTACGGCTACAACATGTTTCTGTTTCCTATGCGGTTCTGGCAATGCAACATTTTTTTCGAGCACACCCATCGCCTTCTTGCTTCGTTCGTCGGTTTGTTGACCGGCATTCTGGCGGTTTGGCTCTGGCTTCGGGAACCCAGGTCCTGGCTGCGGTGGCTTGGCGCAGGAGCGTTCTTCGCGATCCTCCTGCAAGGCCTGCTTGGCGGTCTGCGCGTCATTTTGCTCAAGGACGCAATTGGGATATTTCACGCGACCTTGGCTCAAAGTTTTTTTGTCCTGGTGACTCTGATCGCGCTGTTCAGCTCCGGCGCGGCTGCCAAATTTGCCGAGTCACTGCGAACGACTGGCATTTCGAGGAGCCTGCATTGGCTGACAATCTACAGTGCCAGCTTGGTTCTCATCCAACTGATTCTTGGAGCCGCCATGCGCCATCAACATGCCGGTCTCGCAGTGCCTGATTTTCCCCTCGCGTACGGAAAAGCGTGGCCGCCAATGGATGCGGCATTTCTGGCGAAGATCAATTCTCAGCGGCTGGGAGCGGATCAGTTCAACCCCGTCACGGCATTTCAGATATGGCTGCAGATGGCTCACCGTTTTGTCGCTCTGTCGATCCTCCTGCTGGTCGGATGCGTGGCATGGAAGGCACGGCGTGAGCACGCGGGTTCGTTGCCCGCAAAGGTCGCTGCGGCCTGGTGGGGACTTATCTGTCTGCAAGTGGGCCTTGGCGCTGCGACCATCTGGAGCAACAAAGCCGCGGACATGGCCACGGCGCATGTCCTATGCGGGGCCTTAATCTTGCTGGCAGGCACCATCTTCACTGTGGGTTTGATAATCCAAAGACAATCCTGGCTGTCGCTGGCGCAGACGTCAGGCGCAGCGGACCATGTGGATGGCAAACTACTCGGTGGAGTGGTGCAGGCGCCAGGAGGTCCACTTGACGCCCTTGGAGTGGGAGCGATTCCCGAGCTGATATCCAGGTGACGTGCGTTCGACGCATTGTCGAACAGGCGACACGATCAGTGCAGATGAAACATTGGTTGCTGCCTATGCTGAAGCTCCCAGTACCCTCCAACCTCTTGGCACAGTGAGGATTGGCCGATGGCGGAGATAGCTCATCTTGGTTTGGCATGAACACTGCAATGCTCAGCATGAAGCAGAGCGGTCCAAACCAATTTGAATGCAAATGACAAACAAACACCCACAGCCCCGCTGAAGATTTGCATCGCCATTGATAGGACAACGAGCGTTCGCAGCGCCGAGATACTCAAACAACAATTCCTATGGAAGGGCTAATGATTCTTTTCGCCGCCGCGCTGTATTTTGGCTGGCTGTGGAACAATCAGGGCGCAAGCGAGTGCCGACAACTGCTGGCTTCAATTCCTTTCCGGGAAACGGCGCAACATCGAAAAGCACTGAAACGTCGTGTCATGAAAAAATTGGGCCGCAGATCGAAAATCTCCCCGCACTTCAATCCGAACTACTCGGTGGAACAAGAGTTAAAGACAGCCCATTGAACACTGCCTCCAAAAAAGTTCGCGTGCCCGATCTTGCGCTGATGAAGGAGTGCGGCGAGCGGATTGTCATGTTGACAGCGTACGACGCGACAATGGCCAAGCTGCTCGATCGAGCCGGTATAGACCTGTTGCTCGTGGGCGACTCTCTTGGGCAAGTGATCTTGGGATTGGACACGACAATCCCGGTGACGCTGGACGAAATGATTCACCACGCGCGCGCGGTGACGCGGGCCACGAGTCGCGCGCTGGTCGTAGCGGATAGCGGGCATCTATTTCTCCGTGCTTCGACGGGACCGAGGATCGGTGTTGTTGAGGACAAAGGAGGCGATTGAATATGGCTATAATCACGGAGATTGCCGGAGGTTGGGAATTGGCGTGTCCCATCCAACGCATCCCTGACCTCATCCGCAAACGTGCTTACCAGCTCTTCGAAGCCAGGGGACGGCGGCAGGGTCATGAACTGGATGACTGGCTGCAAGCTGAGCGTGAAATCAAACATCACCTTGGGTCTCCAGACGGTGACAAGTAATTTATGAGACGGGACTTTCTTTATGAAAATGAAACTGCACGAAACGAAGAATGACCTTCGCGCGAAGACTCGCCGCGCGATGATTGATTTGTTGAATCAGGAACTCGCCGATGTGCTGGACCTGGGACTACAAGCGAAGCAAGCCCATTGGAATGTCAAAGGTCCGCACTTCATCGGCCTGCACGAACTGTTCGACAAAGTCGCCGAGGAGTTGGAACACTCCCTCGCAAGGATGTGGATTACTTTTCAGCTTGGGTGACGTATCGTTTTTGAACACCACAAAAGGTGACTCTGAAGATCAAACTCAGTCATCTGGGATGACGGATGTCAGCCATGCTGGATCAAGTGGCATTTTTGCGGCTCCAAAAGTGCCAGTGAAAGTGCCAGTGAACGGGTAGTGACTGAGTAATTGATGCGTACTTGGTTTGTGTTACACCCGTAATGCCGAGTGATTGACACACACTCCAACGGGATCAAAGCTCGGAAGGACGCCGGTTCACGTGAATCGAAGGAGCCGGGGAATCACGCCTGTTAGCAACGAGAGAACAGGATTTATTGCTACACTGGCGCTACACTAATTCGCAAGTCATTTATAATCAATTGAGCGGGTGAAGGGAATCGAACCCTCGTTTCGGACATAGTGGTGAAGAGTGGTGCAAAATGTTGCATTTCAGGCCATTTTTTGATTGAATTTCCAATAGTTACTTGCACTACTTGCACTGGCTATGGCCTATCTTTATCGCAAGATACGCTCTCCAAATTGGTATGTGGTCTTCTTTGATGCTGACCACGTAGAACGTCATCGCTCGACTGGCCTCCGCGCCGACGATCCCAACGACACCGCGAAGGCAAAAGCACTCCGGGCCGAACTCGAAGCTAAAGAGCATCACCGAGCGCCTTCGGTCAATGGCGACGCTTGGGATTCTTGGGTGCCCAAGTTTCTTGATCGTCATTGCCAGACGGAGAAGACACTTGAGCGTTACCAGGACGCTTGGAAGTGGCTTGCGCTTTGGATGCAACACAAGCGCATTCATTCGCCGCGACAGCTCACATATCGGCTTGGGGTCGAATACATCGACTGGAGAACCACGTTCAGGAAGCGGACTGGTAAAGTGGTTGGCCGAAACACCGCGATATTCGAGTTAAAGACCCTCGCGCTTGTCCTGGGCGAAGCGGTGCGTCTTGGTCACGCGGATGCGAATCCGCTCGTGAGCTTGAAAATTCGAAAGGACAAACCAGCGAAAAAGCCGGAGCTCACGGATGAGGAACTCATTGAGATCAAAGGGGCGTTGAAGGATGAGCCTGAGTGGATGCAGGCGGCGTTTGAGATCGGCCTCCATACTGGTTGCCGTCTCCGAGAGACACGAATCCCGCTGGCCTGCGTGGACCTCGTAGAGAACAAGATCACCTTTCCCTCTCCAAAGGGAGGAGAGGAACGGGCGTTCTCAATCCCGATGCCTTCGGCTATCCGTCCTTTGTTCGAGAAACTGAAAGACGGCAAGCGAAAGTTCACTGTGGATTTTCCTTTTCAGCCGTCCAGGCGTTGGCAGCAGTTCTTCATCAAGATTGAAAAGCCTCACCTTTGCTTCCACTGCCTTCGTGTCACCTACGTCAATCGACTCCGGCGTGCCGGCGTGCCGCGCGAGGTTGCGATGCGCCTTGTGAATCATGCTTCAGAGTTGATTCATCAGATTTACCAACGCGAGAAAGTCGAAGATGTGGCGAAGTGGCGGGACGCGGTGAGTTTCCCAAACTGATCGAATCACCCGGCGGAGGTCGGAATCGCACTGCATCACTACTTCGTTCCAATCCTCACAACCTCCATGCAAATCAATCAACTACGCTCGTTCCCCAGTGAAATCAGGGTTCCAGAGATTTTTGTGAAATGCAAGCAATATCCTGCCATTAGCTGTTCAAAATTTCTCCACTATCCTTCCAGTATCATTTTACTGGAGCTTTTACTGGAGGTCTCTCTGGTTTCGTCGAAATTTCTCCGCATCAGAGGCATTATCCCTATCCCGAAAGATGCAGTCCTTTGACAACCCTCATAGTCCTTGTCCAACGCCGAACCAGAAAACCTCGATTTCTGGACGCAAATTAGCCGAATTTGCGTGCCAGGCAATGACTGTCCCCACTATCCCACCACTATCGTTCAACTATCTCTTCGCCCTATATTGTTAGCCATTTTGTTAGCCATCATTGGAATGGACTTGTTAATGTGCCATTACAGCGTTGGCTCGATGAACGATGGACTTGATGAAGCCGTTCCTGGCCGTGGCCCAGAGCGTGTTGCTGGCGTAAATTTCCCCGATTTGCATCGAGTTGTAGTGGGCGGGGAAGGCCCAGCCTTGTTCCACCAGGCAATGGTTCAAGTTCAGAATGCCGCCAATTAGTTTGCTGCTGTGTTGTTTGACTACGGCACCCAGCCGACCGACGCGTCATTGGGACAGATTCCGACATGGAACCTTCCTAAAAAGCACCTCAGTCCCGCTGCCCACGTCACGTTTGCGCTGAGCACGTGGACAACTAACGCCGCACGCCCGCGTCAACCTCTGCTTTTCGGCAAGATCCTAGGGCGCCCACGTACCAGGTTCGAAAACCTCGTCGCCTGGACTGATATCACGGCATTTAACCTTTTGGGGTTGGACCCTGCGGATCCGTGACGCGCGGACGCGTTCCACATAGGAACATGGTTTCTGTTTTTCATAGGCCTACACCTTTCGTCGACTCCAAAACAAATCGTTCGGCTCAACTAATTGAGGAACGACAGACAAAGCTGATTCGTCGGTCTCGCTTGGGCCCACTCTTGACACGCACAAGCCCAGCCCCTGTTTGCGGAACGGTTTCTCCCCGCCGAAAGGGCGCCAATGGCCGCTCCCCGACGTTTCTCGCCTATGGCAGATTGACAGGAATGGGGTCTATGTGGGGCGTCACTGAACCCAACTTCGGTCGCAGTTCCTTGACTAAAAAAGCCTCAACGCCATCGCGGAACCTTTCGAGCACTGAGGTCCAGGTCACAAACAACGAGAGCGCCTTAAACGCCTGCACTTCGGCATCCGTTTGATGAAATTGCAGCTTCTCCCGGATTTTTCCCTGGCCTACGCGGACGTAAGCCCCGGTTTCAACACCGTGCCATATGACGTAGACACCTTCCAAATTGTCAAATTGAGGGGCGCGCAAGTTCAGATCATTCAATTGACTCCAACCGCCGGCACGATATTTCATCCAAGTCAGCTTCATATACTTTCGTTGAGTTGACACCAGTCGCAGGCGGCTTCCAGGAGCCGCGCAGCACAAAAGCTCAGCGATGCTGGGCCAAGGGCGTCCTCATCCGAACGAGAGCGCTCAACCGGCATTGGCTGCAATAATGAGGTCGGCGGCATAGTCTTTATGGTTCGAGTCTCTCTCCGGCCAACTGACTCAAATGATCTCTTAACGCAACTGCGGCGGGATTCGTTTCAGCGCCGGAGCGCTGATACCAGCGGCGGAGCCCCGGACGCAACCCTGGCACGAGGAGATGCTCAATCGTCTCATCGACTCTTGAAGAGTGAGGCCCTTCGAGCATCTGAAACAAATCGTGTGCACCTATCAAAGCACGGACCTGACGCAGTTCGGCGGAAAGATCGGTAACCGCCGCAAAGTTGCGCTCATAACAATCCTGTAGCTGTGAGTCGGTGAAATTCACAACGCGTCCTCGAGGCAATGGAAAAGTGTCGGCGACGCCGGGCCAAAGGGAACCGGAATTTCGACCAGGACGCTGAACAGTCCTGTGCCCTGTGTGACCTGTGAATCCTTGAAAGGATTTAAACAACCTCTTTCTCCTTCTCCGGAACTTCGGTGATGAGGCATTCGGTAGTCAGCAACAATCCGGCGATGGAGGAAGCGTTCTGCAGGGCCGCGCGAGTAACCTTCTTGGGGTCCACTACGCCGGCCTTGATCAAATCTTCATATTCGTTGGTCGCCACGTTGTAACCTTCGTTACCCTTGCGGCGCTTCACTTCCTGCACCACAACGGAGCCTTCCATGCCGGCGTTTTCAGCCAACACGCGAGTCGGCTCTTCGATGGCGCGCTTGACGATGTTGACACCAATTTGCTCGTCTTCGTCTTTTAGCTTCAAGCCTTCGAGCACTGACAAGCAGCGGATCAACGCCACGCCGCCGCCAGGGACAATTCCTTCTTCCACCGCAGCGCGGGTGGCATGCAACGCGTCTTCGACGCGAGCTTTCTTTTCCTTCATCTCGGTCTCGGTCGCGGCGCCGACATTGATGATGGCCACTCCACCGGCGAGTTTCGCCAGGCGTTCCTGCAATTTTTCCTTGTCGTAGTCCGAGGTGGTTTCCTCGATCTGACGGCGGATTTGATTGACGCGGCCCTGGATTTCACCGGGCTTGCCGCCGCCTGCCACCAGGGTGGTGCTTTCCTGGTCCACGACGATGGATTTGGCGCGGCCGAGGTCTTCAAGACCAATCGATTCGAGCTTGATGCCGAGGTCTTCGCTGATGAACTTGCCACCGGTGAGGATCGCAAGGTCTTCCATCATCGCTTTGCGGCGATCGCCGAAGCCGGGTGCCTTGACAGCGCAGACCTTGATGGTGCCGCGCAGCTTGTTCACGACCAGCGTCGCCAGGGCTTCGCCTTCGACATCTTCAGCGATGACCAGAAGGGGTTTGCCGGATTGGGCCACCTTTTCGAGGATGGGGAACAACTCTTTGAGACTGCTGATCTTTCTCTCGTAATTGAGGACGTAAGCATCTTCGAGCTTGGTTTCCATCGCCTCCGCGTTGGTGATGAAGTAGGGCGAAAGATAGCCTTTGTCGAATTGCATGCCTTCGACAACTTCCAGGGTGGTCTCGATCGACTTGGCTTCTTCCACGGTAATCGTACCGTCCTTGCCTACCTTCTCCATAGCTTCAGCGATGATTTCGCCGATGGTCGTGTCCCAGTTGGCCGAGACGGTGGCGACTTGCTTGATCTCTTCCTTGTCCTTGACCTTCCTGGTGATCCTGGCGAGCTGCACCACGGAAGCCTCGACGGCCTTTTGAATGCCGCGCTGAATGCCAATCGGGTTCGCGCCCGCAGTGACAAATTTCAAACCTTCCCGGTAAATCGCTTCGGCGAGCAATGTGGCCGTGGTGGTGCCGTCGCCTGCGTCATCGCTGGTTTTGCTGGCGACTTCGCGGACCATCTGCGCACCCATGTTTTCGCAGGCATCCTCCAGTTCGATTTCCTTGGCGACCGTCACGCCGTCCTTGGTCACCGTTGGGCTTCCGAATTTTTTGTCGATCACTACGTTGCGGCCCTTGGGGCCGAGCGTGGCCTTCACTGCGCGACTCAATTGTTCCACTCCCAGGAGAAGGGACTGGCGCGCCGCTTCGTCAAAGATCAATTGTTTTGCTGCCATAAATTAGCTGATAGTTGATTGTTGATATAAGGTTGATAGTTTCAAAAGTTGCCGGTTATTCGATGACGGCGAGGATGTCATCACCGTTGAGGATCTTGTAATCCTTGCCGTCCAATTTGATTTCAGTGCCGCCGTATTTGCTGACGAGCACACGGTCACCCTTCTTGACTTCGAAGGGAACCTTCCTGCCATTGTCGTCGGTCTTACCAGTGCCGAGCGCCACGACCACGCTTTCCATCGGTTTTTCTTTGGCGGTATCGGGGATGATAATCTCGCCCTTCTTGCCTTTGTTCTCTTTCTCTTCGACCGATTCCACGAGGATCCGATCGCCCACCGGTCTAACGTTTGGTGACATAATTGGTTTCCCTTTGTTGTTTTGATTTAAACGTTAGCTGGCGCTGTGCCAGTGCGCATGCAACGATTCGTGTGCTGAGCGGCAACGCGTTGGGACTGGGCCATCAGAGATCCTTCGCTGGCAAGTGCGGCGTGGGAAGCCACCTGTGAGCAGTGGTAAGCCACGTTCATCGAACTTCGCCGGCGCGGCTTTTCGCTCGGCGTGTGAATTTCTGGAGCAATCCGGTTGAGTGATGGCATCGTGCGGAAACAAATTGACCAGACACAGAACAAGTCGAGAGAACTCATGGACCTCAGTTCTGTTCTCAGTGACATGCGGCCGATCCAAGCGGTGGCTCGACAGCAACTCGCGCTTTATTTCGAGCCATCGCTGGGTTCGCTTTGGACGGTTAAAAGGCGGGGTGGCTGGCGAACCAGGGGATGGTCTGTCGGCCGGGTGTTGACGATTTCGAACATGTGTCCGGCGCGCACGACATCGAACAGTTGCTGCACAACGGGGGTGGGATTCACCGAGGCGCATAACGCCATTTCGACCGCGGGCGAAATTGCGTAAAGCTATCAACGCGCCCAAGCCGCTGCAGTCCATGAACGTCGTTTGGGAGAGGTCAACCTCAATGACCTTGTGCCCATTCACGGCGGCATGAACTTCCTTCCGAAACATGTCTGCATTGGCGGCGGTCAACTCTTTAAATGCTCCAAACGTTAAGACCTCTTCGAGGTTCCCGACTTTCATTCGTGGTTTCCTTTCACTATTGTCGCGTGCAAAGATCCGAAACAACTCGCGGCTTGACGGTCATTGCAGACTGTTCATCTCATCGTCAAACTTGTGTCCTGGCTGGCGAGGATCCGCATCAGCAAGAGCGACTCGATTCTTGCCGCTGCGCCGGCCCGGCTGGCGCCTGAACTCGTGGTCGTTTTGGCGACTGCACGTACTTCCATTTGTATGGTTCTCTCGTTCATGTCATCCGATGTCGCGTGGTCATTCGTTGATACCCCATTGCATCGCCGGCGTGATTTGGGCCAAGTCTCCTCCTGTAGGCACCGGGAAGAAGGCCGCGGCGCCGCTGATGGCGTCGTCAGCCGCAAGCAGAACCTCTCTAACCGTTTCCAAGAACTGTCCCCTGGAGAAGGGCTTTTCCAGCGTAGCGGCAAGCTGGAGCCAAGGGTTTCGTTCCAACTCCTCCGTGGGGATGGCGCTCGATGCCAACACCACTGGCAGTGTCATGCCCACGGAACGCAGCTTTTTGACCAGCTCAACACCCGAAAGTTTCGGCATCTTGTTGTCGGTGATCAGGAGGTCGTAACTGTTGGCTTGAAGAGCCTTCCAGGCGGCTGCACCGTCTTCGGCGAGGTCCACCCGGTAGCCGAAGCGGACCAACGCTCCGGCGCTGAGTTGGCGAATGTCACCGTCGTCATCAACCACTAGTATGTGACTGGACGGATTCGTTTGGCTTCGCGTTGGTGAGTGGACCGCTCGAGCGCACGGAGCCTCAAGGAGAGTGTTCATATCTTCGGTTTGTGCTTGGGGCCTGGCTGATTGCCAAGGACCCCTTTAGCTAGCGCGGTGCCAGCTCGCCTCCAACGCTCTCGGTGCGGAGCGGCAACGAGTTGGCGAAAGCGTTCGGGTCACTGCCTGCTTCGGTTCAAGAAATCACGAAGCGCCGTTCGCCTCGAAATACAACCACGTGTGCATTGACGGCGAACCGTACAATGGCTCTGGCCCTGCGCTGACTGCAAGCGGTGTAAACGGACGCGATGAGATCGCCGAATGTCAGGCGCTTCTTCTGATTGGCTTTCATGACGGATGTTTTTAAGCTGGCGCTGTGCCAGTGCGCCTCCAACGCCTGCTTGTGCTGATCGGCAACGAGTTGGGACTTCGGTATCCCAGATTCTTCCCAGGCAAGTGGCGAGTGGAAAGCCACCTTCATCGAACTTCGCTGACGCTTTCTTGCCTTGAGGCGCGTGTAGGAAAGATAGGAAAGATCGGGGACCCTCTCGCTGTTGTGTCCGGCGGCAAAGAGCAGTTCTTCGTGTGGTCACGCTTCGCTTACTCTGAGAGTGCGCGTTCCTATCTCTTTTCCATGGAGAGCCTGAATGGCCGCTCGGGCACCTTCCGGTGTAACCATGGTGATAAAGCCGAAACCGCGCGGCCGGCCATTGGCGCGATCAACCGGGAGATTAACCTCGACCACATTGCCATGGGCGGAAAACAGATCCATAAGATCCTTGTACGTAGCGGTAGCAGCCAGATTGTCCACGTATAACCTGGTGTTCATGATTGTTTATTTTCTTAGAAGAATTTTTGTTCGTTCCCGAACATGGGGTCAAAATCACTTCCCAAGATACTTCGACGGGTTGCGTATCCGGTCGAGCCGTTCGGCTTCAAGTTCGTTCACAACGGTCCGCCGCCGCCTTTGCTTGGCGGCAATCGCGGCAGATTGGGGCAGCGACCATGCCTGTTTGATCAGTTGGATGATTGTCAGGCAAATGAGCTTCAGTGTGTTCATAGGCGGATGCAACAGTTCTCTCTCAACTCTCCACAAATCGCAGCAATCTAGTGAAAATCCGGACAGGCCATGGTTTCGCCATTCGCGAATCCTGCTTTGGAGTCAAGAGACTCGAGTTCCGGTTATGCCTTAATTCTTCGTGGCAACAAGGACACGCATCCGCGTACACGAAGTTGCCAAGTTTGAAGCCACAGTGAGTACATTTCCTTTTGAACATACATTGCCTTCGTATTTTCCATTTTTGTTTGCGGTTTGGCTTTTAATCCCGGCGCAAGGCCCGGGCGAAGCCGCCCGGCCCTGCACTTCGCCCGTCAGGAGACGTTGATCTCGACTTGCTGGGGTTTGGCTTTGGCGTCCTTGGCCAAGTGTACTGTGAGCAGGCCGTCTTTGAACTCGGCGCGAACTTTCCCTGGGCTGGCATCATCCGGAAACGAGAAGCTGCGCCCGAAACTGCCGTAGGCGCGTTCGACGCGGTGATACTTTCTGCCTTTCTCCTCCTTCTCGAATCTGCGTTCGCCCATGATGGTCAGCGTGCCTTCCTGCGCAGTGACCTTCACATCCTCTTTCCTCACTTCAGGCAACTCAGCCTTGATCAAATACTCCTTGTCATCTTCGCTGATGTCCACCAGCGGGGACCATTCGGCTACTGCCAGGGGTTCCTCCTGGCCCTCGGGCCACTGAGCCGGGGAGCGGCTGAATAGGCTGCCCAGCCCCTGTTGCAGGGCTTCCAGTTGTTTTAACTGATTTAACTGATTCCAACGTGTCAATGCACTCATGATTTCATCCCTTGTTGGCGAGTGTGGTTTCGGGCCGTCGCGCCCGGGCGCCAACGGTTCGGGCGGCGACGGTCATGTTTCTTTCTTTTTCTTTTTTTTGTTCGCGAATGGACGTCGGCCATTCTTCTAAAGCAGGCAGGTTCTTAATGAACGACCCGCTCGGCACGGCGCCCAATTTGCCGAACCGGGAACGGTGACATGCCCGGCAGGAAATCCGTTTGAGCGAGAATTGAGTTAGGACGTGGTTTAAGTTTTGCCGTTCTCGATTCTTACGGCCGCTCGCGATTGCATCCGGGTATTTCTCTAGCTCGCGCTATGCCAGAGCGCGTCCGATCCTCGGTGTGCTAGGCGGCAACGAGTTGGGACCGGGGCATCCGGGATTCTTTGCTGCCAAGTGGCGCTTGGGAAGCCACCTACGGTCAGTGGCGAGCCACCCCAATTGAACTTCGGTTTGGTCATTCATCGCTTCCTTGCTTGAGGTCAGGCGGCGCGGGATCCCCAACACCCCTATGGATTCACCGAAACCATGGGTGGTTCGCTTTTGCATCAAGATCCGTTTACACGGAAGCGCGTGGTTTCTTGCAGTGCTTTTGTAGAAAGCGCGGTACCAGTGCGCTTCCAACGCTTCCTGCGCTGAGTGCCAACGAGTTGGGACTACGGCGCCCACGAGTCTTCGCCGCTAGGCGGCATGCGGGACGCCACCTACGGTCAGTGGCAAGCCACAGTGGTGGTTCTGACATCTTGCCACTTTGGAGTAGCTTAACCGCAGCGCGAATGGCACCTTCGCACCCCTGGAAACTTCGCTTCCAGACTTGTCACAGTGTAGGCTGATGAATTGGACTTCCTCGAATCTCACCGTCCGGGTCGGCTGCCGGATCGCCTACGAAACTTCCGTGCCCACGCCCGCCCTTTTGGTACTACGACCTCGGCTCGATGGAGAACAGTTGGTGCGCGCGGAATCGTTCTCGTTTGGCGCCGGTCTCCCGTCGTATGAATTCACCGATGCCCACGGCAATATCACCTGCCGCGTGATGCTCATGCCGGGTCGCAACGAAATTCTTCACGACGCCCTGGTCGCCGTTTCTCCCTTGCCCGATAATCACGGCCGGTGGGACGAGCCCGTGCCTGTGGATCAACTACCGCCGACGTTGCTGCGTTACACGTTGCCCAGTCGCTATTGCGATTCCGATAAATTACTGGATTTCGCCTGGCAGCATTTCGGTCATATCAACAATGGCCTCGACCGGGTGCAGGCCATCTGCGATTGGACCCACCACAACATCGAATACCGCTTCCTGTCCGGCCGGCCCGATCTCTCTGCATCCGAGGTCATCGGACGGCGCTATGGGGTCTGTCGCGACATCGCCCACGTCGCCATCGCGCTGTGCCGCGCCTTCAATCTGCCCGTGCGTTATGTGACGGGACACCTGCCGGACATCGGTTACCTGGACCCTGGCACACCGATGGATTTTCACGCCTACTGCGAAGTCTATCTGGGTCGGAACTGGTATACCTTCGACGCCCGCTACAACGTCCCGCGCATCGGCCGCGTCAAGCTCGCACACGGTTTGGATGCCGTGGACGGCGCTTTCGCCACGATCTATGGCGAGGCCCGGCTCGCCTATTTCGAGGTCTGGGCCTATCAAGTCGATCCGCGGCAAGTTTCTCTCGGCGATCCCATTGATTTGAACAAACGCCTCGATGGCACCACGACCGTCCGGTCTAGCAGCAATGATGTCTGAAAGCGTCGAATCGGGCTGAGCAGGAATGACGGACAATCTGCGATCACCTGCCCCTCCAGTCCGCGCAAAGTTTCACGAAGGAGCAGCTGAATACTTTTCTTCAAGAAATCACAAAGCGCCGTTGTCCTCGAAACACTACCACCTGCGCATTGACAGCGAACCGCACAATGGCTCTTGCCCGGCGATGACTGCAAGCGCTGTAAACGGACTTAATCAGTTCACCAAACGTCAGGGTCTTCTTGTGATTGGTTTTCATGATGCCCCTTCTTTCTTTTGGAGATGAGTCGAATGATGTCCTCATTCAGGCCCGGTGGTGCGGATTCACTCTCGATGTCCGTGACGAATCCATACTTGTATTCTGTGTTGACAAAGTCTTCGATGATTTGAGGGGCGGTGGTCATGGCGCGCGTGGGCTC
>WNGF01003736.1_pt1 | contig 20451 bp, 13 predicted proteins | sample 5400641 | NCBI WGS metagenome assembly WNGF01 (sample SAMN13153371, study PRJNA577476) | soil metagenome | isolation source: 80 cm soil or saprolite under grassland replicate 2 | place: USA:California | collected 2016-06-15
CAGATCGGCACGGTGGTGGAGCTCCTCGCCGGGAAGTTCTCGTCCGCAGTGATGGAGGTGCTCTGCCACAGGCAGAAGGGGCTCTTCCCAGGCACGGGCGAGCTCGTCATGTCGTGCTCGTGCCCGGACGGCGCATGGCTCTGCAAGCACCTCGCAGCGGTGCTCTACGGCGTCGGCGCGCGCCTCGACCACGCGCCCGAGCTGCTCTTCACGCTGCGGGGCGTCGACGGCGCCGAGCTCGTCGCGGCCGTGGGGAAGGCGGGAGCGCTCGCGAGCGCGGCGCCAGCCGACGGCGCGATGGGCGGGGAGCACCTGGCGGAGATCTTCGGGATCGAGATGGAGGCCTTGGGCCCGGCTGCAGCGGCGAACGCTGCGAAGCGACCTCGGGGCGCTGCGAAGCAGCCGGCGCGGCGGCGATCACGCGCCACGGATGGCCGCGGAGTCGCCAAGCGGACCCCGAATGCGGGGCGCGCGCGAGCGACCCGCGCTTGATCTGACTGTGACACCCGCCTTTGGGCGAGACTCGGCGGAACGCCCGAAGGCCGGGGCGGGATCGCGCGGGCGCTCTCGCGGATGGCGGTGCAGGACGATCGCATCCGCGCTGCGCTCGTCCTGATGCTCGAGGACGATCCCGTGAACGGCGCACGGTGCCTCGCCGAGCTCGGCGACCGGCGCGGTGTAGCGGACCTGGCGAGCGCGCTGGACCGCCTCCTGCTCGCGCCCATCGCGGACTGCGACGTGTGCGCGGGCGAGCACCTCCGGGCCATCGCGTCCGCGGTGCGCGTCCTCGGCGGCTCGCTCTCGGAGGAGCAACGGGTGAAGATCGACCACGTCCTCGAACGCGCCGAGGCACAGTGGGTTCGCTTCGAGGATCCGCTCGCCTCGCCGCGCGTACTTCGTGCTCTCGACAGACGCGACGCGCGGCCTGGCCGGAACGACCCGTGCCACGCCATCTCGAAGCCGACGAACGGGACGCGAGGCACTGAAGCGGCGAGTGCGGCGCGAGCGCGGTCCGCCAATCCCACGTGATTGGCGTCGTCCGAACGGGGCGCCCTGAGTGGCGCGAGCGAATCTCGTGGAACACCCGATTACACTTAGCGCGAAGGTCGCGCCGAACATGATGCAGTGTTCCGGGGGGAGAAGATCATGCCCGAATTTTGCCCTGGCTACGTCCGTGAGCCGTTCACGACGCTGGCAGCGACCTATCCGGACGAGACCGCCTACCCTTCGACCGACTTCAGGACCGAGTGGGGGCCGATCTTCCACCGAGGGAGGCTCGACGGCAGCGCTCGCGTGCTGCTCCTCGGACAAGATCCCGGGCAGCACGAGAACATCCTCCGCCGCATCTTGGTCGGTGAGGCAGGGAGACGAGCGCAAGGCTTCCTGGCCAAGCTCGGGATGACCCGCAGCTACGTCTTCCTCAATGCGCTGCTCTACAGCGTGTACGGCGGGACTGGCGCCAGGTACGTGTCCAAGCCGAGGGTGCGGGACTATCGCAACCTCTGGATCGACGCCCTCCTGTCATCCGGAAACGTGGAGGCGGTGATCACGTTCGGCGCGATGGCGAAGAAGGCCTGGGCCGACTACGCGAGCGTCCACCAGCCGCCGAGCGATGTACCCGTCGTATCCCTGATTCACCCGACGTTCCCCGAGTCGGCGGGCGGCACGAAAGCAGAGAAGCAGGCGAACACGAAGAAGATGCTGAAGCAATGGAATGACGCGCTCCAGATGCTGCACCCCGCCATCACGAACAAGGACGTGCCCGGCACCCAGCTCGCTCTCTACGGCGACGCATTCGTGGACGCCGACAAGGCGGAGATCCCGTCCGGGGATCTGCCAGCAGGCGTCCCGCAGTGGATGTACCGCAACGACGGGTGGGCCCGTCGCGTTGGCACCACGCTGCTGGGCAAGCGCCGGAACATCACGATCACGGTTCCGGACGGCGTGATTCCCTGACCCAGGATCAGGGAGCCACCTTGCGCCGCTGCCGGATCTCGCCCCCGCGGCGGCCGACGAATTCGATCGCGGCCAGCTGCGGCCGCGCCAGCTCCACCGAGCCGTCGCTGATCATCCGCGTGCCCAGGGCGCGCTCGTTGACGTACACCTCGAGCTCGTCGAGTCCGGCGGTCGTCACGGTCACCACCGCCTCCTCGACGGTCACCTTCATGCTCGTTCGATCCGCGCCGGCGAGCAGGCCGCCGCAGAATTCGATCAGGTCCTCGTTGGACCCGAGGACGTCGGTGCGGGTCATCGCGTAACGAATGCCCGCGATGCCCAGATCTTCGATGGGGACGCCGTCGGCCGCGAGGCTTCGCACCGCGCGCCGCACCGCCAAGGTGTAGCCGACGTCGCTCGGCAGCTCCGACAGCTCGAACTCGGTGCCGGCCAGCGCCTGCCGCACGTCGTGGTGCGTCCACACGTTGGCCCCGCCCGCCCCGGTGGCCTCGCCGACGCAAACCAGGGGCCCGAGCTGATTGTCGACGAAGCCCGCCGCGAACAGGTCTCCGGACGAGTAGGTGTTCGGATCGACGACGCACACGACAGGTCCGCCGTAGCGCTGGCCGAGGTCGTTGCACCACGCCGGATCCGTCAGCGGGAGCGGCTGCGAGTACGCGTCGCCGGTGGAGATCGCCGCCTCGAGGGACGGCAGCCAGGGTTCCAGGTCGAGACGGTTGAACGCGCTGCGCGCCATCGCGCGCGTGAGCGGCGTCGCGAGGAGGCTGAACCGGGTTGGAGTGATTCGATTCGGCGTGAACAGCTGCAGCAGCCGTTCGGCGGCCCAGATCAGTCCGCCGGGATTGCCCCGGAGGTCGAGGATGAGGCCCGTGCCGGGCAGGAGGTCGAGCAGGCGCACCACCTCGCCGATGAAGGCGTCATGGTCGGGGACGTCGAAGCTCCAGATCCGTAAGTAGCCGAGCTCGCCGAGGGTTCGATGCTCGACCTCGCGAGCGGCGAGCGCGTCGTGCATGGGCGTCGGAATCCAGTCGGGAGCGCGCGCGACGGCGGCGCCGCTCGCCTCCGCCTTCCACAGCTCACCGGAGAACATCAGCTTCTTGGCGCGCCGGACCTGCTCTGCCGCAGGATCCGCCGCGATGAACCGCGACGCGCCGAGGCCGGGCTGCGCCGAGCGAGCGAGGCCGGGCACCACCACGCGCCAGTTCATCCGCACCTCGCGACTCGCGCCGCGGGCGGATCGGTAGCCGATCGTCACCCACATCTCATCGGGGGGTGGACCGTATTCGAGCGCGCGGAACGAGAGCGATTCGAGGGCTCGCGCGCGGCGCGCATCGGGACGTCCGCCCGTCTCGCGGTCCGCGTACATGTCCACGGCCCGTGCGAACGGGACTCCGTTCCAGGTCGTCAGCGCGACGCCCTCCTTGAACTCCCTGTCGTGCACGAGCTCGGGCGCCGACACCTTCGACACCACGAACGTGGGGTCGTCGTGCGGTCCGTACTGCTCGACGAGGAACGGCAGCGCGGCGACCGCGCCCTGCATGACCTTCGGGCCCGAGTACCGCGTGTGGGCGTCGCGCAGCCCCGTCACGATCGAGGTCACGGCGAGGTGAAACTCGCCGTCGGACAGCTCCACGGCGCGGCCGCGCAGCAGGAGCAGCGCCTGGACCGGGTCGATCGCGTAGGCGGCGCGCTTCTGCGGCAGGTGGCAGTACGCCCCGCCGAACACCTTCGTGAGCGTGTCGATGATTCGAAGCCGCTCGCCCCCGTCGAGGGCCCGCTGACCGGCGCCGGGCAGCGCCGGCCTCGCGCCCTGGGCAGTCGCGAGACGACCTCTCCGCGGAGCCGGCGCGCGGAGGTGGTCGCTGAGAAGCTGCCCGCGTTGTTCTCGCTGCAAATCAACGCCATCGTGTCGACGCGTCATCGGCGATCCTACGAGTAGAAGCCGGCGAGTCCATCGAGCACTCCGCCGTGAAATCCTCGGCCGCGGATCGCAGCGAAGAAAGCCGCATCGTGCGCCAGCGGCTGGAGGGGCGGCACGTGGATCTGCCCCAGATCCTTCGGCAGCCCGCCGATGGGGACGCGCCCTGTCGGCATGTCGAGCGCGAGCCGCAGAGGCGGCACACCGCCTGCGCGCAGGGAGGCAAGCCCGCGCTGGCGCGCGTTTTCGATGGCCCTCTTCGGATCGGCGCGGACCGCCTCGCACCGCGCGACGACCTCGTCGAAGGACCAGGCCGCATCTCGCGCGTCGAGCCGGGTGAGCGCGAGCCGGCGCGATTGGCCATTGACGCGCAATGCGCTCGACCGTGTGGCGCGCGCCTCCTGCATCAGCTCCGCGGTGCCGTAGAGCGGTCGTCCTCCGATGACGACGAGGCGCACGTCGTCCTCGGTGGCGCCCAGGATGCCCTTGAATGGATCCGCGCCCTTCGCGGCGGCGATCACGGCGAGATCGCCCAAGGCCTTCGGCTGCAGTCGGCCGGCTTGCTGCTTCCACGCCTTGGCCAGCGCGTCGCCCGGAGTGGCGGTGACCATCTTCACCAGCTCCATGGGCGTGAGCCCCCAGCCTCTTGCCTGGCTGACGAGCGCAGCGACCTTCAGCTCGCCGAGGACGTTGCGGGTACCCGACGGGCCCCAGTCGGACCCGATGCAGACGTTGATCCTTCGGTTCATCGCCGCGGGAATGTCCGTCGTAGTGCCGTAGAGCCACAGGTTCGAGAACGGGGACCACACGATCGCGCCCGGTTCGCCCCACGTCGCGTAGGCGCTCGGGTCGACGGCATTGGTGTGGATCGCGACGAGGTGGTCCTGCAGGCACCCGGCGTACTGGAGCGCGACGAACTCGCGCGCTGCGATCGAACCCGGCCGGCCCTCCGCGCAGTGGTAGATGAACGTCGCTCCACCGCGCATCCGGTCGGCCCGCTCGGCGAGCTGCTCAGACTTCATCGTCAGCGTGGACGCGAGCACCTGGTCGTGGCCGACCGCGCCTCCGAACGTCTCGTCCTCGACGTTCCGTACGAGCCACCCGTCGAGAGGTCTGTTGCTCGGCGGCGAGCCCTGGATGCTCGTCGTGCCTCCGATCAGCGCGCGGACCTCCGCGTACGCCAGCAGCTCGGCTGGCGCGGCTTCGATGAGGGCGTATGCCGGCCACGTGATGCTCTCGGCATAGGTGGGCCGGCCGGGCCAGACGTCGTGGTTCGCGAAAGGGACGGTGCGGTTGGGCTCGACCCACAGCGGTAGCGTCGCGTACGCGAGATGGCTGTGGAGGTCGATGAGCCCGGGGACGACGAGGTCGGTGCCGACGTCGACGATCGCCGCGGACTCGAATCCCTTCGGACCTGCCTTCGCGCCCTTCGTCACGGCAGCGATCCGACCGTCGTCGCCGATCCACACCTTGCCGCGGAAGCTGGACGACTCCGACGGTGCGACTGCACGGTCGAGGCTCAGCGGAACGATCCGGCCGGCGATGACGAGTCCCAAGGCCCTTTGCTCGCGCGGATTGGGTGTGAGGACGCCCGGCTCTCGGCTGGCGCCGCGGTTTTCTCGACGCAGTCATACGGGCACGCGAGCGTTGCCGCGCAATCCGCGACGGGCTCCCTCGTCCGAGGTGCGCGGGCGCATCCTCGCGGGCAGTTGTCATTCTCGCTCGGAGTGTAAATCGCCTTGGCCTACGCGACCCGAACCGCGCTGGTGCATGTCTCGACGTCGCGTGGAGAAGATCGTCCGGGAGAGACATGATCACCGAGACGAAGAACGCGGTCGTCAGCGTGAGCGACACCGACGTCATCGCGGTGCAAGTCGTCATCGGCGACGGCCAGGCCGGCGGCTGGGCGGTCCAGGTCGGCGCCAACGTCACCAAAGGCGACGACTCGGACCGTCACGACGTCGGAACCGGGACCGACGTTCGCGCGGCGAAGCTCGTGCAGGTGAGCACCGTCGTCCGTGACGTTCGACCGGAGACGGACCACCTTTCGGCGACCGTCACCCTGCTTCGAAACGGCGTGCCTGCCCAGACCATCTTGCACTCGCGCGACGGGACACCAGGCGACAGCGCGCACTTCACCAGCCTGTTCCTGGTCTAGGTCTTGGTCATGGCTCGCGTCCTCGCCGCGGCGCTCTTGCTCGTGCTCGGGTATGCGCGTGCACGCGCCGCTCCCGAGCCAGACCTCGCCACCGTGTCGAACGAGCTCGCCGGCGCAGCGAAGGAGGCGCGCGCCGCTCTGGAACGCCTGCCGGAGCTGAACAAGATGCGGGCGCCGGACTCACCAGCATTCGACATCCTCGACGCGAGTCCGTCCGAGATTCAGCGTCCGACGAGCGTGTCGCAGCTCGCGCTCAACCTCGGAACGTTCCTCGGGGGCGGGTCGCTCATCGTTCCGAAGAGCTTGTCGCTCGAGGTCGCTCCGTACTGGCTGCGCTCGCACCCGACGTTGACGTTGGAGGCGCTCGAGCGACAACGCTTCCGCAAGGTGTTCCGCAATACGACGCTCTCGCTCGGGACTCGCTCCGTCGATGCGTCGCAAGACGTCCCGAATCCCTACACGGACCTGGCGGCCGGGATTCGCCTCAAGCTGTATGACGGCAAGCCGTCGCTGAAATGTGCGCTGGAGCTCCAGACGATCAAGATGAAAGCAGCCGATGCTGCGACGGCGGGGTTGGTACCAGCGGACGTGATGGTCGACCTGTCGCAGCGGTTTCCGCCTCAGGAGCTGGACGCAGCCGTCGAGGCCTGGAAAGCCGCTCGTGTGAAGACGATCGAGGACATGCTGCCGCGCCTCTCCGAAGCATGCCTCGCGGGTGCCGCAGCGCGGACGGGTCTGCTGGTGGACGCCGCCGGCGCTGCAGCGTGGCGATTCACGACCTCCTCGTTCGATTCCGGCCGCTTCAACACATGGGCGGCGGGGATCACTGCCGGCTGGGCGGAGCCGCTGTGGTCGGTGCTGGTCCTGACGCGCTATCAGCGAATCGACATCATCAGCGAATCGGAAGGCGCGCTCGACGTGGGCGCCCGCATCGTCTTCGCGAGCTCCCGCTTCGCGATCTCGAGCGAGGGGATCCACCGTGAGGTCAGGGGACACGATCCTCGGTATCGGGTCGTCGCGCTCGTCGAGTATGCGATCTTGCCGGCGTCCGATGCGTGGCTGTCCGTGAGTTTCGGGCGCGATGCTCTGAGAACCGGGAAAGGGGAGCTCGTCGCGCTCGCGAATTTGAAGTTTTGGTTCGGGACGAAGAACGTCTAGCAGTGCCGGAGGAGACCATGCGTCGTGCAACGAACCGCCGCGCCGCCGCCGCAAACGGTGGCAAGAAGAAGTGGACGTTCATGGTGTATCTCGCGGGCGACAACAACCTCGATGACGCGGGCGTCGAGGACCTTGCCGAGATGAAGAAGGTCGGGTCGACCGACGAAGTCAATGTGATCGCCCAGTTCGATCGCGCCGCCGAGGGCAGCGCGACGCGCTACTTCCTCCGCAGGAAGACGGCGGCGAAGGCAGACGCGGTCCAGAAGCTCGGCGCGACGAACACCGGCGACCCTGCGGCGCTCTTCGACTTCGTCAGGTGGGGCGTGAAGCAGTACCCGGCTGAACGCTACGCGCTCGTGCTCTGGAACCACGGCCAGGGCTGGGACGACACGGACATCTACGCCAACGAGCGCGGCGGAGTCCGGCGCCTGCTCAGGCCCCGGCGAATCTCGCGGGCGTTCTTCCGCACCTCGGTGGAGCGCGCGGCGCGGCTCACCGCCCGCTCGGGCGTCGTCGCCCGCGCCATACTCCTCGACGACGGGGCGAAGGACTTCCTCGACAACATCGAGATGAAGAAGGTGCTCGGTTCCATGAAGAGGCTCCTTGGGCGGAAGCTCGACCTCCTCGGGATGGACGCGTGCCTCATGAACATGGCGGAGGTCGCGTACCAGGCGCGGGGTGCGGTCGACTACGCGGTCGGCTCGGAGGAGACGGAGCCTGGGGACGGCTGGCCGTACGACGTGCTTCTCCGGGCGCTCGCGGCGGATCCGTCGATGACGGCGGACGCTCTCGGGCGGCTCATCGTCACGACGTACCTCCGCTCGTACCACGGCACCGGCGAGGCGGTGACCCAGTCGCTCCTCGACCTCTCGACGACGACGAAGGTCGGCGCCGCGGTGAAGGTGCTGGCGGCGGCACTCACGGCTGCGCTCCGGAGCCCCGAGGCGCTGACGGCGATCGTGGACGCCCGCGCCCGCGTCCAGCAGTTCTACGTGAGAGACAACGTCGACCTGATCGACCTCTGTCGGCTGCTCCGTGAGCGCGCGGTGCCCGAAGCGGTCAAGAGCGCGTCCGACGGCGTCATCGCATCGGTCTCGGGCGACGGCGCGCTCGTCCGCGCCTCGGGGTTCGTCGGCCCTACGATGCGGAACGCATCCGGGCTCGCGATCTACTTCCCGGCGATCGAGGTCTCGCCGCTGTATGCCAAGCTCGACTGGACCGCGGCGACCGGCTGGGGAGCGTTCCTCAAGCGCTATCTCGACGCAATCCAGGCGCGCTGACGCGCGTCCACCGGCGCGCTCCGGAGCTTCCCTCCGGCCGCAGGATCCTGCGCACGAGGAACGTCATGTCCGAGAGCGACGAGCGAGACGAGCGGCCGTCCACCGAGCCCCCCGCGCCCTACACGCCGGAGGGCGGGCTCGCGGCGAGCGAGGTCGAGCCGGTGGAGCTCGTGCCCGAGCTCGAGCCCACCTGTGCGACCGCGGGCACCGAGCCGGAGCAGGTGCTGGGACCACACGCGGACCGGGCGCCCGAGCCGCTGGCTGCGCCGGAATCCGCCGACCTGCAGCGGCTCCTCGCCTACCTTCGCGTGAGCCATGCCACGTTCTCCCTGGGTGAGGACCGGTACTTCGGCGGCATGACCGAGCACCTGCGCCGCGCCGGCATCCTCGGCGCCGGCGAGCGCGTGGATCGGACGAGCTACGCGGACGCCGTCCGGCGCTTCCAGCGCGCGCGAGGCCTCGAAGACGACGGCATTCCCGGACAGGACTTCTGCTGGGCGGTGCAGAAGGAATGGGCCGACGCGCGGAACCTCCAGATCGTGCGCGTGGACGCGGATCGCGTGAGCGGCTCCGAGGGGTTCGATCGGTTCTACGTGCGCTCCGACGTGGTGGATCCTTTTCGCGCCCTCCGCGCCGCCGTCCTCGCGAAGGGCGGCGCCGTCACGTCGGCCGGGGCCTTCCGGTCGCTCGGCGCGGCGGTGACCCCGGGACGGTCTGTGACGTCCATGCACTACTCCGGGCTGGCGCTCGATCTCGCGACCGACTCCGGAATGCGCGATCCTCAGCACGACGCGTACGTCGTCACGCAAGACGACGGGAAGTGGCGCGTGTGGTGCCGCTCGGCCCAGGCACCGCCGGTCGTGCTCGACTCGATCGTGTGGCGGAGCGGAGCCACCGACGTCCAGCACGTCACGGTGAACGCGTTCGACTTCACGGAGCTCGCGGAGCGGGCCGGGTTCGCTCGCATCGGCCCGCGGAGCACGTTTCCCGCCGACTACCTGTCGGCGGAGTGGTGGCACTTTCAGCTCGAGCGAGCCCTCGTCCCGTGGCTCAGCCAGTTCGGGATCGAGCTTCTGAGCCTCTCGGCGGTGACGTCGGGCGGCGTGACGCTCGAGTACGACGAGGCGCACCTCTCCGCGTACGAACCGTGGGTCGAGCGCAAGCGGATCTTCCAGCGCGGTGAGAACGGGTGGTGGTGACGGCGGGCGCGAGCCCGCCTCAGGCCGTCGCGGTCTCCTCGACCCGCATCCCGCGAGCATGTCCCCCTCGCTGGTGCACGCTCGGTCGCTGCTCGGTCGCTCGCGCGGAGGGGCTCCGGCCGGTGGGCATCCGGCTGCTTTCCCAGGCGCGACTTCACGTTACGTACGGCCATGACCAGATCCCTCGCAACCGGGTCGCGAGGACCGCCATGTCCTACACACCGTATCTCCCCCAGAAGTTCATCGAGGCATGGAAAGCCGCCGCCGCATTCTTCCCCCCGAACTGGACCGCGGTGCTCGTGTGCCTCGCCGTCTGGACCTTCGGCGCCCTGTGGCTGGTGGCCTGGCTCAGCGACCGCCAATGGTTTCGGCGCATCGCGCTGACGACGATCGTGGTGAACGCGGCCGTGCTCCTGCATACGAATGGCCTCGAGACGCTCGGCGGGATCCTGGCGACGCGCTCGCTCCCGCTGCCGCCATTGATGGCCGACCGGCCCAGGCAGCTCGAGCTCGAGCTCGGCTTGCTGATGCTGCTCGGGGTCCTCTTCGTTCACTACCGCTGGCTCGAGCGGGTCAACGCGCGACGGACGCTGCCGGACATCACCGTCGAGAAGCTCGTCGATGCGAACGGGCTGCCGCAGGCTGGCCTGGAAGCGATCCTCCGCGACTCGATCAACCGCGCCTCACCCCACTCGCCCTCTCGATATCCCGGCGGGAGCGTCGAGTACCTCCGCGACTTCGGCGAGAAGCCGATCGAACCATCCTGGTGGGTGGCGAGGATCAGCCTGTGGGGGCTCCGGGTCGCATTCCCGCCCCGAACGCTCAAGGTGTCCGGCGCGCTCGTCCCGGGGAAGCCGGAACACGACGAACCGGCGGGCGTGACCGTGACGGTCGAGGAGATGAGAACGAGATCGGTCGTGTTCTCTCGCACGATCCGGGCGCCATCCCCTCAGGACGCGGTCGAGCAGGCCGCATACCGCGTCGCCGAGTATGCGATCCAGCGCTGCCCGACGCTACCGAAGTGGGCCTACTGGAGCCAGGAGAACGAGTCGTCGGCGTTCCTCGAGTACTGGCGAGGCGTCCGCGCGGGCAAGCACACGAGAGAGAGCCTGGAGGACGCGAGGAAGCATCTCCATGAAGCAGCCCGGCAAAGCCCATCGAGCGTATTGCCGCGCCTTCAGCTCGCAGCGGTGCTCGAGGCGCAGCAGCGGTACCTGGACGCCATGGAGCTGTGCGCGAGCGTGGCGGGCCGGTTCAGGCTCCTGTTCGACGCGAGGTACCGCCTCGCCCTCCTGCTCCGCAAGGCCGGCTGCTGGCTCGACGGGTTCTGCAAGGACGAGCAAGAGCAGCGCCGTTTCGCTCAGGCGTTCGAGGCGCCCGTCTGCGGGATGTCGGGGAATCGCGTCCCGCTTCGGGAGCCGGGGCAGAACCGAGACGATTACTGCCGACTGTTGAGTTCCTACCTCCACGACGAGGCGATGAACCTCCAGCAGCAGCTCCTGCGCGACCTCACCTGGTGGCGGATGGCGTGGTGGTGCCTTCGGCATACGGCGGAGCGTCGGTACCTGTGGCCGCGGTATCTCCGGAACGGCAGCCGCCGGAAGGCCGCTCGTGCTGCGGTGTGGACGGCGCAATGCTGCACGAAGCTGCTCGGTCTGCAGACGCAGTACCCGGCCGGCCCTCCGCCGAGCGAAATGCGCGACCTCGAGTCAGCCGCGGTCCGGGCGGTGGGCGAGCACGAGGACGAGCGCAAGCGCGCCGAGCGTGGTTGGTGGGGAATCCCCCACTACAACCTGGCCTGCTTCTACGCGCTTCAGCTCCGGGCGCTCACCCCGGGGGCCGCCCGCGCGCTGCGGCCGGACGAGGACGAGATCGTGCGCAAGGCCGTGCACCACCTCGACGTCGCAGCGATGGACCCGTACGGACCGTTCTCCTCGGGCTCGCTCTGGTGGATGACGGTCGAGTACGACCGCGATCTCGAGCTCCTTCGTGCACACGAGCGCTTCAAGAACTGGCAGGAGAGAAACCTGCTCACCAGCGAGGAGTCCGTTCGCGGACAGGAGTGCCGATCGGTGTCATGAACGCCGCACCCGGCTGTTGCGCGAGCGGCCGGGTTCGGCTCCCGTGACCCGCAGCCGCTAGGCGGCGATATTGGGACGGGAGGACATCATGTCGACCCGTTCGCTCCTGGCCGAGCGCGCCGAGATCGATGCAACCGACCGGCCGTCTCCTGGAAGGAAGGCGGAGCGTGGAGCACGCTTTCCTGCGCCCAGTACCGGGACCGGGTGGCGAGGCGGCGTGCACGGGGTCGGCTGGGGTAACTTCGTGGCGATCATGGGCCGCAGCCGCCCCGAGCACCTGATCGCGGGGGCGGCGAACGCTGGGGCGGCGCGTTCGCGAGCAGGCGCTGGGCGCGGGGGCTCGTCGACGCGCCGCGTGGGAGCACGGGATCGCGGGGCTGAAGCGCGCGGCCGAGCCGCACGCCGTGTTCTGCTACACGTTCTTCAAGGGGATCGCCGGTGAGGTGAGGCGCCGCGAGCGCGGCGGTCCGGAGGTCTCCGATCAGCATCGTCGCCATCGTCGCCAACGACTCAGAGGCAAGCCTTCGCGGCGGTAGCACTCAATTCAACCTCCATGGACGGTCCGTCGTAATGGACTTCGAAGGGGACGGCGAACGCCATCCCGCTGGCTTCCAGGCGGCTCAAGGGCACCGTCACCAGACGTGCCGCAGGGCCGCCCATGCCACCCGGGCAGAAATCGATCGCATCGCGCACGGTGAAACGAAGCTGCGTCCGCAGCCGCACGCTGGTGACGCCCGGTAGGCCGAAGGGCCGCATGAGCCGCACCTTGCCGGAGATGCTGCGAGACTCCATCACGGCCGCGCTCGGGCTCACCCCACCCGCGATGAGGCCGGGAATGGTGGTAGCCGGGTCACCGAACGAGAAGGGAGCGTTCAGCTCGGTCGCGGGGAGAAGGGCGGTGACGTCGACGTCGGTCCATACGCCGAATTTCAGCGTAGGACACTTGCCGGACAGGTTGCGTTCGATCGCGGCGATGATCTCGCGCTGTCGATTGGCGGTGTCAGGGTGGTTCACGAATGCCTTGACGATCTCGTCCGCAGGGTCTCCGAACACCTTCGGAGTCAGGCTGTCCCCGGGGGTCCTGGTCAGGTACTCATCCCAGAGGTCCGCCGTTTCGTCGCCGAAGAAGTCACGGATGTCTTCGTTGACGAAGCGCTGCATCTCGGTGCCGATCTCGAGGTCGAGGCCGGCCTTCAGCTCCGCTGGGGTGAAGGGCTTGCAGAAGTCCGCGCCACTCAGGACCCTCGCAAGGGCGCTACTCACGTCGAATGCGCCTTCCAGCTCCTTCACGAGCTCACGACGCGTGGCGGTCGCCAGCATGTCGTGAAAGCGCTCCGACAAGATGTCGCCCTTCATTCGCGCCCTGAGGCGTTCACGGATTTGAACCGCCTGTCCTGAGTTCTTCGTCGGCAGATCGTGGAACAGTGCGCGCAATCTCGCCCTGCGCTCGAAGATGACCCCCGCGCGCTCGCGCCGTTCGCCCTCGGAGAGTCCTTCTTCTTCGGCCGAGGGCAGCCGTCGCAACTCGGCCAGGACGTCCTCTTCGAAGTCACATTGCAGCACGGGAGCGCCCAGCGGTGACCCTGGCAGCGGCCTGATGTGCTCGTACGTTTCGTGATCGGTGCCCCTGCTCTGGCGCTCGGCGCGGCGTTCGAGCGCCTCGCGATGCGGCTCATCTTCGTTCGCCCCCTGCAAGCGATTCGCCTCACCTGTCGCCTGCTGAACGACATGGGCAAGCTCGTGAGCCAGCAAGGAACGATCCGACGGGCTGCGACCGGGGCGAAAGAAGATGTGCTGACCGCTCGCAAAGGCTTTCGCACCCAGCGCAGCGGCAGCCCGGCTGTCGCTGTGGACACGAACGCGGCTGAAGTCATAACCGAAGCGCGTCTCCATCGCGGCACGAGCCTGGGAGGGCAACGGTTCTCCGGGACCGGTGCTCGACGAGCCGCTCTCGTGAAGCGATCGCTGCACCCCTTGATCTGCGCTCCCATGCTGCCCGTGAAGGGACAACTGCGCTCCCGGGAATCGTGAAGAGCACGCTCGACCACGCGTCGTGAAGCCGGCAGCGGTGGCCCGCTGAATTGCCTTCTGCCTCTGTGCGACAGTGCGCATCGTTCCTTTCCTGCCGCACAGTTTCTGGCCGACGGTGTTCGGCGTCGAATCGGCGCAGACTCCTCAGGGCGCAGCCGACGGGTCTTGACGGGATGACCGGACGTGGTGGCGCGCGGTTCCGGCGGCGCTCCTCGCGTCGCGCAGTGTCATTCGTGCCGGGGCGCAGCCGGCCGATACACCTCGCTCGTGCTCACGGGAAATCGGCGGATGTCGAGGCAGCGCACGTCGGTCGCGGACCCGAGATCACCGGCCTCGATGGCGCGTCTGGACGCCTCGGCCGAGGCGAACTCCCGCCGAATATCGTGACAATGAGATGAACGTTCTGCATGAACGCCGGCCGCTTCGAATCGAGGATGGCTTCTTCTTCAATGAGTGCATCCTCGCCGAACGGCACGAGGCGACTCAGCTTGTCATCAGCGGAGTGGACGAAACGGGCTTGATGATTCGTCACCGACGTTAGTGTGCTTGACGGCGCAAGGCAGGACGACACTCGGGGTTGAGTTCGCGTCGCGTTGGGTGCAAAGGTTCGCATGATCCATTCCCTTGATTGATACGCGCCGGAGCGCTCACGGGCGGCGTTCTTCTCGCGTCCGCACGGCGCCTTCATCCCGCACCGCGCGTGGAAGCGCCAGCCATGAACGAGGCGACCCACGCGGGAACGGCGGCGACCGCAATCGCAGGCCGCCGGCGTCCGAAGCGCGCGCTACCATCGCCACGCGCCGCGCGCAGTGACGAGCACGCGCGTCGAGTCGCCCGCGGTCAACGGAAAGAGGGCGCGCGCTTCCACGCCCGCCTCGAGACGCTCCCATCGCCACCCAGCGCCGAGCGCCGCTCCGAGGCCGGCTGTCGCCCTGGCGGGCTCGGTTTCGAAGCCGACGAAGCCACCGCCCGCGACGTCCAGGAACGCGCCGTGCACCGGCTGCTGGATTCGCAGCGCGATCTCCGCCAGCGCTGCGCCGAAATTGCCGGGCCGGTTCGCAGCCGGCCCGTAGAGCAGGTTGAGCCCGATGACGGGATTGAAGACCACGAGCGCATCGGACCTGAGCGAGCGGCGGATGCCGATCCCGGCCAGGACGTCGAGGTCGGGGCGAAGCTCCGCGCCGATGCTCGCGGAGATCGACCATGGCCGCGCCTGCGGGCCGGCGGGGGTCACGGGGGCCGCCGCGGCCGGCACGCCCACGCACGACTGGCGGTCGGGCGGCAGCTCGCGCACGTTCGAGTGCCACTCGGCGCATCGTTCGGGCCGTTCCCGAGGGAGTGGGTCCAGTTCCCCCGCCTTCGTCCACACGTTCCCGCGGTGGATGATGTGCCTCGGGTGTCCGGCTCGCCGCTTCTTCGGTTCCCATATGAAGCAACTGAAGATCTCGTCGCTGAAGCCGCTGACGCACACGTGGAACGCGCGACTCAGGGCCTCGAGGAGCGTCAGGCCGACGCCCGCGTTGCAGCCGTACAGCACGATCTGTGCGCCCGCAGCGAACCGATCGCGGACCGCCTCGATCCGCGCCGTGTTGGCGGCGATCGTCTCCGCGCCGATGACTCCCGGGTCGGCGAACACGACGTCGTGGGCCGAGATCGTGCCGCTCAGTCCGAAGTACGCGGAGTTCGCGTGGCCGATCAGCCCGAGCTCGGTGATCGACCCAGGTGATCGGGACGCGATGTGGTCCAGAAGCCCTACGAAGGTCCCTATCGGCGTGCCGCCGCCCGAGTGCGTTGCCGTCGCCTGGAAGTCGATCGACGAAGGAGACCACTTGCAGGTCTCGGCGGGCCCCTCGAAACAGCGGATCTCGTCTTCGTCATTGCGGAACCGGTTGGGATAGCCGCCAGCGGAAACGAGCTCCCGCTGGATGAGAGCGGCGCCGCCGTCAGCGGCGCGCTGCTGCTGCACCACGTGGGTCAGCTCATGCGCGATGAGTCGCTGGCCCAGAGGCGTATCGGGTGCCCACGCACCGGCGCCGAAGACGACGTCGCGTCCCACCGTGAACGCTCGCGCGCCCAGCCCCGCCGCGGTCCGGGCTGCGCGGGCATCGGCGTGAACGCGGACGCGTCCGAAGTCGTGATCGAAGCGGCGCTCGAAGAACGCGCGCGTGGTCCCGTCGAGCGGCCTCCCCGCGCCGAGCCCGGCAAGCGCCGGCGGCGAGCGGCCCGACGAGTCGTTGCTCGAGATGGGGGCGCGCTGGATTTCCATCGGCCGTTCCGGGATCTTCTCGCAGGTCGGATAGAGGGCGGCCCCTCCGGCCTCGCACTTTCGGCACGATGGCTGGACGCGCTCCGCGGGCCTCCGCGTCACCGCGGCGGCGATCCGTTGGGCCTGCTGCTCGTAGTCGTCGCCCGGGACGCTGCCCGCAAGCTGGTTCGGGATCAGCCTGCCGACTGCCTGGTTCCCGAGGGCCCGCCAGGGCCCGGTCTCATCGGACCGCCCGGGACGCCGCGGCGCACGCGCTGCTCGCGAGTCGGGTTCGGGGACGTGGTTCTGCGCGGCGCCGCGAACCGCCTGGCGGGTCGCCGTCATGGTGTCGCCGCGCCCATCGCGATGGTCCGAGTCGACGTCCTGTCGTGAAGCTCCTTCGCGGAAGCGTTGGCGAGGTAGGCCGGAAAGTTCAAGCGGCGTCTCGGGTCTGACCCGCCCGCACTGGGCGGCGCACCTGGAGGGACGAGTGGCTGAAACGTGGTCATGCCCTTACGCTCCGATCGTGGCGAGGTTGCGCGAGCGTTCCAGGGCGGCTGCCGCGCTGGCCGCCCAGTCGTCCAGGGCGGAATCAGAGGCCGAGCGCGCGGCCCGCCGCGTGGTGGCGCCCTTCTTACCGCGCCCGCGGAGCACCGCCGAGGACCACCGCGACGGCCCCCTGCCTGCAGGGTTGCGCGAATACTTCGAGTCGCGCTTCGGGCACGACTTCGGGCGCGTGCGTGTGCACGCGGAGAGCTCCGCCGCAGGAGCGCTCGGCGGGCGCGCGTACGCCGAAGGTGCGAACGTCTTCTTCGGTCCCGGCGTCTTCGACTCCACGACCACCGCCGGCCTCGAGGTGATCGCGCACGAGCTGGCGCACGTGGTGCAGCAGGGCGCTGCTCCCGCGCGGCAGGGCGCCACGACGGAGCTGAGCCGCGCTCCAGTCGGCCCCGCCCTGCTGGCGAAGGCGGACGTCGGCGGCACCACGTCGAGCACGAAGCCCCCGTACACCATCGACGACGTGAAGAAGGCGCTCCAGCGGTTCAACCGCGGCCCGGTACGCGGAGACCTGTCCGTCCAGGCGCTCGACGAGCTGGGGTGGACGGTCCTGTTCTGGAAGAAGCCGGGCAACGAAGGCAACACGTTCGAGGACCGATCCCTGATCCTGCTCCCGCCCGAGCTTCCGCTCGAACGCAACGTGGTGGTGCTGTTTCACGAGTCCATCCACGCCCGATATCCGCTCGCGGAGTCGGGTACGGAGGAGCCGGCCAATCTCGAGGACGAGCTCCGGGCGAAGTACCAGGAGTTCCTCTTCCTCCGCGCCCACATCGACGAGCACCCCGGCCTCGCGACCGGAACCATGTTCGAAGCGCAATTCGAGCCTGGCCGCGTGAAGAAGACGAAGGCGATGTCGCACGAGGAGATCGTGAAGATGTTCGCCAATGACATCCTCGTCGCTGTGGTGAGCGAAAACGTCTTGCGGGGGAAGTACAAGAGGTTCGCCAGAGCACTCACCGACGCCACGGGGTTGCTGGACTTCGGGAAGCTCGTGGACCATCCCGCGCTCGAGCAGCTGGTGCGCCGCGCCCTCAAGCCGACGCGCGAGTATCTCCTCGAGGACTTCGAAGCCGCCCACCGGGCGAGGATGCGCGAAAGAACCGTCCGGTCCGTCGAGCAGCTCCCGTAGCGCTGTCGCGCTCACGCGACGCGCGCTTTCCCCCGCGGCATCGGGAAGTCTCCGACCTGCGGAACGTGCAGCAGCCGCGGCAACCACAGGTCCTTCCGGCTTTCGAGGAAGCGAAAGCGCTGCCGGGAGCGGGCGAGCAGCAGGGTCGGCTGCGCGATGTACGCCATCACCGCCTCCGCGAAGTCCTCGGAGGGGCCACCTTTCACGGAGTAGTGCGTCAGCGGCTGCTCGATCCACCGCGGCGAGTTCCAGTTGTCCTCCGTGATCTCGGCGGTCGGCGGCGGCGGCGTCCCCGTCTGCAGCGCGTAGACGACCGCAGGCACTCCGATGTCGAAGAGATGCGCCGAGTCGGTCCGCGTCCATCCCACCGCGCTGCGATAGTCCGCCATCATGGAGGGATCGAGCGCTTGCGCCGGGTTCGGCCCCATCGCGGCCTCTGCGAGGCCGTGCCCGAGCTCGTGGGTAATGGCCCGCCGGACGCTCTCCTCGCGCATCGGAAGAGGCAGCGGCGCACCAGGCGACTGGCCCGGGATGCCCGTCACCACGACGACCACTCCCGGATAGCGCCCCTTCGCTTCGCTGCGGCCGATGGGCAACGGCTGCTCTCTGCTGACGGCGCGGTAGATCGTGAGGTGCCCGGCTCCGAACGAGGCACCGACGTCGGGACGAGGGATCGCCGTCCCGGCCTGGTTCACGTCGTAATGGGACTCGAAGAAGAGGATCTCCTGGACCGGCGGCACGCCGCCGATGTCCACGTTGAACCGCTCGAACGCCTCAATGATCCAGCCGTAGGTGGGCGAATCGTTCCCGGGATCCCACGCGCTCCAGTTCGGCAGCTGAATGCCTCCCGGAGGCGCCCCGCCCCGCGGCATCAGGAGAGTCGCCTGCTCCTGCAGCGTGCCCGTCGCGATCCGGATCACGCCGAACCGCCTCTTCATCACCTCCTCGAACTCGCGCCGCGTCATGCCCGCCGGCTGCGCCGCCGCGGCAGTCGCCGGCTGCCGAAGCAGCCCGCGCCCGACGCTCCGGACCCGCACCGGGTCCGTCGAGGCCGGCGCGTCGAGGACGCGGGATGCCACCTCACCGGCTTCGCGCTCCGCGGTACTCGCAGCGTCCTCCGCGACACGCGCTCCAGCAGCGCCGCGCCGTTGCTGCAGCACGTGGGTCAACTCGTGCGCGAGCAGCCTCCGTCCCGCTGCCGTCCCGGGCGCGTACTGGCCGGCCTCGAATACGATGTCCTCCCCGACCGTGTAGGCCAGCGCGTCCACCGCCCGCGCCGATACAGCGGCCTCGACGTCGTGATGGATCCGCACCTGGCCGAAGTCGTGCCCGAACCGGGACTCGAGAATCTCACGGCTGGTAGTCTCCAGCCGTTGCCCTGGCGACCGCAGCACAGCGTCGACGGCGGGGGGCAGCCCAGCGTGCTCTGCACGACCCGTGGACGTCGGACGTCGAGCCACACCGCTCCAGCGGCGCTCGTCGCATTCCCCGCTGCTCCCCGCGATGCGCCCGCCGCCGCAGCTTCGGTGGACCACTGGCATGAAGGTGGAGGCAGACGTGGACGTGACCGGGACCGTGATCCGCGCATCGTTCATGGCGCGTCCGATCGTTGGGTGGCGAAGCGGCCCGGCAGCAAGGACCACGAGGGGCACCACCGCACCGACATTGCGTGGAGCACCGCCGATCGCGCCCGACGAGATCGGGTCACCCCACGCCGAGTGACTAGAAGTTGGGTGGCGATCAAGGCCTCACGCGGCATGCTCGTCACTCGTAGGAAAGACACCGCGCAGCGTGTCGACCGCATTCGGAGGGAGTGCAATGGATCACGCGGCGATGCTTCGGGCAGTCGTATCGCGGCCGCATGCTTACCCGCCGAACCGCTTCGCCGGCCGCGGCATCGTCATTTGCGCTGGCGGCCGCAAGTACTTCACCTGCGCGTTCGTGACCCTGCGCGCGTTGCGTCGGACGGGGTGCCGGCTGCCGATCGAGCTCTGGCATCTCGGCCCCGGCGAGCTGAGCCCCCCGATGGCATCCCTGCTCGAGCCGCTCGACGTCCGTATCATCGACGCGCTCGCGGTGCGGAGGTCGTACCCGGTTCGGCTGCTCGCCGGATGGGAGCTGAAGCCGTACGCGGTCATCCACAGCTCCTTCGAGGAGGTGCTTCTGCTCGATGCCGACAACGTCCCGGCGCGCGATCCGAGTTACCTTTTCGACAGCCCCGCGTTTGCGAGGACGGGAGCCGTGTTCTGGCCGGACCGCTGGCGCCGCCCGGGCGACCCGCACCAACTCCTGCGGCCGTCGGCGTGGGACGCCTGCGGGCTTCCGTTCCAGCCCGGGCCGGAGTGCGAGTCCGGCCAGCTTCTCGTCGACAAGCGCCGAAGCTGGCGGAGCCTACAGGTCGCGATGCACCTCAATGAGCACAGCGACCACTATTACCGTCATTTCTACGGGGACAAGGACACCTACCGCCTCGCGTGGCTGCTGTGCGGTCAGCCCTACGCGATGCCGGACACGCCGGTCGAGAGCACTCCCGGGGGCGAGATCTTGTTCCAGCACGACTTCGACGGGCGCGTGGTCTTCCAGCACCGCAGCGTGAAGTGGCAGCTGCTCGGCCCCAACTTCCGCCACGCGCGGTTCGCGGGCGAGGACGCCTGCCTCGCGGATCTAGACGAGCTCCGGCGGCGCTGGGACGGGCACCTGCGCCCCGCGTCTGCGCGGGCGCCCGACGAGCGTGCCGC
>WNGF01011019.1_pt1 | contig 20443 bp, 11 predicted proteins | sample 5400641 | NCBI WGS metagenome assembly WNGF01 (sample SAMN13153371, study PRJNA577476) | soil metagenome | isolation source: 80 cm soil or saprolite under grassland replicate 2 | place: USA:California | collected 2016-06-15
GGTGATCGTCGTGACCTCCGCCCGCGATCCGGAGCCGAGCCCCCGGATGATGGACCGGTTCCTCGTGATCGCGGAAGCGAACGGCCTTCCGGCTGCCGTCGTCCTGAACAAGATCGAGCTCGACCGCGCGATCGAGGAGACTCTGGCGCGTCGCTTCAAGACGGCCGGCTACCAGCTGCTGGCGACGTCCGTCAAGGCGGACGAAGGCCTGTCTGCATTGCGCGACCTTCTCCGGGGCCGGCACTCGGTCTTTACCGGCGCGTCAGGAGCAGGGAAATCGAGCCTGCTCAACGCGCTCGAGCCCGGACTCAAGCTGCGCGTCGGCGCGATCAGTGAGAAATGGCGCACCGGCAAGCACACCACGACCACTGCGGAGCTGGTGCCGGTGGCCGGCGTCGGGTACGTCGTCGATACGCCCGGACTGCGCGAGGTCGGAGCCTGGGGCATCGATCCCAACGAGCTGGGCGCCTGCTTCCCGGAGTTCCGGCCCTATCTCGATCAATGCCGCTTCGACAACTGCCGGCACCTGGCGGAGCCGGGCTGTGCCGTCCGCGGCGCGCCGGCGGGCGCGATCGATCCGGACCGGCTGGTGTCCTACGCGCGGATCTACGAGGAAGTCAGCGAGCCTTCCTGGTCCAGCGGCCGGCGTCGCGGGAGGTGACTTTGGCCATCATCTCCGCGAAAGCGTCATCGAGATCGATCTGCTGCGAGTTGGCGAGGCAGATCACGACGAAGAGGATGTCGGCCAGCTCCATGGCAATCGAGCCGGGCGCTTCTTCGGGCTTCTTCGGCTTCGGACCGAAGCGGTGATTCACTTCGCGAGCCAACTCGCCGACTTCCTCGGCGAGACGCGTGACGCTTTTCGGGGTGAGCGGTTTGCCGACGTTGCCCGGCTCAGCCGTCTGATCGCGCCTCCGTATGACGTAATCGATCCGGCGGAGCGCGCGCGTCTCGCGGCGCTCGACGCTGACAATATCGTCCACGTGATGCTGCCGGAAGCACCGCCGGGACGACCCCAGGACGACCGTTATCGCGTCGCCGCCGAGCGCCTCGCCGCCTGGCGCCGCAGCGGCGTGTTGCGGCGCGACGCGGAGCGGGTGCTGTTCGTGCTGGCCCAGGAGTTCACGCTCCCCACCGGCGAACGCCGGACCCGGCGCGGCGTGTTCGCGGCGGTCGCCGCGGAAGGGTACGAGCCGCGCCGCATTCGCCCCCACGAGCGTACGCACGCCGGACCCAAGGCGGACCGGCTGGCGCTGCTGCGGGCGACCGCGACCAACATCGAATCGATCTTCTTGCTGGCGCCCGATCACGATCGTGTCCTGGCGAACGCCGTGGCCGCGGCCGCTCAAGGGACGCCCGATGCGACGGCGGAGCTGAATGGCGTGGGAATCCGTCTCTGGATCGTTCATGACCCCTCCCCCTTCCCCCTTCCCCCCTCCCCGCTTTACATCGCCGACGGGCATCACCGTTATGAGACCGCCGGCGCGTACGCTCGGGAGAACCCGAAGGCGGATCGTGTGCTGGCGCTCATCGTATCGGCGCAAGATCCCGGTCTCGCCGTGTTGCCGACCCATCGCGTGATCTTTGGCACGGGGCGGGAGCTGGAGCGGATGCTTCCGCATTGGCGGGAGTGGTTCGATGTCCAGACGGTCCCCGCGGGACGCGATCCCGTCGCTGTCCTCACGTCGTTGGGTCGCGACCGCACGGCCTGTCTCGTCGCGGACCGCTCGCGCGTCATGGCGCTGCTGCTCCGCCCCGGCGCGTTGGCTGACCGGTTGCCGAGCCTGGCGCAGAGCGCCGCCGTGCGCGACCTGGACGTCGCGCGCATCGAGTCGCTCGTCGTGAAGCAGATTCTTGGCGCCGAGACGTCGACGCCGATCGTGCGGTACGTCGCCGATGCCGACGAAGCGCTGGCGATGGTGCAGCGTGGCGGCGCCGCGCTTGCGGTGCTGCTCAATGCAACCCGGGTCGATCAGGTGTTTGCGGTCGCCGATGCCGGCGACGTGATGCCGCCGAAGTCGACCTACTTCGTTCCCAAGGTGCCGAGCGGACTAGTCTTGAGGCCCCTGACGTAACGCGGCGATCAGCGCTTTGCAGAATTGCGGCAAATCGGCCGGCGTGCGCGACGAGATGAGATTGCCGTCCACCACGACCGCGCTGTCCTCCCACACCACGCCCGCGTTTTCCATGTCATCCTTGATCGCACGGACGCTGGTGGCCCGCTTGCCCTTCAGGATCTTCGCCGAGATCGGTACCCAGCCCGCGTGGCAGATGAACGCCAGCGGTTTGCCGGCCTGGTACACCTCGCGCGTCAGCCGCAGCACCTTGTCGGAGCGGCGCAGCTGGTCGGGCGCGAACCCACCGGGGATCACCAGGGCGTCGAAGTCTGCGGCGTCGATCTGGTCGACGTCGGTATCGACGGTGACCGGATAGCCGCGCTTTCCTTGATAAGTGCGGTCGCCCATGCCGGCCACCGTCGTGGCCGCGCCTTCTTCCTCGAGCCGGATCTTGGGATACCACAGCTCCAGATCTTCGTACTGCGCGGCGGCAAAAATGAGGACACGCTTCCCTTTGAGCGTCATGCGCGGAACCTATATCTTTTTCAGTCATGAATCCACGCCTGCTATTACTCCTCGCGGTAGTCTCAGCCTGTAGCCACAAAGCTGATATCGTCATCACGGGTGGGAGTGTATGGACGGGTCTCTCCACTGGACGCGGCCAGCCCGGCGCTGTCGCCATCAGCGCCGGCAAAATCCTCGCCGTAGGCGACTCGGCCGACATCGCGCGCTATGTCGGTTCCAGGACCGAAGTGCTACGCGCCCATGGCGGTCTCATTTTGCCCGGCTTTGCGGATGGGCATACCCACTTCATCGACGGCGGTTTTCAGCTCGCCTCGGTGAATCTGCGCGACGCCGCGACGCCGCAGGAGTTTGTGCGCCGTCTCAAGGAATACGCCGCCCGGCTCAAGCCGGGCGAATGGATCACCGGCGGCGACTGGGATCACACGCTGTGGCGCGGCGCACCGCTGCCCCAACACAGCTGGATCGATTCCGTAACGCCCAACAACCCCGTCTTCGTGAACCGCCTCGACGGGCATGAAGCTTTGGCGAATAGCGCGGCGATGCGTGCGGCCGGCGTCACCAGAGCCACGCCGGCCCCGGTCGGTGGCGAGATTCCGCGCGACTCGCGCGGCGAGCCGATCGGCATATTCAAGGATCAGGCGATGGGGCTGATCTGGCGCGCCGCGCCCGATCCCTCGCCCGAGCAGCGCGATTCCGCGCTTGCGCGTGCCCTCGCGCATGCCGCGTCGCTCGGCGTCACCGCGACGGGACACATGTCCGCTTCGTGGGCGGACCTCGCGACCTACCGGCGGCTGGAGCACGCGAACCGTCAAACCGTGCGCGTGTTCCTCTATTTGCCGCTCGACGATTGGCGCACCGTCGCCGAGAGTGTCGGGCGCGCCGGCACGGCCGACGACTGGGTGCGGATCGGGGGCGTGAAGGGTTACATGGATGGCTCCGCCGGATCGCGCACCGCGTATTTCTTCGAGCCGTTCTCTGATTCGGCGAATTACCGCGGCCTGATGCAGCACCCCGAAGCCGACATGCGGCAATGGATCGGCGCGGCGGATTCAGCCGGATTGCAGATCGCGGTGCATGCGATCGGCGACCGGGCGAACGCGATTCTGCTTGCGATCTATGACAGCGTGGCCCGCGCGCATGGCGCCCGCGACCGCCGCTTCCGCGTCGAGCACGCGCAGCACCTGCGGGCCGAGGACATTCCACGCTTCGGCCGGCTGCGCGTGGTGCCGTCGATGCAGCCGTATCACGCGATCGACGACGGTCGCTGGGTCGAGCAACGTATCGGTCCGGTGCGGATCCGCACGACGTACGCATTCCGCACGCTGCTCGACTCGGAGGCACCGCTCGCCTTCGGCTCCGATTGGACCGTGGCGCCGCTCGACCCGATGCTGGGGGTCTACGCGGCCGTCACACGCCGCACGCTTGATAATCGCAATCCCAATGGCTGGGTGCCCGAACAGAAGATCACGGTCGGGGAAGCGCTCCGTGCGTACACCTCCGGGAACGCGTGGGCGACCTTCAACGAGCAGAAGTGGGGCACCCTCGCGGCCGGCCGCTTCGCCGACGTCGTCGTCCTGGACCGGGACCCGTTTGCGATCCCGCCGGATTCCCTCGGCGCTATCAAGCCACTCTACACGATCGTGGGGGGGAGGGTGGTCTACCGGAAGCCATTATGACGTTTGGCGCGGGGTGGGAAGCCGGGGATTGGCAACCAGGATATATTCGCTCAAACACGCCCTCTCCGGAGCGGCATGTTGCGACGGTTCTCATTCGTTCTCTTGGGGCTGTTCACCGCGGCCGGCCCGGTGCAGGGCCAGCGGCTCGCCGTCCTCGATCGCAAGCTCAAGGAAGTAGAAGCGTGGGCCCGCGAGGACACGAACGACGCGGAGCGCCAGTACTTTCTCGCCATCAGGCACTGGAAGGAACACCACTGGCGGGAGACGGATAGTCTCCTGCGGCTCGCGATCCAGCTCGAGCCGCGCTACGCCGAAGCATATCTCGCGTTGTATTACCTCCCCTTCGCTCGCCGGCCATCGCTGCGAGACGAGGAATTGAACGGCCACGTCCCGGATGCCTGGAAGTCCCCGCTCGAAGAAGCGAATCGGTTCTATCAACGGGCGTTCCGCACCGACCCGATGGTCGCCTTCAATATCCTCAGCGTCGCGTACGATATCGAGGAACCGCGAGCCATCGATCTCTCTCCCAGTGAGTATCTCGCGTATCAGCGCTGCTGCGCCTGGGCGGTGGACTTCGGCCTCGGCCGTTACCGCTCCGCCTACGAGCGGCTGAAGGCGCTCGCCCAGCGGGAATACGACGAGACGAAGCATCCTGAGCGGGTCCCCGACGGGCTCTTGTGGCTTCGCGGGCTCGCCGGCGCGCACACGCTGCAGATCGACGCCGCGATCGCCGATTTTCGCGCGCTGCTCGACCGCTCGCTCAAGAAGTTACAGCGCGACGAGATCGTGCACGTGCCGTTGGGGGATAACGAATATCGTTTCATGCTCGCTGCTCTCCACCACGTTGCCGGCCATACCGACAGCGCCGTCGCGCTGTATCAGGAGGCGCTCGAGCATGACCTCGGGCTCGTGATGGCGCACACCTACCTGGCCAGTATTTACGACAAGGCCGGGAGAGCGGAGGACGCCATGTTGGAGCGGCGGCGCGCCGCCGAAGTGAGCACCGACGATCCTACGGCGCTGTTCGATCTGGGCATGTCGCTGTTCAATTGGGGGATGACCACGCAGGCTGAAGAGCCCTTGCGCCAGGCGATCGCGCTGAACGCGCGCTACTCGCCGCCGTACTATCTGCTGGCCCGCGTGGATGAGGAGCTCGGCCGCATCGGCGACGCGCGCGAGCATTACAAGCGGTTTCTGGCGCTCGCGCCGCTGCGGCTGGATGACCTGCGTGGCAGTGCCCAGCAACGGCTGGCCAACCTGAAGTGAGCTCAGCCGGAGTATTTGAACCCTGCTTCCTGCAAGGTGAGCGGCTCGCCCTCGTGCTCGACGCCCGCGGCGACCACTTCGCCGAGCACGAGCGTGTGATCGCCGGAGGGCAGCGTCGCGACGACCCGGCATTCGACCCAGCCGAGGGCGTCCGTCAGCACGGGCACGCCTGACACCGGCGCCGGCTTGGTCTTGATGCCCTTGAGTTTCTGCGGCGCCTGCTCGGAGCTGCGTCCCAGCTTGCCGGCGAGGTCGCGCTGCCCGGTCAGGAGGAGATTGATGGCACAATGGTGGGAATCGCGAATCAGGCCGATGGTCTTGGACGTGTTTTCGATCGCGACCGCGACCATCGGCGGCTCGAAGGAGGCCTGCGTGAGCCAGTTCGCCGTCATGCCGTGCTCGTCGCCGTCGTGAGCGACGGTCACGACGTACAGGCCATAGGGAAAGTGGCGGAGAATGGCCTTCTTGGCGGCCTCGTCCATGGGCGGAAGTTACTTCTATTTGCTCGACCGTGCGGTCAGATTTCCGTGACCGTGCGTCTGCTCACGCTGCTCTCCGCCGTTGCGCTGTTTCGTGCCGATACCAGCACATCCAACGATTACATCGATCGGTATCGGGAGATCAATGGACTCGCCCCATTGCCGGAACAGATCGCGGCAGTGACGAACTTCGTGCTGCGGCGCGGTGGTGCAGAGATCGTCCTGTCGCAGGGCACATTGTACTTGCTGTCACCCGTCGGCGGGCGCACAGTGGGCGCCGTGTTTCGCGGCGCCGGCCGCATCACGTTGCATCCCCCGCATCCCGCCGAGCAAGAGGCGCTGCGCCGGCTCGTTGGGTCGGCGGCGCTGAATGACAGCGTCGACGAAGTCATCCTGATCTTCTCCGACTCCACGGCGAATCAGCTGCGCAGTCTCACGTTCGCAGCGGGGGACGTGCCGGGGGACGTGCGGGGCGACGTACGCGATTTCATCGGCAGCCTGCGGGGACGAAAGGACAACACCTTCAACGCCAGCGTCCTGGGCGCCCTGCTGAATGACGAACCTGACGGATTCTTTTTGGCGCACCTGCGGCGTATCAACGGCTCGCCTCTCGTCTTTCAGATCGATCCCGCCATCGTGGAGTCCGTGCAGCTCCTCAAGCCCGCGAGCATGATGCACTACGGGACGAACTGGTCCGTCGTCACGCAGTTCGTGCCCGCCACCTCGCGGCCGAACAACGAGCCGATGTGGCGCTTCCGGCATCGCGTCGCGACGCCTCGTTACCAAATCGAGGTCTGGCTCAAACCGACCCCGGGGATGGATCTCGACTTCGAGGCCGTCGCGCGTGTGATACTATCGGCTCGCGCAGCGACGGGCCCATGGCTCTACTTCGGGCTTGACCCGGAGCTGACGATCGACTCGGCTCGCTGGGGCGACGGAACGGAAGCGGCGACCTTCAAGGCCAAGGATGACGATGATACGTGGGTGCGCGCTCCACACCGACTCGCACCGGGCGATTCCGCCGTCCTGACCGTGTTCTATCATGGCAATCTCATCGATCGCTATGACAACTTCTTCTTCATCGATCCGGGTGCGGACTGGTTTCCTTCCAACCGGCAGGGTGACGAAGCGGCGCTGTTCGACCTGACCTACCACAGTCCGGCGTGGTATCCGATCGCGAGCGTCGGCGAGCGCACCGACTCGTCCCTCGACGGCAAGGTCATGACCACCCGCTGGGTCACCAAGCGGCCGTCGCCCTTCGCGACATTTAACCTGGGGCTGTTCAAACTGTACCACGCGCAGTACGACGGGGCGCCCGCGCTCGACGTGATGATGTCCGATGAGGCCCACCGCGCGATCCGGAATCGGCTGCACGACATGGGCTACATGTTGCTGGCGCAGAGTCACATGTCGGAGACCGTTGCTGCAGATGTGTCCAACAGCCTCAAATGGTTTACCCATGCGTTTCGGTCCGCCGTTGTTCGATCACTTTTACGTCACCGAGATCCCGTACTTTGAGGGCGTATCGTTTCCCGGCATGATCGATCTCTCCTGGGTGACCTTTCAGAATACGGCGCTCGACGGCTTCGATGAGTTCTTTCGGGCGCATGAGGTCGCGCACCAGTGGTGGGGCAACGGCGTCCGGCCCGCGACCTATCGCGACGCCTGGCTGAGCGAAGGGATTGCCTCGTTCAGTGGCCTCTGGTACCTGCAAAGCATCCGCAAGGGCAACAAGGAATACTTCCGATTCCTGGACGAGTATTTCCGCAACATCAAGGACGTGCGAGACCGCACGGGTGCGACGTGGCTGGGTTATCGGAACGCCTCGACGGACGCCCGGTACGGCTATCAGGCGCTCATCTACGAGAAGGGCGCGTGGGTGATGCACATGCTGCGGATGCTGATGCTCGATCTGAACACCGCCAAGGACGACCGCTTCAGCGCCATGATGCGGGATTTCCACGACACGTTCGCGGCCTCGAGCGCGACCACCGATGATTTTCGCGCGGTCGTCGAAAAGCACGTCGGTATGCCGATGGACTGGTTCTTCGACCAGTGGGTGAAAGGAAACGCGATCCCCACCTACCATGTCGCCTGGACGACGGAAGCCACGCCGGAGGGGAAATCACGCGTGCGCCTGCGGGTCACGCAGGCTGACGTGCCGCCCGAATTTCAGGCCTGGGTCCTCGTGTCCGCCGACCTCGGCCAGAACCGCTTTGCGAACTTTCGCATCAAAGTGACCGGGGCACAGAGTGACTACACGAGCCCGCTCCTCCCATTCCCTCCGCGCTCGATCACGTTCAACGAGCTGCACAGCGTGCTCGCGGATGTGAAGCTGGAGCCCTGGTGATGCTCGCGCGGTGCCTGGTCGTTCTGACCGCTGCCGCGGTGACGACGGCGTCCGCCCAGCACCCGCGCGCCAAGCCGCCCGGCCTCGAAGCGCTCGAGGCGCGCGTGCGCCAGGATTCGCTCGACCCCGAGGCGCATTTCCGCCTCGCGGCGCGCTATTACACGCTCAAACGCTTCGCCGATGAGGAGCGTGAGCTGCGGACGACCATCGCCATCGATTCCCGTTATGCCCCGGCCTACCTGTGGCTCGGCGACCTGCCCTTCGACCGGCGGCCCAAGCTGTGGCGGGAGTATCGCAACGACAGGGTTTCTGCGGAATTCCAGCCGGCGGTCGAGGAGTCGTCCCACTTGTGGCAGCAGGCGGTGCTCATCGATCCCATGGTCGACTTTCGGGTCCAGGGAACGACCGCTCCCCCGGAGGACATGATGGTGATCCCCGAGTACGGCGGGATCACGACCGATTACCTCCTGTGGCTCGGCCTCGGCGCCTTCGGCGTCGCGCGCTACGAGCTGGCGTACAGCGGCCTCGATCTCTGGGCACAACGCAGCTACGCGAACAAGCCGCAGGATTCGATTCCCGATTTCCTCTTCCTGTATCGCGGACTCGCCGCCGGTCATCTCAAGGCATACAACAAGGCGATCGCGGACATCCAGGTGCTGTATGCGAGGTCACTGCAAGCGGAGCGAACCGACTCGCTGCTCCCCTTCCCCCTCAAGACGAACGACTATCGCTACATCCTCGCCGTGCTGAACCAGTCGTGGGGCAAGTCGGCGGATGCGATTCGGTTGTTCGAAGAGGCACTCGCGAGCGATCTCGGCCTCTACATGGCGCATGTCCGCATGGCGCAGATTTACCGCGCCCACCAGATGTGGGGCCAGAGCATCGCGGAAGCGCGGCGCGCCATCGAGACGAATCCGAATGACCCCACCTCCATCAGGGAATTGGGCGTCATTCTCGACGAAGCGGGTCAGGCCGCCGCAGCCGCCACCACGCTGCGGCAGGCGGCCAATGCCAATCCGCGCGACCCGCGCACGCTGTACCACCTCGGCGTCGTGCAGCACAAGCTGGCCCAGCCCGCCGAGGCCCGCGAGACGCTGGGTCGTTTCATCGCCATCGCGCCGGCTGCCCGGTACGAACACGAGCTTGCCGACGCGAAGCAACGGCTGGCGGCGCTGCCGCCATAGCCCTGCGTGGGAGGAGGGGGGCGCGATGTATCGGTTCGTGGTTGTCGTGATTGTCCTCGGGCTCGGCATGGGAGCCGGGACCGCTCGGGCGCAATTCCGGCTGCCGATGAAGCTCGAAGAGCTCGAGCGCCGCATGCACGCCGACTCCAATGACCCGGCCGCGCACTTCAACGTCGCCTTGGCGTACTGGAATGCGAAGCGCTGGCAGGACACGGATAAGGCTTTGCGCACCGCCATCATGCTGGATCCGCGGTTCGCGCCGGCGTATGTCGCCCTCGCCTATCTGCCATTCGCGCAACGCTCCAGCCTGTGGGACGAAGTCCGCGAGAACCGCGTACCGGACGAATGGAAGGCACGCATGGAGGAGTCGGACCAATTCTTCCGCCACGCCTACATGATCGACCCGTTCGTCGAGCTGCGCAGCGGCGACGTCGTGCAAGAGCGCTCCTCGGCGTATCTGGACGAGTTGGAGATGTTCTTCGGCGAGTACGTGCGCGACTACTTCGATGGCATCGATCAATACTTCCAGGCGAAGTACCAGGACTCCTACGATCGCCTCACCCGCGTGATCAATTACCTCGACGGCGATCGCCATCCCGACCGGGTTCCGAACAACGTCTTCTGGTGGCACGGCCTCGCGTCGGCGCGCGTCGAGAAATGGCCCGATGCCATCGCCGATTTCGACCGGCTGGTCGACCGCTCCCTGGCGCCCACCAAGCGCGATTCGCTGGTGCATTTTCCGCTGCGCACGAACGAGTTCCGCTACATCCTGGCGTACGTCAAACAACGCTCGGGCGCCGTGAACGAAGCGATCGATCTGTATCGCGAGGCGCTGACGAACGACATCGGCTTGTACATGGCGCACGTCCGGCTCGCCGACATGTACGAGACGGCCCAGATGTTTCCCCAGGCGATCAAGTCGCGACAGAACGCCGTGAACGCCAATCCTGACGACGAATCGTTGCTCCTCGACCTGGGGAAGACGCTGGCGGTCGGCCGCGGCGCAAACACGCGCCGCCTACGAAGAGTTGCAGACTTTCTCCGGCGTCCTGAACCACATCCGGCTCAATTACCCCGACTCGGTCGGCTACACGGAGCTGGTCGCGGCGGCGATCCGCGGCGTGCTGCGAGCGCTCGATCCGCATAGCCACTACGAGTCGCGCCTCGAATGGCAGAAGCAAAACGCGCTGGAACGCGGCGAGCTGTTCACCGTTGGCGTCTCCCTGGAGGAAGTCGAAGGCGCCGCGACCGTCCTCGCGATCGCGCCGAAGAGTCCCGCCGCCAAGGGCGGGATACTCCCGGGCGATCGGATTCTCACGATGAACGACACGTCGGTGGCCGGCCTCGACATGGCGACACTCGCTCTGCGGCTCGCCGGCGAGAAGGGCTCCAAGGTGCGGCTGCGGCTCGAGCGTGGCCCGCGCCTCGAGCCCGACACGTTCAGCGTGACGCTCAAACGCAGCCCGTTCGACGTGCGCTCGGTCTCCATCGTCCGCATGGTCGATTCGGTGACGGGGTACCTGCGGCTGGAGGAGTTCGCCCCCACCGCAGCGGCCGAAGTGCACAACGGCATGAAGCAGCTGCGCGGCATGCATGCGCAGCGCGTGATCCTCGACCTGCGCGCCAACCCCGGCGGCATCGTCGTCTCGGCCGTGGAGATCGCGAGCGAGTTCCTGCCCAAGAACGCCGTGGTGTTTCGCACGCGCGGCCGCAAACGCGATACCGATACGACCTTCGTCACCAAGCGTGACGGCGAGTTCCGCGAGATCCCGCTCGTGGTGCTGATCGATGAGCACAGCGCGAGCGCGGCGGAAGCGCTCGCCAGCTCGCTGCAGGACCATGACCGGGCACTGCTGGTCGGACGCCGCAGCTTCGGCAAGGCGCTGATGCAGTCGATCTTTTTTCTTCCTTCGGGTGACATCGTGTGGCTGACCGTCGGCCGGGTGATCACGCCGAGCGGGCGCGTCATTCAGCGGCGCTATCACGGCATCGGCTACGAGCAGTACCTGAGCTTCGCGGGAAGATCGGGTGCCGAGGAAGACACGCTCGCCGTGTTCAAGACCGACGCGGGACGCGCCGTCCGCGGTGGCGGCGGCATCGTGCCCGACATCGTCGTGCCGATCATCGCTCCGCTGCCGGTCTGGTGGAGCGCGGCCGCCGATTCGGGATTCGACGACGCGGTGTCGGATAGCGTCGCCCAGACGCTGCCGGCCATGCCGGCCGCGCGTACCGCGTGGCTGACCGCGGAAAGCGAATGGCGAGCAAAGTTACTACCACCGTTCCTGTCGCGCGTGCGCACGCGCCTCGGCGTGAGCGCAGTGACCGACAGCCTGCTGGATCAGCGCCTGGCGCGGATTCTTGCCGCCCGCGCGGCGGAGGTGCGCTGGGGTCCCGAAGCTCGCGAGGCGTTCGTGCTTCGCAACGACCGGACGATCCGCGTCGCCACCGAGCAATTCCCCCGGCTGCGCGAGTTATTGGTCGCACCGAAGGCACCGAACTAGGCTATTTTTGGGGCATGGCAACACGTTCCCGTGCGGCGACGAAGACGCGCGCGCTCCAAAAAGCCGATCTCCTCGATATGTACCGGCTGATGCTCCTGTCGCGCCGCATCGACGACAAGGAGATTCAGCTCAAGCGTCAGAACAAGATCTTCTTTCAGATCTCCGGCGCCGGCCACGAGGGCGTGCTCGTCGCCGCCGGCAAGGCGCTGCGGCCCGGCTACGACTGGTTCTATCCCTACTATCGCGACCGGGCGCTGTGCCTGACCCTCGGCATGACGCCGACGGAGATGCTGCTCGCGGCGGTCGGGGCCGCCGACGACCCCAACTCGGGTGGCCGCCAGATGCCTTCCCACTGGGGCCACAAGCAGCTCAACATCGTGAGCCAGTCGAGCCCCACCGGCACGCAATTCCTCCAGTCGGTCGGCTGCGCGGAGGCGTGGCTCCGCTACGACCGGATCGACGAGATCAAAGACAAGCCGATCCACGGCGACGAGATGGTCTACTGCTCCGCCGGTGACGGCACCACCAGCGAGGGCGAATGGTGGGAAGCGTTGAACAGCGCCACCAACCTCAAGCTGCCGGTGCTGTTCCTCATCGAGGACAACAAATACGCGATCTCGGTGCCGATCGAGGTCCAGACCGCCGGCGGCTCCGTGTCCAGGCTGGTGAGCAACTTCCCCAACCTGTTCATCGAAGAGGTGGACGGCTGCGACCCGGTGGCGTCCCATGCCGCCATCACGCGCGCCGCGGAGTGGTGCCGCCAGCGCAAGGGGCCGGCGCTCGTGCACGCGCACGTGATACGGCCGTACTCGCACTCGCTGTCCGACGACGAGATTCTCTACAAGCCGCCGCGCGAGCGCGAGGAAGAAGCCAAGCGTGACCCCGTGACCGCGTTCCCCCAACGCCTGCTGGAAGACGGTGTCGCCACGGAATCCGAGATCGAGGCCATCAAGGCTCAGGTGGAAGAAGAAGTGCAGGTCGCGGCGGACGTGGCGCTCGCGTCGCCGCAGCCCAAGCCCGAGACCGCGCTCCTCTGGGTCTATTCCCCCGACGTCGATCCGACGTCCGAGCAATTCGATACCGAAGACGATCCGCACTTCACCGGCGAGCCCACCACGATGGTGGATTTGCTGAATGGGTGCATGAGAGACGAGATGACGCGCGACCCGCGCATCGTGGTCTTCGGCGAGGACGTCGCGGACGTGAGCCGGGAGCAATACCTGAAGGAAGTGAAGGGCAAAGGCGGTGTGTTCAAGGTGACGTGGGGCCTGCAGCGCCAGTTCGGCGGCACCCGCGTCTACAACTCGCCGCTCGCCGAAGCCAACATCATCGGCCGCGCGGTCGGCCTCGCGACGCGCGGGCTGAAGCCCGTCGTCGAAATCCAGTTCTTCGATTACATCTGGCCGGCATATCACCAGCTGCGCAACGAGCTGGCGACGATCCGCTGGCGCTCGAGCAACGCCTTCAGCGCGCCGGTGGTCGTGCGCGTGACGTACGGCGGCTACCTGAAGGGCGGCTCCGTGTACCACTCGCAGACCGGTGCCGTCGTCTTCACGTCCGTTCCGGGGCTGCGGGTCATCTGCCCGTCCACCGCCCTGGATGCCAATGGGCTGCTGCGCACGGCCATTCGCTGTGACGATCCCGTCCTCTTCCTCGAACACAAGCACCTCTACCGCCAGACCTACAACAAAGCCCCGAATCCCGGCCCCAACTTCATGATTCCGTTCGGCAAAGCGAAGGTGGTGCGGGAGGGGACGGCGCTGACGGTGGTCGCGTATGGAGCGGTGGTGCAGCGGGCGCTCGTGGCTGCCAAGGGGCTGGAGGAGAGCGAGGGCATCAGCGTCGAAGTCATCGACCTGCGCTCGCTGTCGCCCGTGGACTGGGGCACGATCGAAGCCTCCATCCGCAAGACCAACCGGGTGATCGTCGCCTACGAAGACGCCCAATCGTGGGGCTACGGCGCCGAGATCGCGGCGCGTATCGCGGACCAGTGCTTCACCTGGCTCGACGCGCCGGTCAAGCGCGTGGCCTCGACGGACACGTTCGTCGGGTACGCGCCCGACCTCGAGGACTACATTTTGCCCCAGGTGGAGGATCTCGCGGCGGCGATGCGCGAGCTGCATGCGTTCTAAGCGGGGGGCGGCACTCGCCTACACATTCCTGTTCTTTCTGTCGGGCGCCACCGGGCTCATCTACGAGCTTCTCTGGGTCCGCGTCCTGTATCAATCCTTCGGTTCGACAATTCAATCGGTCACGACCGTCGTCGCCGCCTACATGGGCGGCCTCGGCCTGGGTGCCTGGCTGCTGGGACGCATGGCGGATCGCTCGCCGCGCCCGGCGGTGCTGTACGGCTGGCTCGAGATCGCGATCGGCGTCTTCGGCATCATCTCCCCGTTGGTGCTCGCGCTGGCGCACTGGGCCTACATCGGAATCGCGGGCGCGCTTGGCCTCGAAGGCGGCGCAGTCACCGTCGCGCTGCGCTTCGGGCTCGCCGCGCTCGTGTTGCTCATCCCCACGACACTCATGGGCGGCACCCTGCCCGTGTTGACCCGGGCGCTCATGGGCGAGGATCGGGGGCTGCTGAAGCCGTCGCTTGGCCGTCTCTATGGCCTGAATACGCTCGGTGCCATGACCGGCACGGCGCTCGCCGGATTCTTTCTGATCGAGTTCATCGGTGTTCGTGCCTCGCTCTGGGCGACCGCTGCGGTCAACCTCGCGATTGGCGCCGCTGCGATCGCACTGGGGCGCGTCCAGAGTGTCCCTGACCCCGGGCTCCAGCCCGTGGAAGAACCAATACCGACTCGTGATCACCTGAGCACTCTGGCCCTGATCCTGCTCGGCCTCACCGCCTTTGCCTCTTTGCTCAACGAGATCGCGTGGACTCGCGTTCTGGTGATGGTCGTCGGCGGATCCACCTATGCCTTCACCCTGGTCCTGCTGGTCTTCCTCCTCGGCATCGGCCTCGGCAGCGTGCTGGTCGCCCGGCGCAGCTTGCCGCGCGCTGATACGGCCGCGAGCGCCGCGCTGGCGCAAGGTGTGACGGGCGTCGGCGCCGCCGCCTTGTTTCTGTTCTTTGGATTCCTGCCGTCCTACATCATTGCCGTGTTCCAGATTCCCGACCTGAGCGCGGCGTACCGCTTGCTGCTCATGGGTGTTGCGGTCGGAGCAGTCGTCCTGATTCCGGCGATCGGGATGGGGATGACGTTCCCGTTGCTCACCGATCTCACGGCACGCGCGCGCCAGGCGCGCGGCGCCGACGTCGGCGCGGCCTACGCCCTCAACACGATCGGCAGCATACTCGGCGCGGTGCTCACCGGATTCTTGCTCATCGTGGTGCTGGGAACCCAGGTCACACTGCGCATCGGTCTCGTCGTCAACGGCCTTGCCGCGCTCGCGCTTGCGGCGATCGCCGCTCGCGGTGTCGCCGAAGCCTCAGCCGAGCACCGCCGCCTGCGGGTGCGCGTGCTGGCGGGCGGCGCATTAGGCACCCTGGCCCTGTTGTCCGCTGCCGCCGCACCGGGGTGGAGTACTCGCCTCATCGACCTCGGCCCCACGATTTACGCGCGCCAGCGGATGGATAAGGCGGCCCGGCAGCGGTTCCTGACGCACCGTGACGTGCGCCAGCTGGCGTACCGCGAAGGCCCGAATGCCACCGTGAGTGTGTGGGAAGGTGAAACGGGCCGTTCGCTGCGGGTAAACGGCAAGGTCGACGGATCCGACCGCGGCGACATGGACACGCAGATCATGCTCGGCCTGGCGCCCGCGGCGGCGCGTGTCGCGCCGACGTCGGCGCTGGTGATCGGATACGGAACGGGCGTGACCGCCCACGTGCTTGCCAGCGTGCCCGGGCTGACGCGCGTCAAGGTGGTCGAGATCGAGCCGGCCGTCGTACAGATGGACAGCTTCTTTCTCGCCGTGAACGACTCGGTGCTCGCCAGGCGCAAAGCGTCCGTCGTCGTCGACGATGCACGCAGCGCCTTCCAGCTGGATCGCGAACGGTACGACGTGATCGTTTCCGAGCCGTCCAATCCGTGGGTTGCGGGCATCGCGACGCTCTACACGCCCGAGTTCTTCCGCATCGCCAAAGCGCGGCTCGCGGATGACGGCGTCTTCTGCCAATGGATCCAGCTGTATCAGCTGCCGCTGCCGGTCGTCGCCGGGATCGTGCGCAGCCTGCAAGCGGTGTTCCCCCACATCCACGTCTGGTTCGGAGGCACGGCCGACCTGATCGTGCTCGCGTCGGCGCGTCCGCTCACCTACGACCACGACTGGTTGACGCTGTTGCTGCGTCCGGGCAGTGCAGTACGAACGCTGTCGCGTGAGTGGCTGAACGTCGAATCGCCGGACCAGTACGCCGGCCGGTTACTCCTCGGGGACTCCGGCGTCGCGCGTCTCGTGCGGCGCGCGACCTTTCGCCACAGCGATGACCGGCCGCGGCTCGAGTTTGTCGCGGCACGACGCTTCCTCGATCCCGACGGCGGGACCTATGCCGTTTTCGACTCGCTCGTGCAGATCGGCAACCGGGGAGACGCGACGTCGCCGTTCCAGCTGCTGCGCATCCTCGCGGCGCGGCGCAGTGACGCGAGTCTTCTTCCGTACCTCGAGGCTGCGCATCGTGCGCAACCGGGCGTGGTCGAGTGGAGCGTTCGCACGGCGGGCATTCGTCTCGCGCTGGGCGATACCGCACAAGCGGATTCGCTCCTCAACGTTGTCATCGCTCGCACACCACGCCCCGACGCTTTGTTGATGCGTGCGCTGCTGGCGGCGGCGCGTAACAAGCCGTCAGCCGCGATGGCGCTCAGGGAGGCGCTGGCCGCGGGTGCGGACACCGCGCAGGCACGCGCCGCACTTTCGTTGCTCGCCGCGCAGGGCTCCCGCTGGTCGGAGGCCGCGATCCAGGCGCGCGGTGCACTCAGCGCGGCCGAAGGCACATTCCACCATCCCTTCCCCGGAGAATTCCTCTCCCAGGCGCTCGGCCAGATTGCCCTGGACGCACCGGCTCCCCAGGCCGACAGCGTGCTCAGCTACGCGGCGGCACGTCGTCCCGGCTCGGCGCGGTACCGCGAGCTCGCCGCGGTCGCTGCCCTGCGTGCCGGACGCTGCGAGGAGGCCGCTGCGAGCTTCGTGGAGTTATTGGATTTCGCGCTACAGCGTGACAACGGTCCCGCGCTGGTACGGGAATGCTGGGCCGGTCAGGAGCCTACGGTGGGGACTGGGACCTCGGCCCGCGGGGCTGCTGCAGGGGGGAAGGCGAAGCACTGAGGACGTCGCGGATCTCGCCCGCGGCCGCAATGACGTGATCCACATCGCGCGACAGCGCGCGCGCCTGTTGCGTCGCGTGCGTCAGATCGCTCAGCACCGCCGCGACGCCGGCAGACCGCAGCCGTAGCAGGTCGAAGCGCACATTCTGCATGGCGAGGACGCACGATTCGATTTGCTCCTCGACGTTGCGCCGCCTGCTGAGCAGATCGCTCAGCGCCTGCCGGTTCCGCTCGAGCAGTGAGAGCTGTCGCTCGCGCTCGCTGCCCTCTTCGTAACGCTTCACCGCCTCGATCCGCACCTCGATGCGTTCCAGCGCGCCATCGTCGACGTCGGCGCTCATGCCATGCAGCATCCGCGCGAGCTCCTCGGCGCGCTTGAGCAGTCCGTCGACCGTCGCCACGACGTCGGGCAACAGCTTTCGCTCCGACGTCGGGACGCGCTCCATAATCTTGAGGATCGCTTCCCGATCGTTGCGCACCTGCCGGACCTTGTCGACGTTGTGCCCGAATTCATCGGCTTTGGGCGGAGCCAAATTGCGGCGCGGCCCTCCGCCGGAACCGCCCCCCCCCAGCGCCTGCTGCGCGTCGGGCGCGGCCGGACGGTTCAGCACGTCACGCCAGGAATAACCCGTCTGCCACAGCTTCATGTACTGCGGCAGCAGGCCAAAGGCGGCCCACGGGACGGTCACGAACAACGACCACCCCAGGCCGCCGCCCTGAATCATGTCGATCAACATCAACCCGCCACAGACGGAAGCCCACGAGACGAAACTGTCACGGAACCTCGCGACCAGCTTCGGCTCGCCCGCAGGCGTCAGGTCAGATTTCGGATCTCGCTTCGTGGGCCGGCTCGCGCGGCGCCGCTCCAGGGGGCGGCCACCGCCGGAGAGCCGCGCCGGGGGTCCACCCCCGCCAGCACCCCCGCCCCCCCCGCCGCCCCCGCCGCCCCCGCCCCCCCAGCCACCGCCCAGGCGCGTATCACCGCGGGCCGCGCCTGCCCCGCCGCTGGTGCGGCGCGATGGGCGGTACGGCGGCGCGCTGCGCGATTCGAGCGCGCGACGCAGCGCATCTGCTGTCGGCCAACGCGCTTCCGGTTCTTTCTCGAGCGAGCGCATGACGCACGACGCCAGATCGTCCGGGCAGGTCGGTGTCTTGTCCTGGAGGTTGGGTGCTTGCTCGGTGATTTGTTTGAGCAGCAATCCCGGAACGGTCGGCGCCGAGAAAGGCAACTCACCGGCGAGCATCTGGTAGCCGACGACGCCCAGGCTGTAGATGTCCGAGCGTCCGTCGATCTCGCGATCGCCCGCGGCCTGCTCCGGGCTCATGTAGTGCGGTGTGCCAATCGCGACACCCGTGGCCGTCAGTGTTCCCGGCCCCGTAGTCGAGGTCAGCGCCTTGGCGATTCCGAAATCGGTGAGGACGGTCCTGCCGCGGCTGCCTTCGAGCAGAATGTTGTCCGGCTTGACGTCGCGGTGGATGATGCCGAGCGCATGTCCTGCTCCCAACGCATCAGCCGTCTCCATCATGATGCGGCGGGCTTCTTCAGGCGGCAGTCGCTCGCGGCGTTTGAGGCGGGCCGCGAGCGACTCACCATCCACGTAAGCCATCACGAAATAGACGAGGCCGTCCGGTCCCTCGCCGACGGAGTGAATCGGCACGATGTGCGGATGGGACAAGCGCGCGGCCGTTTCCGCCTCGCGCAGGAAGCGGATGCGGATTTCCTCACGGAACGCGAGCTCCGGCGGCAGGACCTTGACCGCTACCTTCCGCTTGAGCCGCTCATCCCGCGCATGGTAGACGACCCCCATCCCGCCGCGGCCAATCTCCCCCTCCAGGGTAAAGGAGGAGCCAAGGGCCTGGCTGAGCCGCTGCGCCAGCAGGTCGGTCATGCCGTTCTACAATTCATTCGAGGTCAAAAAGATACTCTTCAAGCGTCGAGTTGGCAGCCAAGCGCCGCTTTGGCGGCGTAATCCGGAACGGACCTGCCGCAACCGGCGTTTTTTGGTGGCATGGTGGGTGCATTCTGCGTACGGGAATACAAGCCACGCAACTTACAATCGGAGATGCCAATGTCAGACCGGATGACTCTGCCCGTACTCCCGCTACGCGATGCCGTGCTGTTTCCGGGCGTCGCGACGCCGATCGGTGCGGGCCGTCCCGCGACATTACGTGCCATAGAAGCCGCCCTCAAGCAAGCCGACCGCAAGGTCTTCGCGGTCGCCCAGAAGGAGAACGTCGATCAGGTATCTCCCGCCGTGCTCTATACCACCGGCACGATCGCGCGCATCAGTCAGGTCCAGCGCAATCTTGGCGGTGTCCAGCTGATCCTGCATGGCGAAGGCCGCGGTACCGCGGTCCACTATTCTGAGACCAACGGCTATCTCGAAGCCACGGTTCGCGAAACGCCCGATCTTCCTCCTCTCAATGAGAAGGATGCTGCGTTCGTAGCGTTGCACCGCGAGGTCCGCGAGCGCGCCGCCGAGCTGGGACAGAAGTCGGGCCTGCCCACCGAGGTCGTGCAGCAGGTCCTGGAGGGCGTGAGTGACCCCGGCGCCCTCGCCGATCTCGTTGCCGGGCACCTCGATATCCAATCGGTCGAGCGCCAGCAGCTGCTGGAGACGCTGGCCGTGGAGGACCGGCTGCGTCGGGTGATAGTCCACGTCCAACGCCAGATCGCGGTGCTCGACGCGCAGGAAGACATCAAGTCCCAAGTCCAGGAGGAGTTGGGCGAGCGGCAGCGCGAAATGCTGCTGCGCGAGCAGATGAAGGCAATCCGCAAGGAGCTGGGTGAGGAAGGCGAGGCCGCTGAGGCGGATGATTTGAAGAAGCGCCTCGACGCACTCGAGCTGCCGGAGGCTGCCCGCAAGGAAGTCGATCGGGAGCTGGCACGCCTCGAGCGCGCCGGTCGCGAATCGATGGAAGCGCAGGTCATCCGGACCTATCTCGAAACCGTCGCCGAGCTGCCCTGGAGCAAGCGGGCGGATGAGTCGCTCGATCTGAAGCGAGCGGCCGAGATCCTCGAGGAGGACCACTACGGGCTTCAGGATGTCAAAGATCAGGTGCTCGAGTTCCTCGCGGTTCGCCAGCTGCGCCAGCGCCAGCCGAAGGAGGCAGCGCCGGGGAATGAGGACGACCGCGCCGCGC
>WNGF01003744.1_pt1 | contig 20427 bp, 13 predicted proteins | sample 5400641 | NCBI WGS metagenome assembly WNGF01 (sample SAMN13153371, study PRJNA577476) | soil metagenome | isolation source: 80 cm soil or saprolite under grassland replicate 2 | place: USA:California | collected 2016-06-15
TTATCACCCGCGAGCAGTCGTGAGAAATAGGTCGCGCCCCAAACGTCGCCGCATCCGGTTGGATCGCCGGATGCCGACGCGGCGCTGCTTCCCGCGCGCCGGGCGGGCTTCGCCGGAAGCAGCGCGGTCGTGCTCGGGCCGCTTGGCACCTTCATCGAGTCGCGGCTGAGATCGCCTAGGGACTCGAATCCCGGCGCGGCGAAATAGACGACGCCGCGGCTCCCGAGCGTCACCGCTAGCGTGCTGACGCCGTTCGCCATCGCCATCGCCGCCAGCTCCATCGAGTCGTGAGCCATCATGCTCATCTCGTCTTCGTTGACCTGCAAGAAATCGAAGCAGCGACACCACGCCTGCGGATTTGGAAGCGGAGCGAGCGTTCGCATGCCGTTCGGCTGAATGGCGAGCAAAAGGGAGTGGAGATCGCAGTAGATCGGGCCGCGGAAATGCCGGCGGATCAGCTGTGCCGTCTCGAGATCCAGCTCGAAGCCGCTGATGAGATTGATGTAAAGCGCGTCGATGTCGTTCAGCAGCGGCTTGAGACCCGCCCAGCTCCATCCGGGAATTCCACCGGTCAGCCGCTCACACCTGCGCTCGTCGCTTGAATAGGTGAGCGAAACGCGGTTATTGGGATGCGGCACCTCGATCGGCCGCGCCTCGGCGGCGATTTTGTCGAGCGAGCCGAGATATTCGCGCGCCCGCTGCGCGAGATCGGATCCGACCTTGACGATCGGGACGATTTCCCAGTCGGCGCTCAGCGCGGCGTCGAGCGCGCCCAAGCTGTAGGTGATCCCGCCCCACTCCTCGACCGGCGTCGAGCGCGGATCCCGCCCATGAATGACGTCCCAGACGAAGCTGCCGATGACGCCAACGCGCCGTTTTCCCCGCGCCACTCAGACCTCTTTCAGCATTCGCAGCTTGAAGGTCGCGACCGCGCCGACAACACCGGCGGAGAGGGGAAGCGCGCCGGGCACGATCTGACATGCGTCAACCGCCGGCTTGAACGCGCGCCGTCTGACCTCCGCGCGCAGCGGCTCGAAGAGCGCGTCACCCGCCTGCGTCACGCCGCCGGCGATAACCACCATGTCGGGGTTGAAGATGTTTATGAAGTTGGAGATTCCTGTGCCCAGGAAACGCGCCGTGTCGCGCACGACTTCACGCGCGATCGCGTCCCCGCGCTTCGATGCTTCGTAAACCGTTTGCGCCGTGATCCGGGAGAGATCGCCATTGACCATCGACGGCAGAATGGATTCCTCGTCACCGTCCAGAGCTTCGCGGGCTCGCTCGGCGATGGCCGGGCCGGACGCGTACGCCTCGAGACAGCCGTAGCTGCCGCAGTTGCAGCGCCGGCCGGTCGAGTCGATCGTCGTGTGGCCGATCTCGCCCGCGACGTCCGACGCGCCGTGATACAGCTGGCCGTCGACGATGAGACCGCCGCCGATTCCCGTGCCGATCGTCATTCCCAGAACGTTTCTCATACCTCGCGCGGCCCCGCGCCAGTGCTCGCCGAGCGTCGCGCAGCGCGCGTCGTTGTCGAGTGAAGCCGGCAGTCCGACGGCGCGCGCTACTTCGTCCCGCAGCGGAAAATCGAAGAATCCCAGATTCGTCGCGCCGATCACGATGCCGGTCTCACGGTTGAGCGGACCGGGCGATCCGATACCGACGCCGGCAAAATCTTCGCGCGTCGCGCCGGTCTCGGTCATCGTCTGCGCGATCACTTCCTCGATCATCGCCGCGATGCGATCGACGACCCGTGCAGGCCCTTCGTCGACGCGCGTCGGCGTCGTCCGCATCGCATACTCGCGGCTGCCGTCAGCGGGCATTGCACCGGCGACGATGTTCGTTCCGCCGAGGTCCACTCCGACGATGTAGCGCTCGCGTGTCATGCCGCCGCCAAAGGTTGCAGGATGGAGTTGAGAAGGCGCATCACATCGTCCGCCGGAAGCTCGCGCATGCAGCGCCAGTGACCGAGCGGGCATCGCTGCGGCCCGTGACGATCGCACGGCCGGCACGAGAGCTCGGTCACGCCGGCAGTCGCGCGCTTCGGTGCGAGGGGACCGAATCCGAAATCGGGAACCGTCGGTCCGAACACGGTCAGCGTCGGTGTCCCCATCGCCGACCCGAGGTGCTGGGGCGCGGAGTCATTCGTCACAAGCCCCGCCGCGCGCCCGATCAGCTCGGCGGAGCCGAGCAGCGAAAGCGTGCCGCAAGCGTTGATCGCAGTGCCCGACGACACGCTGCCCATGATCTCCGCCGCAACGGCGTGGTCGCGCTGTGATCCGATGATCACGATGGGATGCGTCGACGAGAGCTGCGCCGCCAATTCCGCGTAATACGGCCATCTCTTCGTGCCCCAGATGCTCCCCGGAGCGAGTGCGATGAAAGTTCCGTCGGCGATTCCCGCCCGGTGGAGCATTTCGTCGACGGCTGCGCGGTCTTCGTCCGAAGGATAGAGCCGCACGCGAAGCTGCTGCGGAAGCGGCGGATCGGCGCAGTCGCTCATCGAGAGCCACCAGAGGCGCTCGGCGTGGTGGCGCTCGGAACGATACTCGACGCGGCGCGTGTACAACGCGCGTCCGGATGAGGTGGCGAAGCCAATTCGCTCCCGGCACTCGGTCATCAGCGCGAGAATCGCGCTTCGTAACGACCCCTGCGCGAGGTAAACCGCGGCGTATGGTCCGCTGCCGCGGATGGCTTTGATCGTCCGCCACATGTGGAGCGCTGCGGCGTACGTGCTGCGCTTGTCGTATTGGAAGATCGTGCGGATCGACGGATTGTTTGCGAGAACAGCGGCGCCGTTCGGCGTCACCAGAACGTCGACCGGCCCGCGCTTGGCAAGCTCGGCGATCAGCGGCGTCGTCAGCACCGTGTCGCCGATGAAGCTCGTCTGAATTACGAGCGAGGCGGCCATCAATCCACCTGGAGCACGGCGAGAAACGCCTCCTGCGGGATTTCAACGGCGCCGACCTGCTTCATCCGCTTCTTTCCTTCCTTCTGCTTCTCGAGAAGCTTGCGTTTGCGCGTGACGTCGCCGCCGTAGCACTTAGCGAGCACGTTCTTTCGCAGCGCCTTGACCGTCGTGCGGGCGATGACCTTCGTTCCGATCGCCGCCTGGATGATCACCTCGAACAATTGCCGCGGAATCAGCTCCTTGAGCTTGTCGGCGATCTTTCTCCCCCATTCGTACGCCTTGTCGCGGTGAATGATGACCGAGAACGCATCCACCGGATCGCCGTTGATCAGCATGTCGAGCCGCACGAGGTCGCTCGTCCGGTAGTCGAGCAAGTCGTACGCGAGACTCGCGTATCCCCGGCTGATGTTCTTCAGGCGGTCGTAGAAGTCGAGAATAATCTCGGCGAGCGGAAACTCGAAATCCACTTCGACGCGTGTCGCGTCGATGTAGCTCATCGTCTTGTAGACGCCGCGGCGCTCGTTCGCGAGGGACATGATCGGGCCGATGTAATCGGCCGGAGTGACGATCCGCGCTTTGACGAACGGCTCTTCGACATGCGACACGCTCGACGCTGAAGGCATCAGCGACGGATTCTCGATGAGAACCATCGATCCGTCGTTCAGATAGACCTTGTACTCGACGCTCGGCACCGTCGTCACGAGATCGAGGTTGAACTCGCGCTCGAGACGCTCCTGCACGATCTCCATGTGCAGCAGGCCGAGGAATCCGCAGCGGAATCCGAATCCGAGCGCGGTCGAAGTCTCCGGCTCGTAGTTCAGCGAAGCGTCGTTGAGCTGGAGCTTTCCGAGCGCGTCGCGAAGGTTTTCGTACTGCTGCGTGTCGGTCGGGTAGATGCCGGCGAAGACCATCGAGTGCACGTCCTTGTAGCCCGGCAGCGGCTCGACGGACGGATTGCTCGCGTCGAAAACGGTGTCGCCGACGCGAGTTTCCTTGACGTGCTTCACGTTGGCGACGACGTAACCCACTTCGCCGGCCGTGAGCGCGCCGGTCGGAATCTGCTGCAGCCGCCGGTAGCCGACTTCGGCGACCTGATACTCGCCCCCGGATGCACCGAATTTGATTTTCATTCCCGGCTTCAGCGTTCCGTCGACGATGCGCACGCTCGGAATCGCGCCGCGGTACTTGTCGTAATACGAATCGAAGATCAGCGCGCGCAGCGGACCGTCAGGATCGCCCTTCGGGGGCGGGACGCGGGCAATGATCGCTTCGAGAAGATCGTCGATGCCGATTCCTTCCTTTGCGCTCACGGCGAGAACGTCGTCGGGAGAGACGCCGAGAAGGTCGACGATCTCCTGGCGGCGGCGATCGGGCTCCGCGCCCGGAAGGTCGATCTTGTTGAGGATCGGAATGATCTCGAGTCCGGCGTCGAGCGCGAGAAAGAGATTCGAAAGGGTCTGCGCCTGAACTCCCTGCGACGCGTCTACGACGAGGATCGCGCCCTCGCACGCGGCGAGCGACCGCGAGACCTCGTACGTGAAGTCCACGTGGCCCGGCGTGTCGATAAGGTTGAGCTGAAAGGCGCTGCCATCGCGCGCCGAATAGCTCATCCGGACCGCGTTCAGCTTGATCGTGATGCCGCGCTCACGCTCGAGGTCGAGCGTATCGAGAACCTGGGCCTTCATCTCGCGCTTCTGCAGCATGCCCGTCGTCTCGATAAGCCGGTCCGCGAGGGTCGACTTGCCGTGATCGATGTGCGCGACGATGCAGAAATTGCGGATATGATCGAGCTTCAACTTTTAACCCGGGCGGCGGTGGTCGCAGGCAGGACGCGCTTTCGCGCGGAGACGACCAAATATAACCGCCGATGTCCGCCGGTCTTAGCGAGCCGCGGAATTTGGGGACGAAAAAGTCAGTCCAAAAACGCGGGAGGCAGTGACGGAGGAGGAGGCGGCGGCGGAGCGACGATCTTCGGCTTTGGCTTGTCAGTGTCACCAAGGACGCCCGCACATTCGGGTCTGCGGTTCCCGCCCGTGACGGACCGGCAGCGAGCGGCGAGAGCGCGTTCCAGCTCGACCGGAGTTGGATGACCCGTCATGCTGGACGGTGCGGTATTCACTCCCGTCTGCGCGGAGGTCTGCTCGCAGATCCGTCCCTGAGTGTCCGTCCCGCTCCATGCGCACGCGAGACCGGCGGCGTCGATAACTGAAGACACTGTCGGGAAGCCGGGATCGCCGAGCCGGAACGTAGCGGTACCGTTCACGTACGGCGCCTGCGCCATAGTGTATCTCAGTGGCGAGGCGGGCAGAATCTCATTGAAGAAGTGGCCCGCGATCTCGGGCATCGTCGTGCCGATCGGGTTCGAGAGCCGGTCGCTGTTCCAGCCGGCAGAGCTAGAAACGCGGCTGTAGTCGAACGGCGTGTCGGACGAGATCGCGTAGACGAGTCCGAGCCCTTCCTTTCCGTCGGTGCGGAAAGAGATTTTCGTACGGGCGTCCGCCGTCATCACGTACGGTTTTTGCCCCGACGGGATTCGCGGATAAAGCACTTCGATCGTGTTACGCGGAGTGACGCGGATTACAGTGGCGTAGCTCCCGGGCACGGCGTTGAAGTAAGCATTCGCCTCCGTGAACGGATCGAGAAAGTCGTTGTCGAGCCAAACGTCAACGCCCGGCGCGCGGTCCGCCGCGAGCCTCGGGAGATTCGGGGTCGCAACGCCAGACTGAGCCCGAGCCGCCATCGCGCTCGTGGCGATCGAGATTCCCGCAATGGCAATCAGTAAGGAGATTCGATGCATGCGCGGCCTGATGGACGATCGAATTGACCGAGATTTCCCCTGGCACTCAATATAGGCCATATCTCCGCCAGCAATCTCACGCCGGGGGAATAGTCGTCGGCTGGAGCACCTTCGCATCGCCGCCTGATACGGAATGAGGCGGCGGGGGCGGCGGCGGCGGCGGGGGCGGCGGGGACGACGACATGACCGGCGTTATAGGCGTCTCGATCCTCGGCGGAGCAGGCTGCGTCGGCTCGCGTCTCTCCGTCTCAACCGGTAACGGCCGGAATGGCTTTGTCTCCGGCGCTACAACGACCGGCTCACGTCGCTCGGGCGCGACCGGGGTCGGTCTAGCCGGAAGGAACACGGGTGGCTCTACGGTGGGTGGTGATGAGGGCCGGATTGGAATCGATGGCGCGGCAGGCCGGCTGAACGTCGTCAGTGGATTGCCATCCCTTTCCACGGGAACGCCGGCTGGTTCTCCGATCGGAATGCCGCTACGGGCCTCAACGACAGTGCTCCTTCCCGAGGGGGTCACCGGCGGCTCAAACGGAATTCCATGCGGCGGCGAAAGTCGGGTCGCGGTGTCGCTTTTCGATGTCGTGTCCCCTGGTACGATCGGGGGCGACACGGGGAAAGGAGCGCGCGCAATGAGGCGCTGCGAATCGTAGCAGTACCGCTCGCTGTTCAATCGTGCAAACGAGCTGCCGCGGAAGACGTATCCTGGATTGTAGTACCCGTATCCGCTCAAGTATCCGCTGCGGGAATAGAATGGAAGCGGGCAATAGAGAGCGTCCGCAAAGGTCTCGAACCCTCCGAAAGTGAGAACGCGAAAGGCGACGAAGTCGGCGCCGAATTCGTTGACGGCGGCGGGCAGGAAATTCATCAGAAGATCGTTGAGCGATGACTCGGCGCTCGGAAAGCGGCCCGCCCACGAAAACCTCGAGAAGCTCTTCCCTACAAGCCGGCTGTGATCGGCCTTGCTCCGAGTTGCAACTGCGACGAGATAACCCTCACCATCCTGGTAGCCGGAGAACGCTTCCCGATAAAACTCCGTCCGTCGTCTCCCGCGAAGGGCCTCGTCGTACGCGTTGAGTACGGATACTCTCCCGATCGGAGAAATCTCGAACACCGTGACGTAGGTCCCTGGGTCGGCGGAGACGCGGTACCTGATCCGCTGCGGGGACGACACCACCTCGGAGCCGCTGATGCTGATCTCTACGAAAGGCGCCGCTGTTTGTGACGTGGAGCTCTGCGTCTGAGCGAGCGCGGCTGATCCAATCGGCGCGAGCAGCGCTCCGACCACTGCACTTCTCAGGATACTCGCCATCATGTCCTCCGGCCCTCGATTTTTCCACTTGGCGGGAAGCTCGGCGATTTTCCCCTCGCGTCCCTCCTAATAAGGTAGTACCGCGCTGCCATACAAGGTTCCGGTCTTGACCCGTTATTCTCCTGTCTTGCAATTGTGGCCCGCTCCGCGCACTCCACCAATTGAAACCGGATCTCCGTGCACACGTTCCAGAGCCCGTAGCTGAAAATAACGATCTAATGCCGCTTCCGCAGATACTCGAGATTGTCGATTCCCTCGGCGAAGTCGAGGGGCTTACCGCGCAGGTTCCCGGTCCGCAAAACCGGCTGGGTATCAGCGGCCTGCACGGGTCGAGCGACGCCGTCGTCATCGCGGCGCTTGCCAACCGGATTCCGACACGCCTGATGCTCATCGTTGCCGATGACGTCGCAGATGCGGAACGCTGGCTCGCCGATCTCTCTCAGCTTTTCGATGCCGCGCCTTCGGGTGCATTGCCGGTCGCTCTATATCCGCCGCGCGAAAGCTTCGGTGAAGCGGAACCGCACGCGGAAGTCGCCGGGGAACGGGTGGAAACGCTTGAAAGAATGGCGCGCGGCGACGTACGCGTCGTCGTCACGACCAGCCGCGCCCTTCTCGAGCGAACTCAGCTTCCGGGCGTTCTGGAGTCATCCCGTCTCGAGATCCGAAAGGGCGACACGCGCCGCCCGGAAGAGCTCGTCTCACACCTCGAGACGATCGGTTTCGAGCGCGTGCCGATGGTGGAAGATGTTGCGCAGTTCAGCATGCGCGGCGGAATCTTCGACATCTACAGCTTCGGAATGGCCGGGCCTGTTCGGCTCGAATTTTGGGGCGATGAGATCAGCGAGCTCCGGCACTTCGACATGGTCACGCAGCGATCTACACGCGATGCATCGGTCGCGCTCATTCTTCCGGTTGACGGAGCGATAGCTTCGGCGTCGCCGGAAGGTGCGCCGCGGTCTTCGATCCGCGCGCTCCTCCCCCCGGACACGCTGCTCGTCGTTCCGCAGGGCACGCACATCGCTCCGGAAGTCGAGCGCACATGGGCCGAGTCGCAGCATCACATCGATCTCGCCCGCCGCCGGGGCGAAGACACGCCCGATCGCGAGGAGCTTTACGAATCTCCGGAAACTCTTCTCGCCGCGCTGGGAGCGTTCGGACGTCTCGACCTCGATTCGGGAAGCGCGGACATCACCTTCCCGTTCCGCGCGCCCGAGCTGATTCACCGCGACATCACTCTGCTGAAGCAAACCGTGTCGGACGGAATGCCGACGATGATCCTCTGCGACAACCTCGGTCAGGCGGAGCGGCTCGACGAGCTTCTGAACGACGATCGCGTCTCCGCCGCGACCCTCGTCATCGGCGTTCTGCAGGGAGGCTTCGTCATCCCGGCGGCGGGAATGTTCGCCGGCCTGCGCGTTCTCACGGACCACGAGATCTTCCGTCGCGAGCGGCGCATCCGGAGACTGCGGAAATACGCCGCCGGCACGCCTGTCGAATCACTCACCGCCCTCAAGCCGGGCGATTACGTCGTCCACCTCGAGCACGGCGTCGGCGTCTATCGCGGCATCCAGAAAATGTTTGTGCAGGAGAGCACGATCGAAGTCGCGGTGATCGAGTACGAGGGCGGCGACAAGGTCAACGTTCCCCTCTACAGAATCGACCAGATCGAGCGGTATCGCGCCGCCGAGGATCTCACGGCTGATGCGGTGCCGCCGCGGCTGCATACGCTCGGCGGGAAGCGCTGGAAATCGCAGCGCGACAAAACCCGCGCCGCCATTCAGGAGATGACCGTCGAGCTTCTCGATCTCTACGCGCGGAGGAAAGTCGCTACCCGTTCGCCGCATTTCCCGGACAGCGTCTGGCAGCGGCAGCTCGAGTCGTCCTTTCTTTTCGAGGACACGCCGGATCAGCGCACCGCGACGACGGACGTAAAGGGCGACATGGAGAAGCCGCGCCCGATGGATCGCCTCCTCGTCGGCGACGTCGGCTACGGGAAAACCGAGGTTGCGGTGCGCGCCGCATTCAAGGCGGTGCAGTCGGAGCGGCAGGTCGTCGTTCTCGTGCCGACGACCATTCTCGCCGAGCAGCACGCGCGGACGTTCGAAGAGCGTCTGGCCGATTTTCCGGTGACGGTGAAGACGCTGAGCCGCTTTCAGACGGCGAAGGAGCAGGCGGAGGTGATCGCCGCGCTCAGGGAGAAAAAGGTCGACATCGTCATCGGAACGCATCGCGTCCTCAGCGCCGACGTCGAGTTCGGACAGCTCGGTCTCATCGTCGTTGACGAGGAACACCGGTTCGGTGTCAAACACAAGGAGCGCCTCAAGAGACTCAAGCTCGACACCGACGTGCTGACACTCACCGCGACACCGATTCCAAGAACGCTCCACCTCTCGCTCGCCGGCCTGCGCGATATGACGCTGATGCAGACGCCGCCGCGCGACCGGTCGCCGGTACTGACGTACGTCGAGCCGTGGGACGACGGTCTCATCGAGGAGGGAATCGCCCGCGAGCTCGATCGCGGCGGTCAGGTCTTCTTCGTTCACAATCGCATCGAGACGATCGACGCGATCGCCGACCACGTCCGCCGCATCATGCCTCGCGCGCGGGTCGGTATCGGCCACGGCCAGATGAAAGAGCGCGATCTCGAGGCGGTGATGCGGCGATTCGTCGGCGGAGAGCTCGACGTTCTCGTGTCGACGATGATCGTCGAGTCTGGTCTCGACGTGCCGAACGCGAACACGATGTTCGTGAATCGGGCCGACATGTTCGGGCTCGCGCAGCTCTATCAGCTTCGCGGCCGCGTCGGGCGGTCACACCGCCGCGCGAGCTGTTATCTGCTGGTGCCGGATTCCATCGACGAGGACGCAAACCGCCGCCTAAAGATCCTCGAGCATCACACCGAGCTCGGAGCCGGATATCAGATCGCGCTGAAGGACCTCGAGCTGCGCGGCGCAGGAAATCTTCTGGGACCGGAGCAGTCGGGATTCGTCCACGCCGTCGGCTTCGACATGTACCTGCGGATGCTCGACGAGACCGTGAAGCGGCTCATGCGCGGCGACGATGCGCCCAAGCTTCAGCCGTCGGACGTCGTTCTCGACGCGCCGTCATACGTGCCCGACGACTACATCAGCGCGCCGGAGATAAAGCTCGACATCTATCGCCGCCTCACGCACATGACCGACCCCGCGGAGATCGAAGCGCTCCGCGGCGAGGTGCGCGACCGGTTCGGCCTGATTCCCGAGCCGGCGCACGCCTTCTTCGCCTCTGCTCTTCTCCGCGTGCTCGGCGGCGCACTCGATATCGAGACTCTTCTGGTGCGGCGAAACGAGGCCCGTATTACCTTTCGCGAGCACGCCGTGCCCAGAATGAAGGGGATTTCGGCGGCTTTTCACGAAGTCCAGTTCCAGGCGGAAGTGCGCCGCGCACACCCGCTCTCGCTCAAGCTCACGCGGCTTGGCGGCGCGGAAATGCTCGATGGACTCGTTCGCGCGTTGACCACTCTGCGCGGTTCCTGACCTTTACCCTGTTTCGAACAGAAGACAAAACATGAGACGCATCTTCGTAATCGCTTCCGCTGCCGCACTCGTTCTTACCGCCTGCTCGGGCCTCAAGGATGCGTTCAGCGCGCACACGGGTGTCGTCGCCCGGGCCGGATCATCCGAGCTTACCGCGACGCAGCTCGGTGATTACATCGGACACTCACGCGCGCCGATCACCAAGGAAGTTGCGAAGACGATCGCCAATCTCTGGGTCGACTACCGCCTGCTTGCCCAGGCGTCCATCGAGGGCGACTCGCTCAACGACGTGAAGGAGATCGACGCGGCGATGTGGCCGATGATCGCCAACCTGAAGGCGCGCAAATGGTACGATCAGCTTTCGAAAACGTGGGGAACGGAAAATCCCGCCGCCGCCCAGGCTGACTATGCTTCCGGAAAGCTCCTCTCCGCGCAGCACATACTGATTCTCACCCCGCAGGGCACATCGGACGCCGACAAGGCGACTCTGAAGAAGAAAGCCGGGGCGCTTCGCGCCCAGGCGACGCCGGCGAACTTCGCCGCCCTCGCGACCGCGAACAGCCAGGATCCGGGCTCGGCGAAGCAGGGTGGCTCACTCGGAGTCTTTCCGAAGGGAGCGATGGTCAAGGAGTTCGAGCAGGCACTGCTCGCCCTGAAGCCGGGCGACATCTCCGGCGTCGTGACCACACAGTACGGCTACCACATCATTCGCCGCCCGACCTACGACGAAGTAAGGGCGCAGCTCCTTCAGCACTCCAAGGGCGCGAGCCTTCAGGCCGCCGAGAGCACTTACCTGGCGCACATCGAATCGACGGGCGACATCGAGCTCAAGTCGAGCGCCGTCGCGACCCTCCACTCGATCGGCGCCGACCCTGAAGCTTTCCAGAATGACAATACCGTTCTCGCGACGTCGAAGGCCGGAAAATTCACCGCCGCGCGCCTCGTCGGCTGGGCCGAGACGTTTCCGCCGCAAGCGAGGATCTACGAGCAGTTCAAGAGCGCGCCCGATTCACTCCTGCGCTCCTTCCTTCGCAACATCGTAAAGAACGAGCTGGTCCTCCGCGAAGCCGACTCGGCGAAGGTTGCTCCCGATGCGGCCCAGATGGCGGACATGCGGCGCGGCTTCACGAGCGCGGTGCAAAACGCGTGGACGCAGCTCGGCATCTCACCGTCGCAGCTTGGGGACAGCGCCAAGTCCAAGGAAGCGCGTCTCGCTCTCGCCGGCCGCCGTCTCGACGACTACTTCACCCGCCTCATCGCCGAGCAGGTGCCGTTCGTACAGGTGCCGACTCCGGTCGTGAACGTGCTGAAGAAGAAATACAGCTACTCAATCAACGACTCCGGAATCGATCGCGCACTCGAGCAGGCGACGAAGGTTCGCGCCGGCCCGCAGCCCGCACCGGCGGGCGAGCAGCCGGCGACGGCGGTTCCTCTCGGTCCTTCGCCGGCAGCGTCGTCGACGGGCTCATCGACTCCTCCCGGACGCTGAATCGTGAGGCGAGGTCCGGTGTATAGATGAAGATGATAAAGCGCACGCTTCTCCTTCTCGCCGTCTGGCCGCGAATCATCGCCGCGCAGGCAGTCGTGCCGGCGGTTCCGATCGGCACGCCGGATCTTCCCGTCGACCGCATCGTCGCCGTCGTCGGCGACCAGCCACTCCTCTGGAGCGACGTTCTCACCGCCGTGAATCAACGCCGCGCTCAGGGAATGACACTCCCGACTGACAGCGCGAGTCAGGCGGCACTCGCCAAGACCGTTCTCAGCGAGCTCATCGACGAAGAGATCCTCGTTCAGAAAGCGAAGCAGCTGAAGCTCGAGGCGAGCGAGACGGAGATCGCGACTTCAGTCGACCGTCAGATCAAATCGGTGCGTGAACAGTTCAAGAGCGAGGACGAGTACCGCGCAGAGCTGCGCAAGGCGGGCTTCGGTACGCCTGAAGAGTATCGTCGCTCGCTCGTCGATCAATTCCGCCGTCAGGCCCTTCAACAGAAGGCGTTCACCGAGCTGCGGAAAAGAGTGAAGCCGGTGGCCATATCCGAGCAGGACATCAACGAAGCGTTCGAGCGAAGCAAGGAAGTGCTCCGGAAGCGTCCCGCGCTCGTAACGTTCAGGCAGATCATCATCGCACCGAAGCCGAGTGCCGCGGCCAAGGCGAAAGCGCGCGCACACGCCGAGTCGCTGCTCGTCGAGATCCGGAAGGGCGGCGATTTCGAGACGATCGCCAAGCGCGAGTCGATGGACCCGGGAACGAAAGCGCTCGGCGGCGACCTCGGCTGGAACCGGCGGGGCAGCGGGCTCGTTCCCGAGTTCGAGCGCGCAATGTTCGCGCTTAATCCGGGCGACATCAGCCCAATCATCGAAACCGCGTTCGGCTACCACATCATTCGCGTCGATCGCGTCCAGTCTGCGGAAGTGCATGCGCACCACATTCTCATCGCGCCGGTAATCGATTCGGCGGATGTCGCGCGCACGCATCTCGAGGCGGACTCCGTCGCCGCGCAGTGGAGAAGGGGCGCTTCGTACGATTCGCTGGCGGCGAGACACCACGATCCGTCCGAAGAGAAGGGGATTCTCCAGCCCTATCCGCGCGATTCGCTCCCCGCCGCCTATCAGCCGGCGATTCTTGGGGCGAAGCCCGGCGACATCACCGCGCCGTTCGAGCTTCCCAATCCGCGCGGACAGCCGAAGTGGGGCGTCGTGCAGCTTATCACCGCGACGGAGCAGGGTCAGTACGACGTGAGTGAGATTCGCGAACAGATCCGCGCGCAGCTCGCCGACGAGCGGGCGATTCGCCAGCTGCTCGACAGCCTGCGAAAAGAGACTTTCGTTTCGGTGCGCTTGTAGCGGTGACGCCGCGGCCGCTGCTCGCCGTAACCGCGGGCGATCCCCGCGGCATCGGGCCCGAGATAATCACCAAGGCGCTCGCCGACCCACGGGTTCGCGAGCGCTGTGACGTTCTGATAGTCGGTCCGACCAATGCCGGCCTCGATGTCGCGGAGATTATCGGTGAATGGAAAGCCGGCGGCGACGCGGAGCTCGCGGGCAGACTTAGCGGTCTCGCAATCGAGCGCGCTGTGGATCTCGCAAAAGAAGGAACGGTTGCGGGCATCGTCACCGCTCCCATAGACAAGGGGGCGCTGCTCGCCGGCGGCTTCGATTATCCCGGACATACCGAGATGCTCGCCGCTCTCACCGGATCGCGCGTCGCAATGATGCTCGCGTCCGACAAGCTCCGCGTTGTCCTGGCCACCACCCATCTGCCGCTGAGTGAAGTGACCGCCGCCGTGACGCGCGACGCGATCGTCGCCGCGGCGGAGATCACGCGCAATGGTCTTGAGGATTGGTTCGGCATTGCGGATCCAAAAATCGCGCTCTGCGCACTCAACCCCCATGGCGGCGACAACCGCAGATTCGGCAGCGAGGATGAAGAGATCCTCGCCCCCGCGGCGCGCGAGGCGCGAATCCGTGGGCCCTTTCCCGCCGACACTGTGTTCGTGCGCGCGATGCGTGGCGAGTTCGACGCCGTCATCGCGCCATATCACGACGTCGGCATGACGGCGATCAAGGTCGCATCTTTCGGCAGCGCCGTGAACGTCACACTCGGCCTGGCGTTCCCGCGCACGTCACCCGATCACGGAACCGCGCTCGACATTGCCGGCAAGAACATCGCCGATCCGTCGAGCATGATCGCGGCTATTCTTCTTTGTGCGGAGATTGCGTCGGGCGCTCGCCGGAGCGGCGATCGCCGAGCGTATGGAGATCAACCGCCAGCGAGCCGATCCGCCGCCCGTCCATCTCACGAACGGTAAAGATCGCGCCGCCGGCCATCACCCTGTCTCCCACCTGCGGGAGGCGGCCGAGCACTCCGAAAACGTAGCCGCCTATCGTCGTATAGCCGTCGTCGGGAATCTCGAGCGAGAAGTGCTCGTTCAACTCGCCGATGTGCGCGCTTCCGTCGACGAGCGTCTCTCCGGCGCGCGTCTCCAGCGGAGTCTCCGCGTCTTCCGGAGTGTCGTACTCGTCGAGAATGTCGCCGACGATTTCCTCGAGCAGATCTTCCATCGTGACAACGCCGGCGGTGCCACCGTATTCGTCCAGCACGACGGCGAGATGCTCCTTGAGACGCTTGAAGTCGGAAAGTACGTCTTCGACCTCGCGCGATCCGGGAATGACGTGCACCGGACGCATGATGCTGTGAAGCGAAAAGGTTTCGGCGCTTTCGCGCTTGGCGAGGACACGAAGCAGATCCTTCGCCAGCACGATGCCGACGATGTCGTCGATGGTCTCCTCGTAAACGGGATATCGCGAGAGGCCGCTCTCCTCAACGATCGCGAGCGTCTCATCGAGCGTCGCTTCGATGGGAAGCGCTACGATCTCCGTGCGCGGCGTCATCACTTCACGCGCGTTCTTCTCGGAGAACTCGAAGACGCCCTGAATCATTTCGGCGTCGTGCGATTGCAGCTGCCCGCGCTCTTCCGACTGCTCGACGAGAAGGCGCAGCTCTTCCGGCGAGTGGACACTTTCCTCGGTGCCCGCTGCCTTCTGGCGCAGCGCCGTAAGAACGACGAGCGACGAGCGGTTCAGAACCCAGGTGAATGGCGTCGTCAGCCAGGCAAAGAAGAGTAGCGGCGGCGCGAGCCAGCGGGCAATCGCTTCCGGATGGTTGAGTGCCGCGGCTTTCGGCGTGAGCTCGCCGAAAACGACATGCAGATAAGTGACGACGACCAGCGCCGCGGCCGCGCCGAGGGTGAGCCGGAGGGAGATCTCGATGCCGAGCGGAAGCGTCCCGAAGAAAGTGCTGAACGCCTCGCCGAGCGTCGCCTCTGCGACCCAGCCCAGTCCGAGACTCGCGAGCGTGACGCCGAGCTGGCTCGCCGAAAGTACGCGGGAAATGTTTGACGAGGCGCGCACGGCGAAGCGGGCGAGCGGATCACCCGCTCTCACCATTGCTTCCAGCCGGGTGCGTCTGGAGCGGACGAGGGCGAACTCGGCGCCAACGAAGAACGCGTTGAGCAGCACGAGCAGAGCTATGGCCAACAACCGACCGAGCACGGATACAACTTAGCACGGTCCTGCTGCACTTCCAGCGGTTCAGTTGCCCGCCCTCTGCGACTAACTTCAACGTATGGAAGTCAGAAACATCGCGATCATCGCGCACGTCGATCACGGCAAGACAACCCTGGTGGACAAGATGCTCCGACAGGCGGGCGCCTTTCGCGAGAATCAGATCGTCCAGGAGCGGGTGATGGACTCGAATCCGCTCGAGCGCGAGCGCGGAATCACGATCCTGGCGAAGAACACGTCCGTTCGCTGGCACGGGACCAAGATCAACATCGTCGACACGCCCGGTCACGCGGATTTCGGCGGTGAAGTCGAGCGCATTCTTCGAATGGTGGACGGAGTTCTCCTCGTCGTGGATGCATTCGACGGTCCGATGCCGCAAACGCGCTTCGTCCTCAGAAAGGCGCTCGCGCTTCATCGCACGCCGATCGTCGTCGTCAACAAGATCGATCGTCCCGGCGCCGATCCGCTGCGCGTTCACGACGAGGTGCTCGACCTCCTCATCGAGCTCGAGGCGAACGAGGCGCAGCTCGAGGCGACGGTTGTCTACGCATCCGGTCGCGAAGGCGTCGCGACGATGCACATGGATGAGCCCGCGATCGATCTCTCGCCGCTCTTCCAGGCGATCATCGACCACGTGCCTCCGCCGCCCCATGACGCCGAAGGTCCGTTCCAAATGCTGATCTCGACGATCGATCACTCACCCTATCTCGGACGACTCGGTATCGGGCGCATCGAGCGTGGCACCGTTCACTATGGCGACAACATCGCGCTCCTGCCGCTCGACGTCGAGCAGAAAGTGGAGCAGGCGAAAGTCACGAAGCTCTTCACGTACGAAGGGCTGGACCGCATCGAGGTCGAGTCGGCGTCGGCCGGCGAGATCGTCGCCCTCGCCGGTCTCGAGGGCGTCGAGATCGGACTCACCGTCGCGAATCTCGAAAATCCGGAGCGTCTCGCCGGAATCTCCGTCGAGGAGCCGACCATCTCCGTGGATTTCCTCGTTAATAACTCGCCCTTTGCCGGGAGGGACGGAAAATTCGTCACGTCGCGGCAGATCAGGGAACGCCTTTACAAGGAGCTGGAGCGGAACGTCGCGCTCCGAGTCGAGGACACCGAATCCACGGACACGTGGACCGTTTCCGGTCGCGGCGAGCTGCATCTCACGATTCTGATGGAGACGATGCGCCGTGAGGGATACGAATTTCAGGTCTCACGCCCGCGCGTTATCATGCACAGGGGTGCGAACGGGGAAGCGCTCGAGCCCTACGAGGAGCTCGCGATCGACGTGCCCGAGCAGTTCCTCGGCGTCGTCATCGAAAAGCTCGGCTCGCGCCGCGCGGCGATGCTCGAGATGAAGAATCCGGGGCAGGGTTTGGTGCGACTCCTCTATCGCATTCCCGCTCGCGGATTATTCGGGTACCGCTCGGAGTTTCTTACTGACACGCGCGGCACCGGAATCATGCACCATAGGTTCCTGGAGTACGGACCGTGGGCGGGAACGCTCGCCGGACGCACGCGCGGCACGCTTGTTTCAATGGAGGGCGGCACGATTGTCGCCTTTGCGCTTGCGAATCTGGCCGAGCGTGCTACGCTTTTCGTGTCGCCGGGCGACTCGGTTTATGAGGGAATGCTGGTCGGCGAAAATTCGCGTCCGGGCGACATGGACGTGAATCCGACGAAGGAAAAGAAGCTGACGAACATGAGAAGCAAGGCGAGCGACGAGAACATTCAGCTCGAGCCGCCGCGGGAGTTGACGCTGGAAGGGGCGCTGGAGTATATCGAGGAAGACGAGCTGATCGAAGTGACGCCGCAGGCGATTCGCCTCCGGAAACGCTTCCTCGGCGCGAGCGACCGGAAAAAGTTGTCACGAGAGGCGAAGCGGGAGCGGGCCTCGGTCTAATCTGAGAGGGAGGGGAAGGGCAATGTTCGCGAAGCCGGAGTCCACGGAGTGGTTGTCCGCCCCGTTCGGGGAGACGGAGCCGTGGCTCGCCAAGAAAGAGCCTGCCGCAGGCGCCGACCCCGAAGACGACGAACTGGCCGACGACGTCGATGAGGAGGACGAGGTCGAAGACGATGCCCTGGAGGATGACGACCTCGATGACGAAGATCTCGACGATGACGATCTGGATGATGACGACCTCGACGACGACGATCTCGAGGATGAGCTCGACGACGACCTGATCGAGCTGGACGACGAGTTCGACAAGGGCGAAGAGGAGAAGCACCGGCCCGCGCACCCGGGTAAGTACGACGACTGAAGAAACTGCGGACGAATAAACTGAAAGCGGACGGCTGACCGCTCGTCAGCGAACTACGCCTCTAGCTGCAAACGTCGCGACCCCAATACCTGCCTTACGGAACAATCGAAGGCGAGTATTGGGGTCTTTATGCGTACAGCCAGAAGCTTTTTGGCTGCAGTCCGCTGGCAGCTCGCCGCTTTCAGTTTATTCGTCCGCAGTTTTTTTTAGTGTACCGTCGGGAATCCGAGATTTTTTCCGCGTAATTCCGGCGCCGGCCAGCGCGACGTGATCACCTTCGCCCGCGTGTAGAATTTGACGCCTTCCATTCCGTGCACGTGCGCGTCGCCGAATAGCGAGTCCTTCCACCCGCCGAACGAGAAGTACGCCATCGGAACCGGAATCGGAACGTTGATGCCCACCATGCCGACCTGGATCTCGCTCTGGAACCGGCGTGCCGCGCCGCCGTCATTGGTGAAGATCGCGACGCCGTTCGCGTAAGGACTCTTGTTCACGAGATCAACGGCTTCGTCGTACGTCTTCGCGCGGACGACTGTCAGGACCGGGCCGAAAATTTCTTCATTGTAGATCGACATGCCCGGCTTCACGTCATCGAACAGACACGGTCCGAGGAAATAGCCTCCCTTCGGCGCCTTAACGGAGCGCCCGTCATTGACGAGCTTCGCTCCCGCCGCGACACCCGCCTCGACGTAATTCCGAACGCGGTCGAACGACTGCTGCGTGACGAGCGGACCCATGTCGTTCCCCGGCTCCATCCCGTCGCCGACGTGAATCGCGTTCATCTTGTCGCTCACTAGCGGAATCAGCTTGTCGGCCGCGTCGCCGACGGTGACGAGAACCGAGATCGCCATGCAGCGCTGTCCGGCCGATCCGAACGCGGCGTTCACCGCCGAGTCGGCGGCGAGCTCCATGTCGGCATCGGGAAGAACGACCATGTGATTCTTGGCTCCGCCGAGTGCCTGGACCCGCTTCCCGGCTTTCGTGCCGTTCTCGTAGATGTAGCGCGCGATCGGCGTCGAGCCGACGAAGCTCACCGCGGCGATGCCCTTGTGCTCGAGAATGCGGTCGACGGCAACCTTGTCACCCTGCACGACGTTGAACACGCCGTCGGGAAGTCCGGCTTCCTTCCACAGCTCGGCGGCGAGCAGCGATGCCGACGGATCTTTTTCGGAAGGCTTGAGAATGAAAGTATTTCCCGCGGCGATGGCGATCGGATACATCCACATCGGTACCATCACCGGGAAATTGAAGGGCGTGATCCCGGCGACGACGCCGAGCGGCTGGCGGATCGAATAGCTGTCGACGTTGGTCGCGACGCTTTCGGCGAACTCACCCTTGATGAGGTGCGGGATGCCGCACGCGAATTCGACGACTTCGAGCCCGCGCTGCACTTCACCCTGCGCGTCGCTGAAAACCTTTCCGTGCTCGCGGGTGATGAGGCGGGCGAAGTCGTCGCGGCGCGCATTCACCAGCTCGCGGAACTTGAATAGGATCGTGCTGCGCTTGGTGAGGCCTGTCTTACTCCAGGCGGGGAACGCCTTCGCCGCCGCGGCGACGGCTGCATCCACCTCGCTGACGTCGGCGAAGGGGATGTCGTGCGTCGCCTTTCCGGTCGCGGGATTGAAGACCTGCCCCGACCGTCCGGATTTGCCCTTCTGGAGCTTTCCACCGATCCAGTGATCGATGGTCGGGAGCTGCTTGTCGGCGCTCGTCGTCGACGAACGAGTATTTGTCGTGTCTGAGGTTGGCCGAGCCATTGTCGCCGCGCCTTCGTTCTGTGTCATCCGCTGCTCCGTAATGTCGGTCTGCCGCCCGTAATCGTGCCGGCGTTCCTGCCAAGTCGAAGCTAACACCGGAGCGGCGCGAAGGCCTAATTTTGCCTGTGGATTAATTGAAGTGACGGCTCCGGGCGTTTAAATTGAAAGACTCTGCCGGAATATCCGGCGGGGGCCATTAGCTCAGGTGGTTAGAGCGCACGCCTGATAAGCGTGAGGTCCGAGGTTCAACTCCTCGATGGCCCATACATAATGAAATGTAGGTTCACCGCCGAGCGCTCATGCGCTCGCTTTTTTTTTACGGTATTTCCTTAAGGGAAAGTCAACGGACCAGGAATGATCCCGCCGGCGCGGCAGCATGTCGCGCTCCCGTCCGGCGCGCTACCCCAGAGGTATGCACCACCATCCGTCGCAATTCCTGTGGAATACTCAAAGGCCACGTCGATGCTCACGAAATGCAGGCCTCCGGGAACTGCAAGCGGCGATGACTTATGTATGACGGTTGGATGAAATTGACCATCGACTTCCCCTTGGTTGTCGTCGCCCCAGCAGTATGCCGCGCCGGAGCTGTCCAGCCCGCAGGTATGAATGTAGCCTGCGACGACCGACCTAAACGCATACGAGCCGGCAACCGCCGAGGGGGCATATCTGCTCGTCGTCGTGCCATCTCCGAGTTGTCCGCTGCCATTGTTTCCCCAGCAGTAGGCGGCGCCGCTCGTGACGATTCCACATGTGTGAGTGCGTCCAGCGGCGACCGACTCAAAAACGAGTGCGGCGCTTACAGCAACCGGCGAACGCACAGCA